>Ga0181467_100037_pt1 | contig 50710 bp, 39 predicted proteins | sample InSIn5gowninarea_2_FD_119079 | JGI IMG/M metagenome (GOLD analysis project Ga0181467, IMG submission 119079) | Clean room microbial communities from NASA Spacecraft Assembly Facility at Jet Propulsion Laboratory, Pasadena, California, USA -... ... | reverse complement strand
CGTCCGGACATGTGTGCAACGACAAACCTCACTTCGCGCCGAGCAGCACTCAGCGATGGAGCCGCGCATGCTCTATGCAAACGGTTGCTTGTAGGCTTTGGAAATGTGGATGCTGGGCTTGCAAACTACAACACCACCGACGATGGCTCAACGGTGTATCCACCAAACTACTTACAATCCCTAGTCCAAACCTCGTATCTCAGCAATGGTCAGCTGAGTCAAGGGTGCCTTTATAACGCAAACACATCTACGTTGAGTGAAGTCAATAGCTCATGGGCTATAGCTGCTATCAATTCGGTCAATCCACCCTCTCTGAGCTATACTCCTGACAACTTAACAACATGCGGCATCTCACAGGTACTTAATACGACGGTCAACGGCATCACTGCCGACAGTGTGCCGGACCCATACCAGGAGTTTGCAAAGCAGGCCGTCTTCAGTTGGGCTTATGGGGAACCTCGGAATGATTCATCCATTGGAGTGAGCGCTAAAGCCAAATTTCGCTGCGCGCTCATGGTTGCAAACGACGCATACCATGGGCACTGGCGTGTCGAACAATGCTCGAACAAGTATCGTGCTGCATGTAGAGAAAGAGACTCACCATATCAATGGCGAATCTCGAGCTTCACAGTGCCATATGACTCAGGCAACTCGGCGTGCACTGGGAATACCAGCTTTGACGTCCCACGAACTGGTCTTGAAAACGCATATTTGTACAACACAATCATGCAAAGTACACAGGACAATGCGGACCTCGCCAACGGTGTTTGGATCAATTTCAACTCATTGGCTGTCGAGGACTGTTGGATTACGACAGGAACTAATGGCTCATGTCCATATAGTCAGAGTTCCGACGCAACGCACTCAAGACACGTCCTCATCCCCACAATCGCGGCTCTTATTGTACTGATCCTTACCATTCTTACCATTTTGGTGAAGTGCTCAGCCAATGCCAGAGATAGCCGCAAGCGAAGGAGTGGTGAGGGCGGCTGGGATTATGAAGGCGTGCCGTCATGAACCATGGAGATGAAATAGCAATTTTTTCTTCAAAGCAACGTTTGCATAGAGCATGCGCGGCTCCATCGCTGAGTGCTGCTCGGCGCGAAGTGAGGTTTGTCGTTGCACACATGTCCGGACGAAATTGGGTCGGACTCATGTCTCATCACGGGCAAACCTTGCACCAGCTCCTACTTTTCGGCGACTTTTGCAACCGCGACTGGATTCTACCATTGGTTCAGCACCACTCAAGTGAACACTGTGCTCGTGCCGGTCCTTGTTGTGAGCACAGTACTCGTGTGGGTGCAAATGCCCGTCTCCCACGCGAGTCGAGGAAGACATTCCTAGCTAAGCGGGTATCACGCCTTGTCCCTTGATGCTCACGTCAGGCATCGTGCGATTGCTAAGCATGAGGAAGATATATAGTGACACGGTTCCCAGGACTATGACTCTCGCACAGAGCAAACACAATACTGAAACAAGAGGCATAACAAGACATCCCTGACTTGATCGTACCAGCCTCTATTCATCAATCTAGCAATTGAAATGGCGGTCAAAGTTGCCATTGCCGGAGCTACTGGTAATCTTGGTCCTGCAGTACTAAACGCCCTCCTCGAAGCCGGTTTTCAAGTCGTCGTTCTCTCGCGCAAAGACAGCAGCTCGACCGACTCTTTGCCACAACATCCAAATCAAACAATTACCAAGGTCGACTACTTTGATATTGCAGGCTTGACTACGGTGCTCGAAGCCACCAATGTTGTTGTTTCGACTTTAGCCAGTAAGGCTCTCGACACGCAAAAGCCGTTGATAGACGCCTCTGTAGCAGCAGGTCTCAAGCGCTATCTTCCCAGCGACTTTGGTTCTGACCTGCACAATCCACTCAACCAGAAGCTGCCAGTCTTTAAGGGCAAAGTGGATACTCATCATTATCTTGAGAAGCTGGCCGCAGAGAATTCTCACTTCTCTTACACCTATACTTACAACAACGCCTTTCTCGACTGGGGCTTGAAGGTCGGCTTCACCGTCAATCCGAAGGAACACAGCGCTACATTATGGGATGGTGGAGACGTGTCGATCTCGATGACAACACTGGCAACCATTGGTAAAGCAGTCGTTGCGATTATCAACAATCTTGATGCCACCAAAAACAAAACTCTATATTACCACGATACTGCGATCACGCTAAACCAGATTGTCGATATAGTAAAGAGTATCGACGGTAAGGAGTGGACCACAAAGGTTGAGCAGACTAAAGACATTGAACAGAAGGCTTACGCGGAATTACAAAAGCCAGATGGTAGTGTTGGTGGAGTAATGGTTGGATTCATCAGGAGAGCTTGTTTTAGCAAGGATCACAATCCGAACTTCACAGATGGACTGAGCAACGAGCTACTAGGTCTGCCGGTGTTTAGTCGAGAGGGACTTGTTGAGGTTATTAAGAGCCAATTGTGAGGTTCAGCAGTATTTGGCCAACCCTCTGGGAAGATGGTTGGCTTGTTTAGATATTGAATCGATCAGCTGCACTTGCTGTATGAAGAATTGACAATAAGAGACATCAGTAGTAAGATGTGTTCTCCGATTCAGGGACTTCGGCATTTTGAATATAATTCCGATAGTTGGAATGTTAAAACAATGACTTGAAGGAGATTATCCATCACTTCCTTGCCACAAGAACAATGATCCCTCTTGTGCTACGTAAAGAGCAACTTTTCAGCCCAGAGGCCAAAACTGTACCTAACACAACGAAGTCGTAGTTGCAAGCAGTAATGTATAAAGCCAAAGTAACATTTGAAGTACTCGCTCCTGGTTGTTGGATGCTTACAGAAGTTTCGCCTTAGGAGCTTGGCACTACTTAGCGCAAAGGGGTGCGTGAGGATGCATTTGAGAAAACGTGGCGTCAGAGGTGCCCTCCGCATCTCGAATTTAATGATTGTCCACATGTCCTCAGCGAGCCGCTGTCAATACCTTTTCATACTCGACGTACCCTTGTGAGACATCCGGACATCTCGATCGGTTCTCGTATTAGAATACTGAAGAACAAATACCACCAGGGCATACCTTTCGACTCTTTCTAACATGGCGGCACAAGGACCCCCTCGACCACCTGGTCCAAGCGCACCCATCCTGGGAGGACGACAACTTGCACCACACGAAATCGAACAGCGCATGGCGGAGGAAGCAAAAAAGCATGGTATCTCCGTTGAACAATTCAAACAAATTCAACAGCAACAACAGCGAGCACTAGAACAACAAGCAGCCAGTATGGGAATGACACCACAGCAATTTCTCGCTATGCAGAGGCAAAAGATAGAGGAAGAAGCAGCAAAGGCAGGCATGACTCCAGAGCAATTCATTCAAATGGTCCAGCAACAAGCAATACAGCAACGACAAGCACAAGCAAATGCTATGAATGGAGGACAGCAGCAACAACCTGGACAACCGCCCGCCAATGGTCAGCCTCAACAGCCACCACAGGGACCACAGCCTGGAGAAACTCAAATGCAGAGGATTGATCTCAACAAACCTGTTGAACCGAAGCCAGATGCACTCGCGGTTGCAAAGTTTCTACGGGCACAAGATTTGAAAACAAGAACCTGTGTCTTTGATGGTCAAAGAAAAGATATGTTCAAAGGTAGCCCATACAACTGTCCAACTGCTGCTACTCTCAAGCTAACATGATACAGTCAAACGAGCATTCCGCGCCTTCCAATCCGAAGCCTACCAAAAAGCCCGCGCAAAAGATCCCCTCCTCCCATCCGTAACGAACGAACTCGAAGCTCGTAACGCCCTGCAACTCCTCCCACTAAACATGCTCGCTCTCAAAGTCGACAAAAAAGAAGACGAACACGCAGGCCACAACCACAAATCCAAGAAACGGGTCAAAGGTCTATGGGACGTCAAGATCTCACCTCAACAAGAATTCGAGCCGATGATGCATTACATGTGGATCTACGAGCAACCGAGCATCAAGAACAAAGTCTACGCTGCACTGACACTAATCGCAGTCTTCACGGTCGTGTTGTTCCCACTCTGGCCGATGAAGATGAGACTAGGTGTTTGGTACCTCAGTGTCGGCGCCATGGGCTTGTTGGGTGCGTTCTTCGCCATGGCAATCTTCCGATTGATTCTATTCTGTGTTACGGTATTCACGGTCCCGCCTGGTCTGTGGTTGTTCCCGAACCTGTTCGAGGATGTAGGGTTCTTCGACTCATTCAAGCCGGCTTGGGGATGGCAGGAAACGAAGAAGAAGAAAGGCAAGAGCGGCAGCAAGAAACTTGCTGGCAGTGTTGGTGGTGCAGCTACAGCTACACAAGTCAACGGGGAAGCCCAAACTATTGGAGGAGAGCAGATTCCTGCTGCGAGTGTCAATGGCGGTGCTGTTGCTTCTGGAGCTGAGCCGACCAGTGCACCGACTGTATCTGCTGGGGCGGTGGCACCGATTAAGAGACATGTTGCGCCGACGGTGGAGGAAGTTGATGATGAATGAGGAGTGTGTGATCTATGGTAGATTAGGCAAGGTGATTTCTGTGGTAGAATTCAATCAGATGCAATGAGCACGTTTCAATTCGTACTCTCGGTTTGTGAACCTGCTTCAGGTCCCTCTTCTTACGAAGACCATCATACGTGTACCTTGTACATGATACACCATTCTGTACCTATCCAACCCAACCCACAGCGCTCACTCCACCCAACTACCTGCCCAATCAACACATCTCCACCTCCCTAACATCAATCAATCCAAGTAGGTAAAAACCACCCAGTTTTCCTCCTCAATATCCAAGACACAAGTCCTCCGCTCAAGCAATCAAAGTGCCCATGCAGACGACCACAGGCGGCGAAAATCAGACCTAGATTCCTGTTCGATGATCGCCTGAACTCAAGCCTGTCCGCCTGCCTGACTGACTGGCTTCCGTAGTATGTAGTTAGGAGCGTATCGCAGCTGTTACCTGTTTCTTTCGCATCTTCACATTTCGTCGGTCTGATGTACATCCACCGTAGACTTCGTTCATCACTCACTGTCCTGCAGTACATCAACCAAGAACCCACTCACCCAAGCCCCAACAGCGCCTGCACCTTCTCGCTCTCTATCTGTTCGAGTCCAGATCCATCACACCTCTCGCCCTGCCCGATCTGTTCGATGTCTTCACTCTGTTCCCCTTCCACCCCCAGTCCCTCTCCACCCTGAAGTTTCCCAAGCCCATTCTCAACCCTCGCAACCAAAACCCTCAACCGCCTCATCTCAGCATCGAGAGCTGTATTATCTTTCGTCACGAGATTATGCTGAATATCGACTTTCGGATTCTGGAGCGGTTGGAGGAGGGTGTGCAGGGCTGTGTATTGTTTGCATTTGAGGGCGAGGGCGTCGCGGAGGGATGTTTTGCGCTGGAGGGAGGTTTGGAGGGAGGCGTAGCGCTTCGCTACATCGTCTTCTTGTTGGTGTTGGTCTTGGTTTTGGTTAGGTGGTGTAGGGTGCGGATGTGAGTGTGAATCGGTGTCGTCGCTGTGGTCGTCGGAGTGTGGAACACTGTGACCCTGCTCCTGGTCTTCATGTCCTTGTGCCCGCTTTCTTTTCACACCACGTCCTCCTTCCTGTGCTAGGTGCGGTTGTGGTTGCGGTTGTAGTTGCGTGTGTATCGTGGTATCGTCCCATGCTTGCGGTAAATGGTCTTGTACATCCCTTGTATCAGTGAAGTTAATGTCGCGGCTTACGACCGTAGTATCGGGATCAGTGAGAACGGGTAGCCCAGAAGCAAGCACATCACGCCAGTATATACCGCTTATCTGCTCCGTTACATGACGCTGTGATTGCAGGGCGTAGGCGCTGCGGTTGTGGGACTTGAGTTTTTTGTTTATGGTTGCTAGCAGGGGGGCTGTTACTGGCGGTGGGAGAGATGAGGAGGTGGAGGGTGGGAGGACGAGAGGGGTTGTGAGGAGATGGATTTGGGAGGTTAGGAACGTCTGTTTTTGGGTGGGGAGGGTGGAGGATGACATTATTGTTCGCTTGGGGAGGGTCGGATTGAGCAGGGGAGTGCCGGGTGGGTGGTGGTGTGGGTGGAGCGGATGGTGAGCGGGTGGGTGTGGAATGGGTCTTGGGCACGCGTTGTGACGCGTTGTGAGTGGGTGCAGAGGGAAGCGCGTTTTTATGCCGGTTTTTGCAGGCAGCAGTTCATGTACTATAATATCTAGGTTATCATTGTGTAGGTAAGTGTGTATTCATTTCACCAGTATTCCTGAGGACTTGTGCACTTGATTTGGTGCTACTAGATACAAAAATTCTATTTTCAAACAGGCATTGTTGTGAAGCGCCTTCTCGTACATACATACCACTTTGCTGTAAGGCTTTGAAGGAAACATTTTCCGACAGGACATGAATGCACTGTACCTACCACTACTCGGTGAGTTTGGGAGACTCGCTAGCACAGTTCCCCGCGAGTTCTCTCAGCAGCTCAGCCACGCGAAAGTGTATGGATTACCGTGAGGAGGACACCGTGAAGCTGCTAAGCACTTCAAGTGGTGATCAACGTTTCATGAACTCATTCTTCATTTGAAAGCACTTCATCCTTCTGTAAAGACATCCCAAGATATCCCAAGACATCCCGAATACCTTCTGGACCTGTAATAGTCACGTCTGCTATACAAACGTGTCTCTTCTCAAAACATGAACGCCATTCTCAATCAGCTTATGTACAACTAATAACTCCAATTTGAGTTTAAGCCCTGTTTCACTCTTGCGAATGTGCTCTCTTGTCACTCTCGTATCTCTTAATCATCCTCAATGTCAATGGCGTCCTCCTCAGAACTACCCATAGCACTGTGCTCAACCTCACCTTCATCATCAGATTCCAACATATCCTCGAGACTCTCCTCCAATAATGCAATTTGAAACGAAATTACCTGCTCTGACTCCTGGTGTGCTCTCTTGAGTTCAGCAAGCACTGCATCCATCTCGAGCTTTGCTTTCGCCATTTCTGCCTTCACGTTCTTCCTCACCATGCAGATTGAATGGTTGGCGACCGCAAGTTTGTGTTTTGTAACTGCCAGTTCGTGCTCGAGAACAGAAGTATACTCGCTGTCCTTTCTTGGGCGGGGTTTAGGCAACTCTGAGATACCTGGTGGAGCTGGGGCTGGTTGGAAGTCGGTGATTGTCGGTGCCATAGATGGAAGGCGAGCGTATGGTGAGATGTAGGATCTGCCATCGACATCGTGAGCTGAATAAGCTTGTGTAGTCCAATGTTGATTGAGCTGTAGAGCGGGCGGTGGTGAAGCAGGGAGTGGTACACCTCCATCTTCTGAGTCACTGTCGCTAATGCCAGTCAGGTCAACGCAATCTGGTTTGGTGGAAGTGTGAGTATCGTCAGAGCTTTCAGAGCTTGCAGAAATGTCCGACAGGTGCTGGTGGTTGATGGTTGAAACTGATTCAGTTTTGGTTGACTGATAAGCTCCATCAACACGTGGCGAGTGTGAAGACGAAATCAACACAGCAGCGAGATCATTGCGTTGATCTGGTAGATTGTCTGACATATTGGATAGACTTGCTGTCACTGTGTCAGAACTACGCTTGGTCTCTATAGTGAAAGTGCTCGGTGTGAGCCTTGTAGCGTAGTTTGACTATGTCTGATTCTCTGAATGACAGCTTTGTGATAACAGACGTGAGGTGTCGAAGTGATTGTTGTCGACGATCTTGGCACTGTCACTCTGCCATGTGATGCTGCCATACCCTATGGTCGCGCCGTTTGCTCCTGTCATCACGTGCGTGAGTGGCGTATAATTGTGGTAAGGCTTGAAGACATAGACTGGCTGCAGCACGCTGTGAAGACGTAGCTGACTTGGACATACTTCATGATTATATGAACTGCTCAAACGTCTTCTTTCATTGTGTGTGCCGAACGATCTCTCTCTCTTTGGACATGCTTCCATTCTATTGTTGTCTCGACGACGCTGTCTGATTGACTTCCCCTCTCGAATTCATGCTGATACCTACCAGGCGGATTCTTGAAGCACTTATCAGTCCAAGTTGTTGGTTGGTGGTAGAGTGTAGATATGGTAGATACCCAAGACAATGGAAATTTCCGGATCCTTGCCGCTTTATGAATCTGCGGGCAAGTCGCCACATTGAAACCAGGCATCGAGGCAGCGTGAAGCACAGAGGCACATCACTTCGCAACCACCTCCACCGTTACCTTGCTTGCTCACTCCGGAGCTAGTCGTCCCACTGGCCTGTGAGACGTTTGGGTATGAGCACAAGGCAACACAATCACAACTTCGATTTGGCTCCATCACTCAACTGTTCACCCGTGATTCTCTCAAGCTCTTTAACAGTCTCCTCGGTCTTCCCGAGCCATACTTTTACTGTTCGCCAGCCAACACTCTTGGCCATCTTCAAATTCTCACCGATATCGTCGAAGAACACGATATCCTTTGGCTGAATATCCGCATCCGGCCACTGCTCTTGCAGCTTCTTCAACGTGAAATCATATATTTCACGATCAGGCTTTCGCATACCAACATGTGCTGAAGAGATGAAGACATCAAAAACTTCTTTCACATCATTCGGTCGAGGCTCATTGAAAGGATGACCCGGCGGGAAGATAGACGTGTTACTCAAAGCAGCCAACCTCCATCGTCCAGTCGCTTTCAGCTTATGCAAAGCAGGACCCATATGTGGATCTGGTTGTCGGGAGATACCCATCATAGTCCAATACAAATCTTCTGCACTGACATCAGGAATGGGAGGAAGAGCATTGTATCCAGACTGGTCGACATTCTTCTTGTGGTACGCTTCCCATGCTTTAGGATTTTGGATGTCTTTCTTCCATGCTGCAAACCAGTTTTCATCCAAAGGTAGCTTTCCTCGTTCCAGCTTTTGCCAAGCACCGTTCGGCTTACTGAATGATATGCTAAAATTGACATAACCACTGGGAATCTTGTTGGCCTTCTCATAATCCAGAATTGCTTGGAATGGAGACACCACCTAATCTCTGATGAGACGAGTACTGATCAACATATTACATCACTTACACAAACACCTCCGATGTCAAACAAAAGCACTTTCGGCCGGGCTGATGACGACGACATGTTCGCGTTGGGCAGGAAAATGGTACGATTGAAATGAGGCAAAGAGACAAACGTGAATCTATTGCAATTCTATCAGTCTATTGGGCGAGAATGAAGAAGACAGTCAGGAACAATACAGGATAGGTAACTCTGGTGGTAAGTCAATTCTCAGCATCATCCCGAACCATTGATCTGAACCTCGGTTCGGATAATCGCCAAGACACATCCGAAAGAGGTTTGGCGCCATAAGGCAGCTCTTCTTTCAACGTCTTGCCTCCTTTTCAATACAATTTGACCTTTACACTATTCAGCACTCTGCCCTCCCGCCAAAAGCACTCAAACAGTCGGTTCTGCACAAGCCTTGGAGTTTTGACCCGTTCTCTAGCTAACCATCTCCGTCTGACCTCGACGTCAATGTATATTCGAGCGTGCTCTGGAAGAGATCCTATCCCCAGCAGCGAGCCTCAGCCGATGATGTATTCATTTATGCCGGTGCTAGTTTCTGTTTCGTCCCTCCTATTCTGTTGGAGGATTCGACAAGCTGCTACAACAAGCCAGTAGTAATCTCCATCTTATTCTTCGGCTCATTCATATCATCGGTCGTGAGACCTTCCCGTTCGAAGACCGTCTGCGTATGGTAAGGTTGTTGAGTGACCAGCAGTCCAAGTACTGTGTCACACCCATTTCATGTCAATATGAATCTGTGATATGTCTTCCGTTAGAAATTTTGCTTTCATAGCTTTCAGAACTCTAGTCTTCTGTGGCTCAGTTCTAGATAGTGTTACCAATAACTCAATACTCCTTATGTTCACTCCTATTCATATCCTGATGTCTTTCTCTCTTCTCCCCAAATCTCTAGACGAACCACATCAACCAATTTACTACATACTTCCCATCGGACGATTCCCTATCCTAGATTCCAAAATTCTGGTTGCCTATTGCTCAGTGCTAAACAGACAATGGTTGAATTCTTCGTTATATTCTGTTTTGTCCTCCTTTTAAGTTATTTTTGTTTCCTGTCTGCTTCCGTTCTAATGTCCTTCTGATCACCGTCTCCTTTCTCTCTGATGTTTCGGGCGTATTGTATCTATACGTTTTGTCGAAAACGAACAGTATTTTCGAAAAGTGAGCATTCTTGTGTATGTCTGATATGCTGAATATGTTCGTAATAGGACTAGGATTACTGTACTATCATAGGAGTATTTTCACCGTTCATTTATGGTGAAAATGTTGTTTCAAAGTGCTTTATCATACTATCACTAGCATGTTCTCGTAAAAATTCACAACGCAATCACTCTCTGTGCAGAATTCTTTCATTTCAATTCTCTAGACAAGAAGCGTTAACTATTCAACTCACTAAGTAACTTCCTAAAAACTACTCAAGCTTCCTATTCTTCTTCTCCCATTTCTTCATAAATCGAGCATCACGTGCTTCCTTTTGTGCTATATTAAGCTGGCTTTTAAGCGCAGCCTCGTCATCCTCCTTCACTATCTCCCTCAAATCACCAATTTCCTTCATCAACACTTCTCTCTCCTCTTTCCAGGCCTTGACCCGATCACTTTGGCTGTTCTTGAAGGCAGCCAGTTGGTCATTCTGCTCCTTAATCTCTTCTAACTCCTTCTCTATGCTTGTAGTTTTGTGCTGCCAGTGCTCTTCTTGATTGAGCAGTCTCTCCGCTTCATTGTCCCTCACTGTTTGCATCCGATTGTCGAGGGTAGCATTCCTCTTGTCAGAGGCTTCGAGCATCTTCCTGGCGGCCTTCAGGTCGTTTTGTAGCTGTGTAGTCTGATCTGTTGGTGTAGTGTTCTTCTTCGCTGCATTCTCTGCATTCTTGCTTGCTGTTTCTGCTTTCTTGAGCGCAGAATCGCGTTGAACAATTGCAGTGTTGAGCTCTCTGATGATTTTATCGCGGTTGCTGTTGGCTTGTAGAGTTTGTTTGACAGCTTCGTCTGCCCGACTGCGCTCAGCTTCAATTTTCGATTTCAAGGTCTGTAGCTTTCGTTCATGTTTGATTTGTAGATCTTGGAGTGCCTGCGCATGCATGTCTTTGGTAATTCGTGGTTCTGTAACTTGTGCCGGTTGCTGCTCGTGGATCGTGCGAATTGCGCTAGGCTTGAAGATTTCCACAGTTCGTGTAGTATGTGGTGACTGCTTCATGGCCTTCAAGATATCTTGCGAGGCATCAGGTGACTTGGCATCGGTGAATCGTCCATGGCGTACAATGGAGTCTTCGTGATCTGTAGATGGAATTTCGAGAGATAGGTAGGAATTATTAGAGCGAACACGTGAATTCTGCACCTCATGTGATTCAAGTGACAATCCCTGGAGGGCACCTTGAGCATGATTCTGGCTGCTTCTAACTGCACGCTTATCTGCGATTGACACGTAAATTTCTCCTGGATGAGCGAGCTCCCACTTTTCCTTTGCCGCTGAGTGTCTGTCTGTTCGGTCTCGTTTTTTGGACGGGAGGGCATCAGAGGCGTCTGATAACGTGCGCTTGTGTGTAGAACTGCGTGAATACGAGAATGCCATGGTAGCTGTTTGGGTTGTATAAAGACTCAATGAATTGGAATTGTAGAAGAAATCAAGAGGATGGTGCGCGACATGGAGTTATGATGGGTGCAGTGTAAGGGTAAACAGTAGTCTTGGAAAGTGAAGGTATCCTGACAAACGCAAAGTCTTGGCTAGCCGTAAGGCGGTAGAGTGAGAGGGTCATAGTTTAATACACCAGAATTTTAGTCAACAAACAACATCAAAGCTGCATGCGAATTAGTTGCTGATCCATCAGTTGGCCTAGTGGTAGGACGGGTCACCCCCGAGTGGTGATTACCTGACTTAACGAAAAGTTGTTCGAATCAGATGCTGATCAACCTCACCGGCCGGGTGTTCGATATAGGTAGTTGTTTATGACCTGTCGATCTTCCCTGAAGGTAGTAGAGCTTGAAAGAGCTTGCTGACCTACCTTTTTGCATTTTTTTCGAAGTTGTGAGTTCGATCCTGTCGCTAGGCACTGCTACCTAACTTCTGATTTTTACCATTCGCCCTCTTTGGCACCTGTAGTAAGAGACGTTTGCCAAGCTCCTGCCTTTCCTTGTGCTAGTCTTGTGGCGAAGCAAAGTTCACATTTCCCGTTGTTTCACTTCAAAGTGTCGAGGTGTGAAGGTGTCACACAATCTTTCCTACTCCTTGCTTCTTGCATCTCTCGCCAGGACCACCACATCGATGCCGAAGCAGGAGCCAACTGCAGGTGGCTCCTCACAGAGTGTACTGACCGAAGTAAAGCAGTACATTGAGCTGTATGGGTCAGATCAATACTCGTTCTCACAGCACCGCTGTTTGTTGACAGCACTGCAATCTGCGCAGCAATCCGAGACTGACGCAGGCTCTGCTGTGGTCAGGATGTCGCTGAAGACCATTTCACAAGGTCCAGGAAAGTCTACACTCGAATTGGTACCTCCATGTCTGAACTTTCCTACCACCCTCTCTTCGTTGGGTGGTGGCCAGCGCAGTGATCTTCGAAGTCGAGTTACAAGCCGCAAGAATGAGCCAGTAATGCAAATACTAATGATCAGCTAGAAATTCAGTCCACTGTCTTGACATCTGCCGACTCTGCCACCAATGGCGCGGCCTTCCTTAGTACAAATCCTGAGTACTCGAAAGAGCTTCCAGTGCCACCAAGAATGTCCACCTGGACATCCCATTTAACTCCTGTACAGCAGAGAAGAGGTTTCATGAAATGGGGCTGCCGATATGTCACATAAATGAATGTGCCATCAGATTTGAGGACGCGAAATACCTAGACAGCTGTGAGGATATGTTCCCGTGGTGTGCCATGCAGGCGACGTCGGAACATACCTCTCGAATGTATCGACTAGTGTTATCAAGCACTTCCTCAGGCGGATCCCAAGGGCTACCATGTATCATAGCGTCTAACGTCCCCTTATCAAAGGCAACGTCGATCGATTCAGACGAGATCTGATCCATACAACGGACATCGACCTGCTTCCACGTGATTCCTTCAACATCCTTATGTTTAAGCGACATGGTTTGCACGATGACTGTCGAGAAATCAACACACACTTGATTCTTGTAACCCATCTTCGAGAGATCTTCCGGTATTGTCTACAGTTGGATTAGATCATTCTGGCGAGGTGTAACACGAATCAAAAAGCCAGAGAACCTACACTATCTCCAGATCCCAGGTGCAGAACGACTGGCGCTGTTTCTGGTCCTCGCATCTCGAAAAGATGCTGGTTGAAGAATGGCCTAAGGTCGTTGAAGGATCTGAACCACTCGTGGACCTGCTCTTCTGGACCGACCTCAGCGTAGCGTTCATCCCAGTAATCGGAATGAGCCAAGCGTTTGATCTCAGCTGTTTGCATTGGCATCGCGATAGACCATGGGACTGCCGTCACTTTGGAATGGACCGAAGATTCGTATCTTGATGCTAACGTGAAACATGGGAGAAAATAGGATTATAGTAAGGTGTTTTCGGTGGCATCTTCGCGTGCCAAGCCGAAACACATGATCCACTTATATATAAGGTTAGCCAATGAGAAATATCTTGGCTAATCCGTGCACCTATGTTACTTTTGTCGGAAGCTGATGTGCCATCTTACTCTCCAGTGCTACCTGAACCATGGACATGCCGTTACTATCCAAAAGGCTGTTTATATGTATCCGCTCAGAGTGTACTGAGCTTACAGAACTTTGCATAAGTACTTTGCCGGACGATGTTACCTCTCTTGATCCGAAAGCAAGCGCTGTCTGCCTTGTCAACATCCTATCATTGCCAACTAGCTGGGTTTCTGCTGCTACTGCTGCTGATTCACGGCGGCTAATTCGAGTGCATTCAGAATGATGACTATAGCCAACAAGGTGGATCGAGAACCTCGTATCATGGGTTAACATCACGCTGAGAGATTACGTAGTCAGAAGTACTACTACATCGTTAAGCCGTCGAGGTCAAGGAGTTCACCTACATGAGGCCCAATGATATCAAGAAGTGCACAAAGTTTTCTTTATACTTCATGCTGCGAGGTCACCTCATTGAAGAGGCACGGCCTTAGATGAGCTCTCATGTAACCTTGAGGCGCCACGAGTTACTCATCATAACTTGCAGTTTGAATCCACCAACAATTGCTCGCAAGGAATATCAACAAGAAGAATGCGAACAGTAACCACCTGCTCCTAACCTTCCTCCCAACAGCAAGCACCAAGAAGATGCCGAACCCAGGGAACATACCGAGGACATTGAGCCAGTAATTTCCAAGGCTTGTAGTGAAACTCAGAACCCATATTATATTGAAGCCCAACATAGCGTAAAGCCACCGTTTTTCGTTCTTCACCCATTCCTTGAAACTAAATTCTCGCCACCACCATCTGCATTGTGTCCAGCGTGTGGTCACTAGTGGATCGAGTGGTAGACCAGAGTATGTAAGCTGATTTTCGCTGAAAAGGGGCTGAAGTTTGGGATTGCCATACATCTCAAGATCGTTGATGTTTACTTTTGATGGCATCGACCTTGAAATATCAAGGAATGCACGTTCAAAACCCATTTGACGTTGTGATACACCAAGGCGAGAATGGAACCAGGAGTCGAGGTACAAAGTCCACATGCCGATTATCCAGACGACGAAGGCGATGACAAATGAATACAGCAAGAGAAAGGAGAAACCCCACTTGTAGAGGACTGGTCCTTGCTGCAGACACCGGCCAGCCGAGTTGAATTCTTCAAGACTGTAGAGCACCGAGCTGTTGGATCCCACAAATCTGGGATTGAATGTACTGGAACCGTTATGACTCGTCTGCCAGGGCATCAAACCTCCCGCAGATGGAGCATTCCACCAGTACGTATCATTATACACACCATTGTTATAAAAACCGGTGTCACCCACAAGATATGCCGAAATATTCAAAGGTGGGCTAAGGGTCATAAGGGAGGTAACGCTGGAACTGTTAGGTCGACAAAAGGTTGTGTTGAGGGCCGTTGAGGTGCGCGAGAGGCCATAATAATGCACATACTTTGAGACAGCCCACAGCAATTTGCATTGGGGATCCGTCCATGATTCGAAGTATATGTTCTCCTGTTCGTCAATGTTGGATAAGTCCACATATAGCGGGCGCTGACCGCATCCGTAAGAACTAGTAATATCTAGCTGAGGGCCATAAGATGGCCATGGCACTGTGACCATTGTGTCGTTGGAATAATTGCCTCCAAGCCTTGCGCCATCATGAATGATATAGATGACTGGGCTGAAGTTTTCTATGGGCACCAAATCTCCGATTGTTTCTTCGATATACGGCTGTATATCGACAGTATATCCTGTCATTGCGCTGAGCCAAGTGGGTACCAGTACGGTGAACAAGCTGGCAAGGATTGTCCATACCATGACTGCTCTGACGCGTTTGTTGCAAGGCTTGAAGAAGTCCTTGACTAAAGTTGCCGTACTCGCGACCGTGCCACTTTGTAGAGTAACGGCTTTGAACGTGTCATAGGAGACAGAAGATGATTCCATTGTGCGCGAGAGTGCCTTGGTGAAGACAGTGTAGGAGATGATAGCTAAGGAGGCTTGGACTCCTCTACCCAAACCCTAAGATGGGTCAGAAATCTTGCGAGATATACAGCGTTGATGTTAGAACCTACCACGTCCCAACAAACATCTATGAGCTTCGCGATGCCAAAAGAATAGCTACCAAAACTTATGTTGATAGCAAAGACTGCGGTTCGTGTCCACGGTGTATAGCTGTCCAAGGAAAGCATAAATGTTCCATCAGGAGTGCACATGCTATCAGAATCGTAGGTGAAGTTGTCTGTATACGCTGACATGAAAACAATCAGTGTGGCCAGGCTGATCACAATGAGAGATGGTAGCATGTGAGAAAAGAATCGGCAGCCAAGCCAGCCCCATGGGAAGACCTTCATGTCATTCCACGTATCTTTCCAGAACGTTTGGTGTAGCCATTCCGCTTCCTGGAGAACTTCGTAAGTACGGCGTATCCACCTGGCAGCACCCAAAGGACGGTGTCGCTTCGTCGGTATTGTGTGTTTGTCAGTCAACCCTCCGTCATCTGCTCCAATTTCTGCGTAGTTATGAGCAAATTTAGTTTTCGATGGAATCGAAGACTGCGGTCGTGCAACAAATGGATTGCTGACATTAACGTGTATGACTGCCATATCAGGTAGCCCGAAGAGGCTCTGAGGTGATCATAAGACGTTAACATATCTGGAAAGTGCGATCAGGCTGAACCGTGGTGAGAGTGTTCACCTTTATTGTCGAGAGCTTGATCACTCGTTGCTTAATATAGCCAAGCGCACGGCTCGAATGCTTGTGGCCGTACATGTAAGCATGACTTTGAAAGGATAATTGAGACTCCGGTCAGGAGAAACCAATGGAATATCGTTTCCCATGCGGCCGTGTCACCAAGGTCCATGATTCTACACGATCCGTATGCAAGAGAGTCCGGTTCGGAGCTAGGCACGTCGATGGGCGCCAGAAGGTGAGCGCTTGATTCAAATCTTGGATATCATCGGAGGCAAAGAAGCATAATACGATCAGTAAAGTGAGAGCCAGAACTCGAGGTCGTTGTTAATATTAAGAATCAACTATCTCTGTATGGATAAGCAGACATCGAGACCAATAGGAACGACGGAAAGAAGTACATGAATCTACATCGTCGCGCACTCCTAGCCGCCAGTCGCAGTATGCAATTTCCTTCTCTAACGACAGGAGTTTCGAACCTTTTTTGTGGCTTGAGCTACCGTTGAATAGGTATAAAGTCCTGCTTTTGATTGGAGAAGAAAAAGGTAATGAACCAATAGATGGCCCGTAGAACTTTGTAGAATCGCAGTTTATTGGTTGAACTACCGCCTACGGAAAAGTGTAAAACCGCGGTAATGTACCAAGTACAAGTACCTAGGTACATGTATGTGCTAAATGTACTATAAATGTATGTACCTACTGTATGTAGCCTGCAGGTGCCACCTTTTCCTCATAATTCCGAATGTGGTCGTTTGTCGTGTGTGGGGATTGACGCACGCAGCACCCTGTCAAGGCTATTAGCTTCAACCTGGGACAACGTGTTTATGCCCTGGAAACCTTACTTCAACTCTGGGTCAATATCACGGCTATGAACACCGTAGTATCGCCTCATAAAACTTACTCACTTTGTGTGATGACTGTCTGCCACAATGAACACGTTTTTGGCGACGGGTTTGCGAGCTCTCGTCCTTGAAGTAGCATCACCTCCGGAGAAGAAAAGTTGAAAAAAGACATTCAGGCCGAGTCAAAACCATGCTTCAAGTCAGCGCATGAAGAGAAACGATAGCGACAATGAAGACACCGCTGATATGCGGTGACTAGATCCTGCCTTCGACTACAATCACTTACCATGGCAAGCGCTGTCAAGCGAACCATGCTCCTGCTGTCACGAATCCTTTACGATTCAATCTTGACTTACAGTCATAGGTTTGCGTTTCCATCATCCATGAACAACATCACCCTCGGTTTGTATCCTGACTCTCTCTGTATACTTTCTTGTTTGTAGCACACGTACAAATTTACCATGCTTACGAGCAAAACATCAATTCAACATGATTCCCGCCTCGAGGCACCTCCTTGTCAAAGTGGTCTCATCCTTCGCAGCAAAAGACAGTTATCGAGATAGAGCCTCAACTCCCTTCGGTCCTCAGCACTCTTTACATGTATGGCTAATCGCGCCAAAATGTCCCGCTCCGGAAATCATCGCTTACCCCTACTCGCAAAGTCAGCCGGCCAGCCAAGCATGTGGTCAGACCTGTCTTCGCTTTCTTGGACCAATATCAAGCAAACACTGGCGACAAGACCAAAAATGACTAAAAAGTCCGAATTAGCCCAGCATAGGTGCTCACATTGCCAGCAGCTTACACCTCCGGACAAGCCTTCCTCAATCGAGCCTGAGGACCTCAGGAAACTGCTACACACCCCGTCGAGGTTCTCTATGATCGAAGAGTCTCAAGTCTCGCTTCAGGGGGCTTTGATGACAATGCCGTATGATTCCACCATACCGAATGCTCCACCTTATCTTGTGGGAAAGTTGACAGCACGTAACCGCTCTACGACACTCCCTAAGAGATCACTGTTATCTCCTTTCCGCAGGAACAGCATGACACGAGGTCAAGTTAGCGAAAAGCCGAAGCACTTGATTCCGAGCAGACCACCCCGGCCACCACCAGATCAATGTCCTCTCGAACCTGCCGTTACGACGATTCTAGACTCTCCTCAAGTACCTCGACCACTGCCCTTTGCCGTGGCATATCCCCAAAGGTCATCTTCGATTAATGCCTTGATCAGACCACGACCTGCTGTTGTCTCTGAACATGTCACAATTTCACCAGAACCTCGCATCACGTATTCGCTTCATGATGAAGACAAGTTAAACCACTACAATGGTGCATATCGAGCTTTGACTGGTGAAGAACCTGAGAGGCAACCAACAACGGACCAATCAGAGGTGTTTCATCCGGGGGTACATGCACCTGAACAGCGAGTCGAGACACCCATACCTCCTGCACATATCGGAGATCCGAAAGGTCTCGGTCTGTTGTTTAGCGATGACTACAAGAACAAATATGGTGGCAGCTTCAGCACTTTGCCCACAAGAGCTTCCAAAGCTGCTCTCAGGCCTTCACCATTGAAACTGCATAAAGACAGCTTATCCGTTATTCCGCCACCAATTCCTCACAAGTCGCCGTACAGATCGATTTCTGCTCCGTCACGTTCATTTGCTGGGCTAGAATCATTGAACGATCGCAATAAATGGGTTCAGCCGGTTTTTGACATTACCAGGCAATCATCGTATACTACAATGTCTGTCTACTCCGACGACAGTGAGATGTCCCCACCCCAAAAGTCTGACACGCCTCGATCATCTCCACCACTCATGGTTCAGCGAAGCAAAAGTCGAAAAGATGTTGCTCGAATTCGAGCCGAGGAATTTCGTAATGACCTTGGTATCATCGACGACATTTACGACATGTATACGGACAAGGAGAAAAAGCAGAAACACGAAGCGGAAGTTCCAAAAACAGCAGAATACGGCATCTCTTTCCCATTGAGCACGACTCCGTCACCTGCAAAGAGATCACGGTCCCACCGAAGAATAACCAGGAAACATACTACAGGACATGGCGCTAACCAGGGCGTGAAGGGAACAGAAAATTCAAACAAAGTTCAAGTTCAGGCGAGAACTGCTCAGAGCCCCAGAGGCCATACCACCGACCACCGCACAAACGATATCGACTTCAATCAATGGCTCAGATTCCCAGCTAGACAGGACGTGCGCCGAAGTAGTCTCCAGGTTTACACAACAAGCCTTCCTGATCAGTCTCGGGTTGTACCGGTCACGACGACCAGCGACGTTCATCTGGCAAGTCAAACGTTGTCAGAGCTCCCTGATGAAGGTGAGCAGCATAGAATATCAGCCCAAAGGAAGGGCTCTGAGCAGAAGACACCGGCACATCATAGGGCAGCACTTACTGGAAGAGCACCCGAAGAACAAGTCATAGCTGAAGAGCTAGAAGTTCTTGCAGATGGAGATACAGAGTCGAGGATCAGCCTTGCTCAGCTCCGCAATCACTTGCAAGTGTTGATGGACGATGCACAAAGCGTTCAAATACCAGCTGCACAACGCAAGCTTGCATCCCAACCCTCGGTAACATCTTCCTGCGGTCAAGAGAAACAATCAGGAAGCTCAAGTAACAAATCGGAATCAGACTCATCGCAAGATCCGGACTCGGCACCAAGTATTGACCACGGCATTACAAACCTTCAACGGATCGAGATCGAGTGGAAGGGTAAGCGATATCCCGTGTTGATCGGTGAGTACGGTAAGCTATGGGAGGCACCTTGCACAACCCCAAATTGCACAGATCATGGTAGACATTAGGGCTTTACTTCGAGTGGAAGGTTTTGGATAGCAGCAGTATAGATTTTGGTTATGAGCTTTGTTTTAATCAAATGTTATTTCGCTTCCACTCCACGTTCCACGTTTTGGAAGATGGTCCGTTATAAATCATCCTTGGGAACGCGAAAAGCTCGAAATCCAGATATACTCTAAAGTCGCGCAACATGACTACCCACCCAAAGATACAAGGCCCATTCCAGCACGAACCTAAAAGACGTCCATCTCTTTCATTCAACTTCCATTGCTTAATCCTAGAAAAAAGACACCATTGATTGGTTATCCATACCATCCAACAGACTCTTAGCTATGTTCCATTGCGACCCAGCCCAACCCTCGTACCGAACACATCAACGTCCCATCCATGCGCAGCTGTACCATCGCAGTACATACGTACGCATTCTCCAGGGTAGGATTGGCGATGGGAATTAATGACCCGGCGATTTTGCTTCGTTCGGCGCATGGATGAGAAATATGCATGATCTTTAGCGAGTGGTGTGAGTGTAGAACATGTGACGGAACAGCGCAAGGCAGGTTCACTGTCGTTGCAAAGGGGTGGAGGGGGAGGATGTTCTTGGCGTAGAGTTCGCAGAGGATGAGGAGCATGAATTGTGGTACATGTGGGAGGGTGATGTACCAGAGATACCGTACCAGCCAACTCCGAAATATCAATTGCTGGAGCCGCTTGCTGCGTGGCATGCTCTGTACGGTTCTGGAGGAAATGAGTGTAGGCCAGCTGTTGCTCCAGAGGGTTTTGATGCATGGAAACCTTACGTCGAAAAGAGTACTGGGAAGGTATCCGGGACTGGGGAAGGACCATGGTAAGATGACAGGGAGGAGTGGAGGCCGTGGGAATTAGGGATAGGAATAATGGTGGACAGGTTGCTTCGTAGTAGCCTGCACAGTATCGTTCGGTTCTGGGACAAGTCGATTCGAGGCGAAGCGAGGTGGGAAATGAGACTGGAGGCTGAGCTCTAGGGAAAGGAGTTGCTCTGTGTGGATTTTGCAGATTGGTTCCTGGGTCAGTTGTTCATGGTAAGCATGTCAAGCAGACACTCTGTTCTGGTCATTAGAAAAGTGATGTGGTATGAGCATAACAGCACTCAGAATATAGCGCAAGGAGACCGGAAGATCTGTACTAGAAAGTTTGTTATGACATTAATTCAATTATTCCGCAAAGCCAAAATGGCTATCCACACATGCTTAGCAAGAATGCCAAACTGCAAAAGGGTATCTAAGGTGTAGCGCTCGTGCCTGCATCTCTGGGGTATCATTTTTGTTGTAGTCGTGTTTGTAGTTGGAAAACATGTGGTAGTCGTTGGTGAAGGTGTTTAGAACGTGACCAATCCTCCATTGCGACTGGGTATCAATTGGTGACAAGTATCGCGGCTTGTGTTTGTCTCTTGGGTCTAACCATCTTTGTTGATGTCCACCATATCGAGCCTTCTGGCTCTACATGACTGGTTAGACCCTACTTGTCGTAGTCCGACTTCGACGACCACCTCCACGACCGCAGGTAAGGCAGGAGATTATGATGTCGAAAAGTGAAACAATGCCATTCACTATGGCGGTAAGCACTAAGTGAAAGTCAGTCACTATTCTTTTCACTCCTGGGGTTAGGGTTATCACCTGAGCCTATTCCATTCACGATGGCCATCAGAACTGATCCGATTGTTTGGCAAATAGAGCGCAACTGAAGGTTTTGTTAGCATGATGTCGCGTAAGGTTGAGAAGGTTGTGAAGGTTGAGGAGGCTGACTTACACATGATACGACTGCTCCCATCTTGACGAGGTGTGATTGACTTGCTTGCTGTATGAAATTGAAAGACTGGTGTAGGAAGTTTTGTAGGATGCGAAGAGAGGATAAACAAACACAACGCGCAAGGGTGGCACGAGCTTTAATACCAACACAGGCGCAATCTCCACAATGCCTGTGTGACGTCCCTACCTCGTGGCTCACCTGGCAATTGTGCAAGTTCTGACAGGACAGGTGACAAGGCGTAAATCAGGCCAAACAGAACATTCCTGAAAGTGATACGCGTGAAACTGGCTTGTTGGTTGTTGGCTTGGTTGCACTGTCAATTGCTTACGTAGGAACACTAATCTCCACTAGAATGGAGACAATCAACGCCGATCATGCAGTGGTCGAGATCGACCTGGCAGAGCAGGACCAAATGAGAACTTGGCAACCGAGTAAAACAAGGAAACCGTTACAGAAAGGAGCCTCCTGCCTGTTCGATAGGTCAACAATGAGCAGGATCAGCAGATGACTTGCGCTATTTTCAGCCTCATGGGTACATTTGATGTCATATGTGGCATTGGTTTGTGGCGTGCTGATTGATATGGAGCTACTTGTGGCTGAACTCGTGGCATCAAAAAGTCTCATTTGTGGCTGTGCTTGTTGGAGGTCGAAAGTGCTGATCGCAGTTTGGTAGGTGAACAGTAAGTAAGATGGCATGGGTCGGTCAGCAGTCACAACTGCTTGACAGTGCTCATATCTTGTTTGCTCTCAGTCTCACACTCGCCTGTCTAGTCGCGTTCGTCTTAGTGGCCATAATCTGGCCATCTGAAGATGTCTCTCCAGTCCCATTCTCCGTCGAAGTCCCTCCTCAATTGCGCAAAGGCTACAAGTGGGACTTGACCGGAAGTAACAATGAACCAGAGATTCGTGATGGAAGAATATACCCACGATGTCCGGCTGATGGGCGGCCTCTTACCCACGCTTCTATCAAAACAGCTTCACCCACCGACATTGATCGTGCGATAGTCTGTGCCGCAAAAGCTCAAACAGAATGGTCCAAGACCAGCTTTGCTCAACGGAGAAAGCTGCTGAACACTCTTCTTCAACATGTGATTGACCACCAAGAAGATATTGTTGAAGCATGCTGCCTAGACAGTGGCAAGACCAAAATTGACGCTTCCTTCGGTGAAGTTCTAGTCACGGTTGAAAAGCTGCAGTGGACAATCAAGCATGGAGAAAAAGCACTTGCGCCGTCTTACAGACCTACAAATCTCCTGATGTGCTACAAGAGCAATTATGTTGTTTATGAACCTCTTGGTGTGGTAGCAGCCTGCTTCAGTTGGAACTATCCCTTTCACTCATGGATTTCAAATGTCATCTCCGCTCTGTTCACCGGCAATGCTATCGTCTTGAAACCAAGCGAGCAAACTTGCTGGTCAAGCATATACTTCCTGGACATCGTGCGATCCGCCCTTATCGCGTGTGGTCATAATCCGGAGCTCGTGCAAAATATCATCTGCCTTCCAGATGTTGCTGACCACCTCACTAGCCATCCAGGCATTAGCCACATAACATTCATCGGCAGCCGCCCTATCGCTCACAAAGTATGTGCCTCAGCCGCCAAAGCACTCAACCCCGTCACTGTCGAGCTAGGTGGAAAAGATCCGGCAGTAGTCCTCGATGACACCTCCACGATCGCCGACATTGACAGCGTGGTCTCCATCCTCATGCGTGGCACTTTCCAGGGTGCAGGTCAGAACTGCATCGGCATAGAGCGCATAATTGTCCTCCCAGCCGTCCACGACATCCTGATCTCTAAACTCGAAACCGAAATCCGTAACCTCCGCCTCGGCAGCATCACCCACCCCTCAACAACAACCTCCATTGACATGGGCAGCATGATTTCCTCCGCCTCCTTCTCCCGTCTCGAATTCCTCATTGAAGACGCCATCTCCCGTGGCGCAAAACTACACACCGGTGGCACACGCTATAACCACCCCGACCACCCCCAAGGCCACTATTTCCTCCCAACCCTCCTCTCAAACATAACCCCAACAATGCCAATCGCACAAACCGAACTCTTCGCCCCAATATGTCTCGTCCTTCGCGCCACATCCCCAACCCACGCAACCGCCCTCGCAAACTCAACATCCTACGGCCTAGGCGCCTCAATCTTCGGCGTGCCAACCCGCAAAAACACACCCATCATAACCACTATATCCCGTGACATAAAAGCCGGCATGGTAAGCATAAACGACTTCGGCTCCTTCTACGCCTGCAGCCTGCCCTTCGGCGGCACAAAGGGCAGCGGCTACGGGCGCTTCAGCGGTGCCGAAGGTCTACAAGGTCTATGTAATATCAAATCGATCTGTGAAGATTCATGGTGGGCGAGGTTGCTGGGCATTAAGACTGCTATTCCGCCTGTGCTGCAGTACCCTGTGCATGGCGGCAGGGGTTGGACAGCGTGTAAAGGGATTGTAGGCACGGGGTATGCGCCGACGTGGAGTGGGAGGGTGAGTGCGTTGGGTGATTTACTTGGTGCGCTTACAGGGTTTTGGGGAGGTGGTAATACTCCCGCCTCGGAACGTGTTATGCGGGATGTGGATGGGCATGTCAATGGCAAAGCGAAGAAATAGAAGGCATGAAGCGATGGTTCAGAGTACAGATACGTACTGTATTTAGACTACTAAATTCTAGAATATCTACAGCGTACACCTTCATTGGAATGTGTATACCACAACCAACACTGAACCCATTTTCCAATCGAATATGACCGATGTCCCTTGATAGCACTGTAGTATAGTACCGTAGCAACTTAAACCATCTACCACGTCCTTCATTATCAGGAACGTCAATTACATAGGTTCTTCATGTTACAAATTACCCGGTACTCAAGACCTATAATATCGTTTTGAAGTTGCCAATTTTATACACTACGAGTCCACACCAAACGAAATTTCCACACCATTGTGAAAAAGAGCTTCAACTCGCAATCAGATACCGCATGATTATTCAAATACTTTTTCCAGTAGTAGCCAACACAACAGATGATTCTCATTCACGTAGCTCACTTTACCACTGCACCATACGATCGGAGTGATCCACATCGTTGCACCAGTCATCTATAAGGTCTTGACAGAGTATATTCAAGTTTATGGTCACTGCCGCATTGGTTCGTGCTCATGACAAATACCATACAGACAATATTGGCCGTCTTACTTGAGCGGAGAGTTTCGAGGATATCATAATTGTACTCGATAGTAGTAATGGAAGCGAGACAGAGCAGGAATGGACGTGACTCGCTTACGAATAGGGTTCGCTACGAAATATCAATTACTTCCAAGACGCTTGATCATGTAAACCATCACCGGTAGCCTCCGACATCGTCTGCTGGCGATGTCCGTATGCCAAAATTATCATGCTGTCCCCTGTGCACCAGAAGGTCTATGTCTTTCTGATATCGATCTAGGTTGTCCTTCTATCCTCTGTGTTTCGTCCAAAGATCTATCAGAACTCCACACCCACTGTTCGCGCCAGTATGGAGACGGAAGCGTGGTATTCTCCGCATTGTGCCTAAGGCCCTTGCGAACATGATGCACCAACAGCGGTTGATGGCGATAGACGTTGCTTTCGTCTATTGCTCCAATCCAGTTCGTGCTCGCACCTCAGCCTCCTCTTTGACGTGGAGAGGCTCGATGTTCCAGATGGTGTCGGCGTACTCGTTGATGCATCGATCCGAGGTAAAGAAACCCATTCGAGCAACGGATGTGATACACTTGCCGACCCATTCATCCTGGTTCTTGTAGGTCTCATCGATGAGGTCCTGAGTCTTGCAGTAGCTGTTGAAGTCGTCGCTGACTAGGTAGTAATCACCATGGTCAACAATGGCGCTAACTAGCGAGTTGAAGGCACCCTCGTCTCCGAAAGTTCCCTTCCTGATCAGGTCAAAGACCTTCATGAGCTCCGGATCAACTTGGTGGTTGCCGTAGAAGTGGTTGTGTCGAAGATCCTCCACATCTTCGGAGAGATTGCCGAAGAGGAAAACGTTTTGTTCGCCGATCTCTCGTGTGATCTCGATATTGGCTCCATCGAGAGTACCAATAACTAGACCACCGTTGAGTACGAACTTCATGTTGGACGTACCAGAAGCCTCCGTTCCTGCTGTAGAGATATGCTCACTGATGTCGGATGCAGGAATGATTATTTCTGCCTTGCTGACGTTGTAGTCAGGAATGAAAATGACCTTCAGAAGATCACCAACATCCTTATCGTTGTTGACCACCTCTCCAACCTTGTTGATCAGGTGAATGATAGTCTTAGCCATCCAGTAACCTGGAGCAGCCTTTCCACCGAAGATGGAGACGCGAGGAGCGAGTTTCTTACGCTCTTCCGCACTCATGTTCTTGATTGCCAAATATCTGTGGATGACACCAAAAATGTTGAGTTGTTGTCGCTTGTACTCGTGTATACGCTTGACTTGAATGTCAAACAGAGCTTTGGGGTTGACACTGACGCCTGTGGCCGACAAGATATGCTGAGCAAGTCTAACTTTGTTAGCATACTTGATCTCCGCCCACTCCTTCTTGAAAGCCTTGTCGTCGGCAAAGCTTTCAAGCTTGTTGAGGAGAGTTAAGTCCTTCAAGAATTCATAGCTTCCAAGTTTCGATGCAATAAGCTCAGAAAGTCTTGGGTTGGCTTGATGCAGCCATCTTCGTGGTGTGATACCGTTGGTGACGTTGGTGAACTTGTCAGGTCCGTAGATCTTGACAAAGTCTTTGAAGATAGTGGTTTTGATCAGATCAGAGTGAAGCTCAGCAACTCCATTGACCTTGTGCGAGCCAATGATTGCAAGGTAAGCCATTCGGACCATTTTAGGTTGTGTTTCTTCAATGATGGACACTCGAGAGAGCATATCTCGATCTTTAGGGAATCGTCGTTCAACTTGTTGCAAGAACTGTAAGTTGATTTCGTATATGATCTTTTTATGTTAGTGATATACTTGAGAGGAAACGGGAAGTCACTAACCTCTAGGTGGCGTGGCAGCAGATGCTGGATCAGTGGTACGGACCACTTCTCAAGTGCTTCAGGAAGCACAGTGTGGTTTGTGTAGCCGAAGGTACTCGTGACAATACCCCACGCCTCGCTCCATTCTAGACCTTCGATATCGACCAAAACGCGTTGCAATTCGACAATGGCCAGTGTTGGATGAGTATCGTTGAGCTGAATCGCGACCTGATCTGGGAAGTCCTTCCATGGTCGCTTCGATTTCTTGAACCTTCGAACGATGTCATGGAGTGAAGCAGCGCACCAGAAGTACTGTTGCTTCAATCGAAGCTCCTTTCCTCTTTCCATGTTATCATTCGGGTACAGAACGGCAGAGATAGTTTCGGCACGTTGCTCGTCAGCAACTGCGCCTTCATACTCGCCAGAGTTGAATTTGGCAAAGTCAAATTCTCCAGAAGAAGCTCGACTAGTCCATAGTCGCAAGTTGTTCACAGTAGCAGTTCCGTAACCAGGAATGGGCACGTCGTACGCCACAGCTGTGACAATCTCACCATCCTGCCATGAGGTAATGTGCTTGCCGTTCTCGTCGGTGTATTTGTTGACCCAGCCGTAGAATTGAATGTCGATAGTAACATCATTTCTCGGGAATTCCCATGGGTTGAAGTCAAGCCAGTAATCGGGAATTTCGACCTGGTACCCATTATCAATCTCTTGCTTAAAGATACCGTATCTGTATCTCAGGCCGTAGCCCCATGCGGCATAATTGAGGGAAGCCAGACTGTCGAGAAAGCAGGCAGCCAATCGACCGAGACCGCCGTTGCCGAGAGCTGCATCGTGTTCCTGCGAGATGATATCTTCGATTCTGAAGCCAAGCTCGGCCAGACCATCTGATGAGACTCGTTAGCAAAGTTCACATGTGTTAACCGCCACCCACCTTTTGCGGCTTTCTTCAAGCCAACGTTGAGCATTGCATTGTCCAAAGCTCTGCCCATCAGAAATTCCAACGAGAGGTCTGCAGGGTATCAGCTAAGCAGATTTCACAATTGATCTTCGACCTTACAGTATATCCTCTTTTGGTCGGCAAACGTTTGTCTTTGCTGAGTCTTGTTCCAGTCAACAATCAATCGATCCCGGAAGGCCAGAGCAGCTCCGCTGTAGGCAGCACTAGCAAGGTCAGTCTACGAATGTCTAGAGCTACTGATCGTGAAGGCTCACTTCTCGTCACAGTTGAATAACGATCGAGCTAAAGTGGTTTCGATGTGTCTGACTGCTTCTCTCTATTCGAGTTGTCAGTTCCGGATATATCTGACCCATGGCGAACGGCAGAGCGTACCTGGAACTCGTCTTTCGTTTTGAAGGCGGCGGGAGACTGTAAAAGAGGTCAGAAATATCTTCGACTGGCGCGAACCATACATACAAATTTCCTCCATCTGTAGTCTTTGTTAGTACTGCTACCGTGCAAGGTGATCAAGCTACTCACGCATCTCGTTGAGGCTCCGGAATGCTAGACTCAACACTTTTGATATCCTGAGCGCCAAACCCAGTAGCAGTACGCTTGTGCTTGGGTCGGGTAAACCCAGGACCAACAGGGCCTTGAAGGGTTGAGATTGGCGCGCCCATTGAGGGCTTACGCTCTCTAGGAGCGGCTGTGGTACCGGTAGACATGGTGATCTGTCTCCCTATGTGGTTAAGAAGGGAATAAAAAGAATGGTTGGGATTCAATAGGTATTCAAGAACAAAATTAACAATAACTGCGGATGACACGTCTCAGTATGAATTGGAGCAGACTGGATGTTTTGAAATCGCCTGGTTGTCTTGGGAAAAAAATACGTTGCGGGGCAGGACGGGAGCGTGTATGGTAATGTACGAATGTGGGATGATGACAGGTCCCATCCGGGGTATCAAGCGCGTCAAGACGCGCAGTAAGCACATGTCAAAATTGTGTTAATGCATGTTATTTCCACCCAAGCTGTAAGCCACCGCATTGTACGACGTCAGAAAACCATCGCTGTCTCGTGGTGGATCGAGGACAGAACCCATATTTATCCGGGTATTGTTCCTGGCGGTGTGTGGTTGGGATATAGTGATTGGCCGGAGCATACGGGTATCGAATTCAACCTTATGCAATGTTTGAGTATGCTTCCTGATGAGTCTATCTCATACAGTACAAGTAGTCGTATCGGCACCTGTGGAATGTTACAATTAGACAGACGTCATCTTTCGATTGATGGGCCGCGGTATAGTATCTCAGAGCACTCTGCACACCGTGCTTGTCATGATTCAAATTTCTCACGTACAGCTACAAAGCAAGGACCTAAGCGGGAAAAAAGGTACCGTAAAAAGACAGAAGACAGACGCATGTGAAACAACTCGAACTGCATGTATCGTATCCGCTCTCATGCTGAAGCTTCAAGATTGGATCAAGATGGTGGATACCGAAAGGGCCTTGATGCCTCGTCACCAATCCTTCAAGACTTCAGATCCGACGTAGCGGTATGCCCCATGTAGTTGCGGACATGAAAGCTACCGGAATAGAGGTTGTGAACAAATGCCGTGCAAAAGCCCGATAGTAATATTCATGTTATTGGACTAATAAAACTGGTCGGACAAACTCGACATAGTCGGTGACAGCACAAGAGAATTGTTCTAATTAGCTTGTGCTGGGGAATAAATTTGTACTCTCTGCAAAGTTTGTTCTCAGTGCTAGTTGTGCTTTGACTTTGTAGAAACAGTTTGCACAACATGGCTTTGTTCAATGTGCATTCATCTTGCCCACAAGATGATCGTCGAGACACAGGTTTATGGTCATCTTCGAGAAGAAAAGAGCCACCTTTACATTGTTCGCCCGTGCGGCATCTTGTGTCTCGGCATTATACCCGCTTGTAAGACGTCGGAAGCGTCTGCATAAGATATCAAACACCCCTCCCGAGGATCTTCAATTAGGACTTCAGGTAAAACGCAGATAATCAATAACCCTTGCCAACTCGAACTTTTGCTGCTTATCCAAAAGAACACCATGATTCAAGAAGGCTTGCTGCATCCCGAGTTCTGCTCATATTCCGAGTTTTCTCCAAGGACGCCGTAAATGCTCGTCAAATGTTCGAGCCCGATACAAGAAGAGGTCGTAAGTAGCGTCAGATTATAATATGCCCGAGTCTTTCAAGGCATTTTGTAGGATCGTCTCTTTCACTGCCGCAAAAACAAGTCGAATATTCGTCGTGTCGGTGGCTTGTGTCAAGCTACAATGAGTTAGCAAGATTCACATCGCTGGCTGCACAACACCCACTGAGGATAGAGATTAAGATGCGCACGGTTGACTTGGTTAAATCGCCAAAGAAGGTACTTTGCCGCCCTATTCACGTCATTTCCGCCGGAGTAATCTGGAAAATAATTCCCTAGAGGTGACCGTGCCAGTTTGTCTTTGAACAGATCGACCTTGTTGAGGAAGAGGATAATGCTCGTTCTCATAAACCACCTTGAATTTACGACCGAATCGAAAAGAACAAGACTTTCCATCATCCGATTCTGACATCCATTAGTTTTGCGACACTTAGGCATAAGCAGGTCAGCGTACCTGGTTTGCTTCTTCGAGAAGCACTTGATCGTATTCGCTCAGGGCCACACAGAAGATGATTGATGTGACATTCTCGAAGCAGTGTATCCATTTCTTTCGTTCACTGCGCTGACCGCCAACATCAAACATGCTGCGATGGTTAGTCTTTATTGTTCCTCAGTCACGCCGTCACATACTGTATGCTGAGCTGGCCCATTGTGAATCTGGTTTCGTAAATACCAGTTGTTTTCGTTCTCGCTCTTAAAACATCGGCTTCGTTGGGTATATAGTCTGGCGCAGCCAAGCGTTGGACCTCATCAAAGAAGCTGACTTCGTTAGCTATGGTGTGTTCAAATGGTTGATGCAACATACTATGGTGCCGAGTCCATAAGATAGAACTCGCTCTGCCTTTCCATGGTCTGTCTCGACGCAGCATCATGCCATATTGCTTGCACAGCTTCTGCCACTTGCGAGTCGAGTGGCGTATCTGGGTCGGGATCGACATTGTATTCTTCTATGTACACAATGGCTTCTTTTACCTTTTCATTTGAGGGTCCAATCTCGAACTGTTGCATAGCAGCAATGAGTGCTTTCATGCAATCAACCAGGTTCTTATAAATGGTCAACCTGTACAACACTCGTTCTTCTTGAGTGTAGCCATTCTGGTGTATGATTTTCATCTGCTTCACAATGGTTGACTTGCCGCTTTCGCCAGAACCTATTGCATAATTAGTTTACATTGCAGCTTGTGTCAACCACCAGATCAGCTCTTACCAAGAAGTAGGATTTTACATTCTCGTCTCAGTCGCTTGCTGTCTTCTTCCAACTTCCTGTCTATGGCCTGGCTTCTCTTTTTCTGCTCGACATCTTCGCCTCCTGAGGCTTCCTTGCTTCCGCATGCACCCATGCTAGCCTTGAGCTAGACTAATCTTCGACGCTGCGCTGCCAGCGCAGCACGATATAGGCTTGGAAACTTATCGAATAGCGAACTGATCACAATCGAACAACCATGCATTAGTCGTTAGATTTTGATTCTCTGGTGGGCTGACTGGATCCGATGCTTGGCCGCAAGAAATGCTGCTGTGCGCGTGGAATTGTGGTGAGTTTGTGATTATAAAGAGAGCAGTGACAGCCTTTCTGAATGCGGATTGGAAGTATATAAGATTTGCAACTGCAACTGACGAAGTTGTGTTTTCGCTTCGGGAATAGCTGTGTAGGGATGTTGTGTCTCAGACAAAGCGGCGCAGTATGTACAGTGGTCGCAGGTAGCTGATAACGAATAATGCATTCAAGCGCTGAGGTAGCCGACCAGATACAGTTGTGACGACGGAGCGACACCTCGAGAAACGGATCTTGTAAGCACTGACACCGTCAAGTTGGGATAGATGTGAACAAGATGGATCAAAGGCTCGACGTAGCTCCAGCTGGTGGAGGATGATGAGGTCGAAGAGGAGACGTTCGGATGCAGATCGAGTTCACATTGGCTGGCCGGCGTAGAAGGGTCTTGCGTAGCAGGATAATTGTTGTTGCAATCGACTTTACCGGCCAGTTGAGAGGGGATAAACCAACAGTCTTGAGGCTTGGAGTAGGCCGGGTGAAGCCGTGGCAGCCTATAAAGAAAGCTTTAGCGATCGAGTGTCACTGGACAACTGACTCGCTCAACACCACGTTACGAGGAAGAAAGGCGAACTTGACCTCCAAAAGGTGCCGACCTGGCGGCACGGCCAAACACGCCAATTTCTGGAAATCGTGCGGGCCACTGGCACTAACACAAAACGGGCGCTGGTCTAGACTGATCGGCATGAATCTAACACTTCCACTTCGAGCATCATACAGTAGATGCATTTCGATATGGAAGTATATATTGAACCACAGGGGACGCTTGAGCTAGGTTCTCACTGCTTCTATGATACTTCCCTGATGCCAAGGCACAAACAGAAGCATGGTATTCATGTAGAAGAAGACCAACCAAGGTCTTTCTTCACCTTTCCCGTATTTTACTACATCTGATCTCAACTCAAGAACAATGCGTTTAGTAAATTGGAGGCTGGGACGTGAGGATGTCACACCGTCTGGATAATATGCTACACCACAGCTCGCTGATGGATGTCTTCTCGCAAGTACATCAATAACTTCCATATTCGCGGCACCTGTGAGACCACTCTGTTTAATGCAGAGCGACGCATCACTGATCCATGCGTTAATAGCCGAATCTGGCTATTTTTGCACCATCTGCCTCGCGAACGAAGCACGGTGATTGGTTATTTAGGCGGTCAATCTCTGATCCAAAAAGTTACTAATTTACACTTCTGGCAAGGTGCTGTGAAGCGACCCCAGGTTTCTGCCCAGCAGCAGGCGTAAGTGTGTAGGTATGTAGCCTAGCCCCACACCGATATCCAAAGAGACAGCAACGTAGAGCAGGTAGCGGTCAGTGCAGAAATTGAAGACCTACATTACCAAGTACGGTGACCTTTATACAAGTATTCACGTGCAATCTCTTGTCCCAAGCAGCCGAGCTCCATCTTCTGCCATTTCGACGCGACGATCATGTACCGAGCGGTCTGCATCCTGCCTTTTCGGGGGTAACAGGCGGACTTGGCTGGAATTATTTGCCATGCTGAAGGCACGAATCTTTTCAACGGAGGTACTCACAATGAACAACGCTTGTTGTGTATGAAGCAATCTTGTCATGAATACTACCATTAAACCTAATTACAGATTATTAATTGTCTGCCCATTAAGGTTGACAGCCACTCTGAGCTGAGTGTATCCAGTACTCCGTACGTCGGGCCGATTAAAACCGAATCACGCCCACGCTGGCATAGCGCAAAGCCTGAGTCAAGATGCAAGAGATGTGCTCACAGTTTATACCTTACCTGGGTAGACAAATACTGTAGGCCATCTTGATCTTCTGGAACGTGTACTGAATCACGAGCTGAAGGGCCGTTGTCACTATCTTATTAGTTATGGTGGCCGAGAGACTAGAACCCACATGACCGTGTGCGCCTACCTCTTCCCATCTAGCCCGGATCAGCGCCAGCATTCGAGGAGCGTTCACTCAACATATATCAAGTATATATAGCTTGAGAAGTTGTTGTAATATGCACTTCAATTCTATATCTTCTGATTATAAAGGCGAGTTCTCTGCTATCCTCCTTGCTTCTCACGTGAAGTAAGAGCTACCCAAGCTTCCCCAGCGGGCTCGAAGCTCTAGTCGAATGAGTTCCCAAAAACATCTGTCTTCCTTTTTATACGCTCAGTATATGGGAGCCTGCACAGTGCGAATCTTTGCCTTGTAGGAAGTGACCTCGCGGGTTCGGTGTACCACACAGGTAAGTAGTGGCGAAGATACGAAACAGCTGTGGCACAGAGATATAATGAAACCAAAAGCTAAAAAGCTACTCGTATACAGTAGTGTACAACAAGACCAACATATTGGAGTGGCGAACGGTTCATGTTCGGCAGAGCTTACATTGACAAGTCAAGGTGGCCGCTTTTTGAGACCTTTTCATTGCTGTCCAATCCAACATCAACAAGCACTTTTAGTACTGGAATGCAATTGAGTAGCTGAGCTTCCTCTTTCGGCCACTTCGGTCAGCCATAGCGCACTGGGCGTGTCAGATCGAATAACAGCACAACGCACCGTAATGGTCTATTTCAGTGGAAGAGATGGCTGGCAGAGCTGACGTCAGGACTTTTCACATCGAGCTCCGCCTGCGAGGCTGTCTGTCACAATGGATATGTTGTTCAGGTTGAGCATCTCTGTTGATTCCAAAGGCGTACAAATTCTATGGAAGAGGACATTCAAATTCAATCAAAGAACGGCGACGACGAAATCAATAGTGAGAACTCTCGTTCTGCGTCTGAAAGGATCCTTGGTTATGCTTTGGCTCGGAGAAGATATCCGCTGTGACAGAGATATTGGGCCGTTCTATTTGCATTTCTTCGTCAGCACAGGGCATCTGATAATTGATGCTGGGACCAGTCAAACTGCAGTCCGAAACCTAGCGTTGGCAGAAACTTGGGTTTTCACCGCGCTCATAGAATTGGATTGGATCGTGCAGTGATGATCTTTTCCTGATTGTACGCGCTTTTCGTGTTATCGTGTCGCATATCCTGAACAGTTCAGTGTTTCAAAAGACCCACCCGTGGCCTCGGAAATTGTGGTGATAGTCAAAAGTCAAGATTTCCGCCGCGCAATCTCTAGCCCGGATTTCCTACTTGCTGGGGCAGGATACCATCTGTGGCAACCGCCGCTGCAAACAGGGAAGATCGCCTCCTGTAACTGCAGATTTTTGTCAGAGATATATTGTTGGTATACCGATATACAAGAATTGTGGTGCTTAGCAGTTGTGATACTTACATTGATTGCTGCACCAGCTACTACCTCGCCGTGACCCAAAGTATATTCTCCGCGCAGCCGCTTCGAGCACGTACCCCTCCAATTGTTCCTCCTAGGACATCCATTTGAATCTTGCTGCTACAATACTCTCGCAACCAGCAATTCGTATAGATTACTCGGCATCATGGCGGAGTTTGTGCGTGCCCAAATTTTTGGGACAACATTCGAGATCACTTCGAGGTGCGTGTCTCGTAACAATGTCGAGAAGAACCGAGGATTGACAGTCGATCAGGTACACAGATCTGCAACCCGTTGGCATGGGTGCCTTCGGACTGGTTTGGTAAGTCCCTGAATGTCTACTACAACTCCAATCCGGGACCTAATGGTGATAATGCAGTTCTGCCAAAGATCAATTGACGGGCCAAGCTGTGGCGGTCAAGAAGATCATGAAGCCTTTCTCGACGCCTGTCCTATCGAAACGAACCTACCGAGAACTCAAGCTGCTCAAGCATCTGCGTCACGAGAACGTAAGGACTTTCTTATCGAACAAAGGTGACAGACCATTACTGATGGTATACACAGGTCATCTCACTGAGTGACATATTCATCTCTCCTCTCGAAGATATCTATTTTGTCACAGAACTTCTGGGAACTGATCTCCACCGGTTGTTGACCAGTCGACCTCTTGAGAAGCAATTCATACAATACTTTCTCTACCAAATCCTGGTACGTAGCACGGCGAAGCCTGTGGAAGCAAACACAGCTAACAATACCGCAAGCGAGGATTAAAATACGTTCACAGCGCAGGTGTCGTACATCGTGACCTCAAGCCTAGTAATATCCTGGTCAACGAAAACTGCGATCTCAAGATTTGTGACTTTGGTCTGGCCCGAATTCAAGATCCGCAGATGACTGGTTATGTGTCCACGCGATACTACCGTGCACCAGAGATCATGCTTACATGGCAGAAATACGACATTGAAGTTGATATTTGGAGTGCAGGTTGCATCTTCGCTGAGATGCTTGAAGGAAAGCCGCTCTTTCCAGGCAAGGATCATGTGAATCAATTTTCTATCATCACCGAACTACTCGGGACACCACCTCAAGATGTGATTGAAACCATCTGCAGCGAAAACACCCTCAGATTCGTGCAGTCCCTACCCAAGCGAGAGCGACAGCCGCTAAAGAACAAATTCAAGAATGCTGACCTACCCGCCATCGATTTGCTCGAGAAGATGTTGGTCTTCGATCCTCGAAAGCGAGTATCCGCTGCACAAGGCCTTACTCACGAATACCTATCACCCTACCACGACCCCACGGACGAGCCGGTTGCCGAAGAAAAGTTCGATTGGTCTTTCAACGATGCGGATCTACCCGTTGACACATGGAAGATAATGATGTATTCAGAAATTTTGGATTACCACAACGTTGAGGGGCAAACCGATGACCAGCAGCCACACGCTCTCTCGATAGAGCAAGCGCAGGCGATGAATGGACAAGCAGTCGCATAGAAAAGGTGTATGGAGTGAGTGGAAATGCAGTAACGCGATGCAAGATTTCCTGAGGGAACTGGACTTCTGACATCCAGCTTGGGTTGGGTGGATGGGACGGGACTGAGCAAACGCATGCACTAGTGATGAATCCGTAGAGCATTGCACAATAGAAATCGTACATCTTTTCCTTGTCCAGCCCGTTTGCTAGCAGATTGCGTTGCATGCTCGAGCATAACGTCGAGAAATTGGATTACGCTGAATTCAGCCAGACGACTAGAGGACTGATAAACCAATAGATTTGACTTCAGGCGTACAATCAGTCTCTTTAAAGAGACCAGTGGCACATTCTCAGCAGAGCTAAATCTTGAGGCAACGACCCTTTTTGCACTGACTGTCTGTGACTCCGTTTCATGCCTTCCCATACTTACAGGGTAACAAAGTGCAATGTGAGGAGGGCGGACTATGCTGTATGGTAATGCGTTCACTCGATCTGAGAGGGGTTCAGACCAGCAAAAAGTGGATTGCCTAGCTGATGACTCGTTCAAATCTTATTCGTTTCCCAACCATACATAGTTAGTTATATGCTTACATGGTATACACATGACAGTGAACAATATTCAAGCAAGTCTGGTGCTGGTTTATTGAGCATTATGAGTGGTTGAAACAGACAAGTCTATAGCGGATTGGGTAGCAGCCGAGTGACTACGCCTGATGAGTCCAACACCATCTGCACCACATTTGGACTTGTGACCTATGTATTGTAAACCTCTCAACTGATTCCGGCCGTGAGTCCAGCTTATAAATGTTGTATAACACAGTGATGATGTTGCTGCTCGAATTGTGCACTTATGCCTAAGATATAACCGTAGTCACATACCAACGGTGCTCCATCAAATCCATTGACGCAATGTGGTTTCACTCAGGGATATCCCAGGACTGTCGAACTAATATCCCGCATCGTCCCTTGAAGCCAGCGTCTTACATCCGTAGATGGAGCACATGGAATCGTGTCCATTCTATAGCAGATTGACTATGGTCTTATTATCGCGATGACGAACAGCTTCGTGCCTCAAGTGGCCGTGGTCGATTTCAACCACCATCGGTAGGTTTTCCGCGAGCCTGGCTTAAACCGCTGCAATTTTTACGCCAGATAGTACATACTAACTTTGAGTCTGAAGAGGACCTGAGGTCGAGCTTTGGGTCGATGCCGCAGGTGAAGAGCTGTACGCAAAAAATGATTGGTCACACATTGCCTTTCTTGCCTTACCTGATGGCGCCCATGCAAGCAACGAGGAGTTCTCATACTTTACGTTAGTGTTGAAAGGCTCTACGACCGATCAGCCACACACCAGCCTGTTTGGATTGTCCTGTACTCGGCAGCTTCGAGCTGATAAGCTCAAGAACAAGTCGGCGGATGTCACTCGCAGTTTTGTCCAAAAGGCTGTGGTTGTCCTTGTCAACAAACCTGCCATACTTGGACATCTGAGGGAGAGACTGGCTGCTATCACTGCTGCGTGGTTTGCCCAGGAGTAAGTTGAGAGCACAGACAGATGTCTACATAGACAATGACCAGCCGTACTGACAGCAAGCCTCTAGAGACTTTACGAACACAGAAATCCTGAAGGTAGGTAAGTGGAATGCCGTGAATGTTCCACAGAATCAAAGCTAAGGCGTTGAACTAGGAATTCCAAGCAAGTCTTCAATATGCTGCGAGCACAAATACAACTGAGAGGGACGTCTACTTTGGTATGAAATAGCCAATACTACATCCTCAGCATGCTAACCACCAGTAGGGTTATCACTACGAGAGCTGGTCTACGATCTTCGCTACCAGACCCTTGTACTCTTCAAATGTCTCCTTTTGCAGAAAAGGGTATTTGTTTAAACGCCGTGCCGAATAACAGAAACTGACAATGACAAGGCACTGTTCTTCGCAACACGATGCGAGCGATTATGCATGACTCAGTTCGCATTGCTATCCCTTATGCCACATCTCCTCGAAAGTCTTCAGGACTGTGCATCCTCAGAGCTAAACAGCTATGTAGAAACTGTCACTCGTGCTACAAACTTGCGAACAAGTGAACGAAGTTCATGTAAGACACCACAGTCGACGTTCGTTCTCCGAAATTGACCAGATTTTAGTGTTTGCTTACATGGGCCTTCCACTTCAGCTCTTCGGCGAGGTTAGTCACTTTCTCTGATCATCCCCCAACGTGCTGACTTGCCGACAGAACTCTTTCTTCTCGCCTTACACACCTTTACAACAACTTGATGTCCTGGCATCTGCCACATCACACTCCTATCTCGCAGGCAGTACAAACACTCTGTTCCTCTCCCAACGTGACCTACCCGACCCAGCGACTAACCGCAACCGCTACTGCGACGTTCTCGTTAATCTCGACGAATCCTCTCCAGCAGCCAGACTCACAATTCTCGACCCATCCCTCCGCTCAGCTCTGAACCTCTCCGCCGCCGACCGCCGCTGGATCGACCATCTCACACAGACAGTCCTCGACACCTGGAATCCCGCCGACCCCCCCCGACCAACAACGCACGGCTTCACAGGCTCCGAAGATGCAATCCGTCTCTCCTTCGAAGAGTACATCCTCAGCCTCCTCTCCTCAACAGCCTACAAGAACCATTTCGACAACCACCAAAATCCCTATCTCGTCTCCGGCACCAACTCCACCGGCGTATCAGACGAACGCTACCCAGACCCCCAAGTAACAGCAACCGACTTCAACCCGGACTTCCTCAAACTCTGGCGCCAAACACCGAATTACAAATTATGGAACTCCCTCACATCAGACGCGAACATATTCGATATCATCGAGCCACGCCATCCAACAGCCGGAGGCCTGAACATCGAAGACGTTCAACGCAGAATCGGAACCGCGATGTCAGAATTAAACCTCGATGAACGTGTTCGTGTAGGCCGGGAAACAGCAGGTCGCGCCCTTGAAGCCGGTCGCGAACGTGTGGGAGCCGGCGTCGCTAGGTTCTGGAAAGAAGTTGAGGGCTTCAAGGGACGGAGGGAACAGAGTCGGTCTCGGCATGGGCATAGCGATAGTCTCACGACGATAAGTAGCAGAGAGAAAGGATACGTACAACCTGCCGCAAAACAGCCCGGTGTTCTCGACGCACAGGTCCCCTCCCACGACAGCACAATCACAACCACATCCACTATCAACTCAACAACCAATGCCCCACAAACCACCACCACAACAACCACCAGCGCAGGTACTGGTGGTGGTACAGGGACATGGGCCAGCGCCCTCCGCTCCCGCACCCCCCAAATTCAAATCCAGCGCCCCCTAGCAAACGTCGATACAGCACAAGTCCAAGCCGTAGCACGAGAGAACGCCGCACGGGCCGGCGCGTATCTGAGTTCTTGGGGTACTTGGGCTAAGGAAAAGAGTCGGGAGTGGAATGAGGGGAGAGGCCAGGGCGGTGATAGTGCGGAGAGTGCTGGTGGAGGGGGGAATGTTGGGAAGTAGGTTGGTTGTTGTTTGGGAGTTTTGTGGGAGTGAGATATGTGGCGGTGGTAGGCTGGTGGGGGTTGGGTGGTGGTGTTGAGAGGACTGGGAAGGAGTGTGCGTGGAATAGATGGATGGAGTGGGTGGCGTGGAGGGGACGTGGTGAGGTGAGGAAGGATACATGATCTCTTCAACCCACTGTGCGTTTGGCGAGGTTACGATGCATGGACACACATCACCTCAGCCTAAATTGAGCATCTGCTGTGTTCAAGAAGTGTGCAGCCACAAACAGTTGATACGCAAGGTTGGTATTCCATAACAATAGTAAATTGAATTTGGTAGCTATTTTACTCCTCCACCTCATCGTCCTCCTCACCAAAAACATCTCTCCTCCTCCTATCCCCCACCCACCTCTCCAACCTCCGCTCCGTATACCGAACAGCACTAACCAGGCTCTTCAGATCCACACACGCAACATCAGCAGCTTGTTCATGGAAGTACAAGACCGGATTCTTGTCGGCTCCTCCTTCGAAGATTGAGTTCGTTGCTTCCAATGACTCGATTGTTGGAAAGACTTGGTAGCTGGTTGAGGTTGTAGTTTGGTTGGCTGGTGTGTTTTGTGTGGTGGGAAGGAGGGCTTCAGCTTGAATGCGGCGTGATAAGTCGTTTGCATGATCGTCGATGTGAGATGGTTCATTGGTTGGATGGGGAGTGGAAGGTAAGGGAAACATGTCTAGAATAGACTTTTCGATGTCTGTCTTCTTGGTGGCGAGGATGGAGTCGGGTGTTGCGAAAGTGCGTTGGTACCAGTTCATGTATGCGTCGATTGCGTCGTCGGACATATCCAGAACGTCTGTGTCGTGGGTCTCGATTTCTTTGCCTGGAGGGATGGAAAAGTGTTGCGTTAGAGGGGTATAGTGATTCTTGTGGAGGGCACGCCAGGTGTGCCAGTCAAAATTGGGACTGGGCTTGGCTGAGTCTGTCTGGTCTTCAGTGTGGATAGTAGTTCTGATCGTTGATATAGGGAGGGGAAATAGCATCTTCATCGCAATGACGATCAGGGAGATCAGCTGCATTTCCGGCCATGCCACTGGTGTCCTTCTTGGCTTGTTGCTACTTCCTCTCCTGTGCTCTTGCTGATCGCTGTTCAAGTCATAGGTAAAGTCGTAGCCCGACAGTGTAACAAGCTGCTTGACACTAGAGTACACTTCAATCGGCAGTCCGAGACTTTGCAGCCATTCAAACAGCAATATCTTCCAATTCAGAGGTGGAAACAAAATTCCAGAATCCTGGTTATAGATGTGCGCAAGGTTGAAAACGGCGTGCTGGAGCTCCGGCATGGTCGGCACAGTAGTTGTGTCAAGGGCGCGTTGATACTCTTGTGGGAGGCGGCTAGTCATGTCATATGGGACATGCCGGATGGCGCGGATGAATGGGAGTTCTTCAGTACGAGCCCACTGGTAGACCATACGAAGAGACAGCGGAAGACGGAGGAGGAGGACCGAGAGGTAAACATGCGATATGGTGTCCCACACAGTTGGAGAGAATTTCAGGTGATGAGAAGTGCTGGCCTGGGGGAATTCATTCTCAGACTCGAGGTTGGATTCGTCAGTAGGATTGGATGTCATTGCGTCCTCCATAGTAAGGCTGAGAAGCTCTTTATTGTCCAGGCGTGCAGAAAGGTGTGCTAGCCTCAGTGTCCACAGATCGCGTACAACAGTCCAAAGCTCACTTGGAGCTTTGACAAGATCGTAGATCAGTGTATATGACTGCTTCCATAAGATATGCTGCCATGCTTGCAAGTACAGTCTGTACGCTTTGACGCCACGGTAGACTTGGAGATATGGTCAACCTATTTGTAGCTCAGAACCGTAGGGTGATACACTTACTTTTAGTGACCTTGACCTTCCTTTTCTCAATCCCCTTCCTCGAGAGCTTGCCTTGGGTGCCGAAGTCACCACTGTCATCGACGGTTTGAAAACCTGCCTCGTGCTGTCGGCCGCATTGTGTACAGACGAGTACACCATCTTCTTCCTCGAATTCCTCGTTCCCACAATTTGCACAGATGTTCCGGTGTGACATGGTTGCAAGAACATCATCTAGTATCCAAAATAGGTGGGCGTCGCCATACAGGTAGAAGTAGAGTACCTAAGTACGATAAGAAGGTAGCGCTGCATGTTCGAGAACCTGGGATTTTGCGTGCTCTGTCGCTCACGAAAAACTTTGTTTCGTAGACTTACAAGAAGCGATCACCAAGTGTGAACGCGTCCTTGATCAGTTCTGATATACTAGTAATGATGGAAAAGCTCTTCTTCCGTTATAAAGGGAGTGATGATTGTGGATAGTTGTGGACTCGATATCGGGTCCACAACCACAAATCACGCCTTCCCCTTTTCAGTACTTCAACCCATGTCGACTGCGACTGCAACTCTCATGTGACTGAGGTACCTGTTGACAGTAGCTTATGGATTCAGCCTTACTGCGCCCATGGCACTCTGGCGCTACAAGACAACAAGATGAAGCGCCTTTCGCACTGAGATGGTTGTTCCTTCCAGCACCAGCGACATGAATGAAACAATAATTACTACTGTCATTCAAGATATGAAACGATTACCCAGACCATCTGGTCGCCGCATTCTGATCTAGCAGTGCTCACAACCCACAACAAGTCAAACAAGGGACCTCTGTAACACTGTGAGAAGATTCTCTCCGGGCCGTCCGATCCGAAAACAACGAGCTGGATCTATAATCTTGCTTTGGAACACGGAGAGAGATATGAAATTCACATATGGCGCAACCGCCGCTGAAGAGACGCAGGGTGGGGAAACAGCACGAGGCAGACACCTCGGACTCTGGTTCTTCTCCTAGTCCACCATTAAGACATGCTTTCCCTTCGATCAATATCTGGGGTACTGCTCAAATACACCAAGGCGATCAGTATGGCACGGTTAGCGAGCAACAATACTCAAGTCATCCCCGCACGAACACAGCTTCTAGCCACGATGAACCCTTCGCACGACCGTCACGTCTGGCTGTGCGAAAAGCCTCCAACCCAACACATCGTAGAGACTTCTTGGATCTCGTTTACAACGCTCTCTTCAAATCTCTTACATTTGATCGAATGGATGCTCGTCACATGAATGTCGCTTCAGCAATGCCACGAACCTGTAAATGGCTATTTGAGCATGATGACTTTATCGCATGGACTGACAAGGACCAAAGAGTAGTTCACCATGGCTTTCTATGGATCAAAGGGAAGCCCGGCTCGGGGAAATCCACCATCATGAAAGAAGCAATGAGATGGGTCAAGAGGAACGAGTCGCAACTAGTCATCTCTTTCTTCTTTAATGCACGTGGTTCTCATCAGCTGGAAAAGTCAACTCTCGGTCTGTACCGGTCTCTGGTATATCAATTGCTCCAAGACTCGTCGCGTTCCTCTCGGCTTCGAGATTCTTTTGCGCGCCACTTCTACTCTAAGTACAGAAGTGGCACTGTCGAGGATTGGTCCATCAACGAGCTTCAAGACTTCATCGTTCATGTTGCCAAGGACTGTAGAGAGCGATCACTTACCATCTTCATCGATGCACTGGACGAATGCGACGAGAAGGAGATACGCGATATGGTCTCGTTTTTGGAAGATCTCACTTCTCACGCCACAAGTTCAGGAATGGATCTCAAAGTATGCCTCTCGAGCCGTCATTATCCACATATTTCTATCCGGCATGGCCTGCCATTGATTGTCGAACAACAAATTGGACATCAGCACGACCTGATCGCATACATTCAGGGGAAGCTAGTCGCGGCGAATACTACAGGCATGATCCAGCTGCGTCAAGACCTCTGCGAGAAAGCAGCTGGAATTTTCCTATGGGTCGTGCTTGTAATACCCATACTCAACGAGATTTATGATCATGGTGGTACTCTCATGGATATGAAACAATACCTGAGGACCATACCGGGAGAACTCAAAGGATTGTTTACGAACATCATTAACCGCCATGTATCGGATAAAGCTGAGTTTAGCGTGCTGATAAAATGGATTCTGTACTCATCAAGGCCTCTCAACCCGATCGAGCTGCACTTGGCGTTACAGTGTTCAGACAATGATGCTACAGTGTGCTTCGTGGCTGGAGAAGTACCCGAAGCTGATGCACTAGTGAGACGCATTCTCAATGCCTCGCGTGGCTTGACTGAGGTTACAAAGGCAGATCCCCCAGTCGTGCAGTTCATTCATGAGACCGTCAGAGACTTTTTCTTTCAACACGAATTCTCCAAAGACTTGGAATCATCTGGGGTGACGGCTGTCGTTGGTCAGATCCACGATGAGATGAAAGTTTGTTGCCTTAGGTACTTGAATTCATCCTGGGAATTAGACAAGTTTGCAAGCTGTCAAGAGGTGGAACGTCAACTTCCGTTCCTTCGCTATGCCGTTAACAGTTTGTTCTGTCATGCTGCGCTAGCGCAAGAACACGGCGTTTCACAAAGAAATTTCTTAGTCCAGGCATGCCATTGTGGCTGTCGAGGCTCTGTACAAGGTTCCCATGCAGGGAAGCTCCATTTTTCGAAGTGGAAAGGGCACTCTAACTCTTTTGGGGGATGTGAGCAATACACCCTGAACACGACATTGCTTGGTGTTCTGTCCGAAAAAGGCTTGTTACCTCTGATTGTTTGTATGTGTCCGCCATCAAGTAGCATCAATGAGCTAGCTGGGTGGTATGGAAACGCGTTTTTCGCCGCATGTGCTTGGGGCCATGTCGCACTCGTGGAGCATTTCCTCGCAAATGGCGCTGATGTCAACGCTATCCAAGGATCACATGACCATGCCTTTCTAATAGCAGTGTACCACGAGCACTATCCTGTGGTTGATCTTCTGCTCAAGCAAAATTTGTCTATACCACAAAAATCATCCAAAGTATGTCTCCATGCAATGATAGCCCAATCAAAATTACGCTGTCTTCAAGCCGTCATTCACGCAGGGGTTGATGTCAACTACAGAGAAGATTATGACGATAGTATCCTCTTGCTGGCTGTCAATACTGGAAATTGGTGGATTGTCAAATGTCTTGTTGATGCTGGTGCAAATTTGAACGATGACGGCGAATTTCTCATCACCTCTTGCCTTGAACGAGGATGTCTTGATATTGCCACGATGCTTATTGATGCCGGCGCACCATCTAGTCTGTGCCACGCTGTGTCGATTGGAGATATTGGTTTAATGGAGCGTTTTCTGTCCGAGGGTGTGGAACTGGTGGACGATCGTTACAATGCATTAGCCAAAGCTGTAGCGGTTGGCCGCAAAGACATTGTCCAGCTCCTTGTCACTAAGAATCTTTATTCTAACAAGATTGACAAAATAATCTCTGCCCTTTATACTGCTGTCAAGCAGGGAGACATACAAACTGCTCAGATGCTCTTCGAGTATGGAGCTCGTGTGATTGGAGTCCGAATGTGGCACAAGACCTTTCCGAACGAACATAACGACGATACCAACGCGCTTAGCCTAGCCATGAACGATAGCGAGAACTCGATCGTCAAGATGCTCCTGCACAACGGAGCGGACTTTAATGTGTCAGCTGATAGTCATCATTGGAGGACACCCCTTGATGAAGTGTGTGTAACTGGCGATGTCAGTGTTGCTCGAATGCTGATCGATAACGGAGCTGATCTTAGTGGCCCGAAGCGTGCATTTGATAAGCCTCTCCTGATTGAAGCAATTACAAACGATCATGACGAATTGGCTTGCTGTTTCATTGAAAAGGGAGTGAACGTGTCAATTTGCACTTCAATCGATGGCACAGCTTTGAGTTTAGCCTTGAGGAAGGCTACATGCCCCAAGGCCATCAAGATGTTGGAGGAGATGGGAGCGCCAAACATTGCGCCTTGGGCGGCTGACAAGGTGGCCTTTCATTCAGACTCCATAGATTGGGTACTTAGGCTGAGAGAGAGCGAAGACACAATACACGAGCAGTGCCTTACGCCATAGTGTGTAGTCAACAATCGACTTTCGATACCATTAGCTGAATGCAGCTGCTTTGATGAACTGAAGTGTAGGATGTGTAATGTTGGATGACTCCATTCTGCCGTTGATGCCTTCCACATGTTTCAGCAATACACAGTCCTCCTTACTTGAGTAGACCACGTCACAACTCACTAATATCATACCACTAACTGCGCTCTACATCAAACACGGAAATCGACGGCAAGCCCCAGTTTAACCTTGGAGTACCTAGGTATCGATGGTCTGTGGACTTGATGCACCACATGACTCGCAATCTTCAATCGTCTCAAGCCAGCACCAGATAGTCCGCGCACCTACGGTATCTCATCCTGTGATTAGCACTCTTGACGTGTGTCCTAACTCCCCAACAACGAGGCAGAACACAAGTCAAGACTACCGGTTAGGAAGTGAGATGAGTGCACGGACCATCTGTACCTACCCTAGGCCCTTTAATTTATATGATAGTGCCAGGGAGCCAAACTCAAGACCGCCAGTTACGTGGGCACCCAAGTCCACGGACTTGTTGCATACAGCCTGTGCTCTGACGATTCTGCTTGGGGAGGGTTATGGATGTCTTGACGTTTCATCCTGGGCACCTTACTGTGTCCTGGTCCAGTTCGGGTTACGGATGCTTGTTAGCAGCGAAATGGAGAGGTGCAGGTATGAATTTTTGAGAGAGTGGATTGGTTGCGATGCTGGTGGAATTCTGTTAGGGGGGAACAAGGGTCATGATGCTCAGGATGACATGCAGTGAGCAAGGTAGTGCTGAGTAATAAAACACGGGGAATGGAACAGGAACAAATTTGAGGTTTGAAGCGTGTCGTATATCAATTTTCTCGGCAGGTTTTATCTTCCCTCATAGCTGACCATGGACCAAATGGCTAGTAGTACTCCTCCCCTATGCAGCCCAAAGAAACCGTTGTGATCATCTTCGCCGGTCTGGGCTTCAAGTCTGACAAAAGCTTGATATGTTGACTTCCGGGAGATTGTATAAGCCCGAGATTGGCCGTCTTATCATGCCGCATTGCTTCGTTGAACCATTCCATCGTGAGAGCTGGACGCTTATTTGGGAGCTTCCTTCACATCCATAGCCATCTCCTCACCCATAGCCTTCAAGATGATGACGTCTGGTGTTGTGTTAGCTGCGTACGCATGCTTTTCGTTACAAGTGACTTACTGAGATCCTTGCCTTCCTCGTGCATTGATCGAATCTTCTCACCAACATCACCGTCGGGAACCTTGACATCAGCCTTCTCTTTGCCGGAGTCGTCCATGAGAACAAGGAATTCATCATCGATATCACTCTAAATCACTGTAAGCCTCTATCCGTCTTGATTCATATTCATGACAGTTTCTTACGAGGAAGAATTCCTTTCGGCTAACGTTGGGAACCATCATGTTGTGGGTAGATGGGGAGAGATCTTCCAACTTCTTGCCGGTGAAAATATCGATAGCAACCATGTGGACCTTGGCGTGACCGTGCTTTCCAGTCTTGGAGGTGGACATTTCCACGATCTTACATGGTCGGTTCTTGATGACAACGAAGCCGTTCTTTCGGAGAGCAGAACATTGCATAGGATAGGTCTCGGCGGCACCTGCATCGGCCGAGTCGAAGGTGTGCTCGTGCTACACAGTCTTGTGTTAGTCCATGGTTTGGTCGGTTGTCACGAGATAATGCGCATTGCGCCGTCTTGCACGCCGCAGCCCAACGACAGTTCGATTGTGATGTAGCAAACAGTTAGAAGAGTGTATTCCTTACCTGTGCGTCGTTGTTTTCCGCCATGGCTGATGATGGGAGATTGAACTGAAGGGGTGAAAGTTGTGTGTGGAAGTGCGGAGGACGCTATGCAAAAAGAAGTGCGATAGAAAACCTCTGTTGATGTCGAGTATTGACTGACAAAATGGAGAAAGTTCACAGGCACAAATTCGCAGGCGCTCTTAAGAACCAAGACCTTCAAGGCTTGTGGAGGGGCAAAAGGTTGCAGGTCCACTCCACATTCGTTCGGACGACTAGTTTTGATATTCAAGCGCTTGACTCACTTTGCAATAGCTTGCCAAGACTTGCCATGCGACGTAGCCTTGTAGATATCATCCTTAACTGATGCAGCCTTGTGGTTGTTTCATAACCGACTGCGGTGATGTTGTTCCATGTTGTGACAAGCAGCACCATGTTCACCTACTATGTGGCTCGATAGGTTTTCTAATGCCTCGACTCCGCAATCTCATACACCAAAGAGAGCATTCTCCCCTGCTCCAGTACGAAAATCAAGTCATCTAGCACCTAACCAGCGAGATGAGTTAGGTCTTAGTTTAGGGAGGACTGGCTCGACCTCCTCAGTCGATCTGATTTCCCCGTCTCCTACCTCATCAAACGTATCACTGCCGCTCCTGCAGCGACGGACGACTGGCTCAGCTTTGCGCTATGGCCAGAGACCACCTCCAGATGTTGCCGACCCCGTCTTAACCTTGCAGGCCATACTGGGTTCGCAACAGAAGACAAACGGTGGGGTCGAGGATACCAATGGGCAAGTCGAAGCGGAAGAGGAGCAACTCTCTGAAATTGACTTTGGTGGCCTTAGCCTGCAGGAGTACACTGAAGCGCCGAGTCACGAGACAAATTCGATAACCTTAACAACTGATGTCGCAACGGCGAAGGTCGATCGAGAGAAATATGAAAAATTCCACAATTCCATAGCTGAAGTGGACGAAGTTTTGGGATCCGTCGAGTCATATCTAAACGAATTCAAAGCAGAGTTGGGTCAAGTCTCGGCAGAAATCGAATATCTACAAGCACGGTCTGTACAGCTCAATGCACAACTAGAAAATCGTCGAAGAGTCGAGAAGCTGCTGGGTCCCGCGGTCGAGGATATTAGCTTAGCTCCCCATACTGTTCGAGCTATTGCAGAAGGGCCCATTGATGATCAATTCGCGAAAGCCTTGACCGAAATTGAAGCACGACATCTGAGTGTAAATCAAAGGACTGCAGGTGACACACAGACCAAAGCTGCTGACGATGTAAAACCGCTTTTGGAGGACCTAACAAAAAGAGCTGTAGAGCGGATCCGAGATTACATGGTAGCACAGATCAAAGCATTACGATCACCCAACATCAATGCACAAGTTCTCCAGCAACAGACATTACTCAAGCACAAAGAGCTGTATCCATTTTTAGCACGAAATCATGCTCAACTTGCAGAGGAAATTGGACAAGCCTACACAAACACCATGAGATGGTATTACAGCAGTAATTTTACTCGCTACACCAATGCTCTGAACAAGTTGCAGTTACATGTGGTTGGGCCGAACGATTTGCTCGGCTCAGATCCAACAGCACGCAAACAGGCCACCTCTGGTGCTTCCAAAGCAGCTCCATCTCAACACGATACATTTAGTCTAGGTCGTCGACATGACTGCCTCAAACTGAAGGACGACAGAGCACTTGCCTCTCATCTAGCCGAAGACAGCAAAGCCGTCCACTATCTAGAACTACCATTCCGTAGTTTCAACCAAGCCCTGCTCGACAACTTATCCGCCGAGTACTCCGTCGTCACAGAACTCTTCTCGACATCAACCTACCAAAAAGTCTCCCGTCGTGTCCTCGAAATTTTCAACCCAACATTCACAATCGGCCACGACCTCACAAAACGTCTCGTCGAAACCACGACCGACTGTTTCGGCATATTAATATGCATCCGTCTCATCCAACAATACGCCTACGAGGCCCAGCGCCGCAAAATGCCAGTAATGACCGACTACATCAACTACACCAACATCCTCCTCTGGCCGCGCTTCCAAAAAGCAATGGATCTCCACGTCGAATCTCTCAAGCGCGTACCAACAACCACAAATCGTGGCGCAGCCGCAGCGTTCTCTCTAGTCGGCGGCGGCACCGACACATCAAAAACCTCCCTCGCACCACATGCAGTAACGCAACGATTCGGGCAGTTTCTGCATGGAATCCTCACACTCAGTGCTGAAGCGGGCGATGATGAGCCTCTGGGTCACAGCCTCTCACGGTTGAGAAGTGAATATGAGGCTCTCATGACGAAGTTAGCGAAAGGTGCGGGTGATAGTAATAAAAGAGGGAGGTATTTGTATAATAATTATAGTCTTGTCTTGACTATTATTAGTGATACTGTGGGCAAGTTGGCGGAGGAACAGAAGGAAAGGTTTGGTGATTTGACTAGGGAGTTCAAAGGGCGGTGATAGATTTGAGCTAAGGTAGTGTAGACTTGCAAGCTGAAATATGGTCGCTTTGTTTCAAAACTGCCTCTTTTTTTTTGGGAAGACTGGTGTACCGTAGAAGTAACTGCTCATACCGATGCAAGCCTGAGATGTGCCATCGCGATCCAACCACGTTAGGCACAGCTATTCGAGATAATCACAAACAGATAACATTCAAAATAGGCTGGCACATGTGGTGTTGTAGTTCACACCCTCAAGTCAGGGTACGACAAGATCGTTAGTATGATACAGCGAAAAAGCTGGGAATAAATATGCCGTTTCGATATAAGTTTCCGTTACTATATGTATTCATCCACTTGCCAACCCATCGATCTATCTGCATAATCTCATAAAGTACCGCGAAACGAGACACGAAATCGTTACTGATAACCTATTACCTTGTCTAACCGCTACACCAACCTATACCAACCATCAAGGTCTGTTTCAAGCTAAAATCAGAGTTCCATTCCTCGTCTCCTGCCATCAACGAAAAACACCCAGCCTAATACCTAGAACAAAATGATGAATGACACCCATCCGACCTTTGCCATCCAACCCCAAAGCCCAGTTCAACCAACTAAATACCCTTCAAAAGCTCCTGCGGCGGCATCCTAACAATCAAATCCCTCAACCTCGCCTCATCATTATCACCCCTCTCCTCCTCCCAGCTCCCTCTATTTCGATATACCCGTGGCATCTCCTCCGGCAGGTCACTGAGGCGATGTATTCCACGTTCGTCTTTTATTGCACGTGCATAGGATGGATAACTATAATGGTTTTGACGTTGATGTTGATATTGGTGTTGGTTTTGGTAATTTGTGATTGAGATGCTTCGAACTTTCCTGTGATCTTGACACCATCAGAATTTTTTCCAAGCACATCAAGT
>Ga0181467_100036_pt1 | contig 51132 bp, 37 predicted proteins | sample InSIn5gowninarea_2_FD_119079 | JGI IMG/M metagenome (GOLD analysis project Ga0181467, IMG submission 119079) | Clean room microbial communities from NASA Spacecraft Assembly Facility at Jet Propulsion Laboratory, Pasadena, California, USA -... ... | reverse complement strand
AGGCAGTGAGATTTCCGAAGCCGGATTGGGAGGGGTATGTTTTTGTGTAAGGGATCAGAACAGGTACGAAGGGATTTGTGGTAGTCGAGGTCAGAGCAGCGGCTTCTGAGAGGGCGGCCAGGGGGTTGGCTCTTGTAGCACCACGTGTAGCATGGTGGGAGATATTACGCTCCATCTCTGGTGCTTGTGTGGGCGGTGGTGAACCGTTGGGTTGAGTCGAGACAATGTCGTCGATCTCGGCGGTGATGGCAGGCGGCCCGGTGACGGCATCGGCAGCACCGTCAACTGAGGCGAGCGAAGGAGGGTTTTCGGGGTTCTGGTGATTGGTCTGCGGCTGGTGGAAGAAGTGGTGGGTTGCGAGCTGGGCGACAACAGTTGCGTGATTCAACTCTTTCTCTGTGAACAGACGATCGATTGAGAAGGCGGGTGCTTCGTATTGGGTGTAGAGAGTCTTCGTGCGGGCATCGTGGAAGGGCGAGCTTGCACCGTTGGTGTCGTTCTGCAGGGGACGGAAGGACGGGGCAGGCGAATCGGTGGCCTCTTCGTCGGCCGGAGCCTTGCGCTTTCTCTGGCGTTCTTCTTCGGCTTCGCCAACGCGATGGCGAGTGTGGCGCGTCTTACGGTTGCTCTGGATGCCGCCGGGGCTCTGGGGGATGTTGACGGTGAACTGGCTGGGATGGAAGAACAGGGCCGAGTTGTCTGCAATGTCGAGCTGCTCCTTTTCGCGCAGCAGCTTGTCGCGCTTCTTGGTGACACTGTTGATCAGACGGCTTCGCACCGTTGTCGCCAGTTCCAGGTGCTCGCGCTGTGCAACCTGGACTTTGTAACTCGAGCTCTTTTCTAACTCGGCCACGGCTGCATCGTAACGGTTCTGAGAGGGAGAGTCAGTCTTGGTCGTAGCGGCCCGTCGCAAGCCATGTCAACGTACTTGTAGAGCAGTCAGATCAGCGTCGCGTTGCTCCAGGGCGTGGTTGATCTGCTGGACGTATTCGTGGTAGCGCTTGCCGGCCAGAGCGAGGTAGTCCTTGACAGCAGCGTCCGTGTTTGGCAAGCTGCCGCCAGTGACATTCTCAATCTCCTGCTCGACGTCTTCGGCCGAATCGTCCAGAGGTCTGTTCTCGTAAGGATTCGCTCTCAGGATCATCGTCATGTCGACCTGGATAGCCTGCAGCTGTGCACGGTAGTGTTGGTGCTGGTCCTGCGTGAAGGTCTGGATCATGTCCGATAGCTTGTCCGTAATGTTGTTGCGTCTTTTGTCTCTCTTGGACAGAGGCTGAGGCGGCGGCGAGGGCGATACCCGCCTGTCGAGGGCCATTGGTGAAGCATGCGCCATGAGTTCTGTGTCTTTGGTGTGTTACAAGAAAGGTTCAACTTTGATCTCTCGTCATGAGCAAAGCCATTTTGAGATGGTTTGGTTTGGAATCTGGGGATGCTCTGATCACGGACCACCGTCGGCCAACTCTCGGCCCGAGCACCGACCGCCCGTGAGCCTCCCTCGTTCACTTGAGCACTTTCCTCGCACCATGCTTTCAATCAAGTTAGGTGCTCCATGGAAAGAAAAGTTGCCTGACATGCTTTCATTCAGCAAGAGCTTTTTGTGCCTTCCAGATGCAAATCCTGGAGTGTTCTGGCGAGAGGAAGTCGGTGTTCGCAGCTAGTCGCTGCAATCGATCCTCTCTGTTATGAAAGCCAGCATCCTCTTTACTCAGCATTGGAAGCTGCGAGTCGACTCTCACCTTCCAGAACTCACAAGAGCATGACTGCCCAAATGGACGATGCTATCCAAAACCAGAGTCACGTCCACTGAGAGTGCTCTTTTCTCATTCTCAACATCTCAAAAGCACCATGGCTCTTATTAACAAATTTATCTGGCTCCTTATGGCGCTTGTCGTCCTGCTTGCCTCAAGCCACTACGAAGCTATCGCTATGCATCAGACTATGCCACCTTCAAGGCTTGAGAAACTCGCCTCCTCGCTAGCTTGGGCCTCCGATGAACCACCTGAGTATGTGGAGCCGCCTCTTAAGACAACATTCTTCATAACACCTCACGAAACACCTTTCGCACTACTCAAGCGACTACCGTCACACTACATATCCGCCAACTCCTTGACAGCAGGATCGATATGCGGTACTGACAAATACTGTCGACCCTCAGGAAATTGCGACAAGGATTACTGTTATCCCTGCTACTGTGACGAGGACCTCCGCTATCTGGAGACTGGCAAGAGGAAGTACTCACTTCTGGATAAGCAGCGCAAAGCTGATCGGCTGATCACCATGCCTGGGTTATCTGGCCGTTTCCTGATTCATCCGGGGTACATTTTCGAGTACCTTGATATCATCTCTGCACAGTGAGTCTAGATAACAATGTGCATCTACCATCCAAGCTAATAGTACATGTGCAAGGCAACATCTGATTCGCCTAGCCGCCATTGCTCATGTCGATGAAGACATGTTCGAAGCATACATGGCTGCTGCATTCTTTGAGCCCTGATGTTTGGTCTGCTTAACACGTTCTCACTGTCGCAATACATGTCCTGAAAAGCATCGCGCATTGTACAGCTCATTTTTTTCTACAATTCGTCTGCAAGAGAGAGGAACAGTCATGCGTTAAGGAAAAGTAATCATCATCCAATATCCTTAGTCTGTTATTCCTCCCTACATACCACAGTCTCTACCCAAATAAAACCAACCATTCACTCCATCAAACTAGCATACCTCCCTAACTCCTCATCCTCCCTCAACCTCCCCTGACATGCATCCTCAAGCAACACACAAACCTCCACACCTTCCTCCCTCTCCGGATACACAAAAACATACCCCTCCCAATCCGGCTTCGGAAATCTCACTGCCTTGGGCAATCCAAATCCAAAGTCCTGCTGGGTGTATGAACTCATTTGCTGCCAACTGGTCGCAGCCAGATCCATTCCTAGAAATGCTTCGACATTGATGTTGATTTGTGACTTGTTTTCTATTCCTGCCACCCATTCTGCTGAATCCTGGATACTCTGTGGTGTTATCCTAGAGATTGAGTTTCGTATTGCGAGTGCGATAGCAGGGAGTGCATCTTGCGCAATAACATCTTTGATAGCTGTGGGCGTGACTTGAGCCAATGAAACCGCATTGCCCAGATATCGATCTGGCAGTGGCGGATCTAGGATCTTGCGATTGTTGACGGCATGGGTGAGATTGATTTTCTTGTCCATGTCTGGTTTGAGCATAGGGATTTTGGCGCGGGTGGTTGCGCGCCAGAGAACTGCCATTATGCAGTCGTAGGTTGAGACCCATGCGTCTGGATTTGAAGGCTTGCAATCGTTTTTCAATCGCTCGCATTTCTGCTTGGGGAAGTGGTACATTGTTGGGGAGAAAGAGGGCATGATGAAATTTTCAGGTAGTGTGGGTGGCTCTTTGACGAGACGGAAAGCAGAGAGTTTTTCGCTCAACTCTTGCATGCGTGTGGTAGTTGGCGTGGCGGTTGGGTTTAGACGTGAGCGATCGAGGTTCATTGGGTTGAAGCGAGGAAGACGGTTTCCGTCCTTGATAGCACGAGTGTTTTCCGCCCATTGAGATAGAAAGCCATCGCAGCCAGGTCCATCAGAGACAGAATGATGCACACCCACTCCCAAGATCAAACCACCCCTGATGAAGTTGATTTGGAAGGTGGAAACCGGTGTATCTTTGTCGTCATCGTCGCCTCGGAACAGCTGTTTCTCTGTCACTGCTTGAGGAAGCAATTTATCTCCCTCCAACATGACAGCGGGAAATCCTCTCCTTGCCAACTCTTGATAAGTCGGCCATTCAGTATCTTCCTCTCCATTCTGCCAGTTGACAATCATATCCACTGTATTCTCTTTCTTCCTCTCCACCCATAGACTACCATCTTCCTCATTCGTCTGCAACGTTCCCGCCAGAGCAGGAAACTGAGCCACGGTGATTTCTAATCCAGCTTTGAAATGTTCAATGATCTCCGATGTATTGACAGAAGCATCAAGAGCGAAGACCAGAGTTATCAAGACATAGATGCGGGGCATAAGATGGTCGAAAGCGCTTAGTGAGATTGCCTGCGTGTCGGGCTCATCTTCCCAGCACATGGGATGTATTTGGATGGTCTCTCGTCTGCCCATGGTATTTGATGGTGTTTGATTGAGGTGTTGAAGAAGAAAGTGCGAGGAGATTCACACGAGTGCGGGACTTGTGTCTCTTATAGGCTCGCATCCGTCAAGGATTCATCTACAGTGTTTCACGAGTCGTTCATGCAGGTGCTCTACTTTCTTTCCACGTCGAAGCAGATCGTCAAGATAGATTGAAAGCCACAACTCATGACCAGATTTAAATATGTTCAGGCAGCATCTAGAGATTCTTTTGAGTGTCGAGACACACGTATTCGAGGTTGAGGTTGACAGGTGTAGCTAATGATGAGGGCTCAGAAGGTGAACAATGCGGCGGAGTTCGGCCGGCTCGAAACGACGATCCTCCTTTATCAAGACATACCTACGTTTGGCATCTCCATCTGCACTCACCATACCCGACTCTTCCACTCATATGACTACAATCACGACATCACTCAAAGCCCGAACATGTTTTGTATAACTCTGACATTGCTTTTTTTTGTCTATCTATGTGTTTTTGTGTCGTTGATCATTATTTTTTTCCTGTCGTGCTCATGTCTATCATGCAACTCTAATGTCTGCTCTTTTCGCGCTCCCCAGTTAACCCAAATTAAACTCCCTTGCTGTGATGCACATGCCCTTTCAAAGACCCTCAAGAAAACAAGAAAGAAAAAAAACAGACTGTGAATGCTGTGGTGCTGTGATAATTCATGCTGTGGTGGTGTTGCTGGTGAGGAAAACAGGAAAACAGAACGAATCAAGAAAAGGTGTCGTTCAAAGAAGAAAAAGCCCCTTCTTGATGGAGACCAAAAGCGTTCTCTCGTGTTGGTGCAAAGAAAAGTCAAAAAAGGTCAAAGTGTTGTGATGAGGGGCAATCAATCATCCTGAGTAAAGGCTCTGGAGAACTTGAGGAGGTTGTTGAACTTCTCATATCCCATGATGCGCTTTTCGGTCTCAAAGATGGCCTTGTTTCCCTTTCCAAAAGCGAGCAGCATCTTGCGGGGCACGAGCTTGATCTTGCCATCCACATCGCGGATCAGCTGCATCTTGTCGGGCACGCAAGGTTTGGCCTGGCCCGACTTCTCATAGGCGCCATCAAAGTCAGTGCCGTCGACTTGCATCTGAGAGTTGTCGGATTCTTGCATCTCTTCCAAGACTTTGGTGTTGCGCTCACGGTGCTCGAGAATGTCGACGTCGATTGTGTCAAGAGCGACGATGCGGTAGACAAAGATGGGCTTATTCTGCTTATGACGGCGCACACGACCGATGGCTTGTGCCATCTGGGCCTCGTACTCATATTGTGTTGTCTTGATCAGGGGGCTGAAAAAGATGACGTGGTTGGCACCGGTCAAGTTTGCGCCAGCGGCAGACTCGCTGTCTGAGTTCAGAATCAGCACCTTCTTTCTGTTCACATGCTCGGCCTCGTTGTCGTTGTGGGCTTGGAATTGCCGGAGGGTCATGCCAGTATCCTGGTTGGTCTTGTAGTATGTGATGGACTCGCTCTCGAGAGCGTTGGTCAACTCTTTAATCTGATCTTCAAACTGCACGAACAGGATGACCTGGTCATCCTCAGGGACAACAGTCTTGAGTAATTGGATGACTTTCTCCACCTTGTTGCCGTACGCGCTCTTCACTGAGTCTCCAAGCTTGCCGAGGCGGAGAAGATTGAAAGAATGGACCTCCTTGCCACACACACTGACAGGACAAATGCCAAGTTGTTTTCTGCTATCGTCGATACAATCTGCACACAAGACGTGACCGCATGCTGCCGATACATCAAGGTCATCGGCGTCTGTGACGGCACCCTTACAGTTTTCAACATTGCAAGTTAAGCGTTTCGAAGGGTCATGGCGACTATGCACATGCTGCTCGGCGTGTTTGACGAAGCGAAGGGTTCTCTCGGCGTTGAGGTAAGATCTGACGTCTCTGATGGCGATGCTCATGGCATCCTTGAGTGTCTTCAGTTTGCCAGATTCCTTGGCATCCTCCGCATCAGCAGTGATGCCATCGCCCTCATCGACCTCACCTTCAGTGTCTTTGGAGGCGACTTCGATCTCAGAGCGCTTTCGCTTTGCACTCTTCTGAGCACCAGTCATGTTATCGTCCTCGGGGGCCGAAAGAGAGGCTTCAACACTCGTACATGTCTCTGCAGACTCGATGCCGAGTTTTGACAGCGACAATCCGGACATTTTGATGACCTCTTTAGTTACAGACCAATCTCCCAACGACTTGGTCGACACAATGTTCTGAAGCCATTCTTCGAAATCCTTGAGCTTGGCGTCCTGAGCTCTCTTGGAACATTTCTTGAGACTCGCCTTGAGAAAATCCCTGGCTTCCTTGTGGTCGGTCTCGCGTTGCTTCGATAGTGCTTCTAGGCCTAGGCCCACATCGTTGATGACACTCTCCACAGTAAGGTCACAAGTCGTCTGTTCGCCAGCATCTGAGGATTGGTCGTCGTCAAGTTCGTTGGCCTTTCTATGAGATGGCTTGGGAGCCTTTGTGGCCTTTGTGTTCTCGTCGACTGTGAGCAGTCGCTTCTTGGGATCGAAGATCGCGGCCGTGCTCACAAGAGCTTCCTCAGCAGTGGACAAACCAGGCATAACTCTCAGTCTGCCCTTGAAGTCTCCCTTGCGAATTCGCATGTCCTGCGAGTTTAGCTTCTGCGACAGATCTGTGTAGACTAGACGATGGTCGGCGTGCAATACAACTGGAACGATGATGTCTCTGTAAGGCTTATCGTCGAATGCCAGAACGTTCTGTCGAACGAATGTGTTCAAGAAGTCTTGTGCAAGGGTATGGATCTTCTCTTGCGAAGTTCGTGAAGGTAGCTCGCGGAAGGTCTCAAATTGCTCCAGGTTGGTCATGTCCTTACGCAAAGCCGTCATGTTCGCATTCGACAAGAGGCCAGGTGCACTTGCTCCGATGGGCAAATTCAAATCGAGGAAACGGGCCATCCTGGAAACATCGTAGGTATCCTTCATTCTGGGGGTGGCTGAAAGCGCCCAGCGCTTGTCTGCCGTCAAGCTGCAGTAAGCAACAAGATCATCACCCTCAGAGTACGAGAACTCGTCGACTATTAAGCGGTTGAAATGAAACATATGCAAAAGAGCACACTCCGGAGCGTTGGTGGTATCCAGCTGTTCGTCCTTGAGCAGCTCGATCTCTGCATACTTGAGCTTCCCGGACATCTTTTCCTGTTGGGCCAGATATTGTTTTCCCTTGACGCGCTTGGACTGTTCAGCGAACTCGCGGTATTTCTGGTCGTTCAAAATATCCTCATACCGCTTCTTGAGTTGCTGCTTGAAAAGTTCGCTGTCAACTTCCTTGCGCATCTGGAGATGCTTCTGTGCGCGAGAAGCGGCGTCCTTGAGCCATGACTGAAGAGCTCGGGATTTGTTACCATTGTACTCAGGAATCGCGGCAAACATGGCAAGATGATCTCTGTATCTCTTACTTGAGAGCACCTTGTTACTCACAAGGATTATCCTCGCGGCCTCAAATTCCTCCACGGTCTTCTTGATGAGTTCATCGGCCTTGTTAATCACCACAAGACGATCACTGCTGTACTCCCTGCCAAGAAGTAGCTCGATCTCACCTTCCCATTGGTGGACAAGGTTAGGGGGGCATATGACAAGAGTAGCAGCGAGCTTGTGCAGCTTCACTTGCTTGCCATCTTCCTCGATGTCAATTGATAGATTTCTCATGCCAGCCTTGATATGGTCTGCGCTGCTCTTTTCGCTGAATTCTGATTGAATGAGTGCAAGTGAAGTGATTGTCTTTCCGAATCCAGCATGATCGGCAAGAATGCCACCCTTGACGTGAACCCTGGCGGAAGCTTGAGCTTCAAGGCGCCAACCTAGGTAGGGCAAAAGAGCCTCCTCTGTCTCCTTGAGGTCGAACACTTGACCGGAATCCCTTTCTTGATTCTTCATCCAGGTGAGAGATTTCTTTTGAATGGGGAACAGCTCAGTGTTGTTCTGAAGCATGCCATCAGCGGACTCGTCCTCGTTCCTGTTGTTGCGCAGAGTAAAGGCAGGCAAGTTTTCAGCAGCCTCGTCAAGCGAGTTCGTGTCAAGATTCCATGAAACAGAACCAGGAATATCTGTCAATCGGCTGAGCTTTCCGACAGCTCTCTCGCACAATGTGAGGATGTTGATTCCAACTTTCAATGTGACTGATTTTCCTCTGAGATCACTTTCGATCAAAAACGGCTCAGGGCGCTCCTTGATTGCCTTCTCGTACCTTCTAGCGGTCTCAGGGTCCTCGTAGGCGCGGAGCTCGGGAGCCTTTGTCCCATTCATGAAGATTCGCCAACGTACTTCAGGCAGAGTAGGTGCACACTCCGTGCATTTAATGTCGCCATGCAGATCATGAGCGCCTGAAAAACAATGGTTCCGACGGAGTGGCTCCATGGCCCATCCGAAAGTCTTGAAGAAAGTCTTATTGTCAGGAGCAATGCTTTGAAGACCTTGGAAGCGCGCCAAAGACTTGTCATCTACCGAAGAGGGCAGGTCGAACTGAAGGGTGGCCACGGCCTTGGCAGACTTGCATTCGGAGTTGAGCAATGAGTTTTCGTTCAGACAGATTGAGGAGCTCACGTCCAGAGCAGCGAGGGAACATGAATCTTCTTCCGCCGATCCTCCATTGAGATGAACCGCGACTTGGGAAGAAGCGTTCAACTTGGTCAGATTCTCGGGTCGCCACTTTGCATCGAGTCTAGCAACAACCTCTCTGACTTGATCATATTGCATCTTTGAAGGATCAGAGGCGAAGACAAAGCCGTCGTCCTTGGGGTTGCCAATGCGTGCAGGATCGAGAAACAAGAACATTTCGGTGTTGCTAGTAGGCTGTATACGCTTGTACAAAGACTCACAAGCGGTGCCACAGTTTTGTAGAAGTCTGTAGCGTCCCTCAATGTCAACACCATCGGGAAGAGGTGGGCTCAGAACAGTAACATCTAGTTCGGTGAAGACTTGCTCATGAAGATGTTTGGGGAGACCAAGTCGGGCAGCCCAAGATGGAACTTTTCCCTCTTCTCCTTCCTTGGAGACGCCTTCGATAGCGAGCTGGCGTATTGAATTTGTGGCAAGCTCAAAGACGCGCCACTGCCATTTGGCGCCTAGGAAAGAATCTCCGAGCGCTTGGGTGGTAGCAATGGGCTCTTCCAGGAAAGTGCGCACCTCATTGTCGCCTTGAAGAGCGTTGGAAGGCTTGGCGTATAGCTTCCACTTCGGATGCTTAGAATTCAATACCAGTTCGAGGCGAGCGAAGTTCGACTCATAGGTGAGGATCCACGAAGATGCCCTTCTGAAGCCACTGAAGGTAAGAGGAGTTTGGACGGCGTCGGCAACTGCGTTGGCATATTGTTTCTTCAAGCTCCTCTCCTTGTCGTACTTCTTGGTGTTACCACCAGGAACCTTGAGTGCTTCTTCAACGATACGAAGAATTTGCTGGATGCCGACAAATTGGACGAGCATGGGGATTTGAGACCTCCACTCTCGAATGAAATGTTCGGGGTGCTCCCGGTCGGAATTCGGAAGAGTGTGATACTCGTGACTGGGTTTTATACCGCAAGCTATGCATGAGGTATGGCCGCAACCGCTGCATGTCTGGATAGGCTTTTCAGTCGTACCGACTTGACCTTCACAGACGCACATACTAGCTGATTTGGCGGCAGCCTCCAGTAGCTTCTGCATGTCAATCGTGTGCAAAGCTGCCTGAGAGGTTGACTTGAACGGTCCAAGCTCTTCGTCTGCAGTAATTCTGGTTTCGAACACGCTGTTTTCGTTTCCAGACTGAGCATGAGACGGCTTGTCTAGAATCTCGAAGCCTGAGATGAGGGCGGACAAGATGGCAGAACCAACGACCGTGGTACTCATCGCGTTTCCGGCAAGATCCTGGACGTTACGTTCTGTCTCAGTGGTGAACGAAATTCTGCCAAGAGGCAACCCCTGCAAAATCAAGCACTCAGAGTGCGTCAAAGGACCGCCTCGATCAGGAAGATAGAAGTTGCCAGAAGGTGTCAGGCAAGGAGCGATGCCGAAAGGAGCGGTATCGGTGAAACGGTCGATGTTCTGGGAAACGTCCCACACTCGCGTCTTGTATTGGCCATCGTAACCAGGAACAGACTTTGTCTCTGGACTCGACGTTTCGGAGTCCTTCGTCTCGGGATCTATCGCGTTCTTTGTCTTCGGCTTATTCGCATTCTTGCTCGGCTTCGATTTAATGGTGGGCTTCTTGTGGATTGTGACGGCCCTGCGAAGAAATGACATGTCGATGAAATCCCACACCCTCTCCACTTGCTTGCGGAACCAGTCAAGGTCACAGTTTTCGGGAAGAACAAGCGTACCGCTCTCCTGCCATTCTGTCAAAGGCCTAGCGATTCCAAGGTTCATGGTCTTGCGATATTTGATGTGTCGGATCTCGCACTTGGCCCAGTCGACATCCCTGAGTGTACTATCAAGCGCTGACTGTCGAGCCATGCGCTGCTTCGAACGAATGACAATCGCATCATCGTTCGACAGAAGAAATTCCGACACAGGAGAGCTGGCGTGTCGTCGGAAATCTTGCATGCGTTCGTAGAATGTTCTCTTCATCAATTCCTCCATGGGCTGGTTCTCAGCCTCGCTAGCGTGGATTCTCTCCTTGTCGTAACAGACCATGTAGCCGCGCTGACGAGTCTGGGGGAGATAAAAGTTCTTCGTGTCAACCAAGACACCAGCTGATAGGTAGCCTATCGCCTCATATCTGGCCAGCATGTCATCCCATGGTGCGCCGAAGACATTCTCCAGCACGAGCATTGCTGGGCGATACTTCTCGGCGTACTTCAGAACGGCAGTAAACGTGTCACCTGATTCTCCTCGGTCTGCGAGACCCTTCTGATTGTTGTTGAGGTTTGAAAAGTCAACGCAAGCGGTACCAGCAATGACTATGTCAACGTTACCAGGGATGTCGACCTTGGCGCCGTATGCAGTGGTGGCTTGGCCATCCTTGCTGTGGGTGATCTCTGTGATATCCCTGAAGATGATGGGTGGGTGGAAGTTGCGTTCAATGTAAGCCTGTTTGAACGGCACGATCTCGGCACTGAACACAGATTCGTACTCCAGTGCAGCCAGACCCAGGCTCTTGCTGGCCTCTGAAATCATCTCCAAGGCGAGAAGAGGGCTCTCGGTGCCTGAACACATAGTAGCAACCCGAAGACGACGACCACCCAGATGGTCCAGCACATCCTTATACGTGCGTTCAGTAATGTGATCGAAAATCTCGGGCTCGTCATCATTCAGCTCCGGACCACGAACAATCGGCTTGGACGACTTGTTGGTTATGTCGGAAAAGATGTCGCCAATATCTGACATCGGTTGGGCCTTTTTGTTGACGGCCTTGGGTTGGTTGGAGGCAAGATTCTTCATGTTCGACTTGGACTTTCTGGACGCCTTGGCTTTTTGGCCAGGTACATTGACAGCTTCCTCCCCCTCGACCGGGGTGTCAGTGCCAGCCGCTGACTGTGCAGACTTGCGAGCGCGTCCGTTGTTGGCCCTTGCCTTCTTGGAGGCATGTCTATGCTCTGATTCGGTCTCATCGGATGTGTTCTCAACAGAGGAGGTGGTGGATTCGCCAAGTGACATGGTGGAAGACATTGACCCTTGAGTCTCTAACTCCGAGTAGTCGTCTTCAGATTGGACGTATGATCTGCGCTGACCGCGGTGAGACACTTTGGCAATGGGGTCCTCGACTTCAGGTTCGGCGTAGTTGACAAGCACGGTAGTACGTCGAGATCGGCGAGTAGGGAGATCAGGCGCGGCCAGGGGTGGAAGCGCACTGGCTGCTGTGGAGGAGCCGGCACTCTTCTTGGATATACGAGCAGTAGCTGGAGCCTCTGCCATCTTCTTCTTCTTGGGTGGCATGGCTGGTGAAGCGGGACAAAGGGGTCGTTCGTCGATTGGCGGCGAAGATTGCTGCGTGACAAACTGAGTGGGGGGTCGTGAAGTTTGCGCGCAGCAGGGACCGTGACTGAAAGAGCAATGTCAGCACAAAGCAGCTAGACAGAGCTCGAGGATAGCTTTACTTTCAACGTGCGAGAGAATACGTCTGGGTGTGGTTGTATTCCTTCGCTTTGGCTTAAGGGTCGTGGTGGTCTTCGCAAGGGTCGAATTCTGAGCGTCTTTGTTGTGATCGGATTTGCTGGCAGAAGCATTGACTTGATGGCGCTCTCCTTTGGCACGTCTGTTCTCCCTATCTTCGAGCCAAAAGCGTATATCACCCACCCTCTTTCTCACACCACCATCGACCGAAGGTTTCCCTCCCACAAAAATGTGCTCTTCGGCATCAGAGTCGTCGCTATCGGGCCTCTGAATGTAGGAAGTGTACCTTCGGCGAGCCATGGTAAACAGATGTACCGCTGACTGGTGATAGACCTACAATTGATAGGTGTTTGAGGTTGTGACACGCATGTCCTCCTTCATAGACTCGAAGAAATGTGGAAGACGCGACGCGCCAACTTGGCAGGGACCTCATACTCTATCCCAAGGGGGCTGGCGTCGTCGGTCTTTCTAATCTCCGACTCTACTGCCGAAGATCAGGCGAGGATCCCGAGGGTAGTCCGGGTCACCCCCTCCACGAGGTATGTCGAGACATAAACCAATGCCACATGGCTACGACAATGCTTGAGGGTTACGTACACCCATAGAGATCAAGCTTGGAGTTACTCCAAAGTCATTCGAGGTCTGTAGATACCTCAATCCCTGGCATCGCAGTGGGTAATTGCGAATGACTGATGGTCGCGCAGCTCAAATTGGAGTCTCGAACGAAAGATCACTGGAACGACTCAGTCATGAGCAACGAAAGGTCCCGACGATACCGATCATGGATTGGCGTATGCCCTTACCTGAGCGTTGTCGCGGTTGGGATGTTCATCCAACTAATCTTGCAATGAGATGACGTAAATCAGACAGTGGCTGTTGTCTACCAGTGGCCAGGACGCGAGCACCGAAGATGAAGGACTGGAGTGTTTCCCATGGACCATAGCTATGGACAGGCAAAAGAACCGACGGGCAAGAGTGTGACAGCTGTCGACCTTGAGTGGCTCAGTGTCACAGTTTATGGCACTGTTGCAGTCGAGGTTGTCTGTAGGATCGTTGATGACATGATCATGGAAGCGGACGGTGCTATTGCAGGTCCAGATGGTTGAGTGGTACTTGACCTCATCGCCAACCTCATGGCAAGTACTTTCGCTGCTGACGTGAACGATGTTGCTGTCATGGTAAAAATTCTTGTCGGTGGAGACGACCAGAGTGCACCCTGGTTCGACTCTTGTATGACCGTTCCTCACCCTTATGGAGCTGAAAACGGACCCCTAGGAAAGAGAAGGCGAGAGTTGATGGCTGATGCAAGGCAGAAAGTAGTGTCGTCAGTCAGTCAGTCATTGGTTGAAGAAATCTCTCGAGTCCTGGAAAATAACCAGATATCTCGACCACCGAGAGGTTGTCACGTCTCGCACGTCTTTCAGTCTGTCAAGGCCATGGGAAATGAACAAGCTTTTTCAAGCGGCCCTGCTCACCGGAAGGACCGCTGCAGTGTACGGACAAAAGATGCTGACGAACAAGCATCATCTCGAGCATACGATCGCTGATACAAAACAGAAGCCCGTTCAATAAAAGTCCGGTATGAAGTTCTGACCGCAGAAGAGCAAGGAAGCAGTGAGGTTGAAAGTGTAAGTAAGAAGGAAGTGGGAAGGAAGAACAGAAGAGAAGGAACGAACATACCCTGACACGTGCGATGGTCGAGGTCCATCGCAAAGGGTCAGATGGAACTGACAGCGAGCAGCAAGCCCACATCCGGGGTGTTGCAAGACATCAGATATCAGACATCTGCGATGGAAACACCAATAACACGTGTACAGTGTTGGATGATGGATGGTCGTTCAAGCTAATCAGAAGGTGGTGGAGAAATTACTCCGGATCGTGCGTGGGCGAGTGACGCATTCACCCAGCGTAATGCACTGACCGCCTGAAGAAGTCTCGGCGACGAGGACTGCCTTCTAGAGAAGGAAGGTATGGAAGAACGTGCCTGTGGTGATGACGAGACAGTGGTCATGCTTATCGCAGAAGAGATGAAAATGGTGATTCAGCTGAGCGAAAGGAGTAAGTCAGAGATCAGGGCCTTACTCTTTCAAAGCCATACTCACACGTCATCATCGTGAAGACACATGCTGACAGAAGTTGACCAAGACTGTACTTCATGGTCGGTGAGGCAGGAGCTGTCTTCGCAGAAGAGAAGTTGCGGTCGTGGTAAGGTGTAACGTACAGTACGCGAGCAACACCTTCCATTTGCCAGAACATCCCGACTTGTCACCACTGAACAACTCGGGGAGCAGAAAGCAGTGCTCTTATAAAGCACTCAAGACTGTCACCGTCGATGAAGACACATGTTAGCGGAACACGAGAAGTCGTGATTCTGGACAAGGATGTCATTTCAGCAGTGACTTCCCAACTACGGAAGCGGTCACACATTCTCGAATATTTCTAAGAAGCATATCATAAACCACTGATATCTTGGAGAACTGTTTGTGAGCAAGACTGCTCAAGTAGATGTATTGCAGAACAAGCTATCGATTACAGAGCCCAGCTCTTACCCATCATACATCCAGTCGCCTCATTTGGATCTGCCCGACATTAACGATCGAACCAGGCACTTTAACGCAGCAATGGCTTGGTGCCGTTGTTGGGCAACTTGGCACGGAATAGGGAGAAGGGACGCTGTCTCCTGTCGGTACCGGGCCAGACGAGAGGACTGAAGGCGAGCTGATTGTTCGTGAAGTAAAGGTAGCCATCAGTACCAGTGCTCATCTGAGAAACCATGTCAGCAAAAGTTCCAACCGAGGAGAAATGTAAAGTGCTTACCGTGTCGACCCAGTTGAGGCGAGGGTCACGCACGAACAAGGAGTTAGTTCCGTTGACAGGGTTGTAGAAGCTGATGGCGTTCTGCTCAGCATTTCCATGGTAGATGTAACCATTAGTGTCAGTCTCATATCCATCCGAAACACCCTTTTGACCACGGCTGACAACGGATGCCTGAGCAAGCGCTTCCGAGAATTGACCGTTGTCACGCAGTCTGGCAGTTGGGATCGAGTATAGGTATCTCTTTCCGACACCACCGAAGTAGAGATCCTCGCCATCAGCAGAAAGACCAATACCATCAGCACCGAAGCCCTGGAAGCTCAGAGGCTGACCGGCCTGGAAAGCATAGAAGGGTACGCCCCAGATATAAGCAAGGAACTGGGTTGCTGATGTAACATACTCGGAGCCCTGTAGATGGCGCCATGATTCACCAGTTCCGAGATCGACTATAACAAGGCCTGTACGCCCTTCGATGGAAGAATCTGTGATGTAGGCGACGCCCTTGCCACTGGCTGTGATGTTTGGACGCAAGTCGAAGCGGACGTCGTTGAGGTAGCTGTCTCCAGGGGCGACGGAGGCAGGGAAAACAATAGTCTGGAAGACAGTGTTGTTCGATAGATCGATACCAACCAACTTGGGTCCACCAACAGTGGCCTCGACAATCGTACCGTCAGTATCCTGAACTCGACCTGTATCAAGAACCCAAAGACGGTCGAGGGAGTCAGTGACAACGCTTTGTACACCGATGAAGTGGTTTTGGTAGTTGGCACCCGTCGGGGGTGTTGTGGTATAGTTGATAGCTTCCAAAATCAGTCAATGCACTGTACAACTTGACAACTTCGACATACCTCCTCCTGGAGGGTTGTTCCAATCGGCATTAGGATAAGGCGCCTCAGTCGAGTTTCCGGTCAGCTCAGCAACCGTATATTTGCCATTGGAGCCATTGTTGGTGTTGTTCTTGTCCAGACCACCAGGGTAGTTCGAGAACTTGCGGCCAGTCGAGGATACAGCAATACCTGTCGGCCATTGATCGTAGTACAGATGAACAAGTTCGAGCTCCGGGCCGGCCTTACCCGGATCTTGAATGAGTTGCTGACTTGAGGCAAGTAGAGGCAGCAAGCCAGCTGCAGCAAAGAGAGTCGACAACATAATGACGAATGGTTCACGAGTGCAGAGAATAGAAAACTCGATTGACCTACCTCGAAGGCCTGCTAACTATTTGTATGCGTGCCTGACCTATCATGACATAACATTGATTTTAGAGTGCCAGAGCACGTCATGAATGTGCTTGGTAGTCTCGGCATTCAGGCACTTCTTGCGAAACGTGATGCGGCACGAGGACAAGAGGAGATGGAGTTGTCTGCAAGAACGGCTCGGAACTGGAAGTGCGGGGTAAGCATTTGTCCTCGAGCAACCGTCTTTGACACCTCAGGCATCATCCTGCCTCCGCGTGAAGCTATAGAAATGCATTGTTCTTGCTGCGTTTTAGATGGCGTCCACTGAGAGCGTGCCAGTTAATGTTTCTCTGCGGACGACCGTTATCATCTCAAACACACTGTGCATGTATTCAGGCCGGATACCTTCAGGTGTGGTCGCGGGAGATGGCTCGATGTGACAGTTTATAACACATGGGAAGGTGTTATACAGTCACCTGTCGAATGGAATAATGAACATGCCGAGCTAAACCCCGAAGTGATTGTTGGTTTGTTGGTACTGACTTGAGGCGGCTCGAAGGTACAAGTAGTCAAGATATCCGAGTGTACAGCATCCATTTGATAATCAAGACTTCACATGAAACGGACAGTCGAGGAAATGAATTCGAGAAAGTGGTTCATGAAGACATCGAAGTTGGCACGAAGGCTGTTGTAGCTGAAAGGCAATGATTTTTGTAATCGTTTTCTTTTCGCGCTCTTTCCACCCGACTTTTTGTCATTTCGCCGTGGCGGACCAAAGGAGTAAAAGCAACCCCAAGTCGAAATGCGTGACTCGTCCCAGCCCTTCGCTTACTCCGTGTTGACGATGATGATATTCCATTGAAGAAGCACCAGCCCAGCAACGTTGCCAGAATACACAAAATGCGCTTAGAAGACGAGAGCGGCACCCTTGGTCTTCTTGTCACCACTGTGAAGGAATGTAGGTCAGTATCTGGTGGACGAGTGACCGGGAACAGCAAAACATACCCAAGCTCGAAGTGCTTGCAACGCTTAAGGGCGAGCTGTGCCTTGGTCTTGCATTGTGTGCACTCCAGTCTCAGGACAACCTTCTTGGTGGTCTTGGCCTTCTTGTGGAAGACGGGCTTGGTCTGACCACCGTAACCCGACTGCTTACGGTCGTAACGACGCTTACCCTGGGCGAAAAGGGAAGCCTGTAAAATATATGAGTTCCTGTCGCCAATGTATCTCATCTCAAGGGCGCCATCCGTACCTTGCCAGCCTTGTACTGGGTGACCTTGTGCTGGGTGTGCTTCTTGCAGTCCTTGCCCTTGCAGTAAGTGCGGCGAGTCTTGGGAACGTTGACCTGGAAAGCGCCTCGATCAGCAATTGTTCAAGGGGGTCTGTTCAGTTGTGCGCCGTGTCTTTTTGTTGCAACTGTCGTTCTCGCTCGGCCAGGGCTGATCTCGGGGTGTCCGTTGTTTCTCATCGTCTCTTTCGTCCTGTGTGATTGCGATATACGGCGTTTCAAGGTCTTGTTCGAGAAGGGCGAGAGCGGCGCAGGATCAGAGTGTTTGTCGGCTGTTCAGAGGTCGTATGCGGTGGCGTGCGCTTTTCGGTCGGAGAAGGGACGGGATCAAGATACAGCCTCGGTCGAGTCGAAAATGGTTGCGGTAGTTGCTTCGAAAGACACGGCGTACAGAATAACATGGCTCTTACCATTTTGACGGATTGGGGTGAGTCGCTGGGTGTAGAGAGGAAATCGTTCTTCGCGCGCGTTGTTCAAAATCCCACTCCTCCACCCAAATTCAGTGTGCTCGCTAAAAGCCGTGGATCAACCGTCCGTGCATCATGCTTGGCGACTTATGCACGTTTGTGCACCCGTCAGGCCTGGAAACGACCTTGCTCCAGAATATTTGTGCATCTCGTTGCTTGCGTCTCACAGGGTATGATTTCAGATGAAGATTGTGACTGATATTTCTAGCTGGGTGAAGAGGTGCCGTCTGTACAGTCTCGCATAAATATCGCTGGGTTAGAAGTGCACATCCGATGTTGACTTCTGAATGTTGAGGGGAACGAAGCTTTCTTTGATACCTGCCGCTGTTGGCAACCATCACTATCTAGCTATGGAATCCTTCTAACTTCGTACCAAAATCAATAATAAGGTCTTGATTCCTCCCACTTGCGCTTCTCAATCTCCATTCCGCTGCCAGATGCTATGCTATCATCCAACCTTCCCGGAGTCGTGATCTTGCCAACTGCTGGGCTCTGGCGTGCCGAGCCTGCTTCAATGCGGTAGACTGCACCAATCCATTCCCACATTCTGCTAACATCTCCTGTGCGGCCCTCGCGTACCATAGTTCTGACATTGGCGTTACCCTCAACCAATTTCTGCACAGCCGTCCAAATTCTGTTGCGTTCTTGTTCACGGAACTCATCACGAAGCACGTCGTCTCGTAGGGCGACCATACTTATCAAGGGTTCCGGGTAACCGACGGGATCTTGAGCGTGCAAGCTTGCCTGTGCAGCGAGCTTGTCGAGAGCCAGACCTGCCAGACGCTTCGCCTGTGTTGAGGTCGAGCGGCTTTTTGAGATTGTACGCTGGCCATAAATAGCCGCTAAGCAAAGCAACATGGCGCCTACAAGTTCGCGAAGATGCTGTCTAATCGTGAGGCGAACGGATCGTTTGAGGGCGCATTTGAAGGAGACGGCTGCAAGAGAGTTGCTGCGGAAGGAGCGGACAGAGGTTTGTCTGTTGTACCGAAGGCGGGTCTGTTAGTCAACACTTCACGTAAGCCTGATGATGCATAACTCAAACAAAACATTGAGTGTGAACAGAAATATGACTTACGAATCAACTTTGGTTTTGACCTCGTCGCGCTTGGGAACATCATTGATCGCTTGGTCAATCAACTCGAAGATATCTTTCATGTTTTTACCCTTCTTCGTGATGGTTGTCTTGAGGTCCGGCTCGCTGACATAAGGAGTCTTGGTCTCGCCGCACTCATATGCAGCATTGGCCTTGCGAAGAACAGTCTCGACAGCATGGTTTGTCAAGGCTGTGATCTTACGAAGCTTATCGCTGTCCGGTTCGCAAGTTGGCGGTACAGGAACTAGACCACCAAGCGCGAGGGGATGTAAAACAGGCACAAAGCCGTCATCGCAGACGATGTGAAGGTTCTCCCTGCATTCAGCATGCATGGGACACGGCTCACATTCTGGCTGCAAGAACGAAGCCCACTCGGGGATCTGCACACCAGCCAAGGCTGTGGATGGCTCGCCAATACCGCAGAAGCCGACCTTAACCTTCTCCTGGCGCCAGACAGCAGCGACACCCACAAGCATGGTGAGCAATATGGTCCAGGGAGCGGCTTTGGCAGCGCCGGACCTTGGTCTTCTTTTGCGAGGAACACGACTGAGGGCGGTGCGTGGGTTTTCTTCTTGGGCCTTGATTAGATCATGTTGCTCTTCCGGGGTAAATTCCTCGCCAGCAACCATCTGATCGTACTCTTCCTCATACTCTGGCTCGACCTTCACGCGAGAGACAGGCATCCTGGAAACGGCTGTATCGTCTTCCTCCTGGCGGTAGAAGCCATCGGTTCTGCGTCTGCCATCCCTGCTTTTTCTCCTCTCTCTATCAGCTGAAGGGCCGATCGTAGTGCGTCTTCGATCTCCACTCTTGCTACGAAAAGCCGACGGCGGAGAGCTTCCACTCTGGAAAGGGTTGTCTTTGGAGAATGGCGAATCTGCGCCTTGGTCGCGGTAGACGGGTTGTGGAGGTTCGCTCGGGAAAGAAGACCTGACGGGACGTCTAGGAGTGGGCTCAGGCTCGACAGTGGCATGCTTGCTAGAAGCACGGCGAGCACTTGTCGAAGCAAAAGACTTCCTGGTCGAGCGAGGAGTTGGCGCAACAATGTCTTCAGCAGCCGGTCGCATGACGGTACGCCTAGTAGTCCGTCTTGCTGGAGTTGCAGTGACCGTGATGTTGTCGTCGGCACTTTCCTCGTCGTCGTCGTCGTCGTTGTCGCCGGTGCTGGACTGGCTAGAGGGCACGTCGACTATGCCTCTTGTTGAGCGCACAGTGCGAGACTGGACGTTAAGTATCTTTCTGGCCTGAGGAGCGACGTTCGAGTTGAAGATGGCGATCAGATCCGACTTCTTTGCTGACGAAGGATAGGCGACGTTATGGGCAACCAGGATAGAGCGCAGGCGGGGCACAGTGAGAGAGCTGGGATCAAACTCCGGCTGCAGGTAGGCATATTCGTCGTCAGCCATGACTGCAGAGATGCGACAAGGATCGTTGGTGGTGTGGTCTAGAAGGTAAAGGTAGGTAGAAGCTCGTGCTCCAACTCGTTTGCCCGTTCTTTGTGCAAAAGGAAACAAGGCAGGAACACTGTTTATCGTGGCCCGTGCCCACCGTGGTTGCCTATCCGATGCGTCTGCTACGTCAGTTCTGTCTCTTTTTTACTGTGGGGAAACGAGGACTGGGATGTGAGTTTTTGTTCGAGCCAGGTAGAAGCTTCCGTAGCTATACAACAACTCTTTGTCTCAGAATGTCGTGCTCAAAGTGCCAAAATCCCCTCACTCTCGAGGTTGACTACTCGGACGACGAAGATGTGTCCATGGGAGCTGGCTCGTCCAGCGCTGCTGCAGCTCAGAACTCTCACACTGTCCCGGACGATGTAGCTCTTCACTGTGGCTGCCACTTTCATTGGTATCGACACATTCCATGTATACAACTCTATATTCTATCTAACCATTTTTCACAAAATACAGGCAATGCTTGATCGATGAATACCAGATCACCGAATGTCCTTCATGCCACCAGTCCCTACTCACACCAAGCCCCAACGGAGGCCAACAACTCCTATGTACCTTGCACAACGAAGGCGGTGTCCAAGAAAACCTCGACATCCTGCCTATCTTGACCGAGGAGGCTTATCTACACGCATACCCTGAAGATAGGATCAGCCGCGCTTTCCTTGAGCTCTGTCGCGAAGGCGACGTTTCTGCTGTTGTAGATTTGTTGAAGAGCTGCAACGAGCCCGACTCGGACGACGATGACATGGACGGCGAGCCTCCGGTTCCCAAGAAGTCTATGGACGAGGTTCTGCGCTACCAAGATCCCATTGGCGACATGCAATCTGGTCTCCACGCTGCAGTTGCAGGAAACAGCCGTGAGGTTGCTTGGCTGTTGTTGCTGCTTGCTTCCCAGTTGCCTGAGATGGAATTCCCTGCTTTAGTCTACCAGCAAGCCGCATCTTTGGGTATCATGAGAGAAGACCAGACAGGCAAGGTCGACATCAGAAGCCTACGGGATGGCCAGGGAAGAAGCGCCGAACAGCTGGCCGTCGAATTGGGCGGTGTGTGGCATGGCTGGCCCGGTAGTGGTCGCTTGTCGGTTTGATACCTTTAAGTCTTCATATTCTGGTAACTGCTTGACTTTCGCACTGTTCTCTGCCTGGACAGAAGTTGCGATATCATGAAGTGATTCACATCTTCATCCGCCCAGTAAGAAAGATGCGAAGCTACTGCCGCGATTAGCGAGATGTCAAAGGCACCCCTATGTCTCGTATTAGCCATGCTTGGTACTGAGGAGCAGCTTTCCCACTTACTCTTGGATGCTATAATCAACTCTTCCGTTCGAGTTCAATGCTCGAACCTTGGCCTCTTCTTTCTTCAGCTTACGTCCACGCTCTTCCGCTTCTGCTCTTTCACTCTCCGCCATGTCGTGATCCAGATCACCCTGTGCGCTTTTTCGTGTATTCTGGAAGCCCGCATATAGTGTCTCCAATTCAGCGTCGATGAGGGTTGGTGGCCGTTCTCCAGCTTCGTCTGCTCTCTGAGCATCACTAGCCAATTTCTCTTTCATGTCCCCGTCGACCTTGTCGATCTTGGTGTTCGTAGATGGCGCTGTGGGGACTATACCTCCTGCTACGTTTGTTCCTGCGCCAAGTGATAGTGGAGTGCGAGATTGGCTGATACCTGCGGGCCCTCCAAGTTTGCCTGCATCTTCAGCCGTGAATCCAAGACTGCGGTTCAGCAGACTGCTTGCTATGCCAGAGCTGAAACTTGACCAAAGGCCAGAAACGCTCTGGCCAACACGAGCGCCAATACCTGTAAGACCCTGACCAGTCGCGGTACTGAAAATGCCTCGCTTTGTGTAGGGCAGTGGCTGTGGCTTGAGAGACGACATGGCAGGAGAGATCAGAGGCTCAATGCGATAACTGATAGGATCCGTAGGATGGAAAATATTGAAGACCTGTCTGCATTTTGGCGAGGAAACAGGCAGGTCAGAATTCTGCGTGCCCATACCCGTCAGATTGTCGGAGCTTGAGGACGAGGAGCCGAGGAAGGGGTTCGACGAAGATTCCCTGGACTTGTTGTTACTCTGTCCCGCATCTCTGGCAGCAATCGTGCGGCCTTTGAGCATTTGGAAAAGGCCGATCGGCGATCCAAGGGCGTAGAAGTCCTCGACCTCAAAGTCCAGCTTCATTGGATTGCGTGTAGCCTTGCTAGAGACCCTTTGCTGAGCTTCATGCTTCTCCTGCAGACACAAGATATCGAACATGATGGCAGATCCCAAGGAGTGACCAACCAAGCTGACTTTTCCTTTGAACGAAGGATTGCGTTCGCAAAATAGCTTGTAAATCCGGTTACACTCTTCAAGCACAATAGTTGCGATGGCATCTTTGTATGCTGGACTCTGATACAGCAGAATATCCAGAGCCAGATCTGTGATGAGGTTTCGAACCGCAGGTACGCCCTCAACCGAGATGTTATCAAGATTGGGGTAGTCCTCCTCCTCACCGAACCCACCGAACGCGAGATCATGTTCCTTTCGGTTGTGCTTAAGGGCACGGTTGGGGAAGTCCAGCTTGTGTCTCCAGTTAATTGGCAGCACCTGGATCCTGCAGTTCTTAGGCAAAGATTCAACTTCCGAGTTCAGCGCCTGCAGGTCAGCACTTTCGCCATAGACTGCTTTGAGTGTCTTTCGTAGAGTCGTAACGTCATGCACGAAGTTTACGGACTCCATGCGTAGGCCTAGTCGCTGACCTATACCATGAGTGACCAGAAGAAGATGCTCGATCTCTCGATCTTGTTGCTCTCCTTCTCTGTCACGGTAGTCATCCTGGATTTCCTTCTCGTCACGCTTCCGGACCTCTTCCTCCTGCTTTTGAGGGTCTTCTTGGCCGGCATTAACGAGAGAGTTCATCTGTTGCTCCAGAGTTTGCCGATGTTTTTCTGATTCAGGACTTGCAATTTCAGCATGAAGACTGTCCTGTTTGTTTCCACCCTCTGCAGCAGGTGATATGCCTTTGTTAGACTCTTTGGAAGACACATCTACTGTAGCGGGCTTAGAAGCAGCGTCTGGGTCCGCCTTCGGGTCTTTGTCTTCGGCCTTCTTGGCTTGGACGACGTAACCACGTGTGACCTTGATACCAGCGTAATGAGCGCCTCCAGCAAAGCGTCTATAAACACCACTGCTCATCCGACTTATAAAGTCATCAGTCAAGATCCATGCAGTCGTGGTGTCTTGATAAGTCACGACGGAATTCGAGTGCGGGCCAAAAAGGCGATACGTTTGAACACGGTGAGCTGATTGTGGATCCTCAGAATCTTTAGTGTTCTGGTCTCGAAGATTAGGAAGAGATCCTTTGGAGGCCAGGGGTGACGAAGTGGCAGAGCGAGATTGTGAAGCGGACCTTGTCGGCTCTTGTTTCTTCCATCTCCACGGTGTGGCTTTCAGGTATTGTTCTTCCAGCTGAGCAGCCAGGTTTTCATCGCAAGGCTTCTGAACGGCACCCTCTGTCATACTGTTAGTCAGGATCGATTAGTTCTCCCATATGTTCAGCACAAACCCTGATAGAACCACGTTCCTCGACGAACTTCGTAGACCGGACCCAGCCAGTAAGCAGGAGCCAGCTCCCTCTCTTCAACGTCCACATCGAAAAGGTAGTCTTCGTTGACGGGCACTTTGGCGGAATCGTGATGGGACTTGAGTCCAAGATGTTGTGTATCTGTTATGTCCTCGGAATTCTCGAGTTCTCTCCTTTCAGCAGCATCCTCCTCCTTTGATAAGTTGTGGAAGGCCGTCTCGATGGCACGCGAGTCCTTCTTGGAGAAAGGAGCGTACTTTTTGGGAAGAGCTTTGGGAGCTTCAACACCTTCTGGTTTGCCCAGAGGCTTGTCGGAGTAGATGGGTTTCCGCTTTGGTATGTCGACAGCGAAGAACCACTGGACACGCAGGGGTGGGCAGTCTCGAGGATAGCGCTTCAGACTCAGACGGTGTCTATGGCTGACTTTGTGGTCTCCTCCACGCTGTTGCTTGAGGCCAATGTCGCCAGAGGATTGCTCAGGAGCATCTTGCTGTTTGGTGACCGGGCTACCAGCACGAGTACCCCAGGGGGTCAGCTTGTTGATGCCGGCGGCCAGGTAGGATTGGTTCTCGGGTGTAGACATGTTGCTGCCCTCGGCCCGACGGGCAGGAGAGTTGTCTCTCGACCAGACGGGAGTTCGCGACGGGGGGCGCGAGGGTGAAGGGGCAGTTGGAGGGTATGCAAGTGGCTTCAGCACACGGTTGATCAAAGAAGCGATTCGCGCCAACGTGTCTGCAGCTCGAAGCTATCGGCTATGTCGTCTCTCGTCTTGGCAAAGTCACGCTGGCGATGGTCTGCAGGTCGACCTTGAAGATTGAAGAATGAAGAATTAAAGATGAAGGCTGGTTGTCTCTACTAAGCTGGAGGTCGGTGATTGAGCGCTTGTCCAAGCAGAGCAGCCCTGCATGCAGCGACGTGCCTGCCAACGTGCATGCTGGCAGCTGCCCCTCGTTGTGAAGCTAACTTTGGCCTATGACGCTCATCAGCCCTATCGGCACCACAGTTCACCCGGCCATGTCTCACATTTCGATTCTACTTTTTCTTGCACCTCTGCTGCTCTGTCTTCTTGCATCAACATCCACACCAACACCACACCAACCACTGACCCGTGTAGTCTCTGCACCATGGCCTCAGAAAAGTCGGCTGAGCATGCTCATATCGAGAAGCTCATCGCCAACAATCTACCAGGCAGTCCCATCTATGCCTTCCTGCTCACTCCAGTGCGTGTCGTCTCGGCGTCCAAGGGACATGTGCTATGCCGCTTGCCCTTGACCCAGAATCACATGAACTCAAAAGGAGGCATCCATGGCTCGGTTTCTGCCACCATCGTAGACTGGATGGGCGGTATGGCTATTGCTTCGTGGGACTTGCGCGAGAAGACTGGTGTCAGTGTCGACATTCATGTCACCTACCAGAGTTCTGCCAAGGAAGGTGACGAGATAGAGATCGAGGGTATCGCCGACAAGGTCGGTGGGTCGTTGGCCTTTACCAAGGTCAATATCTTCAAAGTCCAGGACGGTCAGCGCGCCGCCGCTGTCATAACTGGCACACATACCAAGTTCGTCAGAGCTTGATGAACTTCCCACGCTTTCTTCTTTGCGTCTGCCATACATTTGCTCTGTGATGGCCCGGACTCACTCGGAATGCGAAGATCAACGTCTTTCGTGCTTTAGAAGCCACTGCGATCTCCTGAACAGTGTGCAATTTTTAAGAGACTACAAATCCACTAGATATCATCACATATACCTTTGCATATACAAGGCCTGCCAAATCTCCCGAATCATGCCACTGCCCATGTGCTCTCCTGCAGCCTGGAAGCCTTGCATCGAAGCCCATGCAAGGCCTGGCCACATTGCCGCTATTGTTTCATTGACAAGTCTTTGGTACTTCAACAAAGTACGGACGTACGGTCGGCAAAGCCCCTCTCAGGGGTTGCAAATAGTCACTTCTTCGACGGCCATCCTCACCATACCCACCAACTATTGAAATTCTCTCCGGCCTTCGTCCGTGCAGCCGGGCTGGCTTGTGATTTTCCCACCAAAACTCCTTCCGTAGACGGGAACCGCAATCTAGTTTCTGCACCGAATAGACACACTCGTTCTAAAGGATCGAACATCTCATCTACTTTTTTAAACTCATCGTATGCATGTCTGTCATGCTGCGTCTGTGGGGTTTAGGCGCAGTAGGTTCCGCTGCACGCCTTGTCAATCCGGTCGTTCGTGGATTGTTTCATGGATAGAACGCTCACGCAGAGAAGAGTCGAAACAATGGTCCGCTAACATTGCTTACAGATGTCAAAATTGTCAAGGTCCACCGTCGCTTGTTAACAACTGAGACACGGCAAGGTGTAACTGCTAGCAGTGCTAAATTAACTCAGCAAAGAGACCCGTTCACCTAAACCTCTAGTAGCCGAGCACCTCACCAATTACTTGCCCTGACACATTGAGTTTGGGAGCCAGTCCTCCCTGCCGTCTTGGTCATCGGCTTTCCGGGAGCTTGTTCACGAGTAATGGCGGTGAGAGACCACATCTCGCTGATCCGGAATCGCATGCTCCTCATTCTTCCTCTTTCGGACCAGCAATATACGCAGATACAGGGGTTCGTTGGGCCTCCTGCTCAATCAAATTCGCCCAGAGTCATCAGACGACTGGGAGGTGGCACGGTCGAGTAGAAGGAAAAGAGACATCTCGGGGCAGATGTTTCCGCACGAATCTGCGGCCTGGGAAAACGGTTGGCTCTGCAAGGGACAAGCAGCTCTGTTTTCTAGCACGGTGGCTTGGGCTAAGGGCTTGGGAGTGGAGGATAAGCCTGATTGATGATGTGGCAGCTGTTCATTGGAGCCGTCTGCTGGACCAATCAGCTCACTATCTCCTTTAGTCGCGACTACTCTTGCTCCTAGGCTCATCGTTCGCTTCTCAATGGACTTGTGGATTCAAGTGTTGGCGAGGAATGAGAACAAGCTTTTGTCCGTTCATGGCCGCATTGCGAGCAGGCAGTTTCAGATCATCAGAGGTGCTGGACAGACAAAGTTTCTCGTGGCTTTTGCAGTAAACTGCACTGAAGCGGAGATCGTTCGCGCACTCGCGTCATGCAGGCGGAGCGGGAAGAGTCGAGCCAGTCTCAGACGCTATTCAGATGGCGCAACTCAGGCGGCGCACCCGATGCCTAGTGCCGCTGTTAGTGCCGTTGTTACATCTGGGATCCGTGCGGTATCACACAATGACCGGGTCGAGGACCAGAGATGAGGACGACCAAGTTCTCGGGACAAGCTGGCGGACCAACGTTTTGCAGGGCAGATTGACATGCTCCCTGCGGGAGCGTCATCATGGATTCTTGGAGGCGGAAAGGAGACACCAAGTGTAGCGTCTGCCTGGGATCCTGGATCCGTATCGGCTAGACATGCTGGACTCCACACATTCTCCATCTATCTTTTTGCATATGACTCGCTCTGCAGATGAACAAGTTGGCAGTTGTAGAAGTGCTGGGAGCTGGATTTCTTGACAGGACCAAGCTCCCATGTGCTGTCATGTACGTAGCTTGACAAGTGACTTGATACACTTGCTTTTGCGGCGATAAAGCTGCCAATCGTTGGCAGAGTCTTGCTGGCCCACGCCATCTGACATGGAATCAAAGCCAGCCGTCATGCTTGTGCCAGTGGAGGCGCTTATCTCTGAGCGATTGGCGTCTGTGGTGCAAGTAGAGGCGCTACCTTTGTTTAGGTGTTGGCCATGCCCGTTTCAACAATCTCGACCGGTTCGGTGCGTTTCACACAACCACAACTGCTCCGACCTCTCCGCCTGCAATCTGTCAAGCAGAACAATCGCACCAAGAGACAAGAGATCGCAGAATCGAGACGACGATCCACCGCACGAGTAATGCTCAATTTGTGGAATTTGGGAATAATAGATTAAGCATGACCCGATGGACAAGAATATTCACTCTCTGCCCACGAGTGCGCACCCGTTCCGCAGAGGAAAGTCATCATGTTTCCTCTGCCACCAAAAGCCATGTCGAGGTCTAGAAAAATATCAACCCTCTCTCTGGGACGGCCTGCCCTAACCCTTTCGGGGAGGCGCAAATCGAGCAGCAGCGAGCGAGGATGGAGGAAAGCTTGCACTTGCGTGCCGCGGAAAACGGTTCCTGCTCTGCCCACTCGTGGGTTTCTCTTGATGCCATGATCATCGTCAATCATCCACGATCCCAGCGCGACTTTGCTTCGTGAGGGTGGGTCCGCATTCCGGATAACGCCACATATCGCGCCTTTTCCCCACCCACCTCAACGACGTTAAGCACCCACGCCGCTGCTAGCCAACCAGCGTCCGTCTGCACATCGCGTCGGGCCGCTGTTTGCTGCAGAGCTCCGCAGCATCTTCATCCCGGCGCGTTCTGCTGACCTGCTTTCCCCGTGAATACGTGGGTACTTGGTTGCAATACCGACACGGGACGGCGAGCCTCATCCAGAAAGCTTCGTGAGTAGTGAGTCCATGTGTGTGCCTATCTATGTATGTCTCGTTTCGCTCTCTCCTCTTTCCCTCTCTCAAGTCACGCAAAGCAGGGAGAGCTACGGAGGTGGCCAGAATTAGATCATCTCCTACGTCTTGCCCTTCCCAACACGTGCTGCTTACGGCTGTGCCTCCTCCTTTGTCTCCCGCCTAGTTGCTAGTTAGGCCAGGGGATAAACAGCATTTTACCCAGCCGTCGGCGACCACGCCAAGCAGATCCCCGCTCGCGAGGGACAAGTTTAAACGGCCTAGCCGCCAAAGACCCCTGCACCTTCGTAGTCTCACCGAATCGTGCACGCTGCTCCGGCCTTGCGCTAACGGGCGCCTTCCTCCTCGGATAGACCCCAACCTCTTTGCAGAAGAGCTCCGGCCTGTTCTAATACTATCTATCTGAGGGCTGCTCCACGCCCTTTTTCTCGTTCGCGTTCGTCTTTCATGCACTCCTGCAGCTAGACCAACTACGAGGTGTGTGTCTCCAGCTACTTCTATCTGCTGCTTGTCCGTTGCCGATGCACCTGCATGCTTTCACCTTGCCTTACCTCAACCACCTCCACCTCCACCACACATCATCCACACACACACATAGTCGCTAACCCGTCCCGTCGCCCTGCAGCGTGTTTCTGTCCACGACCTACGAACTGCTACGACACGACCTTTTTACGACCATTCAAGGACAATTTATTCGTTTTGACCACATTTTTGTGCATCCTCCGCAAAAGTATTCTGCTTTTGCATTCTGCACTCAAAGCTATAGACGTTTGATTAGTGCGTGCTTGCGACTTTTCTCTCGCCGTACTACTGCTCGTCGTCTGTTCACCCGAGCTCAAGCTTACGACATTAACGACCGGCACTCTGAATCACCTCGCGCACGCGTCTCCCCTGATTCAAGTCATATCACGACCTGTTTGCGATACTGCTTTGTTTAGCTTCGAGGTCCAATTGATCCAGTCACCACTCAATTGACGTCTTGACCTTGGCTTCAATCCTCTCGCCGACTCTCGTGGTTCTTTCGTAACCACTCCACACTCGCTTCATCCTAGTCCAACAAGGATTATCGATAGGAGGTGCTTCTTTTGAGCAGCATCTTCTTCGTCAACAACAGACAAACTGGCTCTACCATCCATCTCTCACGTTTCAGCGCGCGGGTTCGACGACCAGTGGTATCAACCATCCAACATCTTGCAAGCCACCTCGACTGCTGAGCGTTTGCCAGCCCTCTCCCAACTCCAGACCTTCCCGTCTGTGGGTTCATCTCCAAGAGGAAGCTCCATCACTTCAGCAGAGCCTGTTTGCGGCGCCGACACAGCTACCACCTACTCCTCCTCCTTCCACGGCGCATACAGCACCGGCCTCAAGACACCCTCGCCCGACCACACCCCCGCCTATCGCAGAGACAGTGTTCAATCCGGACTGCACGGCCAATCCATCCCTATCACGAGTTACGACCATAACAGCACTTCTTGTATCAGCATGAATCAGACCCAGCCTTACATGGATGTGAGCCAGAGCCACATGTCTAGCAGCATCCCCTCTTCGGCTCCTCCGTCAGGCCTTTCTCACTACGCCAACTACCACCAACCACAGCCCATCTCGAGCCAGCCTCATCCCTATGGTTCATCGCCTTCGTCGTACTCTCAATACTACACCAATGGCCTCGCTCCTCTCCACCACCCCTCGGCAGGTGGTTTGGGCTCCCAAATGGTGCCTCAATCGCAGTTACCTCTTCCTAGTAAGTTGCGCGCCAAAGTGGTGCTTGTTCATGACCATAACTGACATTTTCTCCAGCACTTGCAAACAGTGTTTCGCCCAGCTCTGCTCAAGGACAGTACTCGGGTGCGACATTTGACACCACAGGACAAGTTGCGCCTCCTGGCATGAAGCCTAGAGTGACTGCTACACTCTGGGAAGACGAGGGAAGCCTTTGCTTCCAAGTCGAGGCAAATGGTATCTGTGTGGCAAGACGCGAAGATAACCACATGATCAACGGAACAAAGTTGCTCAATGTGGCTGGCATGACTCGCGGTCGCCGCGATGGTATTCTCAAGAGCGAGAAGAACAGACATGTGGTCAAGATTGGACCCATGCATTTGAAGGGAGTCTGGATCCCCTTTGATCGCGCTCTTGAATTTGCCAACAAGGAGAAGATTACCGAAAAGCTTTATCCTCTGTTCGTGCACAACATTGGTGCTCTGCTCTATCACCCCTCAAACAATGCTAGACAGAGCATTGGTGGTGCTACTTCAGTGGTTCCTGGTGACCGCAGACGCCCCGAGGACTATATGAGAGCGCCTGTAAGCCAGCCGCCCACTATGCCTCATGCGCATTCCATGGCCATGCCTCAGCCGCCGCATTCGCTCGCGCCTCACCCGAACGCTGGAAGACCCAATCTCGACAGGGCTCACACTTTCCCCACTCCTCCTACCAGTGCCTCCAGCATGATGGGAATTGGTAGCTCGGAAGGCTCCTACCAGTGGAGCGCCCAGCCCCCTTCGACTATGCAGCAACAGCAACCTTCTCAACAGGCCCTTGCCATTGACACCAACATGAACAACGCGAGATCTGTGCCTACTACTCCTGCCACCACCCCTCCAGGAAGTGCTATGCACAGCATGCCCCCTTACCAGACCAGTCAAGCATACGATGGTGCTCGCCAACTTTATTCGGCCCCCTCCCAGCAGCCGCCTCAGTATGGTCCCCGCTATGGTCAGCTCCAGCCCAGCCCTTACATTAAGAATGAAATGGCTCCTCCCGCTCGCGGCGGTGCTGAAGCCGACCACGCCGTAGATCAGAAGCCTCAGGACGGTTACGCTAACCACAACTCTGCACACGACGATGCCGAGGGTGAGCACGAGGGTGAATACACTCACGCCTCTGGTCCTTACGGTGGAAACCGTGCTTCATACGCATATGCCACGCCTGCCACAACTGCATCTCTGCACAGTGATCAGACACATATGTCTTCGGACATGACTGGCTCGCCTCACCACAAGGCCTCTGGCGGTGCAACTCCTCGTACGACCAACAGCTACCACGCTGGATACTCTACTCCCCAGCGCCCTCAACAGCTCCAGTCCAACTTGTTCAGCGTTATGAGTGACAACCGCAATGCACCCAACGGTTCCGAAATCTACGGACAACCCAGCCACGCCTACGGGTCTCAAGGATATCCTGGTGTGAACGGCATGCAAAAGCGTATGCGCGACGACGACGTCGAAGATCGCTACAACGAAGACTCGGACGGCCTCAAGCGAAGAAAGACCGTCCGCGAAGGCAGTGCTGGAATCGGGCGCCCTCGCTCCGTTCTCGCCGGACACCGATGAGATTGCCTTGGAACTTTCATCTGTTCATTCTCACTGCATTTTTCCTTTCTCCTTGCTGTGTTTTTCTAATGCCTCCCTTCTTTTTTGAGGTCTTTTCGCTTTTTCCTTCCTTTCTGTGTTTTTGCGCTTTCATCTCTCCTTGACTCTATAACGACACCCATGATGACGAACAAATAACTTTATGATGAATGATGTTTCATTTCATAAAGCGGAATGAGGGAGACCACAGACGGCATAACCGGTTCTCCCCTTTGTGTTTGGATTTCAGAACATTGTTTTTTCTTCTTTGCTATCACACATCTCATTGCGTTTTTGCTGTCTTCTGCATTCTGATTTTTTGTTTTTGCTTTTTTCCTCTTTTTTCCTCCGGCTCTTCTGGGGTTGAAGCATGATGATGGTTGATGAAAAGCATTGTGCTGGTGCCAAGCGGTTGTGAATGGAAGAAGGAAGAGGAGCTATGAGGAGGAGGAGGAGAAGGAAAGAAAAAAAGGGATCTTTCACCTCTTGGGGGAAACGCAAATGGTCTCTTTGTAATGACAAACAACACACATCACAACACAACAACAAAAAGGAAACAACATAGACCCCAAACTCCACCCCTTTCGCTCCCTTCACTACGCGTCTCTTTTGACAGTCTTGTGCGCATTTTTCTAAAAAGTTCAAATCGTTTTGTTTTATGATCTCGTGTCTTCTCTCCATCCGCACCATCGTGGAATCTTTTGACTTTTTATAATATGGCAAGGTTTAGGTTCAACGCTTCCTCGTTTTGAGATCGATATGCGTGATGTTTTGCATGATGATCGTTGATGTTATGCATGGACCTCGCGTGCGTTTGGCGTGTGGCTCTCGAGTCAACTCACTACACAATCACCGAAATGCTTTTCCACATTCATCAGCTCCACATTCCATATCATCTACAGAGGTGAGACAACCTTGTCAGAAAACACAGGTATAGATGAGGTGAAATGTTTGGAAAGAGAAGTGGCATGGTGATTTGTGCTGTCTAGCAGTAGAAGTGTGCGATGCTCAACCGTATCTTGGAATTGATGCAGAGATATACGAAAGTATTGGATAGCAGCGGCTGCAGTGGATGAGAGGTAGGCAAAACGTACTCGACCGATACTAGATCATGTCTCTTTGCCATGATAAGTCTCATGATGTCGTAGTGGCTCGTTGGCGTGGGTTGTCGTCGACATGATATCCGAGACAGGGTGATATGACTAGCAACTTCGACTTGCTCAAATTGGCAGGGCACATCTCGTAGGACTTCAAAAGACCAATATTTGCGAATCAGATATCCGGCAGTCGGAAATACTCTATGACTTGTTGACATGTAGAAATGTTGGGCGCACCTTGTGCGATTCGCCAGAGACTTGTGATACGCTAAATACGAGCATGCTATTACTCCATCCAATCAATCGTACTTGTACTTCTCACTTCCCCTCTTGACAAACTTGACAGGCACCTTGCCCGTGCGCATCTGAATTGTGATGATAGTTCCCATGCCGTACTGGAGCAGATTCTCCGCTGTAGACTTGGCCTTGTCCCAAGTTGATCTCCTCGATGCTTCGCTCATTGCTGCAAGCTCCTCATCGCTGGCGTACTTGTCCAAGTCCAGCTCAACACTGTATTCGCGGAAGATGGCAGCGAGTACGGCGAGAACCTCGACTTGAGCGAAACGACGGCCTAGACATGCGCGGTAGCCTTCTGAAAAGGGGATGAAGGCTCCACGTTCAGGGCTGAAGAGATGAGATGAAGTATCCGAGGATTGAGGACCGCCGATATCCTCTTCCGAATCGGAGTGTGCATTTTGCTGTGCATGTTTTTGTGCTGCTGTTGAGTTCGACTTTGAGGGGTCCAAAATCCATCGCTGCGGTTTCCATGATGCCAGGTCTTTTTCGATTTCGGCCTCTGAGGCGTTTGGACCGCAGAGGGTGGGCCAGTGTTTCGGGTTCCGGTGAGAGGCGACCGTGATCAGAGTTACTGCGGTACCTTCTGGTACGATAACACGACGGCCAGAAAGTGTCAGTGGTTGAGGTGAGTCCTTGAGTGTGCATTTGGGAATGCCGACGACAGGGGGGATCAGACGAAGCTCCTCGTTCATGACTGCACCACACATGCCGCCAAATAACTTGGGAACGTCCTGCTCGTAGTCCCATTGGTCAATCGGTCGGTCACCAAAGATTTCGTCCAAATCGTCTTGAAGAAGTTTTTGCGTAGACCAATTCATGGCCAGGTATAGCATGGCGAAGTGCAACGTGTTTGCTGTAGTCTCATGACCTGCCAGGATGAAGACGAAAGCGTTTCCCAAAATCTCGTCGTCAGTGAGGAGTTGTTTGTCGGCCTTCTCTGGGTCTTGATCCGGTTTGATACCAGCGCCACTCACGAGCGCTCCCATAAGGTCCATACCCTCACGCTTCTCGCCTGCTTGAACCTCCGCCCTCTTCTCAAGGTACATTTCACGCATATACTTGCCCCACTCGGTGAAAGATTCGTAGGCGACCTTATTTTGCTTGATGGGTGAGTTTACTTCAAGCCTCAGTTAGCTTCGAGTGCTTTGCTACACTTGTCAAACAATTGCTTACCAAGAAACCACTTGGGGAGCAGCATCACAGCGATGATGTTCTCCAATAGCGTGCTCAATGCATCCTTGTAGGTCATTGTGTGACCTTCCGGTACCACACCAGCTTGGCCATTCTCCTCGAGTTCTTCATGCGGCCACAGCAGACGTCTGCCAAAGCCAGCACGACTGATGATATGCAAACTCAACCGCATAGTGGCGGCAGCGATGTCTGTCACAGTGCCCTTACCCTCGGAGTTCTTACCAACCAGAGAAGCCATCATGCTCTGTGTCTGATGCAGACTCTCCTGCCACACAAGGTGATTGTTCTTCTCGGTAAATGGTGGAGAAGTGATCTTGCGATGGTGACGCCAGATCGAGCCTTCTGTACTCACCACGTTCTTGCCAAAGAGATCCACAGAGCCGTAGATTTCAATTGGCTTGGGGAAGTCATTGCGTCGGGTAACAATCTGTGTTGTTGCCTCGGGATCGGCTACGAACAATGCGTTCTTTCCTGGAGAGCACACAATGAAGATGTCACTACCGATAGCCTTGAATGGCTCGCGTCTCAGTAGCCAAGTCCATTCAGGATCCAGGAACCTGGAAATGGGTCAGCTCATGTCTGCACCGTATGACAGGTATACATTGCTGTAGTGTGACCTAGATGCGGACGTACTGTAACCACGGATCTGTCCAAGATTTGGGGAGTTTCTCCAACAACGGAATCCAAAGCCTGTGTGTTACGAGCCAGAAACGATTGAACCCATAGACTGGTGCTACAACGTAGGGCAGACCCGATTGTTTGGCTGCGGCGAGGTTGCGGGCGAAGCAACGATAGTAGCTGTAAATGTAGACACCAATTAAAGTGGCGGCTGCCAACCACACGAAAGGCATCATGGTGAAGGCAATTCTCAGATATCGTTTGTAGAAACAACAGTAGGAACCTCCACCGACTTTTATTTCTCTTGCGCCAAGCAGACTGAGCACTTGAAGGCGATGGTTCCTTCTTTCTAGCTTTCTCGCCTGATGATGTCGTACATGTACGATAAACGAGTGACCACGAAACGGGTGGAAGCTTTCCGAGGAATGGGGTGAAACGCTAAAAACGAAGATCAAGAAGGGGAAAGAGCACACTCAGCTCCTAAGAGAAATGGAGGCGGTAACGACATATTTACATGAACAGAACTTCAGAGCCGCAAACGCGGCAAATACGTCTGCCAATGGTCATTGATGCGGTCTGATGAAGAAAGATGATCAAAGAGCCAGCCGCCATGCGCCTCGGAAGCCGGCACCTTGAAAACCCTCTGCCATCTGCATCTCGGACGCAATGCCATGTCATGCAGCAAAAGCTTGATCCCCTCGGTTGGCATTAAATAAATAGGGTGAGCTTGCCCTCGTCGAATGACCTTCCGTATTACAGCCAAGACCTTCTCATCGCGACCAATTGCCGCGAATTTGAAGTGCACTTCGCGTAGAAAGGCGTCTGTTGATCAGATCTCGCTTGGATGCAGCTCAAGAAGATCATTTGCAAGCGACGTTCGAGAGCCTCTGTGCCCCAAGGTCGTCCTTGCCATGAACCAAATATTGAACGAGCATGTGCTGCAGTTGAGGCAGCGACGCGTCTCGCAATGTCGCGGAAGTAAGTCAGTATCGTACCTTCCTGTCACCTGGGTACGCTTGGAGAATGGGAATTTTCTGCTCTTGTCTTGCGACTTTCGTATCATCATTCTCGCAACACGACCTCTCATCATCCATACCAATTTCTATTGTCCTATTTCTTTTCTAGTCACCTGAACCGATATCAATTAGCCCTGTAACCGAAGCAGCACGAGACCTCGTACCTGTACCAAACCTTCGAACCCTGATCATCACCTGCAGAAGATCATACTTTTATTCCGATACCCTTGTTACACTATGCAGCTTTTTCTTATCAACTTCATCCTGATCATCTCCACCCTATTCTGCTTCGTCCGTGCCGATGCGATTACAGATGCAATCCACATCAAGGGCCTCGCTTCCAGTACCGCGGACAACATTTTCGCTTCTCTGAATGGCACAGCGTATCTTGTGAGCATTGCAGGTCTTGATCAGCAAACATCAATTGACGATCCCCAGAACACATCGGATCTGGTCTCTCAAGTCACCGCCGCTATTCAAGGAGCTGATTCGTTGATGATGTCCAATATCGTTCGTCATGTCTTGTTCTCAATTCATCATTGAGAGCCTTGTTGACATGTTGCAGTCCTCTCCAGGCGTTGCAAACATTACTTTCAATGAAGCCTACTTCAACGTACGGCACCACATTGCAAGGCGAGTATTGGACATAAGCTGACCCTCGCAGTACGTCGACTCAGTGCTCTATCTCGCTGATACCGTCCAACGTCGTGGTCGTCTCTTCCACTCTGAGCTGAACCAACCAGTCTACCAAGCCCTCCAGAGCCTGTCTTCTGCTGTTTCTGTGAGCTCCCTAAGAAGAGTCGAGTACAAGGAATAGTCATACTTACACACTTCCAGATATATGGTCACGACCTCACGTCACAAAACATCATCCAGCGCAACAGCACCATCCGAACCTTGACAACGGGCAGTGCAATTGTCAGAGCACAGAGCGCATGGGCCAACAACCAGAACTACCCAGGAAAGAGGGAAGCTTTGGAGTGGACAAGCTAGAGGGTGTAGTCTGTTCGCACGGGGAGCACTTATCGCAATGCACGTTAGCCTCTCAATATGATCTGTTTAACAGCATCGTTTTTGGTCCGATAATGTGCCTTACTCTGTGTGTCCATGCGCAAGCCTTGCCTCCCTGGAATGCATACCTATCTTAAGTAGCAAACCGAGGGTCGATGGAAGAAAAACAAATATCATATCATTCAGCAGAAATGCTTCAATTAAGAAAAGAGTCTCTAGGACTGCAGAAAAGGGGTATCGCCCAAGAACAGCCAAACCACCAAACGCCATGAACCTCGACCGCGAAGACCAAACCACCCAAAAGAATGCGAAAACGATATTGAACTTTCGAGACAATCACTTGCCAACTTGATCCAGATACGCGGCAGCATCTCTAGCCTGCACCAACCTCGCTCCAGTCTCTCCAATCTTCTCCTTGATATCGACCAAGCCCTTTGTAGCTTGTTCCCAATTCCTCTCCGCCTCTTCCCAATCCCTGACGCCTTCCGTGCCCAACTGCACACCCTCCTCTTCCAACATCCTCTTCCTCTGCTCTTCAGCTCTTTGTCTCGCCTCTTCAAATTCTTTCTCTTCCTTCTCCAATGTCGCAGCATAAGAAGCAGCCGCCTGCGCCGGAGCCGTTCGTCGTAGATTGGCGAGTTGCAACGTCAAGTTTTCAATCTTTGCGGAAAGATTCAACAATTTCGTCTGTAGTTTCGAATCATAGGGTTCCAAATCTATCACACCCCCAGTCAGCATAATCCTCTCCCTTTCCCATATCAAGTGCTCAAAAAACAACTCACCATCCCGACCCATCTCAGCCACCCTCATCGCCTCTTCCATCTCCTTGCCCTCTAATCCATTCACCGCCAAATTGGGACCTGCATTTTCAAACACTTTGCTGATGTACTGTTGCACCAATTCTTCAACGCGCGATCGCAATACATCGTCGGAAGCGGATTCGGGGGCGGCGGAAGGTGGGAAATGCAGGTCGAGTTTTTCGCGGGCGGTGGAGGTGGTGTTGTTGCGGAGGTAGATTAGGTCCAGAGGGGATTGGAGTTCGATTTTGCGGTGCGTGGTTTCCATTGTATTTGCGTGATGTACTGGAGAAGTGATAGATTGATCGCGCGCGTGTGGTGTTTGATAGGATGTGGGTTTCGTGGTTGTGGTCGCGCGGCAATAAGGTGTGTTTTCTTTGAATTGTTTACTTTTTGAAACAGCTGCGCGACCGGGAAAAGACAAAAGTGACGGATGGGTGTGGAGACGGCGGCTTCGTGCCAAGACGCTATGATCATGCGGGGGATTCGTGCTTGCTTATCGTGAGGCTTATCGCCGAGAGACGCCATCATGGTACCAAAACGATGCCCGACCTCGGCGTGCATGAACAACACATTCGAGCGCTTGTGTACGTGGACAAGCTGGGAGATAAAACAGCTGTTGTCAAGTAAAAGAGTAAAAGAGGAAATCAATTCAGACCCATTCTATAAGCTAGCCGGTAATGCTAAAGGAGCCCGTCCGTCCGAAATCAGCACTGCCCTTCTTCCGTAGCGCTCTCTGTGCTTCGCTTTGCCTTGAGAGCCTTATATATACCTGACCGCTGTCTGCATGGTAGCCTCCAAAAGATGTAAACTCCATGCGTTGTAGGAGAACAAGAAAACTAGAAAACAAACCCTCGGTATCCCATATGTGTGCCTTGTGCTTCCCCTTATCCATAACGCCAGTATTCCATCATCATCATCATGTTTCTCAGTATCGTTGTAGTTGTAGTTGTTGCTGTTGCTCTCTTATTTGGGGAAGATGGCAGCAGCCTCCTCGTCGGTAAGATGGATGTTGTGTACAGGGTCGGGTCTGTGCTCGAGGCCGGTCGAGTCGTAGTCGAGGTAGGATGGGAGGAAGATCTCTATATTTGAAGTCAGACAGATGTGAGGTGGACGGGAGCTGCATTTCACGTACCCTGGTTCCAGTCGAAGCCCTGGGATGTTTTGATACATGTGATCTAGTGCAGGCTTATCAGCATCGGTCGGGTGGAAGAACACCTTGATGTACTTACCAGACGAGGAGCCTCGGGTCCGCCAATGTTGACGACGGTGTACTCGGACTTGGAGAGCGAGTCACCTACACACTACTTAGCAACAGCAGACTTGATCAGAGTTGTTCCGGACATACCGAGCAGCGAAGGCCTTCTCTCGGCGTATCGGGCCATGGATGACGGAGTCGAGGCCGAGGACGGGGAAGCCGACGTCGAGGCCAGAGATGAGGGTGAGAATGGAGCGTTGTTGGCCCAGCTCGGATAAGGGGACGACGAAGATGAAGAAGCGAAACCAGAGTTGTCAGTACTGGGCTGCTTGCGCTTGGGGATGGCTATCGACGACGACATGGTTGCTATCGTGCTTTTGCGGGGTTGGCAATTGATGTGCTTGGAGATGTTGCTCGAACGCTGGAGATATATAGACTCAACACGTGAAAGACAAGGGAGGAAGCAAAGGACCAACACTCTGAAGTGTGAAAGCGTATGAACCACAGGAATAGCAAGGAGGAGACGGATAGGCAGAAGGGAGGCCTCGAGGTTGAATGGTAGGACAGATACGGAGCGATTATCGCCGAACCGTCATGCCTTGGCTCCGCCCGCACCAAGCCATGTGACTCAGGCCGTTTCACCATAATGCATCATACCTTTTATCATTCCCATGCAGATCACCTAATCGCTCCTCGGTATGTTATCACTGTATACGCAGTACGTCCGATCAGTTCACTGTCGTTGATAAGAAGACCATGCTTGCGTCGAGATGAAAAGGTAAATTCGAATGCCCCGAAGATGAATATAAAAAGACCAGGAACCCGCCCGGTAATGCCATGATAAGAATCAGAATCAGAATCCCTCCTCTGCCAGTAAGAGACACTGATAGTCTTTGCACTGACTCTCTCCTCCTTTGCTCTCCATAGATGGAGGTCCGAAATGCAAACACGCATGCTCACAGTCCTCCTCGGCTTCCGCCCGCTGCTGCTCCTCCATTACTTCTCTTCTTGTAAAAGAGAATAAAAGGGTATCTCAGAATCCAAAAACGCACTCGAAGTGGAAAAGAAAAAAAGGGAAAAAATAACCGTCCACGCCTGCCCTTAGATTTGCGCCCCACATACCTCATGTCCCATGCCTGCTTTGAGAAGAAAAGCCATAGACATCTATATCGTTGTTTTCCGTCATGTTCAGATTAGACTCAGAAGACGAACAGGATCGACGACTGCATCTACCAGCCTCGTTTCCGTGCGAACTTCTTGTTGAGATGGACGAGCAGCTTCGAAACGTTGAACTGGACGTATTCGAGATCAAGATCTTCTTGGCTGTCCTTTTGCATCTCGAGCAAATCGTCGAGTTTTAGATCGAGTTCCAGGAGTCCACGATTTCTGCCTGTGATATTGTTAACTCATGTTTGATGGATGGCATGTGACTCGGCCTACCCTTGTAGTGCAAGGAGATGATAAATGTTCCTGGGCTCGGGCTGGTCATGTTGAAATAGATGTTCGCTTGTCGATTCGGAGGCACATTACTCCTTTGAATCACGCCTTCCTTCTCCAGTTGAGCGTGTGTGAACTTGTATGGGCCGAGAACCTTCTGGTTTTGCACACGCTTCGTGGTGCCCTCAGATTGGCCTCTGACATTGTGCAAGTATGACTTGTATGTCTCGAGCTGACCGACAAGGTATGCGTTGTGATCTCGTATTGTCTGGTAAACTTCCTCAAGTTTTTGACTCTCAGTAATAACTTTCTCCTTCAACGAACCGAGGTGGTTTAATTCTTGCTCGACCTCATCGCGCAGTGAAGCGTAGTTGTCTGCTTTGTCGATCATGCCCATATCGTTCAACTGGCTTAGCAACTCCATGCTACGGATACCCTTGCGCACCATGACCGAGTCATTTTTTGTGGTGGCAGCTGCTTCGGCGACTCTGTCAAGACGAAGTGGTCGTCGTGCAACGACTGCGTTGGCGGGTAAGGAGCGCAGGATCATGACGAATGTCGACTTTGCTTCCATGAAGAAGACCTCCTCTTGAGTGATGTCGAGCGCGGCCGTCAGGTCGTCCAGGGCGGTCTCCCACTTGCTGTACAACGGAAGGTTGATTGCACGGTTCTCTTTCCTTGGAAGTTGTGCTGGTGCTGGACCCAGATCTTGCAAGAGAATCTTCAAGTGCGAGCCTTCGTCTCTTACTACCAGTTCCTGGGTGTGCTTTTCGAGAAGTGCGTGCATAGCGTAAACTTCATTGAGCGAGATGGGCAACTCGAGGTCCTTCTTGGACAGAGCGACGTAGTTGTCCATTTCCAGCGTCTCGTAAAAGTCTTGAACCTCGCACAAATCAAGCAGAAACTTATTCATGCGTTCTTTGTTTTGTTGAATGAAAGGCTGGAGTACGGACATGTACGGTTCTTTGGCGTAGGAGGGCTTATTAGCCAGGTTCTGGAGCATCTTTGCGACCTAGAAATTTCTCAGTCAGTATTCAGTCTCCTGATTTCAGACATCTCATCGACGTACCAAGGTAAGAGTGCGCTTAGGGTTCTCGGCGGGGTTCTGCTCAATAAGCATATAAGACCTGGGAGTGACTATTGCAGGATTGATGAAGCGCAGGAAGAAGAAACCACCAATCAAGGTGCAAATGGTCTGGTCGTGTGCATCCGGGTACTTTCTCCTCGAGAGACTCCTAATCTGCTTGCATATCCATCTAATACCGTAAGGCGTCTCGTCCAGGTTGTTGACAATCGTGTCGAGAAAGTAGTTGGCAAGCTGGATCAATTGGCCGACCCTGCGGCTGATGATGGCTTGGACTTGAGGATTTGCAGCAGCCTCTTCGGCCGTGATGCCACCGGGAGGGAGACTTGACGTAGAGCCGCGGATTGAGGCACGCTCGGCCATCATAGTCTCGTATACTTTGAGCGGGTTGATCTCGAGGTCGACGTCGCGCAGCTTGCTGGTAACATAGTTGATTTGTTCGGATAGAACCGTCTTCAAGTATCCTTGACCCGGACCTCTGCGAGTGTAGGTCGTCATCATGCGGGAGACGGGGGTATTGGCACGGAGGAGGGATGAATAATCAGGCGTGTTGTCGAATTGGTAGGTGAGAACAGACTGCAAGGTAAACAGGTTAGCTGGTTGATTGGTTGTGTGTGGCAGATTGGTCTGGACCGACCTGGAACATGGTGAGCAGCAAGTGCTCTTCACGGCTCTCGTACTGGTTTCCGTAGATGGTGAACATGACTGTCTGTAGCAATTGATCGATCTCGGCCAGCGTGACCAGACGACACAAGTGAGCGATGTGTTTCGGCTCGGACTGGAGTAGGAACAACAGGTTGCCATATTTCTGCGTCTTGTCGTCATTGGGGAATGCACCCTCGGTAAGTTCGTCGGACTCGTCTAAATGATCGGCTACTTCGTTGCGCTGTCTAGGTGTCAGTCGGGCTGGAGAAAGTAAGACAGGCTTCAGGACTCACCTCTTCCAAAGCCATGCGATTCTGAACGAGCAAGGCAATTCTCGAGTCGAGGTATCGCACATCCTTCTCCAGTACAAAGTTCTTCTTGGACTGCGACGAGATCTTTGATTTGAGGTCGCGGAGCACCTTTTGGGCTGTTCGGTTGTCAGTGACTGGGGTGGGTGCTGACGGAGTACAAAGAGCTTACCGCGTGCAAGATCGTCTTCAATCTCGAGTTCGCGCGGGTTCGCATTCATAGACAGATACAAGGCTGTCATGGAATAGCGCTTCGAGGTGCGCGTTGACCTGGCGCCATCGTGAGAAGAGCGCGTGTTCTGCCGGCCGACCATGGGCAGGTAGGATGAAGACGATGATGTAGAAGCCCGCGATGGCGCATGCAGTGTTGCGACCGACATGAAAGGAGCGACAATCGATAAGTCGGATGGAGAGGGGGACAGGACGTCAGTTCGTTTGGCCGCAGGTTATTGATTGCCCTCTTTGTTGTGTCTCGGAGCGCAGGGAACCAAAGGCAGTCAAAGCCGACGGTCGGTAATAAAGAGAGTGTGGGTAGAGAGCGAAAAGACGGCTCTTGGGCGCGCGATATAGCAGAAGTGCCACTGTCCGCTTTGGACAAAGTGCTGCTGCCTCTTTGGCCCTCCCGCTGGAAGTCGAAGATCAGATCAGCTTTAGGATCAATTGGCGCTTCGGGTTGCTCGGGTTCCCGATGCTTCTTCGCTGCAATCAACCGTCAAATGATTACACGTGCTCAACTGGCATTCCACGTCTCGCTTTCGTCGTTGTGAGGGCACTGCTTGGAAGAGGTGAAGCAGAGGAATGCAAGAGCAGCAGCAAGATGCAAGATGCTTCGTTGAACCTTCTGACCTGTCTCAAACCCATCATGCAGCACAACCCTGACTCTATCTACCCTTGCACGTCCCTAGGGGTTGTCTTTTCTATGGGCCCCTATGCTGGGAGCAACCTTAAACTTTGAATCGCTTCCGCTTCTGCTTCCAGCCCGCGGCACCGCAACGCCCTACAATGTGCTAGCTACTGGCCGACCACTTCTCGACGTTAACGTCTACGCATTGGAAAGGCCAGCCTTGTTGGTACTGACAAAAACTCAATCATCACCTCTCTCAGCAGAAGCGAGGAGGGCTTTTCAGTGTTCACGGCGCTCGCCTTATCTTCCAAGCCCGCGCTTTTAATCTATCGATAGTTGCACGACATGGGATAAACAGGCAATTCTGCGGTTTCGAGAGCCGCCTTTGGTCGCTCGCAATATTCTGCGACTTGGCTCACGTCTTTCTTGTCCACGAGCACTGGCCTGCATCTGACTCCGTTGCTTGATTCTTTCCTTCTCCATCAATCCGTGCCTAGTCCGCATGCGGCTTGCAGATCTCTGCTGCAACGTGTTGATCAGGGTCGCACGGTCAGGGGCTTGACCGTGCAACCACCAAGCATGCTCTCTCTGACTCTGCCTTCCTCATCATGCCGTGGAAATTCCAAAATTGCAATTGAAGATCTCCGGCAGAGAACCGATCGTGTCTCAACCAACCTAAGCCGCAACCGATTCTGGAGCACGAGTGCGGCAGAAGGATTTCGAAAACCGCGGCATTCCCAAATATTGCTCTGAAACACTTTGCTAGCGCCCACCTGAAACCGTCGCTCGTGATTTGCCTGCACCCCTCCACGTTTAAGCGAGCATTTGCTTGCGAGCCCTCTCCATCTTTTGTTCTCCACGAGCTGTGGTCTCGTTTATCTCTTCTATCTTGCCCTGAATCATTGAGCAACGGCCGCAACTAATGTCATGAAAGCCACATATCTGTGTGAGCAACAAATCAGCGCTCTGCATCTGGGATCATGACGAGCTGATTGTACTTACATGCCGGCAGCGAACAGCCACTCGCGGGCAGTCAGAATATGTCTGACGTCCATGACTGAGCAAAGTGCCCACTGACCCATGCTGCATGCGAAGATTGCAAGGATTCTGCAGAGAAAGTTGGGCATCACCGCGAAAGCTATGAACGGTAAGAGTAGCATAAGCGGTAGCGATGCTGTCGTCGCTGACACAGCCGACACTTCGACCTTCTTGCGTGGAAGTACGAACAAGTCTTTCTCGTGTTTGAGGAAGGCTGCTTCTGCCATCTCAACGGGACGGTGAGTCTCCATCCACTGGCGATAACGTGCAATTTCTGCTTCCTGTGGCCTTTGCAGATCTTTAGATGCATTACGATAGTGTTCAAGAGCACGATCTACCAGTATTAGCAAACATCCAAAATTTCATCGAGCAATACTCACGGTATCTTTCCAGCTTGACGAATATCTCTCCTAGCACAAACTTGCGCCTGAACATCAACTCGCTGTCTGCAGGCGTGAGTCGAGCTTCCGCACGCCTGGAGGCCTGTCTTGATTTGCCGTCAGAAGTGGCTTGGCCAACCTGAGAAATCCATTCATCGAGGTTTCGCAGCTCTTCCTCGTATTCACATATCTCGTCTTGTAGGTATAGAAGCAATCGGTGGTGCAGTTGCTCAAAACTACGATACATTGGTCTCGCTCCAGTGGAACCGTCCGTCAGCTTGGCTGCCAGAAGCTCATAGCCTTCCAGTGTAGTCTTCTGGAGGTCTGGAAAACTCGAAGCTGTCGGAGCTGGTGATGGTATTCCAGCTTGATGTGGCCGCATTTGTCGTAGGCCCTGCCCGTTGTCGTGCGAAAAACTGGCTCGTTGTACCTGTGGACTTCCGGGATACATTTGGCGTTGCTGCCAGTATGGTCCTGAGCCAGGTACGGGGCCGCCATAGTTTGGGCCCACAGGCCTCTGTTGAGATGCAATATGATCACGGAGAGCTTCCACTTGATCTTCAAGTCTAACGTTAGACTGAGGGCTTTGGGGCAATGGACCTTGTCTTTGGGCCATCATCGATTGCGGTTGTTGAAAGAGAGATACGCCTGAACGAACTTGAGGAGGTATAGGCTGACCGGCAGTTCGATTCCAAGAATCCTCACCTTGCTGACCACTCCAAGAAGTGTTTGGAAGTGTAGAGGTAGTTGGTCGAGACGATGGAGTCTCGGGGATACCAGGCGAGCCATACCCCGAACGCAGGGACTGAGGAGATGGCAAGGAAGCCGAGCCATCACCTCTCCACAAAGGTGGTCTGCCAGCACTTTCAGGAGTTGGAGGACCGAACCAATGTGCTTGAGGAACGTGTTGATAAGGCTGGATTGGTCGTTCATGTCCCTCGAGACTTTCCGGCGATATAGAGGCCCATTGCTGACCTGGTCCCCCAGGTGGTGCTTGCTGCCGAGCATGTTCTTGCGGAGCCATTTCTGATTGTTCGGTCTCCATTGGTGGAAAAGACTCCTGTCTCAGTGTCCTGTCACTTCCACTAGATCTCTCCGATACTCCTGTAGCTTCAGAGAGTTGTGATGGTGTAGTATCGCGTAGTATGGACTTCTTGGAGCGAGAGACATCATCAGGCACTTTACGAGGACCATGTCGTTTCGTCAGCATCGCTTCTGTTGACGAGCGTCGTCCAGTCTTCGTGACCTTGAATGGCACGCGTTGTACATTTGTCTGCTGGCTTTCGCGTTTGTCTGTCGGGGTAATCTCTGTCGGTAGGGCTGAGAGGCCTTCATCTATATCTGACCATGCTTCCGATCCTGATTGCGAAACTTTTCTGCCAGCTTCGTTATATGGAGGAAATTCAGTAGAGGCCTCTTCCGCCGAAGTAGATGGGGTCAAGATGGGCGAGACCGGCAATGACAGCGATGTTGGTGTACTGTTGGTAGTAGGCTATGTTGGTTCTAGCGATAGTCCTTGATGGGGTCAAAAGAGGGGCTGTCAAACCCACCATTCTGGCGCACGAGCGGCGCTTCAGCCGTAGATCTCCCTTCTGATTAAATGCTTCAACCTCAGCTCCTTACTGTTTGACACAGCTCGCAAGTAAGCTGTTGTTCTAGCTATGTGTGTTTGGTGTATTCTGGCCCGGAAGTACTTTGCTGCTTAGAGTGGTGCGAAAGAAGACAAGTTATGGATGATTACAAGAACGTAATTATTAAGAGGGAGCAAATAATTGTGGGTGGACGAATGCTGGTTCTGTGCAACGAGAGGCTTCCCAGTGGATTGGTAGAATCTGGCCGCGTGCATGATCGGGCATTGCTGTGCTGGCATCCGATGTATCCAATAGCAGTGTCGTGAATAAGGATGAAGAGCAGCCAGCGATGATGGATGACAGCCTTGATTGTCCATGGACAAACTCCTAAGCCTTAATTGTCCATGGACAAACCATGTTCGTATGAATATATTGTCCAATCACCACACAACGATAAGGAGAAGAGGTAGCTTGCGCGCAATGAAGAAACAGACTGGCCATTGAAGCCCCATGACTAGGTATCGCTCTAGAAAAAAAAAACCGTAATACATAATATCAGCGCCAACGCCAACGCTAAATCGACCGCAGCCATTTTCACGCTTTCGCGACACCAAATGAACACTCAGCATCTGTCAAGTGCTTAGAGCAGAGTGTCACCGAGACCACAACGGACGATGGAGATACCGGCACGAACGGTCTCACTAGCACCGTGGGCCTCAAGGCTGGGGTTGACCTCGACCAAGTCCAAGGCGACAAGGCTGCCAGTCTCGTGTACGCACTCGGCGATGAAGTCACCCTCACGCAGAGTCAGACCACCACGGACAGGAGTGCCGGTGCTAGGTGCCCACATGGGGTCGAGAGAGTCAATGTCGAAGGACAAGTGGATGGGGGTGTCGCTACCAATCCAGCCCAGAGCCATGTCCATGACCTTGCCAATACCGTATCTATGGAAGAGGGATTAGCATGGTGGTTCCGCATGGAAGAGAAAGACAAAACTTACCTGTCGATGTCGTGCATGGAGAAGGCCTTGATGTTGTGCTCACGGAGGATCTTCTTCTCGCCGCGGTCAATGTCTCTCAGACCAATGTAGACGAGCTTCTTGACGCTGACGCGCTGGTCGTCCTTGATCCAGCCGAAGCAGTCCTCCTTGTCCTCCTTGGCCAGGCCGGTCAGGAAAGCAACGGGCATGCCGTGGATGTTCCCACTGTCCGAAGTCTCGGGAGTGTTGATGTCGGCGTGTGCATCGACCCAGATGACAGCCATCTCTCTGCCAGTTCTTTCTCTGATAGCCTTGGCTGTACCGGAAATGGTGCCAATAGCGATGGAGTGGTCACCACCAAGGGTCAGGACGAAGCGGCCCTGGCGTGCGTGCTCGTAGACTTGCTCGCTGAGCTTACGGGTGACGGCACTGACGGCGCGAGGGTTCTTCATGTTGCGGTAGTCGGGATCTTCCTTGGGCATGATGTCGGAGTATTGATGCACCTCGCCGTCGTAGTGAACGTTGAACTCGAGCTCTTCTCTCAGTTGCTCGACAAGACCGGACTCAATCAGAGCCATAGGTGCAGCATCGACGCCAGACTTGCCCTATTGATCATGTCAGAATTGCCAATGGCTATACCGATCCGAATGTCACTCACCTGGCCTCCGCAGAAGCCCACGGCAACGAGACCCAGCTCGTTGCGGGAGGGAAGGAACTTGGGCTGGAGAGTGGGAGCGTCCATTGCGAGTGAGGAGTCAAAAGAATATGCTAGTGACGATAGGGAAAGAATATAGGTGGACTAAGGTGAAAATGTGCGGATTGAGACAGCGGACTTCACAGAGGAGGATAGAGATGGAACAAAGAGATGGGAAGAAAGGGAATGAGCGAGTTTTTCAATAAGCGCAGCTGACCCGTTGAAATCATCTTCGTGGCCTTTTGAAATAGACCATAACGTAAAGCGGACCGTGAAGCCAGAATATTTCTCCTAAGTGAAGTTGTAAGCGGTCCTGGTTTTGAAAATGATCCCTAAGTACAGTTCTAAGCGTAGAGGCTCCTGGACGAGTCCGTGCTCGCCGTCGCCGGGCTTCTTCACAATCTTCATTACGAAGGAGAAACGAATCTTATCTCATCTCTCGTTCTGGGGAAGATTTCACGCGAGGTATGACGAGTGCAGCATTACTGAAAGTCGTTCTGACTTGAAAAATGCAGAAGAGAAAGATAAAGTACAGATCTCTACTTGTGGAGATACGCGTCCATCAATTCATGAAAAAAACCAGGCGATCGAGAAAGCCAAGATTTGGCACTGTCTCATAATTGGCACATGGTTCATACTGTTCTCGCAGGTGCTCGGTGCAGTCCGATTTATCTGTTGCGATGCAGGATTTCCTTAAGACTTCGCAGTACTCAAGAGGAGGTACAACTGTACACGTCCCATTAGAGATCTTCCGGTGGACGCCTCTCTAATTGGAACTTATTTCTGCATTTCCACAACTGGAATCTCGACGGCTCCGAGTGCTTGAAGAAGTTACATAAAAGTATGCAAGTCCTTGGCAAATGTCAGATAATATTTTATGGACGCCTGATATGGAAGTCTAGTCGAACTCGGTCTTAGCACTCTACCTCGGCCGAGGCCTTCTCAAAAATTGATCTGAGACCAGTGCTGGGGGGTGGTTTCAAAGAATTCGAGTCTCCATAGAACAACTCCAAGCATCACCCCTTCTGTATTTGCATGATCGTGTTGCTTGTCAGGCCGACATACGTGCAATCGCAGTATGGGGAGCAGCGGACGTCTCTAGCGCCTTCCGCAATGGGAAAGTTATTGCTTGATCGTCGTGTCTCCAGCTGCCCACCACGCTTTATAGATGAATGGCGCCTTCGAGTAAAGACAAAATAGAGGCACGTTACTCGACACATTTGGTGTAACTTAATTGGATGTAAGGAACATACTCGAGAGTATTGCTGATGATATGTACTTTGACCGACAGGATTGGCGATAATAGCTTATGGAAAGACGGCGCGCAATCTTCGATGCAAGATGGACATACGGACAAGCAACGAAGTGTCAATAGAGTCTATCGAAAGCGATGCATGCATGATGCACACGAGTCTCTACCTGGTTTGCTACTGCGTAAGATGTAGGCAGCTATCCGGATGGCGGGAGTCGGCAGACAAACGTAGGTGGATGGCCAAGTACTTTTTCCTTTGTCATTCAGCTCTTGGCTCAAACGAAGAGGCGTTACTGAAGAAGAATAGCAGTGGATGTGAGCGGTTAGTGTAGACCTGGGCGAAGCAGTATGATTGAGACTCTATAGGAGAATTAAGGATAAGCAATATCGGAATTGTATGCGGAGATGTCGGTATATGTAGGTAGGGTCATGCAGGGATTTGTGGCTGCAAGGTCGCGATGCATGTGAAAGTGATGGATGTGACGAAGCGTGGACCACTCATGGTCAAGGCGCACGCAACGGTGGTGCAGTTGGCGCCCCTTTCAGTCTCAAAGCGGGTCTCTAGTGTGGTGATTATTGTGGGAGGGTGATTTGAATATGTCTAAGGATCCTGAAAACATTGACGTCCACGACTGCCAAAGACGACGAGGTGGGAACAAGATCTGATCAGTTTGCGTGGCAGCGAACATCGAGCAGTCGAAAGGGGCACGCACATCGACGACGTCGGCAGCCCACACGATCAACGCAGCTGGTCCGAGGCTTCAAGCATTCATTGATCATCAATTGCCCTCGCCATTGCCATTGCCAGACGACGCCCTCGACACGACACGACCCGACACGATATATACATTATTGCCCCCAGACGTCATGCGCTGAACAGAACCAACCAACAGGAGCATCAGGAGACGACAGCATGCTCCGTACCGGCGCAGCGCACGCCGGCGACGCAAACCAGCCTCGACAACAACAGCAGCAACACTACAACGAACGCTATGATCTGTCACGCGCCCGCTCGCCCGGCGGAGATTCGGTTCTGACTGTCCGCATTCCTGGCCACCAGCACCAACATCAACACCAGCAGGAAGACACGAGTCGGCGGGGTAGCGTAATCCACGGCCGGGGCCCCTCAGACTCGTCACATTGGTCGCATACCGACAAACACGCAAATGGCCTGGCCAACCTGAATCGTTGGTCCCATTCGACCGCCTCTAGCATCGCTTCTATCGATGTACCGCCAACAGTAGTCAAGCAACAGCAGCACTCGCACGCTCACGCCTTCTCGAACACCTCAAACCACGGCTTCCACACGGGCTCCATCTGGGCTCGTCGCAATGTCTCTGATGCCCAAATGTCTCCCGAGGACGTATCGCCACGCTCAGTTGCACACCAACGCCCTCAAGCCATGCAGAGCCCCGAATACCATCGTCGCCGCGTCCCTCGCTTCGAGAAGCCCCTGCCGCCACGCATGTCCATTTCGAACCACTCCCCGAACGACGATGTCCAATTGACCGCTGCCACCTTCACCCCCTCAAGCGCTGGCCTTCTCACTCCCAACAGCTACGCCAACTCAGACTACTTTGGGAGCACCGCTTCGAGTAGCTACGACAAGTCTCCGCAGGCTCTGCCACCTCGCACTTCGTCGCGCCAAAACGGCTCCATGCCTAGATACGATGTCAGTCCTGTCGACAGTACTTCAGGCAGGGGTCGAGATAAGGACAAGAAGACAATGCTCTCAAAAGCCTTGGAGAAGGCAAGCGCTTGAGGGGGGTGAAGGTGGCAGCGGTCAATTGGACATCGTCG
>Ga0181467_100031_pt2 | contig 51463 bp, 54 predicted proteins | sample InSIn5gowninarea_2_FD_119079 | JGI IMG/M metagenome (GOLD analysis project Ga0181467, IMG submission 119079) | Clean room microbial communities from NASA Spacecraft Assembly Facility at Jet Propulsion Laboratory, Pasadena, California, USA -... ... | reverse complement strand
AATTCTACAGGAAGGTCAGCCAGCGTTTCTGCGCGTTTATTGTCCCCCAAACTCACCCGGATAGTGAACCACGACGACAACTCCAAGGACCCAATCCAGCCTAGGACCTCAAAGGCACAAAAGAGCAGTTGGTCACCTCTCCCACACCAATGAATCTTTTTGCTGACTGACATAGTCAAACGGCGACGTTGCTTGCATACCGGAGACGAACCAAACCACGACGCGAAACGTCCAAGACACAATCGTGCGCAACAGGCAGAGTCAAGAGCAGCGCCTGGCAAGGAGAATTTCATTGAGGATTGGTTAGACCATTCCTGCTGGTGTCGACGAGCGTCGACAGAGAACGAAACCCGACTTGCAAGAGAATTAGCCAACATGTCCCGCAAAGCCCCCCCTGTGCTTCCGTCCCCGAGGGACAGCTTCGCAGGCACCATATCCACGTCCAGAAAATCTGAGAGGTCTGCCGCAAGTGTGCATGACACAGATTATCGGCAGTCGTTGCGCTATCGCAATATATACATCGAACGCGAGAATCCTCCGACAGAGTTGATGCGGAGAGCCCACAGAATTACATCACGCTCACGGGCCTCACCTGAGATGGATGACACCGCTATTCAAGAGCTCAAAGATACATCCCGGGGGCTTCAGGACGAGGCGGAGGAAGAAATCATACAGCAGTTGGCTCCACAAATCATTCCCTCTATGAAAAAGATTCCTGACCAGAGATTGGCCCGGAATGCCGATCAATCGTGGTTTAATTCTGTCCCTGTGCCACTCGATTCAGATGTACTTACGAATCCGCTCCCTCTACCAAGACCCAAGCCCGACCTTGCCTTTGGATATTCCGAGGCAGCCTTCAGCCGCAAACAGCTTATGACCATCGATCTGCTTATTGACGACCAATTTGGGCGGAGTTACGTCGTGCCGGACCAGAAGCTTCGGTTTCCCTTTCTGGATATCGAATTCAAGTCGCAGGCCAAAAATGGAACCCACTATGTAGCAACAAACCAGGTCGCCGGGGCGGGAGCCATCGCCTTAAATGGCAATTTGGAATTAATACAGCGTAGCTTCGGAGCGGGAAGTCTCGATTATAACGAACCTCAGTTTTTCTCTGTCACTATGGACCATCAACTAGCCTGTGTGAATGTACATTGGCTGAGGGCTCCGGCCGAAGGAGGACAACATAGCTTCCATGTCGAAGGACTGTCAAAGCATCTCTTGGACGACGCAAATGGCATACGAGCAGTCGTTCGAGCAATCAAGAACATTCTCGACCACGGCGCCGATGCACGGTTGCGAACACTTTGCAGCGCGCTAGATGTGTATCGGGAGACGGTCGTCCGTAACAGAGAAACAGCAAATGCTCAGAGGATGCAGGAACGGGAGGTTCCATCAGCACCACCGACTAAACCGCAGGCACGAAGGAAAGGACCGTCGCCTGATTCTCGAGTGAAACGGGCCGTCTTAGACGAGACCTTAGACGAGAAAGAAGACAGAATCAGCCAGGCCTCAGATGAAGCAGTCCAACCTTTGCAGGCTGAGCGGCGAACACGATCCGACGCAGCCATCGAAGAAGTTGAAGCACCAAGGCACACCCGACGCCATGCAGCACAAGAAGCTGCTGCTGATGCCGCTCAGAAGAACACCGCGCCAGCAGCAGCAACCAAGCCTCACAAGAGGGTTGCTTCACTCGAATCTGAGCAGGATAGTCCCAGTAGCATGACTCCGAGGCGGCAGACAAGATCGTCTACTAAACCGCCGCCAGTTGAGGTCGTGGGCACGAGGACGGTGTGGAAGCAACAGCCAGGTTGCACCTTTGAGCTGGACGGGCGACGAGTCTTTGTGGCTGATACCAAATGGCACCGAGGCATCCGAAACAAACGAGCAGCGTGGATGAATTCCGAGTACAACGTTTGGCGCTACGACAGCTGAACTTGGATCCTCCACAAGATTGCTGCCTTCCTACAAACATTTCGATATGTGAATATCCAAAGAGACGGGATGCCACAGAATGTGTTATGTATACGGCGTCTTGGGCATGGCAGGGTAACGCGAAGTGCGACCGCATGAAAAACTCGTCCACTAGGCGTGGTCGATTTTCGGGCGACTCGTTTCACGTCTGAAGATGCGCACTGTAGGCAGGCAAAATCGAACTCGTCGTCCATGCCTTCGCCAGCAGTCGATTGCCGGGCAGCTTCTTGAGCGGATGTGCAATCATCTCATGCCTTGGCTCGGACCGAGTGCATGACTCGTATTGCATGTCCTCGTTTGTGCAACCAGAACTCAAGGCCAATGAACCTCCTGGAAAGGAGCTCTCTGAGTGAGACACACGACTAAGATTTCTGCCAATGTCCCATATCTAAAGCGTCAGTAAGATAAAATGAACCATGGATTATTACGTCACTAGAACGCGCGCTTCGGCCGTCATTGCTCGCTGCTCGCGTCAACAGTGTTTCAACAATTATTGCGCAGCTTTTCAACTAGTCCAACACCCCGCCAAACCCGTCTTTTCGCTGCCCAAGGGTTGATATGCATCGTCTATGAGTGCCCAAGCCTAAAATCAACCGAACAAGTAAGGCACAGCTGAGCTGTCACACAGATTGACTTCTACCTGCGGCTCAATTCTCTCTCACCGAGAGTGACTGTCATGCCTGCGCTGCGGGTTGTTGTCTCACAATTAGTGAAAGAAAGCGGTGTTGCAGCTATCCTTGGTTCATCCTACGACACCAAGCTTCTATGTCTCCAGAGATTTGTTAGACTCTTTGCCTATGGTGTCTCGTTCTTGATCCTTGTCCACTACCTGACAAATCTTGGTATCAGCGATGCACGAGTCGGTCTATTCATGACATTCACCTTGCTGGGTGATGTGGTTATCAGCTTCTGCTTGGCTTTGATCACTGATACGGTTGGCCGGCGGAAAGTGTTGGCTGCGGGCGCCGGACTGATGGCCATGAGTGGTATTGTTTTCACCTTGAGCTCCAATTACTGGTTCTTAGTCCTCGCCAGCGTGGTTGGGGTCATCAGCCCAAGGTTCGATCACGAATTTACCTGACTCGAGGACCTAAAGGCTGACGTGAGTCTAGTGGGAACGAGATCGGTCCTTTCAGAGCGATAGAGGAATCTATTCTTGCACAGCTCACCAAGAAGGACGTACGCAGCGATGTCTTTGCTTGGTACACGCTCTTCGGCACTTTGGGAGCTGCGCTTGGGACTTTGACTTGCGGCTTCATGGTGGGAGCACTGCAGGGGTTGAGGTCATGGACGTTGCTCATGGCATATAGAGTGGTTTTCGCTCTTTATGCGCTGCTGGGGTTGGTTAAGCTCGTGCTCACTCTCATGCTCAGCAGAGCTGTCGAGCCGGAAAGTTCAGAGCAAATATATCAAGAAATTGCGACGGAGCTCGAGGATGAAGGCTTGCTCTCTGACACGTCCGATAACGACGCACCAGAAACAACGCCAGCGAAACCAAAGAAGAGCCCACAAGCCCATCCGCCTCATCCGCCACGCGAACAAAATTTAGCCCGTCGTGTGACTGCTCTGCTACCGACCATCTCCCCCCTCTCGCGAGCGATTCTGATCAAGCTGATCTTTTTGTTCGCCCTCGACTCCTTCGCCTCAGGCCTTGCATCTCCATCCTGGCTGACGTACTTCTTCACCACTGTGCATCATCTGCCGATCCAGGCGCTAGGAACACTTTTCCTTGTGACCAACCTCCTTGCAGCAATATCCAACCTATTGGCACTGCCTCTTGCTCGCCGTCTGGGTCCTTTGAAGACTATGACATTTACACATCTACCCTCCGCCATTTTCCTGAGTATGATACCATTCCCACCGGCAACGAAGTCAGGGACATGGGTGGCCACAGGGTTCTTAGCCTTACGAGCATGTACTCAGAGTATGGATCAAGCGCCGAGACAAGCATTCCTCGCGGCGGCCGTTCTTCCAGCAGAGAGGACTGCAGTTCTCGGAGTCGTCAACGTCGCGAAAACTCTTGCACAATCTAGTGGGATAGGATGTACTGGTGCACTAGCTGGGGCAAAGTTGTGGGTTGTGGTGTTCGCAGGTGCAGGTACACTGAAAGCTTCATACGACTTACTTATGCTTTGGATGTTCCTTGGTTTGAAAGATCGAGAGAGCACAACTCAAACTTGAGAACCAGCAAAACAGGACTAGGTTAAGCAACGAAGAGCAGTCCTAAGATCTTCACGGAAAAGTATAATACTTTTTGTGCTTGTATTTCAGTCACCAATTAAAGACTCCGTGGCTGCTTTAACTAGCTCGATTGGCGGCGGTCTAAATGACATCGGCAAAGAATGGGTACCACGATTCGCGATACCAGGATGACCAGATTTAGGGAGTGAAAAAGAAAGAACATTTTCCCATCGCTTAGCAGATATATGGATGTATGGCTACTGACTGCTTCCATGCCATTGGAAGAATGTCGTCACGAGGGATTATGCGTCTGAAAACTCAAACAGGAAGAGTATACCTAGCGAAAGGAGTTGTGGAAGCTTGCATGCTGGAAAAGTGCAAATGGCATTATCTTGAGCTTAAACACTATTTACACAGCCCATCCGCCATCGTCGTCAGTTCCATGTAAAGATACGTGCTCGGCCATCAGGTTTCATTCCTTCACATGACATTGTGATTAGAACCAGGCAGTCCGAGATGAACCAATCTCTAAATCAATCGCCTGCCAAATTACCCCAAAAGTGCTAATCAATAAAAAATTTAACGTCGATAATTTTGAAATTTAGTGTCTGCTGGAGGGGTTTATTATTCGTCCTCCAGACATGACTGAAGCATTCCGGGCAAGGGTAGCTTCTCGAATGCTGGCGGCATCTGAGGCGCCGCCTATAGTTGAAGCATCATCTTGTACGCTTCGGTATAGAGAGGAATTTCGGCTGATTGCTGGTGATGTGCCTGGAGGATCGTTGAATGGTGAGACGCCTACTGGGCTGATGGGTGTTGTGTCGGCAAATGGGTTGCGGTTGGAACGAGTTGAACGAGCAGATGACGGACTGGCTGCTGTTCCCAGGCTACCGGGAGCGAGGTAAGGTGGTGGTGCAGTTTCGTTTGATACTGATCGACCGACTTCTGGTGCAGCACCAGCAGCAAGTGCATCTCGATATGGTGGCGCGACCTCATCAACACTTCGTTCACTAACAGTAGTGCTGTGTTGGCTTCTAGTAGTACTCCTAATGCTCCCTGTTTGCCGGCTTCGGATGCTGTTCGTGCTTGAGAAACGACCTCCCATAAGTAGCTCGGTGTCGAAGGAAAACATCTTCAGGTGACGAGACCACCTCTTCCTCCGGTTAGACATAGCAGGTCCCTTCTCCAACGCATCCTCGTTTTGATTCCTCTTCTTCCTCCGTCTCACACAGAAAAATCCTAATGATATCAGTGCCAGAGAAACTATCACTACTGGTACGGCCACAGCTGCCTGCATTCCTGGTGAGGACAAGCCATTGCTTGATTCCCGGTGCATATCATTTGTCGTGCTGCTAGCTGCGCTGGATGCGGTAGATGTGGCCGAAGAGCTTACAGTACTCGATGTGGCGAAAGATGCCGTGTATGTGGTAGCTGATGTAGCCACTGGAGAACTTAACGATGAACTGCTTGCAGACGAGGCAGGAGCTGCTTGAGAGGAGGCAGAGGTCTGAGCTGCTATGGTTGACGTAGTTAATGTTGAAGATGTTGCTGTTGATTCGTTCTCAGCCGAAGACAAACTCGCCAACATGGACGCCTGCTTGGACGATAGTTCTGGCGACAACGACACGGGCGCTATGTTTGCAAATACTTTTGCCCGAGCCTGGTCATGGTGGGTGTGGAGTTGAAGACCATGAGCGATTCAGCCTCGAAGAGGATGTCGTCAACGTCAGAAGACTCGGAGAAGGATGCGTCTTCTGGAATCAGCTGAAGTCTTTTTTGACCCTGCTGTGTGCGCCTCCCACTTTGTCCTGCTTTGTCTCGTGTTCTTTTGTCCTGTCTCGTCTCGTTTCGTCCTATCTGGTCCTTTCTTGATGCATTCCGCATGATCGACACTTCATACCCTACGCCCTCCACAACACACACCTTCTGAACTCGGGGCAACCTACAGAACAAGGAACAGGATTTGAGGAGTGATCCGGAAACAGAAGTGCATTGGCCTTAGGGCCAAATGATGTGCCATTGCTCGATGATTAGAGGAAGGGAACCTTTCAGGAATCTGAAGTGAGGGATATAAAGCCTCGTTATGGCAAAAAAGATGTCGAAGGTTGAAACCAATTAATTTAGGCCCCAAGAGGGAACCAAATCACTGCTTTTGGAGCATTTTGACGAATGGCCGACTCTGTTAGGTACACAAAAGATTCATACAATTCCATCCGACTTTTCAACCTCCGCAGAGTCAGATGGCAAGTCTCGCCTCTCATACCTACATCCGTCGTACGTCCCAGACTACAAAGCCTCCTCGTCTGCCTGAACGATCATCCTTCAAGATTAACGAAACATGCGTATGCGGCCAGAGGATGAATCTTGGAGACAATCCGTGGATGATTGGACAGATATTCTGCCATCATGATTGTGTGCCTAAGCAGCGATATTGCACAGAATGCAGAACACTCACGGACTGCACTTCCACATCGTGCTTCATAGAGGTTTGTTGGTGGGAGATTTCGTCTTGTGCTGAAGTTGCGCTGATCCTGACTGCAAACAGTTTGTATTGTGCAAGATGCAAGAGGGCATATAGCAGCGTCAAGCCGGAAGCGTCGAAGGGTATCATCTTACCGGTAGAATGGAGGCAGAAGGAGGAAGCTCGATGAGGTTGATATTGTCTGGGAAGCCGTCTTCGTCCGTTAGATACCAGAAGTATTGAGGTGCTCAGAATGTCACTACTTCCGGACAAGCTCGCCAACTTGCGCTTTCTAGTCTATCTTCTCTCCTCTTCAAGAGAAGGTCTAAATCGACGCTTCCCACAAGCAACCTCAAGTTAATGCTCTCCAACAACCAAAGCGGATCGGTAACAGAATGTACGATCAGCGACTTGCATTGTGTGGTTTGTGCTTGTTTCTTCTTTTCCGCCTCTTCGGAGTGCTTGCTTCTTCAGTTGCTGCTCTTCGCTTGCGATCAAGCCCAGGTTTGGGCGTTTCGTGACAGTCAGTCAAAGCAAGGTCATGTCTGGGTTCCGCGTGTTCGCTTCTGTCAAGTCAGCCAAAGCATTCCTCATCGGCCATGTCTACCTTACCAGTCAAGAGCTTGAATTGCGTCCTCGAAAGCTTCAACCATAGGCTTGTAGAGAGTGTCGGGATCGGTCGGCGTTTCGATATACAGTTCGCCTTTTCCAAAAAGGATACTACGCAACCTCCTCGCGAGCTCTTTGACACAGTCAAAGACAGACGAAAACTTAGCCAGGACATAGATCTCGAAGTTGACACTCATGGCTCCGCGCTTGGCTTGGGCGATGTCCTCGTAGCTGGCATCGTACCAGGGCCGTAATATATCTCGCCTGAATTCCGTATCCTCTCCCCACCCGTGCCGGATGCAGAGAGCGAGAAATACGTAAAAGAACGACTCCAGATCGTGGCGGTAGGTGTGCTCGATTCCAGCCTTGTCCTTTCGCACCGCGCCCTCCAGGATCTCGATGGCTATGAACTCCAGTGTCCCTGTCATGTTCTTCTCCTCACTTGTCTCGTTTTTGCCACCGACGCCGACCTGCACAGCGAGGTCGTAGTCGATCAGCATGCCAAAACATCCATCTGCTTGGTCCGGGTTGGTCAGGATGATGTTGCCATGCGATATATCTCGGTGCAGGATGTGCCGATCTGTAAATAATTCCTGATGCGCCTTGATAGCATCTCGAAATGCTCTCAACACTTCGCGAACACTGGCGAACTGTTCCAGCGGTCGTCCAGCTGGGGCAATGGCAATGCACGTCAGAACCCGGTTTCGCTGTGGCGAAGTGGGTGGTGGCATGGTCGACATCTGCCGCTGTTCCAGTGCCACAGGCTTAACTTCGCGGTGCAAGCTTGATCGCTGACTGTTAGGGCGTGATCGTTTGGGAGGACTCTCATCTCGTTGGGTAGACTTGCGTTTGGTGCCACTGACACTGAGACTCTCCAACTGCTGGGCAGACTGGCTAGTAAAGGATAACTGCAACGTATTGACGTCTTTCTCGTGTACTGTATGTCCAAGGTTGCGCAGCTTCCGGATCTGGAGATCGCCTCTCAACTCGCTGATCGTCGCAATCGTGGACGCCCCGACCAAAGTAGGCACGCCCCGGACGCCTCTCGCTTTCGCCAAGTGGTCGACCTCGGACCGCTGTTTGTCGGGCCTCCACGAGAACTTGACCACGTGCTTCCCGTCGGTGGTGCGGTAACACGTTGTCCCTCGACACACGATCGCCGGCTGCTGGAAGAAAGGAGAAGGTTCCAATTCGAACTGGTCATTCTTGCCGGTCGCAGGATCTGGCAACGTCACTGAAGGATATGGTGCAGCCCACTGCACAAACGTATCAAGACCCAGCTCTTGCGCAGTCATCCAAGCGTACCCTGCCAGCACCCGAATGAACTGTTGCGGTTCCTGGCGGATGTTGAAGCTGGAACAGCTGTACGCTCCGGACCGGTCGAACACCCACAGTTGCATTTGTACGCCAAACACCAGGAAAGCGTGAACGAAACGTCGTATCGGCTGGGCGAAAAACACATTTCGCACGTAGGTAGCCAGTTGAACGAATTTCTCTTTCGACCTTTTACCGATGTCTGATTTCGTGAGTTCGCCCACAACAAGACAGTCTTTCCAGTCGTGGACTCCATCCGAGGCAACACTGTGGGGTTTGAGAAAGATATCGAGCTGGCGATCCCCCAGCGCGCCCGTCAGCTCCTTTTTCGTCCTCGTGCGGTAGTACTTGTTGGGCGCATCGCTCAAGTGTGTGTTCTGAAAAAGTTCCACCCACGCCCAGACATCGTCCTCTTCTGGTTGGAGTGTTTCGGGAAAATTTGACAGCGGGTCGTTCTCGGGGAGCTCTCTTAGAATGTCTTCCACCTGACTCGACCATGGCTTGTGTTCAAAGTACTTGTCGACAAATTTGGGGACGTCGGTGTAGGTCCGTCCACTTAACTCGATCAAGACTTGGTCGTAGAGGTCGTTGCGTTTCTGATTCGAGTCGCGGAACGAGGCCGACGATCGTCGAAGAGGTGTCCCCGAGAAGGACGGAGGGATGCTGCTTCTCGGAGGCGTCACTCGAGAAAGGTCGGCGATGAGCTGCAGAACCACGCGCCAGATGTCAAGGTCGCTAGCTCTCTCGGCTACCAGTTTCGTGAGGGTGGTGAAAGGAGAAAGATCGAAGGTCTCGGACTGCGCTCGTGCATAAATTGTTGCCAGCTGCCCGTTGACAGGCTGCTGTAGAGATTTGAGACGTCTCGCCACTGGGGAAACTTGAAGAGTCGCTAAGAGATTCGATATGACATCTCGGCGACTCAACAAGTCCTTGCGCTCTGGTGATGCATGAGCCTTTGCAATACTACTGTCCTCGAATGTAGCGCCGAATGCATCGTAGTCTACCTTGAGTGGATGTTTGTCGATAAACTTTTCATCTTCCTTTGTGAGAGAAGCCATCGTTGGAGTGCGACTGAGTGGTCACCATGTGGTCGCTGTTGACAGAAAATCCCAAAACGAAGATGCGCAGGAAACGATTGTGGCTAACCCGTTTTGGACGTGATGTGACACCACATCCGTGTTCTGCTACAACAACATTGGCGCCTGACACGCCTGCTCTACCTACAGTGGAATCGTACTCTTCATGCGCCGCTTTCGTCATGTCAAGGCATCATACTACGAGAGGTGCAGCTATGCAGTGTGGATTGCCTCATATTTCAGGAGCAAAATCAGAGACCAATGTCCTGGAGATGGCGATTTGAGGGAGACCTCGTCAGTCTCTTCCTACCAGCGACCTCATTCTTCGACAGACTTCCGAACTCGCAGAGACGCCGAAAGAGGAGGCGAAAATCTGACCTTCCTAAGCGACCAAGTTGCCTGCGGGAATTCTGCGGTTTCGAGTAAAACGAGATCTGACAGCATCATACCCGTCCTTGGGTGCGAGGAAGAGACAGCACGAGGATTGTCACCTCATCCGTGCACATCGACCTGGGTGAAGTCCCAGTGAACCTTGTCAAGGGCCGGTCGGATGGGTAAAACTCTGTGCCATAAAATATATGTATGTGCCATCTCCTCAATATCTCCTTCACGCGATCCGTTCTTCCAACACAGTAGTTGACCAAACACTTTTGCCCTGCTCCACTCACTACCATTGGTGCCGATGAGCGAAATGAGACTTCCGAAACAGATCAAATTCTATGACCATGGAACAAAACGCGCTGTATGTCGAAGATGAGGGGTTGAGGACTGCACAACTTGATGATATCCAAGTGTGCCTCCACAGGAATCGAATAACAATGGCATCAAAATCGTACACGAGTCTGAGCCCGAACTTAGGGATTCCCAACCATTTAAGGCGAATTCGCGAGGCTCTTAAGAAGGACTAGAGTCTCCTTTGAGTCGCTTCCGAGTCCATCTTGAGTCCTCTTGAGATGATTTTCAGGTAGTCGATTTTTTTAAGATTATTGGACAAATTAGTGTTATTCTGTTTTTAAAGAATAGATACAAGGCCGTAAAGAGGAGCTTTAGAGGATAGAATTGTCACTAGCAGAGCAAAATTGACGTTAGTACCTCCGCTTGACAAGCGTTAACTTTACGAGGCGACCTCGCCTGTCTGTACTTTGCTTGTTCGAGGTGGTCTGCTCGTCACGCAACACAGCTCAGCACGTTGATGTACTGAATTTGCTTGGTTCGGAGTGACGAAAAGCGCTTCAGTCTCAACAGCAAGTTGTCCTGGAGCAAAAAGAGGACGGTCGTCACAGGAACTGCAGGCGATCTGGCGGGGAGTAACATAATTGACGTTCACTTCCAGAAATAGTGCCTTTAGAAATTGTCATCGACTTGTCAGAGATATGCAACTTTGTCTTTTACAAGCAATCTTCACAGTCCCTATTTTCCCAGCTTACGAAAGATACGCTGACGCCAACTCATCTTCGGGGTAAACTTACAATACAGCAACAGATTAAAGATACGAGCATTCTAAATTGCACAAGCTCCTGCGCAAATTGCTCTTCATCGGACTTCCGGTTCTGCAGTATAAACTTTTCGCATGATCAATCGCAACAGGCGGGTCCCACACACGATGAATGACTTAGGAGAGGAGACCTCCCACGACTGCACAAGACCTTAAAAGGCCTGGCAAATGTCTGCGAAGAAAATATTTGGAGTAGAGCTATCGTGCCGAGAGCTTTCACACTTCAAGTACTGAAGCATTGAAATTTCACTATGGATGTTTTCTTGAAAGGTCTCAACCGGAAAGCTCATAGACTGATTTGTGAAGACTGTATGGCGGAAGGATCCAAATCCTACGCCTTGCTCCATGCACGAATGTATGCGCTTGGTGACAGATATATGATTCCTGGTTTAAAGACGAAGACCAGAGCCGATTCGGGAATTCTTTAACGAACGTCAGTGGCGACATTCTCGCTGACCTTGTTAAAGAGGTCTATACGAGCACTCCGGTTGGTGATAGAGGTCTCCGGGATCTTCTCATCGAATATTCAGGGAAACATGCCATAGAACTTGTTGGCCAAGAAGGATTCTTTGAGAAAGTACAGCACATCGACCGTTTTGGCTTGGAATTAACTAGGTGGATTGTTGAGAAGATACAAAATAGGTCTCACTATCAGTACAGCACTTCTGGCTGCAGACATTGTCCCTCACGAGGAACGGCGAGTCCAGAAATCTATTGCAAACACCAGCACGCGGCTTCAGCACGTTCCATCAAAATTCTGTAACCCTTACCCAGTAGGAAGGTGCTGATACGGTCGCTCTCCTTAACATCAACACAATCTCTCAAAGCAGACCCAGGACACCGACGCAAGCTAGTCGATAGACAGACAGACAGAATATGAGGTACTTGATATTGGGGAGCGCTCCACAGAATCATTGAAAAGGGTGTTCACGTAACCTAGTCTGAAAGAATGATACAATCATCAATCAAACTGTCTCACGTGCTTGGTGCACAAACTCTATTGTTTTGTGAAGATGTGACAAGTTGCCGCTCGATTCCAATGAAGAATTTTGTCGGCACCATTGCCGCCGCCGTTTCCTGCCTCTAGAAGCTGGTTCATCGATCGAACTACTGCTGGAAGGCTCATAAGAGCAGTCGCTCGTGCTGAGTGAATTTGACTCAATCAAATATTCGAATTGTTCCATCTGAAGCTGTGCATTCCAACAGGTACATGTTTCATTGTAGCTGAAAGATGGCTGGTTCGGCAGGCTAGGTGTTTCGGCAAGCCTGATCGTACGACGGTGGGTGCTTTTGTTAGTCGCATCTACCATGGATTCGCACAGTTTCATAGAATGTCAATCATCATTGAGTCACAGGAACCGGCGCATTTATACTGTGGCTGTGGAAGAATGAGTTAGTTGAAATACGACACCGACTTGTGCACTTGCATCGCCACCACTGGACACGTTATTCAGTGGCTTGCGGTGCTGTAACGATGTGTTTACAAAGGCAACCAGTACGTATTGTTGTAGAGACTTTTATGAATCGTAGAAACCTCGACTGTATGGCTCATATCAGTGATATCAGTTGGGACGAGTCTTGGTTTGCGCATTATGGCGTACCTGCAAAAACGAAGAAAACCATCCAGGCGCTGTGCGAAGCTCACGTGGTACAGGACTCTGACACCGACTTCGAGGATTTCGTGGCCGGCAAAGGCCGAGGCCTCATCGCCCTATTACAGTAAGCCGATCGTATCCATGACGCGATGATACTTACGTCCTCGAGCCGGCCTCCCGGCGTTGGTAAGACTTTGACGGCAGAAACGATATCTGAACATCTCCATCACGAACCGCGACCAACATTCTTAAGATTCGGCCGGTGAGCTGGGCACCACGGCAGATACGTTCGAACGCAAAATGTCCGAAATTCTCGAACTATCAAGCCAGCGGAAGGCCGCCTTGCTCTTGGACGAAGCCTATGTGTTCGTGGAGAAGCGGTCGACCAACGACATCCACCGCAATGCGCTCGTGTGTGTCTTTCTGCGGAAGCTTGAGTATTACGACGGGATCATGTTCCTCACCACCAACCGTGTCCGGACGATCGACAAGACGTCTGCCAGCCGAATCCATATGCCATTGAGATACAACGAATTGGATGAGTCAGCACGCAAGAAAGTGTGGAATGGATCATCTGGGTAAGGCCGTGACTAGACACGGCCAAGCGCAGTGCGGTCCCCAGCACATTGACCGTTTGGCGCAGAAGAGGCTGGATGGGCGGGAGGTATGGCTTTCACACCCAACATGCACAATCGCAAACTGAGTTTACCCGATCACCAATGTCACATCCATTGCATTGGCCATGGCCGCATTTGACCACACCATTGTCAGCTTATCGTATCTGGCGCACGCAATGGAACTCAATCAGGAGTTTTAAACTGATTTCCAAGGGGCAGGTTGTTGTGACGGCCAGAGATCTTACATGTAATTAGAAGTCTGCTTGGAGAACACACCAAATAATTCCACCCAACTCGGAGGTGCTAGCGTCGTTGTCGTTGTTCGGTTGTTATGAACAGGACTACCTAGCCCAGTCGCTTCAGCCAACACTACGCATCTGGCGCTGTCAGTGTCCGGCCGACCATCTTTGTCCCGCGCAACAGCTCCATCATCGTGAGTGGTACCCTGGTTGCCGTACTCGAGACTTTTAATCTTGTTGATCGTCCGTACGTCCACATTCTCACCGCCAAAATTGAGACCCTCTGGTCATGCACCGTAATAGATGTCGGGGTTGCCCGGGCACGATCGCATCGTCTGTCAAAGGGGCGAGGTTGCGGCATGGGACGTCGCCGGCAGTGCATTTGGCGTCTTTGACCAGTCCCTTTGATGTTCGGGATCACCTATATTGTGGCCTGCCTTTCCTTCGATGCATAAGCATTTGCTCTCTGAAAGTTTCCGAAATCCGCATTTGAAAATAGCGATGGTGAGGGATGAGCACCGTGATGAGGTTGAGGTGAAATCGCGGTGCAACGATATGAACGCAGAAGGCGTAATTTCACTCATGGCTACTCGCTTCAGATTAGTGGGTGGACACTGGCCGGCCAATCGCGATGGCACGTATCAATCAAGAACCGGGCTTTCTGACTGAGACAAATAAGCGCCAGACTAAGTAGCGTTACAATCATGGCTGACCATCGTACCCTCGACGATATTTTTGCGTTTCAGATCACGATATTGTGAATATAAAATTGCTACGCTTTCCACCTGTCCATCTCGAGAGGGTTAGCCCTCCTGAAACCAATGCCGACCTTCCACGATTTGGGCGTCAATCCAATCAACCATCCTCACCACCCATGTCGCAGTAGGTATTCGGTTGCAAACATTCTCCATTTGACTTCTGTTGGAAAAGCAGCTAACACAGCAGCAAAAGCAAACAGCGGAGTAGGCGGAGCAATAAACGGAACAGATAAAACTGCTAAAACAACTTCTCGAACGACAGTAAGTATCATCCAGCAGTAGCTTTGAGGACCAGCCATTTCTCAAAGCATATGCAATTCTTGGGAACACTCAGCTTGATGTTGATATTTCCTCATAAGATCGCTCTTTCTATAGAAATTCCTGCTACTGAATAAGGGATTGATGTTGAATCTGAGACACTCCGTGCTTCTGCATAACAAGTCACACGAGAAGCACGCCGCTTTGCTAGACCCTCTTATCCTGGGTACTTGCCATTCTAGTTGCCTGGCCATGTCAAGCTCAACAATCAACTGTACCTCGGCGTGCACACGACAGTGGTTACCACTTCGAGCGATATCGCTGGCGATTGCTGTTTGCGCTGAGCTGCACGCGTGTATGTACTGGATAGCGATATGACAAAAAAGCTGCTCATACTGCCTGTTCGAGGCAATTGCCATCATCGTCGCTGAGATGTGGTATTGCAGCTATTTCTGCGTTACATGGGTGGAAAGGTCACCTCGACCAACTTCATGCTGTGAAGAGCCCACTGGGGCGTTTCCGGCGGCCTGTAAAAGGCGAGCTTGAGTAACGCCTTATGGAATTTGCTATCTGCGCTGAGGATGTCATGCAAGCAAGCAACTACGAATCTTGTCAACCACGGATAATGGTGATACTGGTTTAAACAAGCAAGCCGAGCCCGAGGCGGCGCTCTATGGGGGGTGACACAACGTTGACTTCATGATAGAGATTTCACCACATCTTTTGGCACGTGCTAGACACAGTCATACCACGTACTCTTATTCGCACTATATACTGCACTGCTGCAAGTACAGATGTATATCCAAAAATATGGCATACTTGCACATCAGTCCGGGCAGAGAGGTTTGTGATGTTATGCAGTCTTCGGTTCCAGAGCAGTCGGTGTGCTCAAGTCCCGCTCGACAGAGTTTGTGAGTTTATTCGCAACAGAAATGACGCCTAGCGGGAACTGTCCGAGATATGTGTATGGACAAGAGGAGCTGTCCATCCTCGATAATGTCCTTTCGTCAATGCCTCTATGCCAGTGAAAACGACATGGACCTCCCTCTTTAGTTTGCTTGATTGGTCGTTGTGAACAGCTTGAGAGGTAATAGTCTCTGCCAATGTCGGAGGTGAGACTAAATGTTTCACACCATTCGTCAACTGTATCATTTTGTAACGTAGCACGCTCTTTATTAGCACTCATGTCTTGCCGAGCGTGCCAGAGCAGATTCCCGATCAGTTTCCGAAGCTGAGCACCATTCCCAAGAGCTGTGTAAACTCGTTGCACAATGAGAGGCGTGACCTTCCAACTGTTGTTGCCGAGCTCTTCTCGCAATATGTCGATGCACTGATTGTGCAGAAGTTCGGCTTCGTGGACTTCGGCGAATATCGCTAGGTCCACCATGTCCTCAAAAGTAACGTTTTCGTCAATGCGAGGGTACAGAGGCATTGCCCAGATAACAAACTGTTGGATCGTCCCGTATGGTGTGTCTTGCAATTCAACATCGGTCATAACATTGGTCTCTTTCCAATTTATGGCATTGCGGATATACGTCGACCGCCAGCTGAACAACTCGCCAGGGACTAAGAAGGCTTCTTGTCCTACCGCCGCTATTTTGATAGTAGGACTTTGCAAGGCTCTGCACTTGTAAGTTAATGTCTAGTCCGAGCACTGACAAGAAAGAGGACCGAACCTGAGATACGCCTCTTGTTCTTTCTGCTGGTCTTCCATGGGTTCTTCAAGATATCTCTGTTCAGGACTCGCGACCGGTCACAGTGCTTCTGACCCGATGTAGTACGTCGCTTGGGACGTGCCAACCACCACACACAGCGTCGCGGATGTAAAGCAAATGCATTAATCGGTTAGCTGCTGGATCATGCGCCTCCGAGTCGTTCGAAAAGCCGGAATTCGGTGGACCACGTTTTGCCTTCTTGGGCATCACTAGGTGGTAGGAAATCATGGACGACTCGAGTAGCGCCACCAACCGAGAAGTGGAAAGCACGTGATGCAGAAATCAAGCTTGGCTATTTTGATCTATTCTGACAATTTATCGTTGGCAACATGTCGTCACTCTCAGAATTAGCTGCTGACCTCATACAAAATTCAATCGAAAACGTTTCACCGACAGTCATTATGGCATATTAACTCAAAGTCGATGAAAACAATATTGGTTCCATGCCTACTTCAGTACAAGAAGTTCTTCAGACCCATAAATACCTTCAAGTGGTCATTAATGCTAAGGTGTGTCCTTGAAGCTGACACTTTTCTGTCCGCTGATCATCCAAATATTCTTTGGGAAGTTGCGAGTCGAGACCGGTGACAGTGATCTATTCCATACTCGCTCGTCCCACCTAAGTGATGAATCAAGAGAAAAGAGAGTCAATGTACCACAGCCAAATGCAGGAGCTGATCAACTTTACATGTACACTTTTAGGCTCCTCCTGCGTCGTGAATAAACTTCAGCTAGTACACTTTTCGACAAATTTGAGCTGAAGAAGTATACAAGGTGAAGTTCAAATTCCACGGACTGGATAAGTCTCTGAGTTCTATTTTCATTCGTGGTATTATATCAGTGGCCAGACATATCCTTGCTTCGTCTTTAGGTGCCTGCTGATCATCAGCATTCGATCAGAAGTGTGAACGCTGGTGACACTTACCGTGCAAGTTTATCGGATGTACGTGGGTGTTATCCTTGACCAGACGTAGAACTCGGTGGGGCAACCTTCCTTGCGCCAGGGGGTCAGCTTAGCCTTGATTTCGGGCGATTGATGGATTATCGTAGCTCATACCGATGCTTAACCTACGTTTTGAAGAGTAGAGGACACGAAGTCAATCAGGAGCTGCGGGAGATGATCGACCGGAAATGGTCAAGAGCATATATGACGAGGCTTTTAGTTGGTTGAGATCGGAATAGGCCATTTCGATGGAACAATTCTCAGACAGATCAAGAATTGTCATCTATAGCATCGATGTCACGAACAACAGAACTCCAGTAAAATCAGCCAATCTGCCGGCAATTCCATACAAGACTGAGCACCGAAGATCATCAGCCGAAGTGAATAACGTCTGCTGTTTTTATCTGGGTAAGAACAGACTCGAGAGTTTCTTAGTGTCGCGAGGTGTACGTAGGGCAATGCCACTGCCTGGCGGTGGTATTGAGTGGATCCCAGGACGGATACGACCAAGTGTGGCACTGCTTCCGGACCGATATCAGCCGTCGGTGCTTGCTGTGTCAACAGTCTGGCCGATTTTCGAGCGTTCAAGAACAGGACTACACCCTAAGTTGGTTCCACTCCAGAGGAAGATGGCTACAGAGAGTGTTACGACCCAGGCCGAGACAAGGACACCCAGCTGCGACTAGCTCGAAGAGGTATCTTACAGGAGGGTCGCCATGACAAAAGATTGGATGATTATGCCAGGCAGCTTTACCACGAGGCTAGGTTTATATGCACAGTCTCCACCAATGACAGGGGCCTTCTAAACGCCGAACTGTGAGACAAACTGCAGGAAGCTCTGCGCCCCTCTCTCGACCTCTCGACGTTCAGTCATGTGCATGTGCATGTGCATGTGCGGGGTAGGCTCAGACTCTGTTGTCAATAGTCAGCCTTGCGCAGTCCTGCAAAGGCTGTGCTAGTCGAACTCTACGATGCACACAAAAGCTTCAAGAACATGCTTTCTGTCTATTACCACAAGGTTCCAACTATGTAGGAAAAGAGTATGTTGACAGAAACGTTAATCGGTACCTTTCCGACAGTAATAATGACCCCAGTCTTATACGGGACCAAGTGATCAACCTCCTCGTGGCTGGAAGAGACATGACCGCCTCTCTCGTAACGTGGACAATCTTCCTTCTTGTTCGACATCCAGGCGTCTTAGCTAAGCTACAGCAGGAGATTTGTACCTCTTTCTCAAACGATGTAAGCCTACATCGATTGACCCTAAAAGCAAGTCCAGACACCAGCTGGACTGAATCATTTTAAACTTTACAGTGCAGCTTCTCTGTCTCGAGGAGTTTGCACCTTGTGCTTGCATGGTCCTCACTGCGTTGTCTCATGTCCAGCAACAGCTACAGCCTCCGACACATACTGTCTTAAATCCCAAAAGATAGTCAACGTATCAATGAACGAACCAGCCGACGAAAATGCAGCTTCCTGACTACAGCTTTGTTAGCTGCACGTCCGCAAGCCTGCAAATCAAATTTATTGGAGGATACAGTAACAGGTCTGCTTCGTTCCAATAAACCGACCAATTGCCTTCTGCAGGAAGAAATCATTCCTAGGCTCCAGAGACCGCCTTGACTGCTTGATCAATTGCCAACTGTACTTCCTCCTTTGTACTGTCTTTCTTGACATAGATACTTGCCATAACAGCATGAGTTCCTCCATTCGCCTCACGCCAGTCTTTGATAGAGCTGGGCACCTTTCCCGCGTTGGGCTGACACTGGTACTTATGATAAGTAACTCCATTCTGGACAACTGGCCCGTCGTAGTCCAGGCGAACCCCAATCTTCTCCAAGTCTGCTTTCGATTTTGGCCATTCGGTTTTGCCCCGGCTTGCGCTTGGGTCGACCAGCTTCTTCCAGGCTCCAGATTTGACAACCGTGTCTCCGAGGTTTTTGAGTGCTTTCATAGTGTACACCTTCTTGTTGCTTGGGTAGCTGCGTTCAAGCTTTGGGTGTAGGTTAGACTGGGCGCGTAACCTGTTGAAGAGTATGTGTAGACTCGTAGTCGGCTTCCAGATACAATGCCTTGCAACATTCCGATGGACATGCAGTGCACGGAGGGTATAAATACTTAGCTGATGAAAAGCGATCATGAAGCTGCCGCCTTTCAAGGCGCCAATCCATACTGCTTATCGCTGTATGGGGGAGTAGTTTTCTTGCCGTCGTTTCTTATCCACTAACCACACTCAAACCCAGCATTTTTGAAACGAGTTGCCGCCGATGTTTTTAGGAATGAAGCGCGTAATTTGTCAAAGTCAGTTTGAGCCGTTCCCAACCCAGGGATCCGCATATTTCGTCATGTCCAGAGCCGTGGTTAAGCACATTATATTGCACATTTCCAGAAGGCAACCATTTACAGGCTTGAAGAGCTAAGCACCGAAGCCTAGATACCCCTATCCGAGGACTGAGCGGGCCTGGCGTCACTGTATCTCCGACGTTTTTCCGAATGCCAAGACAAAGAAGTGCTGAAGCTGATTTGGAGTTATCTATCTGCTTAACGAATGCTGACTTGATTGACGTATATCAATGCTCATTTCTAGGCTAAGCAGCAGCAGCAGCAGGGGATGGCACATTTCTCCAATGTCCACATTCTGGCCAACAGCCACATTTTGCTCGTCTTCCGCCCTCAAAGCTGTCGGCTCCGCGATGGATCACACCCAGAAGCTTTTTGAGTACACATCTGGCAGGTGGCTGTCAGTACTTTTATTCCGATGTTTCAGTAAAGCTATCGTATAACTGTCTTGCAGGTACAATGAGCCTCTTCGTCTTTCAGAGCGGCGGCTTGCATTCAATGTCACTGAGCTCAAAAGGGTCGCTGCCAGGTGCCTACACCAACCGGAATCCGAAATAAAGGAATTTTTCAAGCTCGCAGAAGGTGGTTTCAATCGCGTCTTCCAGATCACAATGAGAGATGGTTCTGAGGTGCTTGCCCGCCTTCCGTATCCTTCAACACAACCCCGTCAATTGGCGGTAGCGAGCGAGGTTGCAACTCTGGACCTGGCCCGTTCCAATGGTGTACCTGTGCCAAAGGTCTTGAATTACTCAACGAATGCTAAAAATCCTGTTGGGACAGAGTTTGTGATCATGGAGAAACTCTCCGGCCGTCCTATTGGAGATAGGTGGTTCGGCCTGTCCGAGGATCAGCGCCTCAAGGTTATCTCGGAGGTTGTGCAAATGGAAGCCAAACTTTCCAAGGTTGACTTACCAGCCTACGGCAGTATTTACTACAGGCACGATCTTCCAGCCGACGTACCCCACACCATTATTGCATCTACATCTGACAACAAACAGTTATGTGTCGGCCCCGACGTCAGCTTGAGGTGGTGGTACAAGGAGCGCGGTTCTCTCCACGTGCAACGCGGTCCATGTAAGTCTTCCTCCTATCTTCACCTACCTCTCACTTCCTGATTCATGTTGTCAGTCTCTTCTCCGCTCCAGTTGCTTTCACGCGTCGCGGAGAAAGAATTGGCTTGGTTGAAAGCCTTTGGACGGCCACGCCTCCCATTTGAGCGAGCGTATCGTGAGTGCATGAACTATGAGAAATCCTCACCAGAAGAACACATCGATAGCTTGGAGAAGTATCTGAGGATAGCTCCGTATCTTGTGCCCAGAGAAACTAGATTTCACAAGCCAATTCTGCGCCACCCTGATCTCCAGCCAAGCAACATCTTTGTCTCTGAAGACCTTGACATTGTCGGAATTATCGATTGGCAGCACTGCTCCATACTTCCCCAGTTTCTAGCCGCAGGTATTCCAAAGTATTTCCAGAACTATCACGACGAAGAGTCATTGCGATTTGTCCCCCCACAATTGCCCCAAAATTTGGCGGAAATGGACAGTGAGGAACAATGCGAAGCACTGGAACGGTTTAGACGACGACATCTTCATTTCTTCTACTTAGGCTTTACACAACGATTCAACCCGACTTACTTTGAGGCCCTCGATCGACGGACGGATCTACTGACGAGGAAACTTTTCAGCCATGCCGGTGAGCCCTGGGAAGGGAACAATATCCCTCTGAGGACAGATCTCATATACATCACACAAATATGGCAAGAACTCTTGGAAGAAAATGGGTACGACAAGGAAGACATGCCTCTAAGTCCAATATCATTCACTGAACCCGAGGCCCAAAACACCATAAATATCCTGCTGCAGCAAGAAGAAACCGACGCACAACTTGAAAACATCCAGAATACCATTGGAATCAACGCAGACGGGTGGACATCTAACGAGGAGTATGAGGATGCCGTGGAGCGTGCAAAATTGGTTAAAAAGCAAGGCCTAGAGAACCTAGACACCCAAGAAGAAAAGGAAATGACGTCGAAGCATTGGCCTTTTGACGATTTTGATGAGGAGGGTTTGTGAGGCACAACATAAGCGCCTTACACTGACGTCAATACAGTGGGTAGGTCCTGTACTTATCCCTCTCGCCGAGTCTGCCAGACCGTGGATCAAGACACCAACGTCAGTGCTGACGAGGCGTTGGCTGCACCTTGTCAGCGATGGCTTCGTCAAGAGCGAAGTACCACCTACGGGATCATGCTGAACTGGTGACTGCAATTGTTTGACGCCGCCAAGAAGGAAGTGTCGAGCAAGTATGGTACCTGGAGCTTGGACGGGTCAGAGATTTGCTACCAGTATAAGAGGCCGCTCGTCCAATGTTGTAACATGTCGATTCCGCCTGTTGATTAAGACGAGGGCTTCGTCGGACGCCTGTACTGTTTGTCAGGCGCGGCCTCCTTCGCCGTTCAACTCTCTTTGTGATGGGTGACCGTGAGGTAGAAGCTCTCGGTGGTTTTGTCCTCCGTGCTCTTCCCGATAACGGTTTGTCATGGTTTGTGGGGTGTTCAGTAGGACGCCGCTCTATCGCATGTTCATCCGCAGACTGTGGCACCGCCTCAGCGGCTCCGAGTAGATCATTTAGCAAGGGGAGGATTCGACAGATCATAACATGCCTCGCGTTCGCTGACGGGCTTCGTAGAAACGAAATGAGAACTTGTCGGAGATCGTTGGACAAGTCCATCAGGTAGTACTTTTGTGTTGCAGCTTGAGCCTCTAATTTTAACCGATTTGTCTAGCTAGGTGAGATAGTGGGATTCACAAAAGGTGAGTGGGGCTAGCTGAAAAAAGTTGGATCTTAAACATAAGCTGACAACCGCAGCTACCGCAAGAAGACGACTACAGACTCGATCCACCACCACGCCAGCCAAGCAGCCTGGACGGCCTGTTACTTGTACTGTTTATGATCACCGAGCAATTCTACGTGTCGTATGAGATAGTCCGACCTTTGCCATTGCTCGGATAAAGTTAGAAAGTGGTACAACGCAGTCCACCTCCACGATTAAGCGGATCTTAAGGATCGAAGAAGCGATCTCGGTTAACTAAGGAACTAGCGAAGGTACGTAATGACTGGTGTTTCCAACGAAAGGACTGGTCTTCTGAGGAGTGGAAGCCAGTGATATTCAGTGATGAATGTTCAGTAGAAAGAGGTAGCGGAAGACGCTCTAGATGGGTTTGGGGCCTATCCAAAGCAGAGATGAACCAGTGGTCGTGTATATTATACTAGGAAAGGGAAGGATGTCAGTCTTATTATCTGGGGTGCGATCTGGGTTGGTGAACGTTCTAATATCGTGTTTATGCAGCGAGATTTAGAGGCCTACCGTGAAGGATACTCTACCTGGTCCAAGTGTTAGACGAACAGATACCCAGAATATATCAACCTGGTATGATCTTGCAGCAGAATAACGCATCAATCCATGCCGCAGTGGAGGTCCTTACCTGACTTTATAGTCACGGTGTACAACGCATGGAATGGCCGGGAAACTCCCCAGATTTGAACTCAATCGAGCACGGCTGGCCAATATTAAAGAAAGGTTTGAATGATAAGCATCCATACCTTAGGACTATAGACAAAATTAAAACAGCCTGGGAGGCATTCGAGCGAGCAATAGTGCAGGAGTGGGAGGATATTCCACAGGACGCTATCGACGACGTGATATCGTCAATGGATACCCGGGCCAACGAGGTGATCGCTTCGAATGGATGACATACACGCTACTGACACCACGAAATTCGTATATGTGACCAGATTAGGTAATGAAATAGGCTTCATATATTCACAGGCGCATTATCACTGCAGACCAGACCTTGTAACGTGCATAGTAGTGATTTGTACTGGAGTGGCCCAAATCGGTGGGGTGTCGAAATTGGAGATCGGCGTATTATTAGGTCCAGGCACTGTACGCACCCTCTCAGCCTCAGCCCCTCGCTGGCGTCTGCGACTGCTCAAGTATCTTCTGTCTCGCGTTCCCTGGAGCTCTGTAGCGAAGTTCCCGGTAATAGTAGTAGTGCAATGATACAGTGGTACAACCGTAGATATAGACCAGGTAGCCGTGTCGTACATCCAATTGAGAACCCTACTAATAGTTAGAAAGACAAGTAGCGTAAAAGTCGACCTTCGATTCTTAACATCCATGCTTGACCGATCACCGCCGCGGTCAAAAGTGATAAAAGAATAATGAGGGCGGGTATCGAACCCGGTTGTTGTTGTAGGTCGTGGAGGGTCAGTCGTGATATGGGTATCTGATCGAATGTGTACTTATTAAGAGCGCCGAACCAGTAACCACCAAGCCATAATATTGTCCTTTCAAAATAAGCTTTTAAGTCGTATATGGTTCATCGAATACACCACCGATACAAGACTAGGACGATAAAAGCCGACGGTGAGAAGCGCTCGATAGCTAGGGAGAACAGGCTCGAGAAGTCGGGCTCGAAAGGCGCGTCGCTGACTAAAGCAGTCTGGAAGTAGACAATAATGAAGGTTATCGTTAAGAATGACGCCGAAGAGCTCGTGGAGATTGATATAATGGTTGGGGCAAGAGCTGAGATGGTAAGTGGACGCCACTGCGGGTCACTGCATGGATTGTCTGTTGCGGTTAAGGAAAACGACAGAGGGAAGCTGGAGTTGAAATTGAGACTTGATATGCCATTGCGCCTGGAAGCAATAAATCTTGCTGCTTGCCTTCGCGCGTCAGCACGTCGCAACCACCATGTGCATTACTGAACAAACCAGCATGTATTGCTGCTTGACAAATCCACATATCGCCACGATATATCGCAAAGTCCGAGTTACCTGCCCGTGGTCCTCCGACGACCATGGTATGGTAGTTGACCTCCAGATTTCCCACCGTATGGGGCTCGAGCACGTGTGCCGAAGCGCATCCTGAAGGACATACGAAGGCGAAACTATGACCAGTGAACGGGCCACATTTCTCGCCGTGCAGTCCGCAGTGTGTGTGCCCTCGCCAAAGGCGATCTGTACAATCCAACCTGACAGGTTTCTTGCCGCCTATATCATGCGCAGATGCTCGACTCAACAGCACACTGAACATGATCAACCACGATATGAAGACAGCGGCGTCGAGGAGCAGCAGTAGCCTTGAGTCACCGGAAAGCTTCTTGAACAGTTTGGCCGGTAGCCATGTTTGTAATTTTGGGAAGAGGGGTTGAATCGCCCGAGGTCGAGGATTCGTTGGCCCATGGAGCCATGCTAGTAATCTTGATCATCGAGGCCAGGCCGATTTGCACCTTTGCTTGCAAGATTGCCATGGCCGCTCGGGATTTTGCTCGGTTGTGTACACAGTGGTGAGGTCGTCGTCCACAGATTGAGATATCAGCGCAGTTGAGCTGGTGGAAGAGCAGTCTGACCAGGCATCCACGGAAGCGCTGCGGTTGATCGCGTTGAAGGGCCGTAATTCGACCGTGTAAATGCCATGTCTCGGGCTTTCCTGTGTCGACATGTTTCGAGAATCAGCTCTGCGACGCGGTATGCATCTGAAAGCCAACGAGCAGCATTTGTTTTCCGGGACTGGAGCAAGGGAAGTAACGAGATCAGTGGCATGTAGGCATATAGGCATGTGGTGCCTAAAATCCCTCGATTCAGGCTAGGTATTATGGAAACGCGGACTTGGCACGCATTTAAGACTGCAACTGCGCCAAATCACTTTTAGATAATTATCAACATCATACTTGATCACAATCCCACTCCACGTATAATCTACTTCTATACTTGCGGTTGGTATCGTTCGATTTATCTTGTCAATGCGTTCATTTCAATACTGATTCTACCGCTTTACTTCGAAAATTGACACGGCCAAAGCTTGCTACACTCCCTACTCCAAAACCCAACCCCCTCGACTCCCTACCTCTGCCGAAGGCTATAGCGATGGCGTACGATTGCTATCAGGGGTGAAATAGCTAAGCCTAGACATAGGAGATGTCAGTCAGCTGGTCAGACCTCGTGCTCAATCGCAAGTAAGCCGGTGTGACTCCTCGAGTAGGGTATCAGACCGCAGCAGTGAATCGAGGCAATTAATCTTGTATTACTGCGAGTCTCAATATGTAGCTACGAGTCTTAACGACAGGCAGTGGAGGGCCTGCCGTCCTAGAAAGCATGTTCCTCTCCATCAAATCGATTGTCACTGTTGTGGTCGACGCAGCGTTGTGCAACAATCTTCAATGGTCTATGGCCTGGTTGGTTATGGGTCTTCAACAAATGAACCAGGAAGGCACGTTGGTATATAATGTGTTTATTATTCTATCAAAAAACTGTAAAGCAGTTGTACATCCCCACGTGCCTAGGCAGCCCGAAGGCATGTTTTCGTGTTCACTCACCCTGACAGGTGGTCCATCCTGCCCTTGTGTCTATGCCACCATGAGAGACAGGCAGCCAAAAAAGGTCAACATGAGAGCCCGGCCGAAGGTCGGATCTCGCCGCAATGTGCGAGTTCCGCCTGTGAATGTCATGATTCCTAAGCTGGTGACCGAAGGCTTAGAGGTCGAAGTGGCCATTGACGCCGGAGTGGCAGCTGCACCCGAGCTACCTGTACTGTTTTGCCCTGTGGCGTTTGGTAAATTGGTGGATGGCTGTTGAGTCTGGGCATAGACAAGAGTGCTGTTGGCAACGCTGGATGGCTGTAATGTCTGGGTAAAGGCACTGACGGTTAGCGCGCTCGTGGAGCAGGTCGAGGTCGTATTCTGTGCCTCCGGATAGACAAGAGTGCTGTTAGCAAAAGTGGAATTTGCGCGCTTCCATCCTTGACCAGTGCTGTTTCCTGTGCCTGGGCTGTTCCCCATCGTCGAAGTGGGTTGAGGTGTAACGTAGGGACCAGAGTAACCTGGGGTTAGTGGTGGTCTACTTTGTGCATTGTCAAGGAACATGTTCATGAGGTTACCTGGGTTTAATCCAAACACCATGCCGGCATTACAGTGGCTAAAAGGGTTAGACTGGGCGCAGAAGAACCATCTCGGGTTGTTGTCGCTGACACTGAACGCCACAACCTTGTCGTCATCGTCGTCGGGGTTGAAGTTGCCGAATCCGGAGTCAAACCCTCCGAGGGTTTTCTGACACGGGCTCCGGAGCGACGATTCTGTCACACTATGGTTGAGACGACGGAGTTGAAACACCACAACATCACCGGGTAACGCCTGGACCTGCGAAGGATTAAAGAGGATCTGATCCTGCATTCCAACCTGAACGATATGGGTCTTCTGAGGGATGGACGCCTTCGCGAGAGTCGCTGCATCGCACCTAAAACCTATGTCAAGGGAAGCTGCTGACATACTTGAATTGTTGCCGAGGGAAATCGTGCCACGGATGTCGCTGCACCTAGCAAATGTAAGCACGACTTTGTTGATTCAGAGCTTTTGTGCCACCCACAATTCATTGTTCGGCCTTGCCTGGCTCGAACCCGCGAGCACTGTGAGGATGACCGTTGTCTGCGTGGAAAATCTCATCTCGGGAAAAACCTGATAGTTGTGCAGCGAAAAGAGATGTGGAAGGTGACGAGAAGTACTGAGTGCGTGAACGATGTTGATATAAGGCAGGGCACATGCATGTTGGACGGGTGGGGGCCCGCTTTTGAAGCACAGGAACCCTTGATGTGGTCTTGCTGATAGGGGGGCGCTTTTTGGTACCTGACCCACCCACGCGCAAGAGAAATGTGACACCTACCGAGCTAACCTACAATCATGATTTTTCGCTGCAAGGTACCTTAGCGAGCTAATAATATTCTTGAGTATTATAGTTCTATCATAGATCCACAGTAGAAATAATCCTACGGTAGAAATGTAACTTTGGCAGTTATGCGATCATGTTAAGATGAAAAAGTACGCACAAAAAAAGGTCCGCATCTGATCTCGTAGAATTTAGAAGGGATGGATCATTTACTCGTACGAAGGCCAGAAAAGTAATAAGAAAAGAGAGACGAAGGGAAAGAAACGAAGAAGCGAACACATTCAAGAATTAGATTGTCTATCTATAACTGAGCTACAGAAGAGTGGAATTCTGAGTGAACTTCATCAGAAACAGTAAATATCTAGTCAGCTAACCATAAATCCGCTTCATCATAGATCCACAGTAGAAATTTATCTATCATAGATATACGATAGCTAGTTAACTGCTGTAGAAATATGATCAAAACAGCATTGCCTAGAATCACCGAAGCGCAGTAAGGTACACAGAGTTGATAGTGTATACTTAATGGTCAAATCACTACGGTATATGCGTTATCTGTAGTACTGTACAGTACAGTATGTTCAAAATCTTCAATAACAACTAATTAGCACATATGTATGTTTAGTTAGTGTACATTGAAAATCTGTGCACAGGCAACGTGCGGAAAGGGCGTATTGCTTGACATCCTCGTGCGTTCACTACCAAAACTTTCAATTGATGTGAACTTGATAATCACAGTGATTGTAAAGACGATAATGACATTGATTGTAAAAACGGCTAAGTTTACCCATACTTCTTACAACAAGCTTCCCAGATAGAAACTTCAGAGTACAAATATGGAGATTTTAGTTTACAATCCCTTCACATCATCGAAAAAATCGGAGGAAAATGGCTCAAGCCCTGCCTTCTTGCCACCAAGTTCATCATCATCGCGTCCGCTATCGGTACTGACGTCGCTATCCTCGCTGTCTTGGCTGTCTTGGCTGTCTTGGCTGTCTTCGCTGTCTTCGCTGCTGTCGCCATCGTCGTCGGTTTCATGCACAGGTATCCTAAAGGGCTGCACGACCCTTCCTCGCATCTTGACAATTGTCGCATCGAGCTTGGTCACCTCATCGGCACAGTACAGGTGAGCCGCAGAGGCCCAGAGCCTTGGCCGTTTGTCACTCAGGCTGGGGGCCTTGGCATCCATGTGATCTGCCATCGACGAAGCTGGTCGTTTCCTGCACTGTGTACCCAGAACTGACGACCTCCGAGGCCTTGGATACTTAGCATCCAACCTTCCCATCACTGACGAAGCTGATCGCCTCCACGCTTGTGGACTCGGAGTAGGTGATGGTTCCGATTGATCGAATGTTTCTGGAAAGACTTGCCGTAGCCAAATGTTCCAAGTCTCGATCGTCGTTGCACTGTAGAGTCCAGAAGCGCCCTCAAAACGGTGACTGGCCCAGTGCAAGGCCCTGGCCCTCCACGTTTGCGCATCCACTGCGAGGGTTGAGTGTCCCACGTCATCTCCAATTTCTGTGAAGAAGACGTTGATCCCTGCCCTCTTGTTCAGCAGCCATGCGATCTCTGGAGCTACAACCCACGTCATGATGGGCTGTACTCTCCAGGTCTCGCAGCTCTTGGTGATCCGACAGCCGATAGACATCTCGGAATCCGGCGACAGTTCAACAGAGTGCATAGTGTGACACTGTAGGCAGCTGACCGCGAAGTTCAGATCCACAAGCGTGGTCAAATCGTTACACAGAGTTCTGAATGTCTCCGTGGTCATCCTCCTGCCGTCCGGTGATGGCGATCGAGTTGTGTAGACACGGAAATGGAGGTAGTTCATCTTCGGGAATGAATTTCGGGTGTAGATCGTGACACCACAAGCTTCGCAGTCGAATGCTATATGAACTTCCGGCTCGAAACTTGAGTCACCTCCATACACGAGTTGTCCCAGCTTTTGGTGGGTCACAAGGTCGAAGACTTGAGCCATGTTGATTGGATACAAGACGTTACTGATAGTCTGCGGTCGTTGAGAGTTTTGGTAGGACAAGTATCGAGTAAAAGTCACAAGCTTATATGGTGAGGAAGCAAAGGCTGAGTCTGCGCAGACGCTGGTATACAAAGAATGGCCCACAAGGATGCCAAACCTCATGGGGGTTGGCACGTTGCTACCACCGGCCGGTCCTTAGCAAGACGATCAGCATTTTCGCACCCCCTGTATGAGCGAAGTCAAGATGGAGAAGTCAGACGGATACCAATTACTTCGGTGCAGCTAACCGCCGAAATGAATCGTAGACCACGTCGTCATCTCGTTTGTGTACGATTAGGACTGTGTATAGTTGGTATGTTCAGGCGTATCATGAAGAAGGGCAACCAGTAAGCGTTACGAGACTAAGGTGACATAACTCGGGACGAGAAATGTAAAGCCTGTAACAAAGACGAAAACGAATATGTGTTAAGCTCAGGTGTAGCACTTTTGGGTGAAGTATGTAGTAATTGAATGATTGAATGATTGCATGACTGAATGATTGAATGATTGAATGATTGAATGATTGAATGATTGAATGATTGAATGATTGAATGATTGAATGATTGGCCACGCCACTGGCAGTGTGCAAATGTGAACTGAGCACGTGACTCAATTCCACTACGTACTACTGGCGCCAGGAGGGCTGCTGATACATTTGACACAATGTCTTGAACGTGTCGTAGCTACGATTCTTTGACGCAGTTGTGAAGGTCTCTGCATCTTCGACACAAGTACAACAATGTCTGGTTACCAGGCCCATCATGGTGGAAATGGTGTTACTGTCGAGCAGTGCCAGAGCCAGGGAGCGACCCCCGGTTCTTAGGGTGGTGGTTCTGTTTCTCGGCACCAGTTACGGATTCTATTGGGATCCTTCAGACACGGCCAGCTGTGGAGATGGGGTTTGTTTACTCGGAGGGGGGTGTGAAAGGAACGAGACTCGCGAGCCTTGTGTCTCATACGGAATATTTAAGTTCGTCCTCATCGTGCGAGCTGTAGTAGCCAACACCAATTCAACACCTGTGTAGGACCAGCGCGAGCATTGTACGGCAAGAGAAAATCGCCTGTCAAAGATTGCTTACACTTTCATCATGGACGACAATAGTCGAGATAGCATGCAGCTTGACCCACCAGAGACCGTGGCCGGCGAGCCTCCGCACCAAGATCCACCTTCACAGACACCCGCCGACGAACCGATGTCGCAGGTGCCAACTGACAATACGGGAAGCTCGGCCAGCACGCACGACGCAGGTGCTTCTAGCAGCTCAACAGCAGGACCTTCTGGAGATCCCGCACAGCCGACCACGACCAATGCTCTCTCTGACGCAGACCCAAATTCGACCGACACGGCTAGTCCCGCGGTCACATCTTTGACCATTGCCTCCACTCCTGCGTCCTCGACTCTAACTGAAACTGATGGTCCCATATTAGAGGCATATCGAAAGGAGATGTTAAAGGAACAGAAGGCGAGGAAATCTAGCAAGGGAGGAGTGGAATTGCTCGCTACCTGGCCCAAACTTCAGGAATGGCCCCAATATGGAGAAAATGGCAAGTTTGACGTGTGGGAACCGACCCTGGGAAACGCGGACCAACCAAGCCCTGTCAATATGACACCAGCAGCAGCTACAGCTTACTTGGACACCCTCGGAAAATTGTCCGTGATTTATAAGGAACACAAACGCGAGACGACAGTCGACGGCCAAATCACGAAGTTCAAGATTGCAAATTGTGTATATGATATGCTCAACACTAACGACGACCTCAAAGCTGTCTGGCAGTTCCACGAGTTTGCGGCAACACGGCTCAACTCTATTGTCGACCGTATTGGATACGATAAAACTAACTTATCCAGCCTACTCAAATCCCCAGGCCACTCGGAGGCTATCAAAATATTAGGGGAGATCGAAGGTCGGTAGATGGTCCATCACCGCAACACGATCCAGCTAACTTTGTTACAGGCCTCAAGGATGTGCTTACGGACCAGGACACCTTAGAAACCATCGCCTCTGATGCGGAGTCGGATGACGATGACGTCGAATCTGATTCCGAAGATGAACTTCGAGATTCGCTGTTGCCAACAATTGACCCCAAGCATATCAAATTGGACCTCGCAAAAGGCTGGGACCATATCAAAGACCTACATCAAGAGATGACGAAAGAGGTTGTCGAGCTGTATGATCACTGCAAAAAGCACGGAAGAGAGCCGAAAGATGCCGCGATTACAGTCCGAGCAGGAATCAGAAAAAAAATCGAAGACATAAACACTACTATTAGGAGCAAGAACGTGGAAAATGGGCTGTATAGCGACCTTGGAGTGGTCAACGCATCAGTACTTGAAACCTGGTATGTCTCCGACCAGCCGGGAGCCAAGGCAGCAGCTGAATCAGCAGCCGGGTCAGCAACCAAGCCCGAGGTAGTCGAGTCAGCCGACAAACTCGGGGCAGGCCAACAAGGAAGTGGAACACAATTGAAGACAATAACATTGAGGGACAAACTCTACGAAGACTATGTCATGTGGATTACACATCAATTTCCGATCAGTTTCTTGCGTAACAGGGCAAACTGCGGACCCAGTTACCGAGGCAGATACCCCAGTATGGATAACCTGGGGTGGTACTATAGGGCCCAGCATGGAATCGATCCATATAGCAAAAAGGCGTTAACCGATGATGAGCAGGCACGGGAGAAGGGACGATTTCAAAGCCAGAAGTTTTTCCGGTCCATCTACCCAAAAGTTAACACTCGCCCCCCCATTCCTCCCAGTAGGGCGGCGATGGTCAAACAGGAACCTCTTGAGGAGGCGCCAAAGGTTCCAACGGTCCGGAGACATTTGAACTTGGTGTCATACGGGGTATCCACTGAGCAGTTCGAACCGGGCTATACTTTCTTCGGGAAGAAGATCATAGCGGTTGACAAACGCCCAGTGCGTGAGGGCAGGAATACAAATTCACGACTGTATTTGGTAAAGATGGCCGAAGGACTAATCCACATCTACAACGAGAGCGAGGTAGGTGGCGAACGCATTTTTACAGTCTGCCAAAACATGCCCGACATCCTAGACATCGTACGTCATAAGAGTGATTTCGTCGGCGAGGGTAAGATGCTTTCAGACAAGAGTCATTTCCAAGCACACGGCTGGGGTATCAAGTACGTGGCGCTCAAGTCGTTTATCAACTCTCCAGCCCACGCACAGCCGATGACAATGGTGGTGGTGCATTATAGAAAAGAGGCGCAGGGAGAGTTGATGGAAATCGGGATGTCGAAAGCTTGTTTGGCATCATTGGTTGGTGACACCACGGCCCGCACTTTTATCTCCCGGGCCCTGGCAGGACCCAAAGGCGACGTTCACACGACTATCTGGCCTCACTTGCCCGTAGGCATTCAGAGGAAGGTTTGGTCACGAGCAGCAGTCGTTGACGCACGCCTAGGCAAGGTCATCGAACCAACGCCGTCGCCGGAGGAGATAGAGCGTGTCACTAAACATTTGGAGCGCACCAAGCTCCAAAATGAAGCAGTACAGGAAGCCGTCAACAACGGGGAGGCGCACTGAGCCACACTGGGGTGGGATTTCATGTTGCAACTGTTTCGGTTGCCAAACGCTACGTCCAAAACAGGCACATACTGACGCAGCTACTGCTTTACTGTAGAACAGTCACATGCTAGTTTTCAATTCATTGTCTCAAGTCTAAATTGCAGTGTAAAAAGATACGTCAAAGTTCCAGAATACAGAACAGTAAAAACTTACATAATAAGGTATTGGTATCACGATAATCGCGAAGGCTTTCGATTGGTCAACATACGTGTTCAGGTGGTTGATTTCGGTCATAGCTACTGTAGTGGTGAACAACTTGGCTTCAAGATACCGGGACTCTGTCGGACTGGAGTGAGCTGCGGGTCACATTGACAGATACAGTAGTTAAAGCCTAATAATTTGATTTTAGAGGCTGATCTTAGGGCTAAGTACATAGAGCGTTGATAACCCTGGACTTACAGGGTTCGTGTACTGTATGAACAAGTATTCGAGCAAAAGTATCCTGTATTGTAGTGTGCTATGAGAAGTACATGTATGTAATGCTAAGCACCAAAGGTAGATGAATATCACGTCATTCGTGACTGCCACTTCAGAGCCTAACGGCGTTAGGCTGTGACAGGGCGTGACGCAGAAGCCTGTCATTTTGAGTGTCATTGAAACTGTCATTCGGCACTTTCATGTTTTTTAACTTTACGCCCAAACCACCAAAAAATCGAACAAATTTCTTCCCTTCTTCGCACCACAGAAACAACGCATGAATAGCTTTTTCGACCTGTTCACTAAATGCACCCAGTGGTGTTATCGAGGCTCAGTTTAACATCGTATGTACAGTAGATTGAGAAATCCCCATGTGAGTCTATAGCCCAGCCCGAGGTACGAATTTGACATTGTGAAAGTGGCCTATCATGGGCTCGGATACGCCGAGCTGGAGGTAGGAGATGTCACCTCGTCTCTGTTGCCCCCACAAAGTTGTGACCATTTGCGCATGGTCTTCATGGCCAGGTGTCCTTGGCTCGCCAACGCGGCGTTGTGAGCTCGCATACGCTCAAGTTCCGACACGAGGTTTCTGTTCTCCTCTTCTAATTGACTGCTTCTAGTAAGCAACTTCTTCCTTCGCTGCTGATGTTGGGCAAAGGCCCGCAATGCACGTTCTCTGAAAACACGATCTTTTCGATGCGTATACTGCAGTTGATCGACTTTACCTCTCCACTCCTCATTCTGAGCTCGAAACTGATCGATACATTGCGTGAAGGTCCCTGACTGAACCATATTCGGCTCTTCCTAGGGAATGGTCAGGAGCATGCCTTGCGTTGAAGGGAAGGGGCAGCATCCTTACATCGCCATCTCCGCTAATGGGAACTGCCTCAAACGTCATACCGACCTCCCGATAAAGCTCCATGTAAGCACCGATTGAGAGCTTGCTGAGCTGCTTCGTGAAGAGGTGCGATCGATTCGGCAGGCTGCTCCAATTATAACCGTCTTCCCTTGAGGGTATCAAACGTACATCACAAGGTGTCACAGGCTTCCCGATTCTGTCCGCTGGACGCCGTGAGCGACACCACTGGATGGCTAGGTATTGAACTCACCGATGTGCTGTGCTAATTTCTGGCGGCACTTTTCCCGCCATTTAGCTCGCTGAAGGTTGCTCGGCCGCACCATGACAAGCTCTGGGGAGATTTCAAGCTGCAGAGAGGCAGTACAGACAGGCACGATCTCCAGGTGGTGCCAGATGGTGTCAGCGCAGAAGTCGAGGTGAACTAGGCTACAGCTAAAAAGCCGAGGAAGAAGACCACTCCACCTGAGGGGGGTTGTACTTTCTTTCTTCTTCCCAATCAGGAAAGGTCATCGAGAAATTTCCCTGATGGAGCGATAAACTGGGCCCCCTCCTTTTGCGAAATCCGCGCACAACAAACAATCAACCATTTATGTTAGCACCATATCACGCGGCAGAGTCTGCGCGGAATATGCACTGTCGCATCTTCGCATCTCCGACTGACCCGGCCAAATGCTTACCACGCCAAGCGTCTCGCTCAAGACACCTTCCAATGAAGCTTCGGGAGTCCAGGATGAGTTGGTATCTCCAAACTATCTGAAATCTTGGAGCAACCCTTCGCTCCAGGAACGGCTCTTGGATATTATGGACCGTGAAGCCAACAAGGCACTTGGTTGCCTGTCCTGGTCACCCGATATGATCGGTCAGACTATGATGACCGTCTGTGCCGGTCTATGCGAGGCCCACCGGATGTTTACCTCGTACGCAACGGTGAAGCTGTTGTTCTCCCAACTATCTCCGTACATCCAAGAGGTACAAGAGGAGCAACTGTTTTCCGACGATTGGACGAATTCCCACCAGCACTCGTACTCAGACGGCTGTAAATTTCTTTGCTGTACTTCAGACCTACTCCGAAACCTGGTTTTCGAGAGTCAACTACAGCAAGCCGTCACGGAATTGATCCCTTGTCATGCCGAGCTGAGGTCGCTAAGGACTGGTAAGCAGTGTCTGCCCACAAACCGTGGTCGTTCTAGGCGCTAACATCGTTTCCAGTGGCACCTCGATTGTACCAGCTGTTCAGAATGGCGTCCCTACGCGTTCACTTTGAGACAATCAACGTGGACAATCTTGTCGCTCCGGTGTTCTCGGCAGAATACGAACGACTGATCGGCACAATCTACCAGGGGAAGGAGATCAAAGCGCGGCTCATCGAAGCCGTCCAGGTCGCCACTCGTCTGTACACGGCGCTCAGTCTGTACACGGACGTCCGTTTCCGCTATCATAATCTCATGCCCGACATGGTCATGGACATGCACACCCTGAGTCCGCCAGTCGGTAAAGCATGGAGGATCATCCTACCCGCAATCACGCTAGTCGACACCTTCGGTGGCGAGATAATACTGGTGAAGGCTATGGCATTTAATGACAGTCCCACTTGTCGGAGCTGTCCGAATGCATGGACCGTACGCACCACCTACTAAGTAGACGCATACGGGGAGCCTAGCTAGGACGGGGTCGATTTCACGTAGACAACCCACTTCTTTATGTCCAGGGGTTACAGGTTCATGAGACAATTTCTCCATAGCTACTGAAGTTTCCTCGCCTTGTACTGCCGTGTGACTGAAGACCTAAGCCACGAACACTACGGTTTCGTCGATTAGCCTCGTCGGTGTGGTTCATAGTAAGCTAGAAAGTGGAATATAAACAATGATGACAGCTGGTAAGCAGCTCAGACGGAGGTTACTAAAACAAGATTATCATTACGTATGACGCTGAATCTATCTACTCGTTCAATCCAGTTTTGATCGGCTGTGATAGTTGGTAAGCTTGAAGTAAGGAGGTAGGAGGGTGGGATAACTCGTACCAGAATGGACAAGTGGTTCCAAAATTTTGCCACTCCTGGGCACAATGCACGTGAACACCTTTTCCACAACACCTGTATTGAACCCATTCGGGCGTGGCCGATTCCATGAGACAGATGGCGCAGTCGTCGTCGGGCGGCTGTGCAAGAGGAGCGCATCCGGCGGTACAGGCCGGTTTTCCAGCTCGAGTGAATGACGACGGTGGGCGCCCCATGCTACGTGTCCAAGGCCGATGTGATACTTCTTCACTGGCAGAGGGCTCGCGTGTCGCAGTGCGCTTTCTGGCCCTTTGTGGCCTTCGTGGGACTCGAACAATATCAGATCGAGGAACATTGGTGACACTGGACGTCTCGGGCGGAACCTGTAAAACTATGAGCCAACGTTTCGTGATACTTTTTACCTGATCCTGGTGGTATCGCTTGCAGAGTAGCAGCGAAGCGAGCTCTCGGAGATCGTTATGGAACGTTTCCCAATTCGAGCTGTCGTATTGCGATTGTACTCTGCACGCCAGCTGTTGGGCCGATCGTCTCGAAGCTTGAGAAACTTGTGCGCAACACTTGTGTCCGTCCTGCTGTCTTGTACCGATGCACGTTTTGCTGCTGGAATCCTGAATAAGTGACGCAACGTCTGTATGTTCAATAGCATCCATGTCGAGAGTTTTCGATCAACGAATCGTCTACGTCAAGGATCGTGGTATGCAGAGTCGCAAAGGAAAGAGGAGGAAGAGAGGAAATTTCTGGCAAACGAGAAGGTGGACTGTCACCTCATGAACCATCACAGTGCTGCTCAGTGAACGAGACATGCTGGAGGAGGGGGTGCGGTTGTTGTGTGTTGCAGTGACGTGAATTGTCGCAACGAGCTACGTCGGTCCACCAGACCCGGAAATGCAAATCTGCGCATGTATCCTTCAATGCCCACCCAAATTACCAGGTCTCTGAACTCGCATGAAATGCCCACCCCTTACCGTCTGAAGTGACCATCGCGAGAACACAATCGCAAACCGATTCGCCTTGGATCGCTCCCACCAGACTCGTGTCGCAACCAAGGGAAGGTCTTCCACAGCGGGACCAAAGATGGTGAACTTGCAACTGTTTCACCCGCAGATGCGCAACTCAAGATTCATAAAGGTAACGAAATTATCCTTCCGGTAATCGACTACAAACACATGCGCCATTCGTGGCGCTGTGTTAGAACGCACCCACAGCATCATAATGGATGAAAGCTGTAGTAGTGCAGCTGAGAGGAAGGCTCCTTGTGGATGTTGTGATAATCGGTGGAACTGCGATGCTGCTTCAAGCGTCAGTTCTATGCAGTCAGGCAGAGCTCTTTGCGACCGCATCTCTGGTCGGCGCTGTTTGCCAATGAAGATGTCGCTTCAAAGGTCTATTATGACAGAGCTTTGGCGTCTGAGATGATGGTTTATGCAAGAACTGGTTACCTTCTGCCTGTCCTCGCCGGCGGCAGAGCGTACCTAATCTGCCTGCCATTCACGCTGATCTGAGACAGATTGGGCTCCGCAGCTCACTACCTTCGTTCTCAAAGCAAGGCAGACTGGGCGGTGGTGGCAGAAATCGTACCAATCTACCCGCTACAATCAGTTGACCGCAATTTCCAAGCATGAATGCAGACTCAGTAACCTACGAAAGGCCGTGTCTCTGAGACAAGCCGAGGGCTGGGGCACAACATATGCTTCAGACAAGGCAGAATGAACTTTCGGTGATATGGGTGCTTACGAACTATTAATGAGCAATTCGTTCGTCTTCTGAGTTGATCTGTCCTCGCGCTCTACACTCGACACACAGACTTTGATCAATATAACGAATTTCAGCTACAGAATGTCCGCCGAATCCAGCATCGACATATCAACCACGTCCTTCGCGCGAATTCTGATAGACTGCGTTAAACGATGGGATCATTTAACAAACATCATCTTGGTCACTTTCGCCGCTACGTCTATAGCCTTTGTTGTAGGTGAAGCTAGAGCCTCGGACCATTCCCTGCTTGGATCTACCTGCATCTGTCTCCTGGGCGCGGCCGCACAAGGAGGCGTGTTCTGCATCGCAACCGAATTGATTGGCGCTGTTGTGGGAGAGAAATGGGCCGCTATAATTAACGTTGTATTTGGCAATGTGCCGGAGATCTTCTTTCTCGGTATCGCATATTACAATGATCAGTCGGACACGGTGATGCCAACCTTGTTAAGTAGTGTCGCTTCGAATTCTGTTCTATTACTCGGCGTCGTCATTCTCACGTTGTGCTGGAAAAGCGTACTGTTGGAAAGCCCTGTCAGCAGGTTAGCTGCCGCCTATTACTTCGCTTGTACTTCCGTACTCGCTGGTCTACTTCTCGCAAGTTCGTTTATTCGTCACAGAGGAGGTCAAATCACTATCTTGGCGGCGGGAACCGGGCTCTTCCTCGGTTTTATGATTACGAAGTCTCTATCAAAACGGTTGGACCTGCGGCTTACCTTAGCAAAGCCTCGTGACCAGGACGAAGAAACAGTGGCGGTGGCCGCTGCGACTACGGCGGGAGAAGAAGAACATCGATCATTAATTAAAGATTTGCGGACACGGCAAGGCGGCACTAGCATCATTTATGCAACGAGCCTTGTTCTCTTTGCAGGTGCTAGTGTCGCGGCATACTATATGCAGAACAGATTGATTCAAACTGTTCAACATTCTGAACATATCTCGGCACATAAGAATGGAATATATTGGATTTTTGGGTGAACTGTGACTCCGCCGCAGGGGTCTGTGCTTTACAGGCGAGCAGAGCTTCATCTAAGCCTTGCGACCACCCCTCTAGCCTGCACCGTTGGCCAGTAAAGATGATGCTCCAACGGTTCAATATGCTGGCAGTCTGCCTTGTCCACATTATTGGACACGGCCTTTTGGTCCAGGACAGGCCTTGACCGATGAAGAGGGGTTGTGACCCGTGTCTCGAGGCGGTTTAGACCCCTGCACTGTCTCGCTTTGAGTGCCAGCATTGATAAGTGAGCGCTTCAGTACGAAGTCCCATAAATTGCTTCGGTCAGACCGCCACCAGGCTCACACGTCGAGCCCTCTATGTGATTGATTGGATACGGTACACTGCTGTTATGGCAAACTAGGCGGAAGTTGTGCCGGGAACGCCAGGCCTTGCACCTGCACGTTGCCCAGAGGCCTTGCGTCTGCTGGCACGCAGTCAAGTACAAAAGACTGGTGATGGCGTTCATCACTGGCCTTTTCTCTTCAACAGACAACAGCAGGCTACGTCGCCTACCCAAGAAAGATGCAGCAGTACATCGGAATTACAGCCTACAATTTGTACATAAGAGCAACTGAAAACATCGTTGCGCTTCATGACTCTTTAGGGTCCGAACAGGGGGCCTCAAAGCCATCTTGTATACTCGGCCACACTCTGTTCACAAAAGCAATGAAGGCTCAACAATCGAGCTTTAACCTCGCAGACGTACTAGAACAGGTACATCAAGTCGTCTCTGAGATTGGCCCTCCACTGTCACAGCTATCCTGGGTATTGGCTACGGTTACCGACATCTATCTCAAGTTGATCGAGCTTCGCCAATTGTTGGACAATGAATTTCCCCACTGGAGAGCAGACTTCCCGTCATGTGCCGAATTGGCCCAAAGAACGTGGCATTGTTGCCTTCCGGGGTTGTCGGCGATGTCAGACGATGACGAGTGGATGATTCTCTGGGCACCTTGGCTCAGTACGACAGAAGCTACTACAGCCAGGCAGCTAGATCACGACTGCGTGCGGCACGAGGATCCGGATGCGATCGAAATATCCCCCGCCTACGAAGCTCATGGGGCTCGCACCTCAGATGAATTTTGGATCGAAAAGGATGGGCAATTCCGCTTCTGTTCGGATTCTGGGTAGCGGTGTTTCTGGTGGGCTGCTGATGAAGAAATTGACTCCGATTAGGGAGAAGCGTTGTGAACACGTGGGTCTGATGCTAAGGATTGTGGAAGTTTGTTAACTTTTAGATATGACTAAAGATATGTAGTACACCATGTCACCTCGCTATACCTTTACGTATCCATCTGTCATATTTCATTATCTCAGTCATTGCCCAGTACATGAGTCAATACCACCATAAGACAGGCATAGATAAAGGATGCTAGTAGTGCACGGAAGATCGTGTAGCCACCCAGCGCGGATAAAGTGCACAGAACGAGACAGTAGATGATATAGATCAATACACGTCCGAAAAGGATCCAGGTATAGGCCATCTGTGTACGCGTGAATGATCGTTTTCGAATGGCGGTAATACACTTACTTGATACTTCCTGATTGTCTTCAGTGAGCACGGCTCGCTTTACCATTACCTGCATAGCGCTCTTATATCTGTTGTTCATTGACAGACGGGGAGGGGGTGGATAGAGCAGAGGGGGTGCTACTTTGAGATCGGTCCCTTGTGGGATTTCATCCACCGGTGGCCGAGCTACCTGCGGAATATTGCCTCCAGGGAGCTCAATACCCTAGGGAATCACGGCCTATAAGGGTGAATGACCCTAGGGAACGGCCTTCCCTGGGGACTTAGGATTTCTAGGGGCAACCGACCCGAGGGATAGCTTTCCCTTGAACGATCCACCGTCTTAGGGTAGCAGTTAATTCAAGGATCAAGATCACTCACGGAAATGTTATCCTTACGGAGCTGTTGTCCACAGCAGCCGCCTATCCTTGAGTGGCGAATATAATAGGGGAGGATTACTCATAGGGAATAGCTCTCCTTGAGAAGTGTAGCCCTGACGGAGCCGTTGTCCCCAGGTATCGAGCATGCTAGGGGACGATCACCCACAGGGGACAGCATTTTTGTACTATATTTGCTATTGCCGAATCTAGCATTTTGCACCTCCTTCCCAGAGACTGCTGTTCTCGAACCGCTATAGCTCATCTTTGTCGTTGGAATTTATCTCGATTACCTCAGTTTCAACACTGTTCGACCGAAAAAAGCTGTTTGACGGTGCCCTGCGACCAACTTCTCGATTGTCCTGGCTGCTTGATGATCTCGCGTTGTCAGTCCTGTCACCCACAGGTGCTTCAATTTGTACATGCGGCTCAAGATAGATGCGGCGCACATCATTTCTATCGACCGACTTGCGACACTCTGGGCATGTGGTGCTGTATGCGAACCAGCGGTCTACACAGCCTGTACAGTAACCGTGTCCACAACGTGTAAACATTGATTTGGTTTTATCCATGCAGATTTGACAGATGAGATGCTGCATTGCGTGCTGTTCTCGCTGTCGTTCTTGCTGTTGATTCTCGAAGAGAGCCTTCCATTGAACGCTCGCAAGACGGTGTGTCTGGATATGATCTTGCAGTGCCGCGTTCTCTTGCACCTTCTTCTCGATGCACTGATTCACTGCTCGCATGGACTCGATCATTTCTTCACCTTGCAGTATTAATTTCATTTCGTACTCGTCTTTTGTAAGCATCACTGCTTCCGTTTGCTGCTGTAGTTTCTTTTTTAGAGCACGGCGGTCCCGATTCGTCTTTTGGATTACCTTCATTATAGCATCGATTTGGGGTTTGATGTCGACATCAGGCACATCACTCTCGTCGACAGCCGCAGTGGATCTGTGGCTGGGCATTTTCATGATGTAAGACGTATTAAAAGCTTAGTGAATTAATGAAATGGTGGTTATGAGGAGAAGAGAGACCAGGAAGACATGAAGCTTGGAAAATAGTAAGAGACAAAGGCTTGCCCTCGATCAGCTGGGGAATCCAGAAACATATATACGTATGACAGCACTCTTTGCCCCTGAACGACCCTTGCTCGTCACCTAGCAGAACAATTAGTGACATCCCAACCTGTGGTTGGTGGACAAACGGCGACATGGCGGTCGTTGATCATCAGCAAGGATTATGAACACGAGGGACCGTCTGTGAGACCTAAAGCTTGGATGTCCAGGGCTGAGTTAATCTTGCCGTGTGCATAATCTATGGACACGATTTGTCAATGCTCTCTGGCGGTCACATTTGGACCTCCATATCACAAGGGGTGTCCATGGCCGGGCACTACGCCGCGGCATAGCTTTGAAATCGCATAGGGATTGGACACCACGAGCCTCTGAGCACTCACCTGATGCGGCCAGCGGGCGGGGCATACAGCACGCCGCTGGTTGAACTCGAGTGAAATTGCCTCAACTTGAGATGGGGCCGGCCGCATCGAAGATTCAGCTGTTATGCAAGGTGGTGGGCTCAGCCAGCGAGACCATCTCGATCGTGTGGCTTCCAGCTGAGACCATGTGTATATATATCTCTGAATTCTCCAGCGGATTAAGGGCGAGCTTCATGTCTTCATGCTCTCTCTTCTCCTCAGAATCACCAATTTGTTGTTCCCCGAGCTTCTATATCTTACATCATGAACATGCCCGACCACAGATCTATAACGGTTCTTGCCGAGAATGACATCCCCGAGGTCGGCGTTACAGCTCAAGTCGCATCCCTTATTCAGGTGGTCAAAGAGTTGAGCCATCAAAACTGTACTCTAAAAGAGGAAATGCAGAAGCAAGTACAATCGATGGAACAAACAGATGTCTACTGGGAACAGACCATGCAGTCGCAGCGACGGCTAGGTCTCCAATCCATGAACGAGCTCCAACAACATATATTTGACGGATTGCAGCACAGAGAGGCACTGGAAGAACAAGTCCATCAACTCCGCACATCGCATCCTCTCATCTGTCAAATTTGCACGGAAAATACTAAATCAATGTTTACAATCTGTGGACACGGTTACTGTGACAGCTGTCTGCGTCAATGGTTCGTAAGACATGGCACTTGCCCACATTGCAATGTCCCCATCAGTATGACGGACGTCCGACGCAGCTATCTCGACCCGCCAAATCCGAATATTGTTGCGAGTGGAATAATCGAGGGTTATTTCAGCGATGAAGTTGATGATGACCTATAGCGGTTCGAGAACAGCGGTCTGTGGTGTTAGGACTTCCTCCTCAACGAACGGAAGTGCTGCCACAAATGGATGCCGGTGCTAGATCGGGCAATCGCAGATGGACTTTTATGTACAAGCAAATGAATGTTCCTGTGTTTGAGTATATAGTACACAATACCAGCTCACTCTTTATCACTCTGCTGTCTCGTTGCCCTAGAATCAATTGCACGCCATAAGACAGGCAAGGACACTAGTAGTGTTGTTGGGTAATGCTGTTCCCCTGTGGGTGATCCTCGATTCGTATTGCCTCAACCTGTGCTAATCATTTCCACCGTCGTCATCAAAGACGGTCAGCTGCGGATGCAGGATCAACCAGCATTTGTTGCCACATGGTGAACATCACAAGTTGAGTAGTTTGACCGCCCCTGCTCACACATAAACCTTCCGTAACATTCTCCCGTGCTGCTCTATTGCCCATGCACAGCTGTTGGAAGATCTGTACGATGACACCTGCGCCTTCCACTAAAAGTCATGTCGCGGTGGATACGAGTAAGGACAACGAATCCACATCCAGCCGTCTCGCAGTCCCTAGTTCTGATCAGGGTGAAAAGCAATATTCCACTTCTGGGTGGACAGAGGCGCTGGACTATGAGGTATGGGATGAAGTTCGTCGTGGCCAAAGAGTAAGTGAGGGTATTTGAATCATGAAGTCGTGTGCAGAGAGACGTGTAACAAATGTGGTGTCATCGTTATGCACTGAATTCTTGTGGGAAATACTGCAGCTGCGAGGAGAATCTGATTCCGTTGGTCGACCGTAATATCGATACAGCTCGCTGAATCATTCGATGAGAGGTTGTAGTGTCAAATCGCGTTCGGATCTTTATGCATCATCGCTGAGGTACCACGTATGTGAAGGTGTAATTGCACGTGCTTTAGCGCGTATTACTTGTACTTAATAGCGGCCTAATTTACGTTTATTTGTGGTTAGACAATTATGCATTACTCGCCGTATTTCACAAAGCAAGTGGTACAATGGAGAACGAGCGAGCATAGTTAAAATCCTGGTAGTTGCACAAGCATGTCGAGCGATACACCACCTTACTTTGCCGCACATTGCCTGTGCACAGGATTTCAGGTTTTGTATGCAACTAATCATATCTAAGGGTTTTCATACTGTTGATTCCTCATACCCCAATTTTCATGTTATCTCATTTTGATAGCGTGCACTTCGATCATCGCACTTTTCGTCCATCTCGTTGTGGCTTCACCAATAATTCATCAGGCATATTGTTTTGATAAAGGTCATGGGATACAGCAGGCCTCACAAGCACGTCAAGACGCTTCTGACCAAAACCTTACCCAAATGACGCGAGATTTTACTGTAAGGTTCCGCAATCCACTCATACGCCAGTCTTTTACCTAATCTCCCCATTTCTTCGGATCGAGGGTGTGCAGTACGGGATCAGCGGTATGGAACGAGTCGAGGCCGGCCCTCTTAGTTTGCGAGACCCCACTGGTGGATTTTGAAGTAGGTGCCACCCTCAGCATAATAGTACGTGGTTGCTTTGCTTCTGTGAGATCTCGTCCCTGACGTCCTTCTCTTATCATATAGTTATTGGCTATCGCTCGACAGACGTTAATACGACTCTGGGCTGTAAGACTACGATCGCCTTCTGCCTCGATAATCGATACATCGGCGAAGTATAAGCGTCGACCAAAGTTGTATATCCAGCTATCAAAAAATGCCTTTTCTACCGAGCCGTTCTCGAATTTTCGTAGCGTATAGGAGAACTCGACTGTTAGGTAGAGGCTCTTGAGGCCTAAGATTGGTATATTAGTAAAGGAAGACGGTAGAGAGATAATACGTACCGGTAAGTCGGACTCCCATATCTCGGTATACCATCGCCCAGGCAGCTTCCGCGTCTTTAATATACATCCTCGACCACTCGCTTTCACGAGGATTATCCAACCATCGGTCAATTCGAATACTCTGGATACTGGCTAAAGCTTCCGGTCTACATCGACGAAGGAAGACGGTAGCCGCAGTCGAATGGTCGAAGACGAATGTGGTGTTCAGGTAGAGGAGTAGTCGAACTTCTTCGCAAATTTGCTTACAAACAAGCGAGAGATTGATGGATGCAGATAGACCCACAGTCGCGTCACCCGCGCTGAGGCAATGAAACAATGGAGCGTTGTAGATGTCGTTATCTTTCGTGTCTCCGATGGTGATGAGGACGGTGACCGGTTGAAACACGAAGTGGTAGAAGCGGTTGCGAATCTCGCCTGGCAGGGCAATGAAACTGGCCTTCATCACGTTGAATGAGACTGACTCAATGGTACGCATGTGTGTAACATGCTTGGTCGGCTTGTTCTGTCACTATTTAGAAGTATTCGAATCAACAGACGCCAGTTGTCGCAGCACAACTTTCCACTATACTGAAGGAGGAATACTTGGTCCGTCAAAATTCTGGAGTCAAACCAGCTCTCCTCCAACCTAAGCCAATAGTCGTTTGGCTCGTATACGCAGGATGAAGATCTCTGCTTCACTGGTGACATTACCCAATGGATTGTAGTGAAGAATCGTACCTCCCCCTCGTCGAGGAATCCGCACCCCAGATCCACCACTGAAGAATCACACCCCAGCTCACGACCTCAGTTCACGATTGAATCACACCCCAGCTCACGAGTAATACCCCCCAAGATTGGTGTCACAATGATCACAAAGAGCTCCCATGGATATCGTAATTATGTTGATTGACAATGCGTGGTTGTGAGTTCCAAATGCTACCGTGGGTGAAAAGTCTTTGATTTGGCAGTCTAAGCCTATCAGCGATTCGAGGAGAACGCCACTCCACGATGTCTGGAGATCAATAAATTAGACTTCCGGGTAACTTGCAGAAGAACTGTCCTACGTCGGATGCGACTCCCAATCACGAGGAACCCCACTTTCTACTGTAACTTGCCGACTTGCAGCTTTGATTTTTACACTACAATAAACTAGCGTAACCTCACATGTAAACCCTGTCGAGGTTGTTCAGGTTGAATATTCAGAAACCCTGGTCCTAATCCTAGTTGTTTGCTCCACAGTAGTACTCGTGCAAGATTTCAAGAGACGAACATGTCTCATGTCCAAACTGTAGTTATTGATTCGACTGTAGGTATGAGCCGTTACGGAAGAGACTGGTGCAGGATCAGCAGTCTTCGCTCTGGCTCTGGCTGAAAGTCCATTTCGTGGTAGTCAAACTTCCCCGGAAAGACACGACGGCAGAGACTAGACAACCGGTCCCTCACTTGAGGATTCGCAGATACTGCAGAAAAACGTCAGCGGTACATTATTGAACCTATTCGGCACTTTGACCATACCACAGACTAGAGATCGTCCAGGATGCTTAGTGTACTTCCCAAGGAGTTCTTCTAGATTGGGAGTCTCCCATGCCATTTTTGCACGCTCACCCCACGAATCCGTGTGAGACATCTCTTCTGAACCTGAAGTAACGTAGACGGTGGCTTCGAGGACCTGAACGAGTCAGCAACAGCCAATGCCATCCTCAGCGTAGGCGCCGACACTTACACCAAGCGTGTCGTCGTCATCAAGAAGCTCAGTCATGAATGGCTTGTTGATCTCGTATTGTTCTGCACCCCGTTAGCCGGTGCCTCGACAGAGGAAGTACTTGGTGCAACAAAGAAATCACGGTCTGCATACGCTAATGTTAGCGTATAGCCCTCTATGAAGAACTTCTTTCCGCATTCTATTGGTTCAAGGTGCTGCAGTAGCGTATGCAGACCGTGATTTCTTTATTACACCAAGTAGCGAGCAAAGCGAACCTCGATTGTTGACCTGCCAGATCAGGTAGACCCGCCGCGTGCTAGACTTCCACTGATGTCGCATACTCATCGACTCCTTCGCCACCGCCATAACGCCGGCTATTCCCATGTCGGACGCAAACAGTAGGATGGTTCCGTATGCCGATGTGTTGATGGGCTTGCCATAGGGCCCATCAACAGCCGCCAAAAGCTTGCGCTGCGAGTTCGCGTGCGTCGCCAGATGGGCGGTAAGTCCGTGTTGCGGCTTCACGAGCAATGATAGCTCCCTGGTCTTACCGTCCACATCGTTGTGCCACCAAGCGATGGAAAATGGATGGAATTGGACGAAAGCTGATAGGGAGACTCCTGGCAGCCAGAGGAAGACATACTGGCCACTTCGTGCGTGGACGGGACGAGCGAGGTTGATGCGCACCTCAACCGCGCTCAGATCTCTCGTTCGCGCGAAGACACTGCACCGGGACCAGCCTCCGCGGAAGGAGTAGTTATGGTAGATCAGGCGCGCGAGCCTGCAGCAGCTAGTCAGAACGTAGGCGGACAGGCCTACCAGAAGGAACAGCTTCATGCCGCCGCTCAGGCCATCGTAGCGCCATAAGCTACACATCATGAGCACTGCAAGAGCCCTGTGGGTCCAGAGGAAGGTCTCGTACGCAAAGTAGCGCGGGAATGGAAGCGCCGACAGGGCCATGATGGCAAGAGCTATGACAGCCTAGGATGACAACAGTTTAGCGCAGTTCTCCAGACCTCTCGAAACTCACCATCAACGCGAAGCGATCGTTTGACTCTCTCACGCTGAACTTCCGTTCCACCTGCTGTAGAATGACGTGCAACGACAACTGTGCGGTGGCCATTACACCGAAAGTGCTGTGCAGTGTGCGGTAGGATCTGCGTGACATGTTGAGTATGTCCGCGGTGAAGTCTAGACGATCGCCGAGGAGCAGCGGAATGGTATTGAAGGCCGTTGCTGCGGCCGCTCGTTGACTGACTGCATTTGTGGTTTGTGCACCAACGAGATTGTAACAGCTAGTTCCACCCCAGTAGAGTAGCTGCATGAGTAGGTCTAGTCGCGATACCGGTGGTGTGAGGCGAGTGCGCCGCAAAATGTGGGCTTGAAGATATCGAAACACCCATTGTCGGGTGTTAGAAGAAGCAAGAAGTCGCGATAGCGCTAAAGCGGCTCGGCGGGCCAGCAAGGTAAAAATCAGTCCACCTACGACGAGCGAGTAAATCACTGGTGGGGTAAACGTGGCCATGCTGTTCATTTGCTTTCAAGAGTGTGGGCTGGTCAACTATCGACCTCTCATTGTTGGACTCCGAGGAATCGTCGTGAAATTTTGTAGCTGTTCTATTCGTATGCCAGGGAAGGGGGTTGGTTTTCAGACTGCGTCAACAATACTTCTAGCCGCCGTGTTGTGAACACACACTACCGAGAACTGGCTACCTGTTCAGCGAATCACCTGTTGACAGCTGCTCTAGCTGTCCACGCCCTACAGTTCTTGTGATGTATATAAGAGGCTCAGTTCTCAGTGCTCGCCATGTCCAATTCAAACCCCCTTCCAACATCAAGTACCATACGCCTTTGTCCTATCGGGTACAATGGCTCGAACACGAGGACCAAAAACCGCTAAGCAGGTCCCTAAGCCGAGGATTCAATGGAAGCAAAACACGCGAATCCTGCCCGCGACATACAAAAGTGCAGGCAGAGGTAAGAAAGAAGCTTTCAAAAATCGGAGGGATACCGTCCTGCGCAAGGGCCACATGCTGGCCAAAGAATTCGAAGTCAGCTTGTACCAGCTTATTTACAACCCCCGTCGGGATGAGTGGAACGTTCTCGTGAAGAATGCAACAAATGACGAGGCACCTCCATCGTTGAGTAAATTCGTGAGAAATCCCTGCCTCCGCACACCAGCAGCACCTTACTAAGATCGATATCAGATCGGATCACTCAAGAAAACCGTCATCAACAGAATCGAGTCAACCGACGAGGGAGATGTCGTGGTTGACATCGATGGTTCTTCAGGACGAGTCTTGACTGACGTTGAGGACCAGGACGTATGGATGGACGCCCGCTCGTCAGCAAGCGAAGATGACAGGCTCCTACCTGACATGGGCGGCTGTGAGGACATGGAGGTTGTGCACGCCAAGGGCACTCCATCCATTTCGAAGGTCTTTAGACTACCACCCCTCATTCTTCCGTTCCGGGACCCGAAGGACTCACGAGAGTGGAAGGAGTATCGAGAACCCATCCGCTCTCCAATGTTTTTGAGCGATCCTCTTACTCCCGAGCTAAGCCCATGATAGGTAGAATCTGTACTACTGTGCTGCGGTAGTCGAATGCAATACCTGCAGCTCGTCCATTCTGACTACTGGCGTGGGTCGAAACCGACTCGATACAGAAGTGGAAATGACGATCCATACATATGTAGTGAATAAATTTACTGTTCTGTATAAGTTGTTGTGGAATGGCGTTACCCTCAAGATGCGGGATGTCGCTGATGTAGCCGCGTGGTTTTGTCATTTTCTGATTGGTGACCCCGCAGGGGGTGACGACCATTTGTGCCCGGGTAATTATGCGGAACTATGATAGCCTGCCTTGGCCTTTCGATAAATCGATCTCGATCAAGACATTTAGCCCGAAGCTCCAACTCAAGATCGGAGGCTTGCCCAGTTTAGGCTGCGGCGTCTTCAACGTCCATGTCACCTGACGCATTAGTCCTGCGAGGTCGCGGGCGTACCGACCAGGATATGCTCGCGAGCTCTTCGGCCCCAGTTGCCAGACCACACCCGGCCCATACGCCCAGTGCCCACCTTTATCTCGCGAAGCAACTTGAATCACTCACATTGATGACAAGCCCCAATTACGCGACTAGCTGATGCAGCTTCATGAGTAACTTGGCTTGACTTTGAACTTACGGAACCGTGGATCCATGCTACTTTAAGATCCTTGCTCTCTTCCTTGCTGTACCACCCTACATTGTCCACGACCAAGCGCCCACCAGGGGGAAACTGTCCACGATGGCTTCGATGTATTATGTGAGTGAAACTACATTTCTGAGCATTTGTTCTCGATCAGCGCCTCCCGCACGTTCTGCATCTTTACCAGCTTCAAGTACTTCCATCCAGTACCCGCTGGAACGCGCTACCAGGATCCTCGAGCCAATACCGTCCTGGCACAGAATCTACGCGCCGAGTATGACGAGGGCAGCAGAATGCGGCACATCGTTTCTTCCAGCCAATCCTACACTCGGTCAAAGAGCCAAAAATGTGTATAAAAGTTCTCCCAATGCACTGCAAGGACCGATTCTCATGAATTATCACAGACCTCCTGCTCTACCGATTACTCAACCGCTCGCTTCTCAAAATATGACCAACCCACCTGTCTTTGCTCTGCCCAATTCCCTGCACAAACCCCCGCAATTCAATAGTGGCGAGCAACCCACAAATGAATGGTCAGACCTTCAAGGCGGAATGTATCTCTCGCACAATCCCTCCACCCTTCAATACTCCCAGAGCAACAATAGCCAACAACATCGCGCAGACAGCTTTTCCCATGGAAACATGAACTCAACTCAACACAACAGAACGCCCAGCTACACAGTAGCGATGCATGATCTAGTACAGCGGCCATCGAGCCAACCAATCTCGGTCCAACCACACCAACCAGCCACCAGTCAGCCGAGCCTAGGGCCAAGCAGTCTGCCACGATCAGGCTCTAGCGGGCCGGGATTACCTCAGGGCTCACATCTCGTTAGCTTCGTAATCACGGTCCTAGCACGGGTGGAGAGCTTGGAGAAGGCGCTTGCGGAAACGCAAGCACGCCTCGCGAGCTCGCAAAGACCATTATTAAACGAGAAGACCATAGCGAACCAGTTTAGATGCCTAGATGAAAAATGCCGGCAAAATGAGACGCGCACTAATGAAGTCATTGCCTGGATCAAGAACGTGGACGGCAGTATTAGCTCGGCTCGGGTGGAGGGTGAGGATGACGGCGGGGTGGAAGCTCAACAACGGATGATGGATGACAATTCGTTCTCTGCGCTTTTGTCGGACTCGGCGGACTTGTAGCTCAATACATATCTTCCCCCGGCCTTTTCGATCCTTTCCTCCACTTTTCCTATGCTACATGCTCTACATCTTCAAATGTGTGATGTCTTCCTTTCGGAGAGACGGCGATACGTGTTTGAACAAGGTTTCGTGTTTGAATGGGAGGAGATGAAAGCCCAGCCGAGCTGCCGCTATGGAGGACATGTGTGGAAATGGACGGCGAATGAATGTGATTCAAGACAGCCTCGCAACGATGCATAGCACTCAAGATAGAAGATGGCACGTAAGGAAATACGTACAAATCACAGCGTGCCACTTCTCCACATGATGAACCAATATATGCACACCTGCAATCACCGTTACACAATGGATTGCAGCTGCCTCCTGACTGCCACTCCCACATCGACCAGCACAGTGGGCCGAGCAGCCTCCTCTTTGTTTTCGATTGCTACTGACAACCTCGGAGCCAAACGGATCGCTCGACTAGATCATGCATCGC
>Ga0181467_100026_pt2 | contig 52370 bp, 56 predicted proteins | sample InSIn5gowninarea_2_FD_119079 | JGI IMG/M metagenome (GOLD analysis project Ga0181467, IMG submission 119079) | Clean room microbial communities from NASA Spacecraft Assembly Facility at Jet Propulsion Laboratory, Pasadena, California, USA -... ... | reverse complement strand
CTAGTCACGAAAGCCGAGTTCCTTCCTGTGTACACTTGCTCGCCGACTGTGTACCGCCAGACAAGCGTTTCCGAAGGAGAAATGTACGAACCCGAACCACAAACACCGCGCTAAAGTGACCCGAACATGAAAATGGATATGCACAACCCTAAGCCTGCGCTCAATTGCAGGCTCGGGATCTGCACATGCGCTCACCTGCTTCTTTCGCTTCCCCACCTCTTGATCTTCAACCCGCACCCACTCCGCCAGTTTTGTCATACACAGCATCCCCGTCAACAATATTTAACCCGCGCTCTCACTCCTCAATCTCGCACATTCCTTCCTCCACTTGGCCGCCTCGTCCAGGCTTTCCTTGAGCTTCGTTCGCAATTCCTCAATTCCCTGGCCTCTCTTGACTTGATTGAACACTCGCATCAGCTCCTCATTATTTCGGTCATACAACGCGCCGTTCTCCTCATTCGCAAGCTTCAGTCGCTTGTCCAGGTCTCTGGCCTTACGCTGCGACGCCTCCACTGATCGGCTCAGATCCACTCCGAGAGTCGTAGTCTGACTTTGTAAATTCGTAATCAAATGGGTTGTTTTGTTGTCCAGAGCACGCAGACGGGTGCCGAGATTGGCGAGTAGCATCGTTCGATCGTCCGCTAATAAATCCGGTCCTGATGCAGTAGGCTCGAGTTCTGAAAGCTTGCTGTGGAATATATCGATATCTGACTGCAAAGTCTTCTTAGTCGTTTCGATGGCTGCCTGCTGATTCTCTAGACGCTCCCTGAGCTTCCGTGGACTATAAATTCGTACTTTGTCCGTCGCGGAATCGGTATGGGGCGTCTGGGGTTTTTCTAATCGAAGGGCTAATGATGGCGGGGTATTGCTTGGATTCCAGCGTTCAGTGAGGACAGCCCTTGGCACAGCGACTGGTATCGAAGAAGGAGAACGTCTTTCTCGTAGTCTAAGTGGCGACGCACGGCTGGTCGCGAGCAGTTTGGTTGGCGTATTCTCGAAGTGTAAAGGTGTACTCTCCGCTGCGAAGTTAGGAGGCCGTCTGCGCAGGGTTTGATATCTCCGGTGCAAGGGCGGCGTATTTTCCTTTGTGACGGTCGGACTCGCATGGACCGTACAAGCTCTGAGCGGACTATACGTGGCGTTAAGCATGGCACCGGGCGTGAGTGGCGAAGCTTGAATGGGTTTAGGTAACTGAGGTGCGCTGTCGGCTACTCGGGGCGTCGTAAAGGGCGACAGGGGATCCATGGATTTTGTGACTCTCAGATCAGAAAGAGAACTACGCCGTTTCTTCCTCGAAGTGTTCGAGGGCTTGTCGAAAACTTGGCTTGAGAATGGTGACCCGACTTCATTCTGCTCTAGAGTAGGGATGGCTGGACTAGCTTGCGGCTGCGGAGGACTGAATGTGTCAAATACCAGAGACTTCTCATCATACCTGGATCGTCCCAACAAAGTCGATTGACTGTCTGCTCGAACGGGCTTTGAGCGACCTGCGGCCAATTTCGTATGGTCTTCTGCGGGCCGGCCATTCCGGCTCCATTGGCGAAGTAGAGTGGTGACACGGGCGCCACTTTCTGTCTTGCTATTGTGTCTCTTGATCGATCCGAACCCAAGCCTCTTGCTAAGTGAAGCAGTCTTGGTGTTGAGCGATCCCATGTCTGCCATGAAGTCCCGAGACGGTGTGGTAGAGCCAGGCATCGGCGTAGCAGAGCCGCTGTGCGTGCTGGACACCTCGTACTCTGCAACTAGGCGGTCGAACAATGGTATGAAACGATGCGGATCATCGTCAGCAACAACAATATCGGTTATGACGGCCGTCAATGTGCCCATATCGCTATCATTGCCCATTCCATCGAGTAGATCCGCGAGCAAACCGATGATCGCTTTGAGTGCTCGGCGATTTTGGGGAGCAAGGTCGTCAAGCGTCTTCTCGACCTGTTCCTTAAAATCATGTGGGCGCAAGGTCTCAGAGTGGGCCTGCAGATCTGTCAATGTCTTGATGGATATCAGCTCGCCCAGCCTCTCCTTCCATGCGAATTTGAGGAACTTCTCAAAAGCCGCAAAAAGGACGTCCACCGGTACTTGAGCAGATCGCTCATGGTCTGTTGGATGTTCAAGTAATATGTTATACAGCTCACTGATGGCAACTTCATCAGCCTCTCTCCTATTAATAATGTTGCGACCCACAACATTGCCTTTTCTAGCATGGAGTGCCAGCACATAGCTCGAGAAGGTCTCTTCAAGGACGTGGATGGGAAGTAATGAAGACTGCCCATCCGTATTGCCCAACAGTGTTATCTTTGATGCAGTTCTTGACGGTCTGTTACCAAGGTCAGGCTCCGAGGTCGATTTGACTGGTGGTGCGGCAGGTGCGAAAACAGGTATACTGGAAAGAGAAGGGGTGTGGCGCTCGAATTCCTTCGAAGGTGCAGCATCTTTGTGGGACACCGCAGCAAAGAGGTTCGTGAGTGCTTTCACAGGTGAAGGTGGCCTGTATGCTTTGCGCTTAGCAGTACCGCCTTCTGCCACATCGCTGGAGACCTTGATAGAGGAGAGGATGTCGTGATTGTGTTGGAGCAAATAAGATGCAACTGCCGGATTGCGAATTTGACTTCTCATTTGTAGTGCATGGCCAACTGTAAAAGATTAGCTGAGATAGCACCGTTGGTTTGAGGTTGAGTATTGTACACACGTCTTCTAATGAGCACAGGAAGGAACTCGGCTTTCGTGACTAGATCTCGACTTGCACGCTCATTCGCGACTTCTACTTCCACGCGATAAAAGCCCTCCCCCTCCAAAGACACGGAAGCCACAACTTCGATGCCTTTTTGCCCTGGTCTGATTCGTTTCGCGTGCGCATCCGGATCGATGACAATTCTCACAGGTGCATACTGCGTCTGTTCTTGATCAATGCGCTTCTCATGGATAGCGGTGAACAGAGCGAGATCAAGACCGGCAATAGCTGACATGCGGACTTCCCAGTCCGCACTCTCCCGTTGCATTTCCGAGAACCGTCCTTCGACACGCGCTTTGACGACCTCTTCGATCCATCGTCCTGCTTTGCCTTCATAGCTGGCTTGCAGGCTATAGACAAAAGTGCAAGGAGCAAGTAGAAATTTCGCCACACGTGGCGTACAATTCCTATGGGAGTCATAGAAAGCAGATGGAGATAGAGTGATACCAGTTCCGCTGTTGATTTCAGTGAAATCCACCGCTCCAAGCGGCGCCCAAGCATAGAAGCTCAAGCTGTATGCCTGCTCATGTTGAGTTTCGTTGCGAGTACCCCTTTCCAGGTAAGGGCGATCGATCTCGGCAAGGAGACCTCGAGCCGACAAGCTACCCTCATTGTGTTTAGATGCAACGACGAGATATCCGCTGAAAAGCAGTAGCATGTACTCTTTCGCCATTTCGGACTGAGTCCGACCATGGTACGGTGGATCTAGTGCTAGGGCATCCATGGCCGTAATGAAGCGCGCAGCCCGCATCAGATCTGCAGGCCAGGCATAAACTAGCTGCTGAAGTCGAGACGTTCTTGAGTCTCGGGGCACGAAAGTGTCTTGAGAGCAAATTGCCGTGAGGATATCCTTGGCTTTGAGGAATGTCTTGAGTGAGGGGTTCTCACTGGGTAACTGCTTGACAATATTGTCGATGTAAAGGGCATATCGGGGCAACCGCTGAATAGGCTCAATGAGTAGAGACATAAGTCTTTGCTCGCCAACCGTCTGCAGATATCTCGCCAGACCAGAGTCACCGTCTGCCAAAACTATTCTGATATGTTTCCCCAACGAAGGGTGTGCCTGCATGTAGGATCCATAGCAAGTCGTAAATCGTGGAAACCATGTAAGAAGGCACTCGGCAAGTGCCAGCACACAAGTCTCGCTAACAGGACTGTTAATGCGAGCTTGACCGCTGTCATAGACTTGGATTTCTTCTTGAGGCCGGGTTTTTTTCTCTCGCAGCACAGACAGTAGAGCATTCAAGAACTTCGAATTGGTACGCAGGATTTCAGCGAGAGTCGACGGGAACAAACCCTTGAGTGCTGTTACGCTGGCGTGCGAGCTCCGTGCATCAAAACCATTCACCTCTTCAAGACATCTTGTCGCTATGGAGTGTACTAGCTCGTCTAACTTTCTGACATAATTATGTTCCGTGCCGACGAGCTCCTGTATTTCCAGCCGTACTTTATCTTTCCTTGCTGGTGTGAAAGAGCTCGGGTGATTAATCGCGTCAGCCCTGGAAGGAACACGGCAAATCTTCGAAGTGGGCAAGAATGCTGGTTCGCCAAAGAGCTGGATCAATGAAGCATACTTGCAATGCCGGGAACTATCGTGATGTTCGAAGCTGCTTGAATCCGGGATTGTGAATCGTTCTGTAGGTACGCCGCCTGTAGTCTTGCTAGGAAGTATCAGATCCACATCGACGCATGACAGCGACTGCGCTGTATATGCCGCGCTGAGACTCCTCAATACTTCTTTCGGGTTGTTCGCTTTCACCATGCGGCTAGCGAGATGGGCGGCGTGCGCCTCATTAAACAGTCCTAGTGCAGAGGATCGCTTGTCTGTTGACAGTGAGTGCTTTACCCAAGCGTCCTTGGCAGGCTCTGGCAGCTCCGAGAAATACTTGAGCAAAGTGAACGCCAAGCCGCGACATACTTCGTCTCCTTGCTCGTCCCTTGGTAGGCACTCCACCGCTTTGTACAGTGGAGAGTTTGGTGAGAGTGCGAGTCGAGGATAAGAGCGTACACCTGCTGGTGTCAGGACATGACACTGAATGCGCGAGCTGCTGGAAGGGTGCGCTATCGATGTTGATGAGATGCCGTAGAGGAGCAGGATCCGGTCATTTGACAGGATCGGATCAGTCGTGTGGAAGAGCTGAAGGTCCTCGGTCGCGAAAGACAGCTGCTGTGAGATGATGACCATCGCTGCGGAAGGATCATAGCTTGTTCGAAATATTCATCACGCGCCGCCCCTGAATATTCACAGTTTGCTAAGGTGATCAATTTGTATAGTCCAAACTTCCTGGGAGGGCGAAAATTGTCGCACAAGCATGTAGACGCTCGATATGTGAAGCTGCATCCATCTCTGTAGCTTTACCCCAAGTCTTTCGCATGTTAGTGAATATTCGCAAAAGAAGAGGTGAGTGTTTCGTTATTGCCAGATTGGGAGTATATTGATGTATTCTGTGGACACGTCCATAGTTACTGTGCTAGTCTTCATTAGGTAGTGGCCCCCCCAAACAGGGTCTAGGAAAATCTGGCGTAGCCACTAATAAGAAAGACTAGCACAGTACTGCGGAGAGACAACCTTGACCACATCATTTTATCGAGTTAAGCTCCTAGCTGTGCCGAAAGCCTCATCAACGAAAAAGTTTCACTTGAGCGTGATGCAGAGGACATCACAAGTACGACCACCGACCATGAAGCCTATACCAGCCATGATTGCCTCCGTCACTCCCCAGCGAAAATCCGCACCTGCTTGACGAGCACCACCGCCGCCATCATCTTCAACCAGCACCTCCACTTCTCCAACCCGCCACCACAAGCACAGGCCGAAGCCACTCAACCAAGGCTAACCTGTACCTCGCTCTTACCCTCATCCACCTTTCCCCTCCTGCTCGCCGCGTTCGCCTATTTGACTCTGTACATCCGTCGCCGCCACAACGGCAAGCGCCAAGCCGCCCATAATCCATGTAACCAGAATCGTATGCGGAGTCCTTGCCATTGTATACGGTGCAGCGTGAGGCTGGACGTCGAAGGAGGAGTGCTAATATAGATGACGAGGAGAGGGCGACAGGCTCCTTGGTAAGGGGTAGGGGAGGGGCGTTGGCGTTAGTGGTACGGGACGGTATGGTGCGGAGGCTGGCGTCGCTGGAGCAGGCGAGTCGGGCGCGAGGTGTCGGTTTCTTTTCGTTGGCCGATGCGAGACTCACCGCCAGACGCCATCGCAGAAGCGCGGGTGGGTCATGTGATGGTGGAGATGGCTCGCGCCGAAAGACCGACGTGGAATAGACACGCCGCTTTCAGGCCTTGGTGGAGGGCTCAATGGGCAGGACGTGCCTCCCGAAGTCCTTCGCCCTCAATGCGGATGCGGTGGACGCGACAAATCCCTTCTACCATCTCTTCACAAGAAATACTCTGCCACCGGCTTCTTCGCAGGCATCCCACGATCATGTAGCTGTTTCGCCGCTTCGAAAACCCTGTACCTCCTTCCAGGCCCAGGTTTCAGACCTGCGTCCCCTCTCAAGCTCGATCCTCCTCGTCCAGAATCACCGTTACTCCGCGGCATATACCCAGCATTGGAACCGTCCTCGCCAAGCTCCAGAATCGCCGCCACATTACCGCAACGGTAGCAGTAGTTTGGCGCGGACCACACCGTAACGATGGTACTATCGAACATCTCCTTGAATCCCTCCATTACGAGCTGGTGCGCACGCGCAATGAGCGAGATGTTATTGTTGTGGTTGAATTGCTTCACGACGTCTGCGCCGAAGAGGAAACCCGCGCCTCGAGGTGAGAGGCCCCAGCCCTCGATATCATCAGGGTCGGACCAGAGAAGGTCGCACATGGGTCCTTCGTGGGGCACTTCCTGCTTTCGATCGATGAGCCGGATCTTATCTATGCTGTCAATCATCGGGCTAAGACCTCCGTGGACGCACAAGACCGCGCCACCGTCGTTGGCTGAGGATCCGTTACTGTTGACAGACGCACTAGGGCCTGATACAACAGGGCTGGAAGGTATGCCCGACTTTTGACTTCTGTCGCGAGGTAATCTGCTGATAATCTCGTTCTGAGAATTCAAGATCTCGATCTCGATGTTCTCATCTTCCGTCGTGCTCAAGTCTTGCTGGGAGACCATCCCTGCAGTCGAAGTGCTCGAGGGTTCCAGTCTGGTAGATGCACCAGACACAAGCGCACCGAGAGCCAGATAATCAAACACTTCGCAGCAATATCTTCAATTGGTGAGTACGGATCGCGCATGATACACGGACTGATCATACCTCCACACATTAGCACTCCCATATTTCCGAATACATTCATCGTAAAATCCGTAGACTGTCGTTATCTGCCGTGATTCGTGGTTGCCCCTGATCAGTGTAATCCTGTCTGGATATCGAACTTTGAGGCATAGCAGTAGAAGGAAGGTTTCGAGCGAGTAGAAGCCGCGATCGACAAAATCGCCTGGGCATGTCAGTAAAGGATAGATGCCGGACATGCGCACAGACCCATGAAGAGGTAGTTTGTATCCGGTACATCGCCACCGACCCTGAAGAGCTCCATGAGGTCGTGAAATTGTCCATGTATGTCGCCACATATCTGAAGCTGTCAGTGTCTCCATGCACTCTCCACCATTCCGATAGCCACACACCGTCACCGGCGCATCAACTCCCACTACGTTCCCCTCTTCCATGAGCAGCTCCCTCGCCTTGTAACATAATTCCCGCACTTGTATTTCTGGTATGGGCCGACAGGCGCGCAGCTGCGCAATAGCCCTGGACATGGGATTAGCATGTGACGACGACCTGAGCACATGTGGAATCTTGCTTGTCAAGGTCGCTCATCCTTGTTACGGCACGCAGACGTTCAAAGACGTCGCGGCTCTTCTGCTGGCGCGTCCAAGCTCAATATTCGTTGCGACGAAGAGCTCTTGCTCCAGGCTTATCGCGGTGGCAAAGGACCGCACTGAACGGGATGGAGTTTGTAGACGTTCGAGCAGTGTTTGCTTCGGTCCCGCAGAGTAAGACGAGCGACGCGAGGGATCTATAAAGTGGCGCTGTGGAAAGAGAGCAGGATCTGAGAGGACGAAATTGATGCGGCGGTGTTTGACGCGACAAGATGGGCATGCTCGCGCGACGATGATGTACCTACTTTCTTTTGGTGTTAAAAACACCGATGCACCGAGGCGGAAAATTCACGCCGCCTGGCCTGCCGTACTCATCGATCGTCCCGTCTGGTATCCCGATCTGCGTTTCAGATCCGAAACCACATTCGAAGCCAGGACTGACATCTTCCCTCTGCGCTATTGACTTGCGTCAACAGTAGTCAAGCTATATTGCAACCTGGCAGCCATTCGTGCGACCACCTTCAAGGCCTCTCAACCGTGACACAGCTGACCTCCATGTAGGCCGGATGCTGTCTTCTTGAGTTCCAATCACTTCCCACGGCACCGCTTTCCCGCCTAGCTGCTTGACCCTCGCGTCGTGATCCCTCCAGGAGCTCCGCGTTTATACCGTTGTTCAGGAAAATATTTCGCCTCATCGAAGAAGAACTCCGTGGCGGATCGAGTTGCCATTCCCGCCTTAGACATCCCAAACCTTCCACCATGCCACCCGCGTTACATCCTCGAAGCGCCTTCACAACGTCCCTCTTCACAACAACGCTCGCCATATCCTTCCTCGTCGTCGGTCTGCCCCATCTCATACCATGTCCCGTCGACTCCTCCCAGCATGCCGATGGCGCTATGGAAATCATCGATGCCGATGGACGAAGGATGCGCAGACGGTTACGACTGCCCAAGGAGCAGGAGATTGCGGGGGTGTCGCGGCGGGAAGATAAAAGAATACCACACGGGGTTCCTCCCGCTGTAGGAGACTCAGTGGAGACAGATGATGCCGAGAGGGAACGAAGGAGGAGGGAGTGTCCAGTGCCGAAGCCTGGAGCGATCGTGGGTCAAATTTTGGGGTTTAGGAATGAGCATGATTCAAAGAGACCGAGTATTAGGATCGAGAATGCGAGGAGCGATCCAAGTGCAATAAGGAGGGAGGTGGGCTGAAATAATTGGCAAATAGTGGTATATGTTCGTACTGTAGATACCCACAAAGAGAATCTCAACTTTGCAGCTCAATCATTCGCGAAGACGGCTTCATTTTCATGCAGGGCTTATGCTGGAGCAAATTCGCTTCCTCTGTAGAACAGCAAGCACGATGGATCAACTGTGTACAGACGCCTGCGGTGGAGGTTTTTGGCAGTGGGTTTGCAATGGATTCGCAGTAACTTGCACTGAACGAGGACTGCACGAGGCCAAGTCGCGGCGACAGTCCACCTGAAATACCACCATGAAGCGAGGATTCTCAACTCTGTTGCACGGATTGTCGTCTACACATTCACATTGATTCGACGGACCTGAGCACCACCAAATTCTCATGCATTCGCGCTGAGGATACTGGGGGCTCCTTTTTTGTGATGGCAACAGTATCATGGCCTGATGCTGACCTGCTGGCATGTAGAACCTGTCGCACGAGACATGTAGCTATAAGAAGAGCGGTAAGAAAAGGCCAGCAGCGAAAATCACTTTCATGGCCAGACATGGATAACAGGAGCAGATCTCGTCAAACAATGGAACATGCCATCGATACAAAGGTAGGTCTCCGATTCGTGTGGATAAGACCCGACATTCCAATTGGCTACGTCTTTATCTCAGCCCTACCGGCAGCAGCCTTGCGCGTGCTGTACCGAGTATTACCGCGCTTCCTGGCGCTTCACGAAGTCCCAGTAGTCTCGGCACGATGCAAATCTTTTCTTAAAGGACGGGACGGCTCAGGACAGGATAGGATTTCTCTAGCCTCCTCGAACTGCTATCTCGGCGACTTGCTATCTTACTCCATCTCCACCTCCATCCTTATCAATCCGTGTCCTCATCTCGCCAGTTCCATGGTGCTGTCTTGATATGCCGGCATTCTCCGGGGCAATAAGGAACCCTGCTACTTATTACTCTTCGTGCCCCCTGCCCATCCCGCTTTCTCCCAAGGCTTGATTCTGACTCACGTGCTTTCACCTCGCATCCTCGTCCGCCATATCCTCTTCATCATGGGTATCAATACCTGGATTGGTAGGGCAAATGACCTCGTCGCCAAGTCGATCGTGGGCAGGCGTTTCCGCCTTGAGGGGTCAGGCCATCGCCTCGAGCGCAAAGGTTCCCGTTTCTTCACAGAGGTCCGCGCCGGACTCGCCACCTTCTTCGCCATGGCTTATATCATATCCGTCAATGCAAATATCACCTCTCAGAGTGGCGGCACCTGTGTTTGTGAGGGGACTCCCGATGACCCCACCTGCGACCTGGACTCGGCCTACATGCTTTGTGTGCAGGTCGTGCAGAGGGACCTGGTCACGGCGACGGCGGCAATTGCAGCGCTGACTTCCTTCTGCATGGGACTTTTTGCAAACAGTATGTATAATCCCCTGTGTGTAAGGCAAGCAGTACTCATCATCTCTAGTGCCCATTGCACTTGCTCCTGGTATGGGCTTGAACGCATATTTCACATTCACCGTCGTTGGCTATCACGGCACCGGCCCTGTACCTTACCGCCTGGCCCTAACAGCCGTATTCGTGGAAGGTTTCGTCTTCATCGGGCTTTCGCTCCTCGGCCTCCGTCAATGGCTAGCGAGGGCGATCCCCGCCTCGATCAAATTGGCCACGGGCGCCGGTATCGGCCTGTACCTTGCCATCATTGGTTTGACCTATGACAGCGGGATAGGAGTGACGACCGGGGCTTATGCCACGCCGCTCGAACTCGCCGGTTGCCACCCCAGCATGCGCGACGAGGTGACGGGTGCCTGCCCGGGCAGCGACAAAATGCGCAACCCCACAACCTGGCTCGGCATCTTCTGCGGCGGCATCTTCATCGCCCTGCTTATGACCTACCGCGTCAAGGGCGCCATAATCTACGGCATTGCCTTGACGAGCATCATATCCTGGCCGCGTGGCACCGCTGTGACCTATTTCCCATACACCGAGCTCGGCGATTCGGGCTTTGACTTTTTCAAGCAGGTCGTCGCCTTCCACCCCATCACCAACATCCTGAACGTGTTGCAATGGGACCTCGGTGACGCACCTGGTGCATTTGGACTCGCGCTGATAACCTTCCTCTACGTCGACATCCTCGACTGCACCGGGACGCTCTACTCGATGGCCAAGTTTGCAGGCGCCCTGGACCCCAAGACCCAAGACTTCGAGGGCTCAGCAGTTGCCTACCTGGTCGATGCAACGGGCATCAGCATCGGCGCGCTCTTCGGCTCCCCCCCTTGCACCGCCTTCATCGAGTCCGGCGCCGGCATCTCCGAAGGCGGCAAAACCGGCCTTACGGCCATGACAACAGGACTCTGCTTCTTCGTCAGCATCTTCTTCGCGCCCATCTTCGCGTCGATACCTCCTTGGGCAACCGGCGGCACGTTGATCCTGATCGGAGCCATGATGATGAAGGCCGTGACCGAGATCAACTGGAAATACACGGGCGACGCCGTCCCCGCCTTCGTCTGCCTGATGATCATGCCCTTCACCTACTCCATCGCCTACGGCCTCATCGCCGGCATCTTCACCTACATCCTGCTAAACGGGATCCCATGGGCGCTCGAGAAGCTGAGCGGAGGCCGCATCAGGCCGCCCCTCAAGGACGAGGCAGAGACGTGGACGTGGAGGATCGAGGGCGGGCTCTTGCCTGGTTGGATCAGGAGGGCGGCTGGCGGGAAGAGGGATTTCTGGAGGCCGTATGAGGAGGTCGAGGGTGTCGAGAGGGGAAAGGTCGAGAGGGTTAGTAGTGGGGGGAGTCATGATGTTGCGGGGAGGGAGGGCGTTGTTGCGGGGAGGATGAAGGAGCTGGAGGGGAAGTAGTGGTGATTGGAGAGGATGGAGCGGTTTGAGTTGTAGGGTGTTTGGTGGAGACCTTGTGTATAGGGCGATGTTTGGAGTAGGAAGCGATGATGTTGTCTGCGACCAGCACGATCAGCAAAAACCATATCTTTTGAATCACTCGAGAAAAAATCGAACCGATGTCATGACCGGTCAATCTTCCAGAACCACCCCTTTCCCTTTCTTAGCTGCGTCAGCGTTGTAGCCCTATGAATCTTCTCCTTTGCACAGACTGGAGTGGTGGACAGGTGACGCGGCAGGGCAGCTAGATCGAGCTTGGATCCATATCAGATCTTCGATCCATATCAGATCAGATCCACGTCAGACTTCAGATCTATCCCGTTCGATTTCATTTCAGTTACGCCTCACCTCAACTCACCTCACGCTTCTGCCGTCGCGGGCCCGCCTACATACCTTCCCTTCCTGCCTCCTCCCACGTCCACGTCCACGTCCAATCCCGGCCTCTCCCTCTCGTTACTACTATCTACTACCATCAGACTACTATCATATACCTCATGCATGATCCATCCATCCCACAAGATTCCCTTCACGGAAAGGGAAGGGAATCTTGTGCTTATTCACTTTGTATCTCGCCCTGGGGGGTCATCATGTGAAATGTCGAGTGCCTATTATTGCCATCACAACCCCCCGTTTCTCCCTCGTTCTCATCCAAGTCGTTCGCGTACACTTTATCTGGATTGTGTCGATCCCGGATTATCATCATCACACCATGAGTAGTGCTGTATTGTGATCATCGCAGTCATCCTGTGCTAATATCGTGATGGTGAATCGGAGGAAGATTGTTGTAAAGCTCATTCATTGTGCATTTGATCTATCTATATCCCTTGGAAATTCGATGTCATGGTTGCTCCTAACGACACCTCCAAGCTTGTAGCATGAAGCATCCACTGCAGGGAAGCATCCACTACAGGAAAGTATCAATGTGACCACCATAAAAAAGAGCCATAATGTCACATCCCTAAAGCCTAATAGCACCCTTAGCGATCGGCCCGGTCGGCCCGCCATAAGAGCTGAAACCGGGGCCCGCCGCAAACGCCGTGAGGATCGGGTCGGCGACGGCGGGCAGGTGGCGCCCAACGCGCTGGTGACGCCGTCAAAGTCGCACGTGAGCTGCGAGATCTGGGTAGCCGAAAGGCCGGCCAAGGACTTGGCCCGCGCGGCACCGAAGGCGGATGCGAAGCAGAAGGGGTTGGCGGCGTCGGTCTGGGCGGTGTAGGCGCCACTGGAGATGACGGAGTCCTCGATCTGCTTAATGGAGTTGCGGGTTCCGGTGTTGCAGCCGACGGCGAGGATCTCGGGGACGGTTTGGGCGAAGTAGAGGACGTCGGACTCGACTGGGGTTGTGTTAGTGGGATGCGGGCTGGAGCGAGATAGTTTTGGTTTGGAAGGGACATACAATATGGGATCGTGTGGGTGTCAAGATGTTGCGCTTGTACCAGTTGTCCGGATTGCGCTCCTTGCCCTTGTTCCAGATCAGCTGTTTGCCAATGTCAGCATCATGAAGCCATGAGCATTCCTTCGGAGCTTACGTTGGTGCCCGTGCCAGTGACGGCCATGAAGGACTTGAGGACTTGCTGGTTGGGGATGCCCTCTGGAGCCTCGGCCGATTTGTTGGACATGAACCGGTAGATTAAGGTGGATGCTGCCTGAGAGACCTGAATGCCACCTAAAGGGAGGTCTCCAGAAAAACTTCTCAGCAGTCAAAAGGAAGAGTTGAACGCACAGGTGGATATGGGGTTGTTGGTTTTTTCAATGAGGCGCTGGCGGCCGAAGTTACGGAGGCTCTCCAAGTTGTAGTTGGCGGTGGCCAGGTCGCTCTGCATGGCGAAAAACTAGATCGTGACTGTCAGTAACCTTCTCGTTCAAAATCCAACGATAATGGCTGGGTAGTAGAACATACCTCGTTGAATTGGTACATGACGAGCCTCGTGTTCGTTCCATACTGGTCCAAGTCGACACACATAGGCGAACTGTCCGTCTCATAGTTGTTGTGCGAACTAACAATGCCAGTATGCGGGACACCGGCTATGGACAAGTGAGTGCCGTTACCATCGACAATGGCACATTTTGTTGCCAGGAAGGTCGACAGATCCTGTGGACGAATGTGAGCTGGATAGACCATTATTGAGTTGTGTGTATGGAAGTATATCTAACCCTTCCCATGCCAAATACGACCCACGTGCCATCGATAAATTGCTGGATCGATGCGACACTATGGTGAGGGATGTATCCATGGTTGGCCATGGCATTCAGACCACTGTGACATGGACATTAGACTCTTTCATTCAAAGTCTTTTGATCATAAACATGCACTTACGGGCAAGGGCCTCTCGCATCGGTAGTCGTCAGTGGAACGAACTTGTAGATGCCCTTGTTGCTGACACGCTGCTGAGCATCGTTGAAGGGCGGAGGCACAAATGGCAGAGCACCGGTCCCTTGTGGTGCAACACCACCTAGAAGCTGACGAGCTTCCTGGTCCATGGACAAGCCTGCTTCCCTCGCCGACTTGGCTTTGGGGTTGTTCGGATCTGTCATCATGGCAGGGAAGGTTGCCACATGGGAGGCGGCGAGACCGAGCGCAAAGGAGAGAGAGAGAGTCTTCATCGTACTTGTTTTGAATAGGCAGTATGAATGGGAGAAGAAGGAGAGCACCGGGGTTGATAATGAAGGAAGAGACACATTATATAGAACAGGGCAATGCGTACACACTCAGACCGAGCGTTTGACGAGCACCGAGCTCGACCAGGGTAGTTCAGCGGGCTGGTGGCGACGGGTACAGTCTAGCCAAATAATGAGTTTGAAAGTCCGTGGGCCTTGGCGGTATCAGAAGTATCGACCGCAACACCACGATGTTAACACTCCATACTTTTACAACCCCGCATATATGGACGCGAAAGCCGATGGCCAATCGTGGAGAGCATCTTACGACCACCGCCAGTGTCCAGCCAAGCGAATTTGCCGCAAGCCTGTCCCGAACTGAAACCCTCCTTGGCCGAGCCGTATGCTGAAAATGTCAAGTACGATGGTCGATACACTTTGTCGGATCAACAACTGATCAACATCGATGTGGCCGTCGCATGGGACGGAGTTCCCCTTCTCGCCTGGGTCCGCAGGGCTAACAAGATTCGTCATTCTCGTCATAGACTGGGAAGTCATGAACCATGACCTCCCCTCCCATCACAAACCGCTGGTACTCACGCCGCATACGTAGGTGGGTCTGCGATGTTTTGGTCGCCAAATGTCGAGGGTCTGTAGTCGACCGGTGATCCGGGGTAGCGGACAAGTTTGGAGGATATTGGAGAAAGCATGGTTAAGTAGTCGGCCACGCTTGCTTCGTGGCTGGGGAGGGTTAAGCTTCCGTCGTCCCACCGAGCATGGCATGCCTCGTGCTGGTTCCTTCCGTGCCAATCAAGTCGTCGGAAATGTCATCTTTCAAGTGAGACCGTTAAGACAGAGTTTGTGGAGGTTGTGAAAGTGCCTCCGCATCTTGGAAATTGCTCGCGTCGCCCCTCCCTCCCCTCATCTCCCCCGGATTTACTCATTAACCTTTTTTGCAACCTCAAACCTTGGTCTTGGCTCGATCAAGCCAGCTGCGTCATGACGACTGGGACGTTTGTCCCGCTCCGACACCCTTCATGGCTTGTGTTACAATGGCTTGTTATTGCCAATATTCCCGAAAGACCCGTCCGAGTAACAATAAGCAAGGTATGCCATGCAGTCAATACTGACATCATCCGGCTGCTACTCCAGACATTTCCACCGCTCCGACGAGATTATGCATGCCTGAATCATCCTTCTCAAGACACACTCGCGTTTTGGCGAGGACGGAGGACGGACATAGAGGGTGAACGAGGCCGTTGCGGGCGACGCAGTTGTGAGGGACACGGTTTGTGGTATAACGGGGGGGCTATGGATGAAGGAGCTGTGAAAAGGAATGTTGTGGATCAGAGCATGGTAGAGGAAGACACGTTGAAATGATCTGAGAGAGTGGTATGTGATGTTTGAGAAAGAAAGAAGTCGATGATTTTGACTGTGACGTTGGGTCGTCCCTAAGGACTTATATACACCAGCTTCTCTAGACATCTGCCTTCGAGGTACCTGACAATCCATTTCACACCTACGACATCTATGGGAAATAAACTTCTTGCGAATCAGGTCAAAGCAGTTGTGGAGCCGTGCAGATCATTGACGACAAGTCGCATGGAGTGCAGCGCGGGTCCATGTCGAAAGTCAAAGACGAAGCGAACGAAGTCAAGGTGCAAAGAAGAGGAGAGTTGAGGGACCGAGGCGTTGCCTGTCATCCAGGGGCACATCTGAATGATCTGATGCTTGTTAGGTCCGGAAGGATCAACCTCAAGCCCAAGAAATCCCCTGGCCCGTACCTCGGCAGGATTCTCATCGACCACAAAACTTCTACTTCCTCGCACGCACTACTGCTCGTCTCGTCTTCGAATCTCCGAAATGTCTACTCTTCAGTCTTCACACGGGTTGGGTCGGTTCGCTATCTGATCGACTCCGTGAAGCCGTTTAAATTAGGTTTGATCAAAATATGAGATGAAAATAATGGAACCCGCGCTATTGGTCAGAATATTCAATATATTGTACAAGACTTGCGCTGTGAATGAATCTTTTTCCTCATCATCTCAACTTCTTGGTCCGTCTCACTCTCATCACGTACGAGCCGTTGTCTTGCCAAGGTTCATGCCGTGATGCTACGAGCAGAAAACTCTGTGCAAAAGACGCCTTGATGCTGGATGGTTGACGACGCACGGTTGAGCAAATTGTGGCCACGCATCAGTAAAGCCCTAGTCCCGCAATAAAGCAAGACGTCAATGATAGTTCTCAGAGAGCAACGTGCAGCCTAGCTTGCACCTTCTCTGCCTTGACACTAACAGAGTCGTTTCGCTTCCCGCCCGCCGGTTGATCAGCCACGTCGTCACGACTCACCAGCCCATAGGATTCGCGGGCTGGCAGGTTACCACGAATATATGCTGGGCGTCATGGAGAGGAAATTTTGGAGATTAATTACTCGGCTTGCACTGCGGCTGCGCTGCCAGCGTTTGACTCTTCGACCCTATGACCCTGTGTCATCACGTCACCACACAGCATGTGTGCTGAGACAAGCATCAGAGACTCAGAGTAACATTTCGCGGTCGCGGTTTCCTGCCATTTGTCGATACGGAATACCTGTACATAGTACAAAGCACTGAAGCCAAGAGCCACAATCTGAAAGCTCGGACGGATGCTGTTCCATGTCAAAATCATACTCAACTACCTCGTCTTTTCACCTTCTCGGCAAGCTTAAGGAAGAAAGCGTTACTGATCTACACCGCCGCTCGCAGTCCATAGCTCCGGCCCTCGATGCCGTTCGCATGTATACTGGACACAATCGTCGCGATACACTTTCCATTGAAAATGGCTGAAGGTTATTCGGAGATCGGTCCCCGACAATCTACATCACGAAGACGATGCCACAACTCTCCCCCATTACTCGCTCTGCAAGCAAACCCGGCAATGCTGAGTTACATCATTATGCAGCTTGACTTCGTCGATGCTGAAAGGAAAACAACGCTGAACACACCGTCACAAGCTTTAGCTTTGCTGCAATTCATTGACGATGCATTGACGTAGCAATGCCGGCAACTGTCCCATGACCTTTTGCCTCGGCGAAGCAAAGCATCGCCTTGGCATGTTATCACACCTTTCCATCCCCGGTACCCATAGACATCAAGGGATAACAAGAGCTCCATTCGCGGATCTGTACAGCACAAAATATCATGACTCTAGCGATTGTGGGGCTTGAACCGGACCGAGGCGCGTATGGGTAGACCACGAGTCAAAAAGCGTCCATGTACATACACGCGACGCCTGAACATCGTCAATTATTCGACGTAAGATCTCCAAAGCTCCTCTTCTAATGTTCCACCTAGCTCAACGCTGTCAGCCAGTAGGAAGACTCCTATTTGCAAGACTTCTCGGATACTCCACCCACTACAATATACTTGCCTTCGTCTCCAATGCTCTCTCAGCGGGAACGGCGGAGAAAATCGAGTATGCGGGGACCAAAACAAGTGACCACACTACTACAGTCTGCACAAAACAATAAACTTTGATCCCGCCCGGGAAGTGACGATATATGACCAAGTGGGCACAGCGGACGAGGCAACGTTCAGGGGCAATACACACTCCTTTCTCGATCAGCAGGAAGCCTTGAGTCCGTCGAGATCGCGAAGCTAATGGTTGCGGCACCCTGCGGCCCCAGCTCCAACATCTTCGCAGGAAGAACCTGCGCGGCCACGCCCATGCAGCTGGGCAATCATTTAGCTCGTCCGTGGACGCCAAAGCGGGAACCTATGAAGGATGGCAGACTAAAGATGCCATACAGTGACTCGGTCGGCACTAGACATATCCGAACATCATGCCCCCTATAGGAGCCTGTTAGACCAGTGAGCGCCAAGTCTTAGTAGTGTACCACTTTCTGCACATCGCCCAGCATGTCGTGTCGGCGTCGCGCCGGCATCGCGTCGCGTCACCGTCTTCTTCTAGACCAACCCGCACAGTGGCGCGGTTTCAGCCTCTTATGCAGCTCACTCACCAAAGCCTCCACCCAGTACAGAATCCGAAGCAATGTCCAAGCTAGACGCCAGCGGCTGTAACTTCCCTGATGCAGTGGTGGAAATTCCAGGCGCGGGCCCCCAGCGCCATACCACGTCTCCACTGAAGTCGCCCATCCCACTTCTTTCGAAGCCACAGTAGCTTGGCACTCTTTGCGAGGGAGAAGGGTTGGCTGTGATCCATCAGCTCCGAAACATGTCGTGCTTGAGAATCCACTCCCGTCGTGATAATAACTCCACAACCCTAGCGGCATCGTCGGCAATCTCGTCTGAACTCGGACAAAACTCGGACGAGGAATTCTTTGGCAGGGTCCTGTGCGCAGGAGGATACGTCGATGTTTTCGACGATTGTGACTTTGGGACATCGAGCTGATGCTTCTGAGGGACTCATTTGTAGGCTGGAGAAGATTGAGCATCAAGCACGGGGTAGCGTCGGTGACGCCTGTGATTGTAGCACGCTCCGCATTGAATATACACGTAGTCCAATCTGTGCATAGCCCAGCCTGTGGAACAATACATAATCTACACATCTAGACCAGCCAAGAAACTGCTCTGCGCTGCAAACGCCGGGACTTCCACATAGACAGACCCTTACCAAAACGCCAGATGTCCCATTGCTGCAAAACGTCACAGGAAGAGATGAACCTCGTCAAGTACAGTATCCACCCCTCTTAGCGCCCAGACAATCCTTGACGACGGTCGCGGCAATGGCCTCGTGGACCGGATGGGTGGGGTGGAGCGGGTTGGCCCAGAAGTACTGATCAAAGGGTATGCCGCAGCGTGGATCGAAACGGTCCCAGGATATCGTTGGAGAGAAGGCGTCGCTGTTCCGGCAGATAGGAGGCACGAAGTTAGCTGTGGAGGCCCAAAGGAGGAGAAGCTAGCTAATGTGATGGGTTTAAGGTGGGTTGGGCGGTGAGACTCACGGGTTATAGTCCCAGCAGTTCTCGGTCGTGTTCCTGATCCCCGCCGTCTGGGGCGTCACCTTCGGATCCTTGATGATGGCCTCCAGCAAGCCATTGACGTCAAGAAGGAACACCTGCGCGTCCTCATGCTGAGCTAGAAACTCCTTCTGCACGTCCAATAGCCTGGCGTTGAAATCAGGCACCGCCTCCCTCGAGACGTCCGTGTGCTCCGCATTCGGCATCAAATACATGGGCGGCACATTCACGAGCAGGAACCTGCGCGCGCCGAACCTGTACAGCTCGTCCAGGCTCGCCTGGTACGAGGCTGCGTTGCGCACGTTGATGTCCGTGGCATACTCATCGCGCTCGAGCAGCAGCGCGATGTCCACGACGCCGAACCACACGGCGAAGAGCGTGTTCGCTGCCTCCCAGGGCGAGACAGGCGGGGCGGCGCTGTAAAGGTTCTTGAAGGTGAGGGCTTGCTCGGCGAGGGTCTGGGTGAATGCGAAGCCCGGGTGCGGAGGGACGATTGCGCGGTCGATGGTTGCGGCGCCTTTGGCGATGTTGTAGGTGCGGATGAAGGTGTGGTTGTAGGTTGTGGTTAGGTAGTGCAGCCATTCGGGGGGGTAGGTTGTGCCGTTCTTGGGGACGGGGGGGTTGCCGAAGGGGTTCGAGCGGGAGGGTTGTGGGCCTGTGACGTCGAAGCTTGAAGTTGTCCAGCTGTCGCCGCTGTGGGGAATATTAGCGAAGTACGGCGGGACAGGGTGAGATTGTTTGGGATAGTGGCGCTCACAATCCGAATATGAATTCGATGCCATCCCATAAGCTGCTGGTCGATGACGATGGACTGCTAGACTCTGTAACTGGCCCAGATTCGTGACTATCATGCTTGCCGACGAATTCCTCCTTAGGCATAGTTTCTTTGGGAGTTGAGTCTGCGGCCTTGTAGACTTCTTCAAGAGCAACGCCAGCTTCGTCTTCGTCCGGAGCATTCGAAGATTCCTTGGAAGTCTCAGATGCTTTGCCAGCGACACCATCGGGCGAGAAAGGGCTTTTGGCATCAGTTGCAGGCTCAAAGGGGCTTTTCGAAGCGTCCAGCGACTCGCCCTTGGTGACGGGTGGCTTTGGAGTGACTGAAATTGAATTCGGTGATGCTTCCAGTGCAGCCTCGTGATTTGGTGAATCTTGACCCCCGAACGAGGCTGCAGCTTTGAGCTCGTTCAAGTACGCCTCATTGGTCGTATCAGGGACACCAAGGGGCCGAACCGCCTCGACCAAGCTGGGCTTCTCCTCTGGACTTGCCGACGAGGTGTCTACGTTTCCGAGCGGCTCTTTTGCATAGGGCTTTGCCACGGGCCCGACACCAGTAGAGGGCCAGGGAGACTGGAAGAAGAAATAGTAGAACAATACTAAAGGTACGAGAAGGAAGACGAGACGGTAGAGACGGCCGCCCAGGAATTTTGCGGCACGTGGGTATGCTTGGATGTGAGTTGGAAGGACTGCCATCGTCGCTACCCTGGTCCAGGCGAGCTGATGGCGGGCCTTATAATGGGTGATTTACGATGAAATCTACAGTCTTTCAGGATCGATCGTCTTTCATTGACGGGTCAGGTACTTGAGTGAATCAAGTCAGCAGTCACAGAAGCATGGGATAAGATGTCTTGACAGGGACGCAGGCTGGTGCTCATACACTATGATGAAACATCATGCTCCAGGACAATTGAGTATTTAGGAGACATTGAACCAGCGGGTGAGGCTCAGCCTCGGCCATTGAGCTTGAGTAACGCCACAGCGCCACACATCGTGAAAACGTGGAATTGACCTGCATAATCGATAAGAAACCGTCGCATCTCTGATTACCAAGCCGATAGCGGTGACGATATCCTTCGCCTTCTCAATCCTCAGTCTTCAGACGTCCCATTCATCTATTGTCTTCGGAACAAGTGCTTCGGTCATGGCGCCGTCATTTGAAGAACCCATGCCCATCGATCCATCCCTGCCTCCTAAGATCGAACCTAAGCTTATTGCGCCGGAGCCAGGTACCGCCATCTCGATTCCTTCAGAGGTAACGTTCACTCACATCAACACTTAGAACACTGCCCCGGTCCCGAGTCAGAACAAGCAGGCAAAGGCGATGCTTGCGCCGGCTGCCCCAACCAACAGATCTGCGCCTCCGCGCCAAAAGGACCAGACCCGGACATCCCAATCATTACGGCGCGCCTTGCTGGCATAAGACACAAGGTGCTGGTGCTGTCGGGCAAGGGAGGCGTGGGCAAGTCTACCTTTACAACGATGCTCGCACATGCATTCGCGCTGGATCAGGAAGCCATGGTCGGGGTCATGGATACGGACATCTGCGGTCCTAGCATACCCAAGATGATGGGCGTCGAGGCGGAGACCATACACGTTAGCAGTTCTGGGTGGAGTCCGGTGTGGGTCTCGGATAACCTTGGAGTCATGAGTGTGCAGTTTATGCTGCCGAACAGAGACGATGCAGTGATCTGGAGGGGGCCGAAGAAGAATGGATTGATCAAGCAATTTCTAAAGGACGTGGAATGGGGAGAGTTGGATTATCTAGTTGTCGACACGCCGCCCGGGACTAGCGATGAACATCTCAGCGTCAATTCGTTCCTCAAGGAGTCCGGTGTCGACGGAGCTGTGCTGGTAACCACGCCACAAGAAGTCAGCTTACTCGATGTACGGAAAGAGATTGATTTCTGCCGCAAAGCCGGTATTCGTATCCTCGGACTGGTCGAGAACATGTCTGGATTCGTCTGCCCCAAGTGCACGCATCAATCACAGATCTTCAAACCGACGACGGGAGGTGCACGGAGGCTGGCGAAGGAGAGCGGGATTCCTTTCCTAGGTGCGGTACCGCTGGACCCGAGAATTGGGATGGCCTGTGATTATGGAGAGAGTTTCTTCGACAACTTTCCCGATAGCCCTGCTTGTGATGCGCTGAAAGAAGTGGTTGCGAGGGTGAGGGAAGAAATTGAAGTGGCATCATGAGCATCGACGAGCCTCAGCACAATTATAGTGCTGGTTTTCAGGTCCAAAAGTTCACGCCACCACCGCCACTGTTTCCTGAAGACGCACATCAAGGGTCAAGTATGGATAAGCCCAGGGTATGCCAAACCAAGCAGCACACAGGCACGCACGCAAAGAACACATACAACTGGATCGACTATTATTCCTCCCTCTTTTCAGAGTCGATCAGCGATGCTCCTCACCATGGACCAGCGAGGGTCATGGCAGAAGAGAGGCGGCGTCCTGCTAGTGGACATTGTCTCAATATCTCTTGTCACGATCGAACGGGGGGCATGGGCGCGGTCTGCCCTCTCCATCTCTGCCTGCTAGACTGAGTGTGGTGCAACCAGAGATCGGCGGTGGATATCGGTGGATGCGGCCATGGCGTCGGACATCGCGATGACGGCACAATTTACCACAAACATTCGTGGCTTGTAAATATTTGTCATTGCCGGGCAGAAGAGTGCGTCTCGTGGACAAAGTACATATTTTCGAAAGATCAATATTACTATGGACTCAGCCTTTCAATCTTCCAACTACCGCTCTCGCCCTCCTCTTTAAGATATCTAAATCGATCATGCAGCCTACTCGGCCGCCCCTGCCAAAATTCCACCATCTCCGGCAAAACCCTCAGCCCGCCCCAAAACTCAGGCACCGGTATCTTATCCTCCCCCTCGAACCTCTTCTCCGCCTCCCTCACTCTCCTTTCCAATTCCTCCCTCCCAGCCAACACCTTACTCTGCTCGCTCGCCCACGCCCCAACCCGACTCCCCCTAATCCTGGTATCATAATACACCTGGCTCTCCTCCCCCTTCAACCTCTCCACCGGCCCCTCAACCCTGACCTGCCTCTCCAACTCGCGCCACCAGAACGTCAAGCTCGCGTACGGATTCGACTCGATGTCCCTGGCCTTGCGCGACGTGGCCCAGTTCGAGTACACGACGAAGCCGCGTGCGTCAAGTTCCTTGAGATAGACCATGCGCGCCGAGACCTTGCCCGAGGGCAGGCTGGCGGTGGAGAGGGTGACGGTTTCGGGCTGGTGGACTTTCTCGCGCTGGGCGATGGAGAACCAGGTGTGGAATTGGGTGAGGGGGTCTGGGGAGAGGGAGGAGAGGTCGAGGGCGCCTTTGGTGTATTGTTCGGCTTGGGAGGAGGAATTTGTTGTGCCGGGAGCGACTAAGAGGTAGGGTATTAGTTTTGGAGGGGTTCGGCGTGAGTAGTAGTGAGTGCTGTACAGATGCGCTTGTCGGGAGGTGAGGTGGTGGCGGAAGCGGATGGAGCCGCGGAAGCTTCGTGGAGGGCCATGCTGGTCGTGAAGCGGCGGACGACGTGTAGTGAGGTTCGTATGAGCATCAAGGTTATCTACAAGGCCATTGTTTGATCGTGATGTTCAGAGTATATGAAGTCATTTCTTGAAGGCAAAATCGACATCGTAGTAGCTGACGAGACGGGAAGTGGGGCGCGACGGGAAGTAGCGGACCACGAGGGCGGAGATCACTCCGAGGGTTCATCATGGGGCGCTGATCCGTCCCTTCATTTGCGTTGAAGTACAAGTTCTCTGACTGCGTTCGAGAGTAAGAAACATTGCAAGAGATACATGCCCTCCGATGCACTTGTGACGGCGGGCTTGTCTATAGGAACCTCCAACCTCCAACCTCCAATTGGCCGGAACTAAGTCCTCCCTGGTGCCACCGAGGTCCATCCAACCCACTCTGCTCATCAGGGACATCAGGCTGTCCCACTCGACGTCTACGAGTATCTACAATCCCCTGCGTACCACAGTTTTAAAAACTCTGCGGTGATGTCTCCACCAACAACATCGAAAGAGCAGGAAGACATGAGCATCCCCATTCCAGCACCGACACTCACCCGCGATTTCCGCATTGTCTGCGACCTCAATCCAAAGATCCCTGTGGGTGGACCTGGGATGTGGGGACAGCGTAATTGGATCTCGTTTCGCGGAGGACGGTGGGAGGCGGAGTGGGGGAGGGGCACTATTGAGGTAGGCATCTGACGGCTGGCGTAGTGCTCCTTGTGTGTAAAAGACGGAAGTGCCTCAGACAGTCCACGTGGTGTGATATGGACTGCAAAAGATGACCTATAGCCACGCGCCTGTGTATCACATTTTCCAGCCCACTAACCTTTCGCAGCCCGGAGGACAGGACTCGCAACTAGTACATCCGTCCACCCTTGCCTGTAGCATCTCCACGCAATACCTCCTTAAGACCTCCGACCCGGAGCCAGCCTACATAGCCATCCGGACCTCTGGGTGGCGCACCGGGCCCATCGAGGTCTTGCAGGCGTTGAACGACCCGGAGAAGGCGGACGGGGTGGATCCGAGGGAGTACAGTTTCAGGTTGTATGTGTGGTTGGAGACGGGGGATGAGCGGTATAGGGAGAGGCTGGAAACGGGCATGTGGGTCGCTAGCGGGATGAGAAAAGGAACGCAAGGTAAAGTTTCTCTGTTTCGGGTGACAAAGGGTGAGCTATCGCGGCGCGCTAGCGACTGTGCTAATCGTTGTTGCGTTGCAGTGATATATGATGCATACAGGATCGGATAGAACATGGCATGACATCTTAGTGTCTGTTCGAAAGCGCTACGAGTACAAGGTCTGATGCAAAGTCTGGAAGGAGCGCCGCATGTCAGCATCAAAACGCCATTGTTGCACGTCCACCGTCGTTCTCGCTACCATCAAAGCATCAGATTATGCTCAGATTCACCTTTTCCGCCCTTAGTGGGCAAGTGCTAGCAGCCATTCGAGTTTGCCACTCATAGCCGAGACATCCACGGGCCTTGCGAACAACACTATGTACACCTCCTTTGCTCACTCAGAAGCGAGCAGACCTGAAGCGGAGATTGGCCACTACAGTGCTGGGGACGAGGAGAAAACTGCCGATACTCCACTCGCTGTGTAAGAACCCATACAACGCACAATCTTCGGTTGCATTGACCAAGGCTGCGGTTTACCACAATGCTAAATGGATTAATCCCCGGGCTAGCACGGATAATCGACTCTGGCATTACAAGTCTGAAAGTGTCTTTCTTGCCAGCGATTGTCGACTGCATCCAGTGAGGCTGCTCTCCGCTCTGCCCTATTCTCATTCACCATTTATGTGCTGACACAACTGATCAACGATTGAGTTACCATGCTAGCTCGGAACATCCAACCCTTAGCGTGGCGTCGCATGATGCTGGCTATCGCTGTTTCGTTCGTCAACATGCCTAACTGCAGCTTGCAGAAAAAGCTTCGAGCCATGAAGTGTGGTAAGAGAAAGGATCACTGGCAGCACACAAAGCCTTTCCGAGAAAACCGCCGAGCGCTGTCATCAATGCATAGAAACAAGGCTACTTCCTGGTTCTTGTCTGTTGTAACACCATGCCATGCTTGGCACCCTGTTGTAAATGTTCGACAGGTGAGATGGGCTCATTGGCTGCACACAAGCAGGGAATCCACAAATTCCCGTTCCCTCCACGATCACGGCCATGACTCCAGAGATGGAATGCAGCCTCGAAGTTTTGACACCCAACGCACGCGCGCCATGGACCGCTTGCCACCGCACACTTCCTATCTGGGCGTCTCCACCATCCACGCCGTCAGACCGCGTGAACTCCATCATCAATTCCACCAGTTCCACTGCCACCTCCACCGTCTCGAGCGCCTCACACTTGCGGATCTTGCAAGATAGGAGTCCGGTCCCGTGCCGGGACATACGACTCTTTGGATGCTGTCGAACCATCTCTAGACGGTTCGTTGAGCCGATCTCGCATAAGGTCCCGTTCGAACTGCCAAGCCCCGGTTGATGCGACCAGCGTGAGAAGTCCACTTCGCTCAAGTCGTGGCCCGCACCCATAGGGCGTCTCGAATAGAACCTGCCCGTGAACTGTCTCAGCACCGTGGCTACCTCCGGACATGCGGCAGCGGAAATTGAGGAGAGCAAGAGCAAGGAGAAGGAGAAAGTAAGGACGGGGTCCGGAGGCAGTGCTGGTCGGGCCTATGAGGAACTCAGGAGTGTGCACGAGCCGAAAAAGGCAAGAACACGACATTAGAAGCAGGCCTCGACACATGCACCCGTCGATCTCCCTATCGATCGGGCCATGTGAATCGATCGCAGGTGAAGAAGTTTTCGGAGCAGAATACAGGGACAGCAAAGCTGGGAAGCGGTTCGGAGAGGGTACGGTACTTCTGGACGTGCGAGCAGGATCTAGCATCACAGAACTAGCATCACAACCGATGCACCAACACCGGGCCGACACCCTCAACCTGCAGCGTCGGAGGTGCTACGCCCCTCCTCATCAATAGCTCTTCTCTTCCCTTCCCAGCAGTGTCGCCCTTATCGGTTCTGCCCTCCTAACGATCCATCTTCCCCTTCACTCCAGCTTTTTCGCTTGTCCGAACGACCAGTATCATCACCATCGATCTTCCCCAACACAGACTCTTGTCTCTCATACTGCTCGGAGGCAATCGAGTCCGTGTATCCCGCAGTGATCGGCTGACTCATCAACTGCAGCGCGCTGTCATTCGGCGGAAGCTTCTTCACCGTATCCGTATACGTAAGGCTTTCACCGCTGCCGCAAGCGTCTCGTCCTGTACCATTCGTGCCACCACCACACCGCAAAGTCGCACTGATCCTTCGTGCGTGATCGCGGAGGCGGCAGTGCTTGTCGAGCTCGTGTGTTTCACTTGTGCTATCGGGTTTCTCGTGAGTCTGGTTGCTGTGCGGGTGCGGTGTGAGCGCCGTTTGCTTGAGACAGAGTGAGGCACTCTCATTGAGTGTGGCGAGCTGATGCTGGGGCATCTGCTGCATGGAGTCTTGCAACGGAGGATTGGAGTCTGTGCTTACCCGTCAAGCCAGTACCCTCCTTCATGCTGAAAGTCGGTTGGATTCCCCTATACGTCTCAGAACCTCCTGTTAGAAATTGGCCAGGAAGGTCTGGCGTGAAAGGTGTGGTCTTCCAGACGACGAGAGGGGCTTCGCCTACGCACAATCTGAAGACGCGGTTCTTTATTTACACAGCCGCAGCACAAAAATAATCTGACAATACACGCCTTTGTCCGGCTAGCTTGATCCGACATCCACGTCGACATCTTTGAATGTGGGTGCATGGTTGAAAGTGTGGCCCGTGGCGGATGGGCTTGGGGACCGGCGATTAAAAGGACGCAGAGCGTCGAACGCTCCGGGATTGTGTTTCGAGCAAACCGAGTCGGGACAGAGTCGTGGTGAACGGGAAGCCGACACTTGCTCTTGATCGAGGGTTGTCGAATGGATGAATACACGAAAATAAAGGGACCAAAAAAGGGAAAGCGATCACGCTCAATGCACAAATGGAGGGAGCAATATTACAGTATTGTCAAACGATGAGAAAAAGAAGGGCAGACTGTTTTTGTTCATTTCTTTGCTCATGTGCGTGCGGACCTTTCGTCTATATATCTGCCTCGATGCGAGACAATGACACACGGCAGCGTTTGTTCGAGAGCAATTTGGCAACGAGATGAGAAGCCACGTGCATCCGCATTCCTCGCAACCTTTTCCAGGCACCAGACGGCCGTTGAAAGTAATATGCATGCGAGTTGTGATGTCCCTGTGCTGCATAGCGCGCCTGATCGCGGATTTGCCCGGAATGTGATCGACCACCACAACGGCAGGATCGATCATGGCCTGTAATAGGCTTCTTGAGGTGTTCGGATTGACGCAGTGCAGTCTGCAATTTGATGCTCGGTGAGGCTACTGAACTCGTGCTGGTTTCATGAGACAAAGGGACGGCGGTGTAACTCTGCGCGAGGAGTCCAGGGCTCGTTGTGTTTCAGGGGTTCAACGCATTCCTCGCTGACTCGTGACATTCCTCCTCACCCCTCGCGCATGGGTAACTGCGTGAATATTGTGCATTATTTCGTGGCATTGTAACAGGAGCGTGGTGCTCGTGTGTCGATCATTCCCGCCCATGCAGTATGCGGGTTGGTCTTCTTGACCAAAAGTCCTTCGCATGACGTGGTTTGCGTAAATGATACTCTTTCCCCTTGCTTGAGCGGCTAGTATTCCTTGGCACGCTTTCAGGGAAACCCAGGATCCAGATAGCCTTGTACAGATGCATTCTAGAACCCGACCTCATTTCGGATAATCTTTGACGTGATAGCTTTTGAGCTTGACAAACTGGTCGAAGCCGAACTGGCTTAGCGTCTGGCCCTTGCCTGATTCCTTCCAACCTGTCCATGCCAGGTCCTGCGAATGACATTTGTTAGGAGATAAGACGGAAGGCGCCGCATGTGCGGTGTGAAATTTCCAACTTACGGGACTGGGATAATCACATCTGTTCACAAAGACTGTGCCAGCTTCCACGTCCTGTTGGTGCGCGTCAATTGTGGCTTTCCCTTGCCACGAGGAATGAGTGGTGCTTACATCAGCTAGGCGGTGGCCCGTTTCCACGTCCTTTGTCCAAATGCTAGCAGTGAGTCCGAAATGGCTGTCATTCATGAGCTTGATAGCCTCTTCATCGGAAGAAACCTTCATGACAGGGATAATGGGGCCGAAGGTCTCCTCTGTCATCACTTTCATCTTGTGCGTGACATTCGTCAACAGCTTCGGCGACACGTAGTTGCCACCCTCGGGTGGAGATTCGAACGACTCGTTGGCCGGCGTCGAGTCTTTGGCGCCTTGATCCAAAGCGTCCTTGACATGTGCGGTGATCGTTTCGGCGGCTCTCCTGGATACCACAGGGCCAACATGGGTTTTGGTATCGAACGGGTCTCCCAACCTGTATCTCTTCAGCACTTCCTGCACCGCAGTCACAAACTCATCATGGATGGCTTCGTCGACGTAAATGCGCTCGAGGCTGCAGCAGCTCTGACCCGAGTTGAATATCGCGCCATCCACAATCTCTTCCGCCGCCCACTTGATGTCCACGTCTCTCCGAATATATGCTGGGTCCTTCCCACCAAGCTCGAGTCCGACGCGGACAGCCACTTTGTCACTAGCGGCTTGCTGAACGGCCAGGCCGCCGTTCACACTGCCAGTGAAGCAGATGAGTGAAATCTCGGGCGCTTTGACAATGGTTGCGAGCCTCTCGAATGAACCGCAGTGGAAATTCTGCATCACGTCTTGAGGGAGGCCGGCCTCCGTGAAGATCTTTTGGGTTTGTTCCGCCACGGTCGGTGTCTGGGGCGATGGCTTCAGGATGACAGAATTGCCGGCCAGCAAGGCGGGAATGATGGAGTTGACCAGGATGAGGTAAGGATACTGCGATCGCCATGTCAGATCAGAGTAGTATACCACTTCTCCGGGACCCTCACATTCCACGCGAAAAGGACCAGCACAGGACCAACGGGCAGCTTCCTGATATACCGCTTGAAGCCTGATTCTTGCTCGCCGGGCGTGTCGCTCAATGCTTCCTCGCTAATCTTGAGCATGTATTCACCACGTGCCACTGCTGTCGTAATCTCTTTGGCGGCATATGCAATCGGTCTGCCCATCTGCTCCGTGAGTTCCTTTGCCAGCTCATCTTGTCGTTCCCGTAATAGTTGCAAGGCTTTCTTGACTATTGCTTGCCGCTCCGCCAAGCTGGTCCTCCGGAAGGATAGAAAAGCCTTCTCGGCGCGCTTGGGGATTGCTCCGAGCTCAGCGTCGGCAACCCCTTCACGGGTAACGATCGGCTTGTTGGTCGTGGGTGAGATCGTGGTTATGGTCTCGGCGGACATGATGTGGCCCTTATAACGGAGTGTCGTTGGATGTGGGTGTAGCAGGAGAACGAACGGGTTGCTCAATGGTTAGTACTGACTAACTAGGTAGGTCATCGTTATTAGCGGTCTTTGGCACGTGAACATAACCTACACACGTGACATACAGGGTTCACCAGTCATTGCGTTGCATGCGGCGATTCCATCAAGATCTCTTCTTCGTTTCCAGAAAGCAGTCGTATCAATAAGTCAGCCCAGCTCCTTGCGCCGCACAACATCTTTTAGCCTAGTCAACTTCAGTTGTCTCGGCTCTAGACATCCTGAACCAAATCTTCCTAGTCGTTATATGCAAAACGAGATCCCGGACGCCCCTTCAGAACCAATTGATTATCAGCCCCGCAGCGTCTTAACAAACCTCGATCATGGATTATTGCAACTCGAGGCGCCTGCAACGCTACCGTTCACTCACTATGATGAGCGCGGAAGGCACCAGGCTTCCGGGAGCGAATGGTCCCTGTCGAGCTCCTCCGGACGGAGCCCGACGGAATCTCAGGATGCTTGGCTAGACTCGGTGGAGAATGTCGTGCTCGATAGGGATATCGTCAATGACAATCACTACAAGAACGAGTTCGCATCTAGGCGTGCACAAGTACTAACAGGTGGCCGGCCGAGGAGAGTTGGGCGACCACCCAGTGACCAGTCCCTTCTTTTGAATTTCCCAGAAGGTTCGCTGGTTCTATCAAAGCCGTACGTGCTTCGCTGACCGTCTGGCTAGAGATGTTATTTCACGTCATCTCGCATCTTCCAGCAGCAGATCTTCTCACAGTCAAGCTCGTGTCGCGTCGCTTCAATGATCTTGTCAACTCGCCCCATGCTTGGATTGATGCTTTTTCGAGATACTTCCCTGGTGCAGACTCCTTATCAAGAACCGCGGACGCACCCTCGAGCGGTGCAGACGCCGTCGAACTCCGCAGTGATAAGCGTGCTTTCACGCGTCTGGGGGCGACAGCCTTGTGGACCAGCGAATACCTTCTCCGAACAAAACTGCTCCGCTGCTTGGAACGAGGCAAACCGGCTCTACCGTTCGCTGCGCCCTCCCCGGGCAAACCCAACAAAGGGTTTGCTACTTTCACTTTCACCTCGCGTTTGAAGTTTGGCATCAGTCATCTGCAAGCAAAGTTTGGGCCAGTAATGGACAAGCGACTTCCTCAATTCATTCACGGCTTGAGCAGCCATGGTACCGTATCCACCAGCGACCGACGAGGCAAATTCGATGGCTGGGGTCTACTTGATCGCATCAGTTTCCAGGACTTCGCTGAGCTGAATCCCGGAAGGGCCCAATGGGGCGCTGGAACTGGAGACATTGTGGGACATCCCAACGTAATGGATGTCAGTCCTGCATTGGGCATGGTATACGGTGAAGGTACTCCCGGAGGCTACGTGTACTACTTGTCCACCGGTGAGAAGAACGGACGGTATCTGGCGCCCTTCCTCAACAGTGCGAGGCATGATTCCAGCATGCCCCGGATATCTCAAGACTATAATTCAGTATGTTGCGTGTGGATCGCCAAATCCGCTGCAGTTCCACGCATGACCAAGGGGCTTGTCGGTATGCTTTCCGGCTCCTCATGTGGAGTACTGAGTTCGTTTAGCGCCGGCCTCTCGACCAGCGATCCGCAGCAACGCTTCGAGAGAGGAGAACTGACTGGTCGCTGGGTTCTGAGTCCTGGTGTACCCATCATCGCTGTTATGGCTGACGAACAGTATTCCGAAGAGCGCTGTGCAGAAGGACGCGTCTGGGCTATAGCTCTAAACGCGCTAGGAGAAGTGTTCTACCTGAGCGGCTTGCCACAGCGACGCTCCACACAAGTCCAGACTGATCTCCAGCCAGACTTCTTGCAAGAAGTCAACGCCTGGGAGACTGGTAGCACTGCCCTGTGGAGCCTTGTCCGGACTAGTCAGCGTTCTGAGCGATTTTGTCGATCTGAGATGAACCCCACGCCCTCGTACTATCTGCGTTCTGTTTGGGAGGGCCGACAAACCAGTACGGATGAGCAGAAGAGCGAGATGCGCGAAGTCGAACTCTGGCTTTCTCGGCGACCCATGGAGATCAAAGCTGATTTCGACGGGTGGGATATGCGACGACGACTCGAAGTTGATTTCGCTGGTGATGATGGCAAGGGAGCTGGCGAGTCTGTTTTCGTCTTCGATTGCGGTTTCGATGATGATCAGCCTGCTAGCATTCGGCGATACACCAGATGTGCTGATTTCAGAATGCAGTCAGTGAAAGTTGCCGAAGCGCCTAATCCCAAGCAAGCCCAGCAAGAGCCGCAAGCTACCCAGTCATCAATCTTCAATCCTCCGACATGGTCCTTTGTTGCTGGAGGTGCTTCAACTGCTACACAGATTCGTATACAGCCTCTGGAGCCCAAGCTCGGACTAGATTCAGCATCTGTCAAGACCGGCGAACCTCGGAGGGGTCAGTTGGAGTGGCGTCGTTCACGGCTTACATACGGCCGGATTAAGCATTTTAGAGTATCGACTACCGCAATCGACCTGTCGTTCCACGCTACCACGACTGCTTCTGAAGACATGAGCCTGCGGCGCGCACAATCAGGCGGTACGAGTCTGCCAAGCAGAGATAGCTCGTCAACCACTGCCGCAGACTTCTCACCTTTTCGAGTACCTGGTCAGAGAGCGCGCTTCATTGCGGCAGGAACCAGTAGTGGCACTGTGTTCATATGGGACGCACGCGCACCTCCACCCAGTTCTTCAGGCCTCGTCGGCACAATCAAACCCATCCGAGTGATTCATACAGATTCTCCAGATATATCTGCCATCGCGTTATCGTCGTTATACCTCGTCCACGGTGGTTCCGAAGGACTTGTCCAAGCGTGGGACGTTCTTGCATCAACTTTAGAGCCACTGCGGACAATCAGTTCTCGAACAACTCTCAACGCACGTCGGCGTGCAGTCATTGCAGCACAGCAGAACCCTGCGCTTCAAGTACAAATGTCCATGTCTAACTATGCAGCTACTGCCATCTGCTTGGACCCTGATCCAACTGTTCTCCGTGGTGTTGTGGCCATCGGAAGTTACCTGCGGTATTGGAGCTACAGCTCAGAAGCTGCTGCGGAAGACATGTCCAAGTCGCAGAAGCGGAAACTAAACCGTCTTGCCAGAGGCCTGAATACAGCCGCTAACGACGGCTTCGCCGGTCCTCGAAGAGTGGCTTTGAAAGGTTATGTCGATCGAGAAGTGGCGCAGCGTGCATTGGAAGAGAAGGAGAAACGGGTTGAAGAAAAGGAAGAGCGGCGTTTGGCGGGACGATTCGGTATGAACTTGCTGGGTGATGATGCATCCGAAGAGGAGCTTATCGCGTATGCGACACTTCTCAGCGAAGAGGATCATGAGAAACACATCTTGCAGTCCATGGAAGGCCGTTTGAGCAAGGATGCAAGTGATGCTGAGATCGAGGCTTTCATGACTACCTTGAGTTCGGAGGATTTGGAGAGATGGAGGTACGCCTCCTGGCAAGACCGACTCGGTATGCCTGCGTCCGAGCATAGTACAGTCCCGCGGGGTACCCCTGCTCCAACGCCAGCGACGAACACTGAAGGCGACGTTGACATGGAACTTGCCGAAGCTCTCAGACTCAGCTTGGAGGACAGTCAAGCAAGGTTACCATCTTCGCCGTTGTCACTCAAGCTGTCACGGCCTCAAGTAGGTTCCAGCTCGCGATTCCAGCGGACAAGCGAGCGCATGTCGCCCCTGCTTCAAGACGATGACTTCGCCGAGGCCATGAGACTTAGCCTTCAAGCTGAAGCACAAACGGATGTGACGGCGGCCATTTTTAAATCACCCGGCATGTCGACCAAGCCACATTCTTACTCCGAGGTTGACGATCAAAATGAAGACGATATTGCCAAGGCCATTCGACTTAGCCTTCAGGATCAGGGGCAGCTGGACACTGCTTCGCAAGACCCATCTCTCTCTCGGCGCGAGAGCGGAGTACGGCTGCGGGGACAACAAGATGAATTTCCGGCTCTTGCTGCGCCATCCTGGGCAAGGGCCAGCGCAACATCGTCGAGTTTGCGGCAGAAAGGAAAGGTTAAGGGAAAGGGAAAGGGCCACGCTGTGTGGGACTAGGTGAAGGTTCGCTATGTTGCAACCGCTGTAATTTATATCAAACACATCATACATGAGGAACTTTTGCTGTCACGAATTCAGACGACGTTGGAGCTCAGTTATGTAGCCACGATATGTCCTTGCTGCCTTCCTGTCTTGCCGGACTTCCTCGGATTCTATCAACAGCGTTGAAGAGATGCCGACGTTGAGCAGATGGCTGCGCGTGTTCATCGCCGGGCTAGTCTTGATTCAAACGAAGACGTGCCTGCAGGAGTATCCGTAGCCACGTTTGACTATTCTGATCGAGTGCTATTGCCATCTACAAACCGAGCTTGAGTGAGACACGGACAGAGTGTTTGTGGTCAGTGGTTTTCAAGTCTCGATCCGACGGACGACGGAGGTTGTGCTTGCCCGAGCTGGAGGGACGATCGAACCATGGATCCTGCGGCATCATCCCGCAAGAGAGATCCGTGGGGCAAACTTAAGATCGATCAAACCAGATGAGGTTCAGTGCAAGGAGCTGTGCATGCGCATACATTTTGGGGGTTCGCAGGTGCAATATGGAGTTCCAGCGGGCTCGTGTCGGACGATGACAACCTGAAGACCGTCGTCCTGCACATGACAAGGGTAAGAAGGGCGATCTAAGACAACGAATGTTTCCAATAATTGTGATTGTCTAATTTCATTACAGAGACGTGGACGTGGTAGGGCTGCAGGCCAATCTCCTTCCGGTGCCGTGGGTCGTTGTCCAATTTGCATGTGGGCATGAGGCTAACCAGTCCTCTTGCACAGTCACTCTGGTTCTGTTTGGACAAGCAATCACCCACACCACAGACCAGACACCACACACGCTCCAAACCCACACCACCACAAACACACTAGGTACTGAATCCTACTATATCGCCGAAGAGAATCCACTTGGCTGAGCTTCCCATGGCCTATTCCACCCCTCGGTCTCCCTCTCCATTTGCATCCATCTCGCCCTGAAACAGAACCCTTTTGCGGTACCTGCTTCCACCTCTCCGACAATCATCCTACTACTTGCGCGACCACCTTCTGATATACCACACAACCATAGCCTCTACACCGAATTCTTCACCTGCTCGGACGCGCCTTCCCCTCATCTACCTCGGTTTCGCGTCGAATGGGAAGGAAGCAAAGGGCATGACCTTGTCCGGACATTGCGGTTTCACTAATATCGCTCCGTCCCACCATGATTCTTTCAAAGACATTTTCGAGCACGACCCTCACACCACAATTATGCGCCGGCGAAAGGTGACTACACGCCATGCAACCTCTCGCATTCCTCGTCGCGGCGCCATGTCTCGCTACCGGGCAAAACCTCAGAGGGCCCTACTGTGCGCCGTCGCCCTCGCGGCTATCAACGTACCGCTCGCGGCTGCGCAGTCGTGCATCTCTCTCGCCGGGTCGACGACGTGTCCGGCTTTCAGCAATGCGTCGATCGTGGCCAGCTCATATCTCATCTCGCTTTTGTACGTTCTCCTCGCGAAAGATACTACGCGAATAGCCGGCTGACTTTTTGCCGTTCTGCCAGCTCCTTCCTCTCCGATGTCACCGATCGAGTCAGCTTCGATTCACAGCTCCAGCAATACGTCACCAATGGCTATGTACAATCAAAGTATGTTGCCAACACGTCGACAATAAGAGTAGCGTTGACCGCATAACGTAGATACATCAGAGACTTCGGCTGTTCCAATGTCGATCTTGGCAATACCACCGACCTCTATGCCAGATTCACCACGAGCTTCATTTGTAACGCTATCATCCAGAACTCCATCACGCCTTGCAGCTTGTCAACAGCAGAATCTCGACCGCTCTGCGCAGACTCATGCGTAAGTCAGATGACTTGCCCAATATGGTCTTGATCTGACCCATCCTAGGCCGAGTTCGCGCTTAGTGAGCAGAGAATTGTTTCCAGCCCAGACCTGTGCGGGTCATCCCGCTCCAACGCTATTCGACAACTGCGTGCCGATTTTACCAATTGCGCCTTGCCTGCGGACGCTTTATCCGGCGAGTGTGTTGCGGGCTATGTAAACGAGCCTGAAGACTGTGGGTTTCGATCAAACCTGAACGGTCTGTGCACGTATTGCAACTTGAGCACCGTTAACTCGACGGATTCGTGTTGTGTGACGTCCGAAGTAAACACACGATGCGCGAATGTTCGTCTACCTACGTACACCTCAATGACTCCGCTTTTCCCCACCACCACGTCTTCCCCGTCTTCATCGGCTTCATCCACGGGTGTACCAGTCGTAACAAGTACCGCGGATGGCGCAACAACCACGGCAAGGGAAGGGCTTTCTGGAGGACAAATCGCAGGCATTGTGATCGGTTCCGTCATTGGTGCTGCACTTCTTCTTGGCGCTCTCATATGTTGCTGCCTCTTCGTTCGCCGCAGGAGGAAACGAGACGACGGCAATTTCCTCAATCAGCCTACACCACCACGGGCTGGCGCTGCTATGGTACAATCGTCTCCTCAGAAGCAACCATTCCAAGCACTCCCTGGGGCGCGTGTCACCCGCATGAATGCGTTGGAAGGAGCTGGCGCAGCTGGCGCAGCTCCAGTATCGTCGACCAGTGCTTCTGATGGCACCTCGGACTCTCCTTCACGAGCTCGTCAAGCCTTCACAGCAGCAGCAGTGTCTCCACGCCGCAAGCGAGCGAGCCCGGAGCGCAACTTTGATGGGAGCTCACCAGAGTCAACGGGATACGCGTCTGCCGATGCGCCGGAGTCGGAGCAGATGGAATCATTCAAGGACTACTACTCTTCAGACGAGATACATACAGGCGATCTGGTATCGACTTTATGGGCTTATCAGCCTCGTGCAACGGACGAGTTTGAGCTTGAGCGCGGTGACATGATCAAGATCATTGGTATATGGGACGATGGCTGGGCCACAGGCGTGAGAGTCAATCAAAAGGCAGATGAGTGGGAGATGCGACACAATACGCAGCGCGACAGCGTCGTATCCAGTGATGCCAGCTCACCATCGACCGGGCAGGAAGTGAAGGCCTTTCCGGTATGTCTGCTTTCCTTTACAGAGACAATGTTTTTAACCTTGCCATAGCTTGTGTGTGTCTGTCTACCGCAGCATTGGACGAGGACGATAGAGGGCGACCCAAGTGACCCGCCGTCTTCAGAGTAAATTTGGCCTTACGAGCTATGACGTGCTCTTATCATTTCATTTCGAGGCGTTACAGGCGTTGGTATGCATAGGAAGAGGATCGACACTATCACTGGCTTGGCTTAATATTCTCTGCATATTCTTTTCTTTACACATGTATGAGCACAACCTCCCGTCGGGCTGGCTGTTCGGCAGGTTGTTCTTTGAGTGGGACGGGTTGCATTGGCGCAGTGGTGCGTTGGGAGCATTGCTATGTGTTGTATATGGACTATGAGGCACGATCGGCGTATCCCGGGTCATCGGAGATGAAGATAGATTAGTTTGCATGTCGAAGGTGTCGATGACAGGCAGGAGCTCTGCGAGCTTGTATATGAGTTGCTGTTGTTCGAAAAGGGTTTCAGGAACTCTTCAATGACCCACGGTGCCACGCCAGAAAACGAGACAACAACGGAGGGAAAGGCATGGATGAACCATCGTTCGTAGATCTTCAATGATGTTTATCATCGTGAGGACGGGTTCATGGGTTCTTGTGGCATCTCGGTTTTTACTAACAGTTCTAGACTTGATATGTGTTTGGCATCGTGGTCACCGGGGCATGTAGCGATGTTGACGCTAGACCTCGATTGGCACAAGCGTCTCCGCCCGCCTTCCGCAGTCCCTCATTATTCTGCTTCCAAAACACGCACATCCACCACCAACAACCAGATAAACTTCTGTTCAAGTATAACAGAAGCCCCCGCGCTGGTTGACTTGCTGCTCCTACCGGCTTGATAACTCGCAGGTCCAGTGTCGGGTGGCTGCTATATCCTCTTATCCTTCCACCACGACCGGCAATTGCACGGCAATATTGATAGTGCCGTTCGTCCCGTAGACAACTAGGAAGCCGCGTTGCCTACAGCTTTCAAAGTCCGATCTTATTAGCACGCAGGACGAAGACTTCCCCTCCATTCCTACACCCAGCCATCCGCGCAGGCTACTGGACCTACATCGCAAGCTAATACATTCTTACACCAATTCCCCAGCCGTGTGCAGCACAGCATTGTTACCTTCACTACCTCACCCAAACACCGCTCCCCACCAAACTTTTCTCCAAGGCGACCCGTGTCGGCAATTGAACATGGACGACGAACCGCTCATTGGCGATGTTCAGCGCAAGATCGATCGTGAGCGCGCCCTTATCGAAGGGGCCCAGCGCATGCGCCACCAGGCAAACCCCTCCATGCAATCAACAATCGACAACCAGATCCGGGAGGGGCGCCGTAATATTGAGTACTTGGAAGGTCGCATGCGGGAGCTTCAGATGCGCAAAATCGGGCATGGTGTCCGGAACTTGTCGGTGTCTGGTGGGCAGCAGAGCAACGGTGGGGCTAAACGACCGACGTCGATGGGACTGTCAACGGCGCCGACCGGGTTCTCGTCGTTGGGTGGTCAGCAGAGGGGTGTGCAGCAGCAACAGCAGCAGCAGCGAGGTCCAGGGGGAGGAAGAGCCGCACCGCAGGCTGGGTACAGGAGCGAGGGTGCAGATTATGGGCACGCGGGGCCGGCGGGTTATAGTGAAAGCAATCCTAAGACGATGCCTGCTAGAGCACCGTTCGGGCCTTCAGGATCTGGATCCCCTACGCCGAAGGCGAGACCGAATTACTCGCGATTGGGTATGTTCAGTGGCCTTGACTACTATATGGTTTAGGTCAACTTACACTCGGTGACTGGCAGATTTGATCAAGTACGATACGCCGTTCCTCGGACCCAGGATACAGTTGATGCTGTCACAGCTCGAGTTCAAGCTCAGCGTGGAGAAGCAGTATGAGGAGGGTATCAAGAAAATAATGGCATCCTATAACATGGAGGGTGACCGCAAGGTGCGGGCGGAGGCCCAGGGCAAACGGGCAGAAAGCCTGCAAAAGATACAGCTACTCCAGCGGGCCCTCAAGCGTTACGAGGACTTGCATGTCGACATGGAATCTGCCGCGGATCCTGCTGATGGTGAGCGCGTCATCCATGGACGTAATGTCATGATTGCTGACTCATTGGCTTCAGACGACAGTGTGAACGGTCCAAGTCTACGAAAATCACTCACCGGTCTCCTGGCACTGCGGATTCATGCTATCAGCGACGTGACACACGCGTCGACAGGCAGATTGACACGCGGGCCGGAGACCTATGTGTCGATGAAGGTCGAGGATGATTTCAAGGGTCGTACGAGGAGCACAAGAACGGACAGGTGGACAGATGAGGTCCATGAGATCGATATCGACAAAGGGAATGAGATTGAACTCACAGTCTATGATAAGACCGGCAGCGAACAACCTGTGCCAATTGGAATGCTCTGGATCAGGATATCGGATATTGCTGAGGAGATAAGGCGGAAAAAGATTGAGAGTGAGTTCAACAGTTCAGGATGGGTATCAGCCGACAGGACTGTCGAAGATGGACAGCCAAGCAGACCAGACCTTCAATTCAACCCTCCACCAGGCCAGAAATCCGGCACTGCCAATAGCGCCACTGCTCTCTCGGCTGGAATTCATCCCCAGAATGGTCCAGTCGTCATTGACTCGTGGTTTTCTTTGGAGCCTGTCGGTCGAATACAGCTGACGCTGAGCTTCGGTAAGTCAAATGTACTCGAGACGTATTCAGAACTCACCATTATGCAGCAAAACAGACGAGGGAACGCCGACCTTTTGATGGAGCCGGACTCGGGCGCAAGGGCGCCATCCGCCAACGGAAAGAAGACGTCCATGAGCTTTATGGCCACAAGTTCATGGCGCAGCAGTTCTACAACATCATGCGTTGCGCTCTTTGCGGAGAACTTCTCAAGTACTCCGTTGGGATGCAGTGCTCGGATTGCAAATACCTCTGTCATGAAAAGTGTTATCCGCTTGTCGTCACGAAGTGCATCAGCAAGTCAAATGCAGAGAGTGATCCGGATGAGGCGAAGCTCAATCACCGCATACCACATCGATTTGAGGTTTATGGTAACATTGGGGCAAATTGGTGTTGTCATTGTGGGTACATGCTACCCTTGGGCCGGAAAAATGCCAAGAGGTGCAAAGGTAAGGATTTCAATTGCCGTCGAATGCTGGATTTCTGGACTGACTCCTGAATTCAGAATGTAAACTAACCTGTCATGCTCACTGTACCCACCTGGTCCCGGACTTTTGCGGGATGTCGATGAAGGACGCTAATCGAATCTTGGGGGAGATCAAGAACGCACAAGCCAGGCAGGGTAGTACAAGGAAGTTGGGAGACAAAACTTTGAGAGCGCCCGGAAGGGAACCCCGACCACGGCCACCACCTACGTCTACTCCTTCTTTCTTGAGTACTGCTTCCGAGGAGCAAGCGAAGAAGCTCGCGAGGGATCGCTTCTCCTACGGTAACGAGCAGTCAGACCCAAACACTCTTACCCAAACACCCACATCAGCCTCCGAGGTCTCCATTGGTGCAGCGAAGTATTCTTACAGTGTTGGACCTTCAACGCAGCTCCAACAACAAAGACGTCCTGTTCCACCCCGTGGAGAATCGTCACAAACATCCGCCGCAGCTGCGGCGGCCGCAAGCGCTTTGTCTCAAAAACGGGGTGGTTCTGATTCAAGACAGCCTGCTAACACTGGAAGATCATCTGCTTATCCGACACCCTCGGATCGTTTTCCTCCTTCACAACCCCCCCAACACGCCCAGTATGATCCTGCAGCTTATGCCAAGGTGGACGAGGGATATGGTATGCCACCTCCGCAAATCTCTCAGCCACCATCTTCAAGGCAAGCGTACGCAGTCCCGCAAAGTGAACAACAACCGGTAGTGGAGAAGCCGCAAGCAGTGCAGCAACATCAACAACCACCGCAGTCACTTGTTCAGGCACAACCACCGCTCCCACAACAGCAGCAGATTGTGCAGCCGTCCCCAGTAGGCGAATTTGTTGAACAACGACAGACGATCACCGCATCACAACAAAGGGGCAACGGACGAAGAGTTGGCCTCGACCATTTCAACTTCTTGGCTGTACTCGGCAAAGGCAATTTCGGCAAGGTCATGCTTGCTGAGACCAAGGCGTCGAAACAGCTATATGCTATTAAGGTCTTGAAAAAGGAGTTCATCATCGAGAACGATGAAGTCGAGAGCACCAAATCCGAGAGGGATGTCTTCATCATCGCTAATAAAGCGAGACATCCATTCTTGCTGAATCTCCACGCTTGTTTTCAGACCGAAACACGCGTCTACTTTGTCATGGAGTATATCAGCGGTGGAGATCTGATGCTGCATATCCAGCGGGGCCAATTCGGACCGAAGCGGGCGCAGTATAATCCTCTCTCTCCTTTGGTGATCTAGCATCTGCTGACTGTAATCAGGTTCTATGCGGCCGAAGTTTGTCTCGCACTAAAGTACTTTCACGAAAACGGCGTCGTCTACCGTGATCTCAAGCTCGATAATATCATGCTAACCTTGGACGGCCACGTTAAAGTGGCGGATTACGGTCTTTGCAAGAAGGACATGTATTATGGATCTACGACTAGTACATTTTGTGGAACTCCCGAGTTTATGGCACCAGAAGTGAGTATATACGAACATGATCGACGATGTGCTTCTGCTAACAGTTCGTCTTCAGATTCTTCTCGACAAGAGATATGGGCGAGCTGTCGACTGGTGGGCTTTTGGCGTCCTCATTTACCAGATGTTACTTCAGCAATCGCCCTTCCGGGGCGAGGACGAGGATGAGATCTACGATGCCATCCTTGCCGATGAGGTTCTCTACCCTGTTCACATGCCGCGTGATAGCGTCGCCATCCTTCAGAAGCTTCTGACGCGCGAACCTGAAGCTCGGCTAGGCAGTGGCCCTACTGACGCGCAGGAAGTCATGAGCCATGCATACTTCAAGAACATCAACTGGGAGGATGTGTATAACAAGAGAGTGCCAGCGCCGTTCCTGCCGCAGATCAAAAGCCCGACGGATACAAGCAATTTTGATTCCGAGTTCACCAGTGTCACGCCGGTTTTGACGCCGGTGCAGAGTGGTAAGTCCTGATTCCTGAATTGCTCATGGCAGTATTGGCTGTCAAGCAACTCTTTGAACAGAGTTTTGCTGACCTGTACTTTCAATAGTGCTCTCAGCTGCTATGCAAGAAGAATTCCGAGGCTTCTCGTACTCTGCAGACTTTACCTGAGGAGATATGCACCCCACTGAATCTTGTGGTTCGCGGTCATAGCCTGCTCTTACACGGAGCTGGAATATTAAGTTGCAAAAACATCCCAACAGAGACCAGCCAATGCTACGACTAGCTTGATCTCCTGGGCAGTGTACAATTGGGGAGGCAGCTATTTTCCAAGGGCTACGATGGACTTGGGAAGACATCAGAGGTGTTGAAGTATAGGGCCAAGAGACTAGGGGCTATCAACCTTGGCGACGACTGGCGGGACGAGGTCAATACATAATGATGAGACGAGACGAGACGATGATGTACGCCGAGTATGACACGCCGCGTTTTCACATGACGTTCTTTTGTATTCTTTCATGGATTTTTCCGGTACCTCGTAAGCACGGGATAGAGACGTGAAAATGGTCGAGGCGAGGGTGCTAAAGGGGCTCACTCAGCCCTACAGTTTGCATTGGTCAGACCCTCGTGTATCATCCCCGCGTTGTTATTTTTCGACTCAGTCCGACTCAGTTCCAACTCACACCCCGACGCTCCGCCAGCAAGTCTCATTTAATTTCCCCGCCATTGCTATCCAGTCTACAGCCAACATGGCCTCACACACTGCTTCTCAACGGTATCTGAGCAGCAGGGGCGGCTCCTACGACGTACTTGATCCCCTCTCGCCATAGCACTTCCCTCGCTAAGTAACTTCCCAGCTGTCGTTTGAGGAAGTCGTCCTCAAAGGCCTCGCATCCGATGGCGGCCTCTTCATCCCCGAAGAGATCCCCTCTCTCCCCTCCGAATGGTCCTCCGTCTTCCCTAACTTCAGCTTCGCCGATCTCGCCTTCCACATCTTCTCCCTCTACATCTCCCCCTCGGAAATACCCGCGGATGACCTCAGGAATATCGTAGACAGGAGTTATGCGACGTTCCGCGCGCCGGAGATCACGCCGCTGGTGACGCTGGATGAGGAGGGTCAGATACACCTGCTCGAACTGTTTCATGGGCCGACTTTCGCGTTCAAGGACGTCGCGTTGCAATTTCTTGGGAATTTGTTCGAGTACTTCCTGGTGCGGAGGAATAAGGGGAAGATGGATGAGGAGAGGGAACATCTCACAGTCGTGGGCGCCACGAGCGGCGACACGGGTTCCGCTGCCATCTATGGGCTGCGCGGCAAGAAGGATGTCTCGGTCTTTATTATGCACCCGAAAGGCAAGGTCAGCCCCGTGCAAGAGGCGCAGATGACGACGGTTCTTGACGCGAATGTACACAATCTCGCCGTGGATGGTACCTTTGACGATTGCCAGGACTTTGTCAAGGCCCTCTTCGCTGACCCGGACATCAATACCACACACCGCCTGGCTGCTGTCAACTCCATCAACTGGGCCCGCATATTAGCACAGATCACATACTACTTCCACGCCTACGCCTCCCTCCTCAAGTCCGGTCGCTTCTCACCCGGTCAAAAGGTGCGCTTCGTAGTTCCGACGGGCAACTTCGGCGACGTGCTCGCAGGCTTCTTCGCTAAGCGCATGGGCCTGCCCATCGAGCGCCTCGTCATCGCGACAAATGAGAACGACATCCTGCACCGGTTCTGGCGATCAGGGCACTACGAGAAGAAACCCGTGCATGGCGCAGAGGCCGAAGGCGGGTTTGCCGAGGACGGCGCAAAGGCGCACGAGGATGGCGTGAGGGAGACGCTGAGCCCGGCCATGGACATACTCGTGAGCAGCAACTTTGAGCGTCTGCTCTGGTTCCTGGCATATGAGGTGTATGGTGATGCCGAGGGCGATGTGGGCGATAAGCGCCGCGTGGCGGGCGAGCGTGTCAAGGGTTGGCTGGAGGATCTGAGATCCTCGGGCGGCTTCGGCGTTGAGCCGAAACTGCTCGAAGCTGCGAAGCGCGACTTCGAGAGCGAGAGGGTCTCGGACAAGCAGACGCTTGAGACCATCCGCGACGTCTACGCTAACGGGTCACACTCCTCCGCAACCACGAACGGGACATCGAATGGAACATCACAGTCTGCTCAGAGCGCCAACGGCGGGTACGTACTAGATCCTCACTCTGCGATCGGCGTGTGCGCGGCGCGGAGGTCAGTAACCAGGGCGCCGCCTCCGGACACGCATCACATCGCGCTCGCGACGGCGCATCCGGCCAAGTTCGGGAGCGCGGTGGAGCTTGCGTTGAAGGAGGAGCGAAGGTTTAGCTTCGAAAAAGTGCTGCCGGAGGAGTTTAAGGGGTTGGAGGGGAGGGAGAGGAGGGTGGTTGGGGTGAAGAGGAGTGAGGGGATTGAGGGGTTGAGGGGGTTGATTAGGGCGAGGGTGCCTGCTTCTGGTGGGAGGTCGTGAGAGGGCGGAATGGTGGAAGTGGTTGTGTTTCAGTAAATAGGTATCATGTAGGCAGACCGGGACAGGAGCATCTTCGAAGAGACCTGAGACATCATCGCATATTATGCTGCATCAAAGTTGCCGCGAGAGTGTCTCCTTATCCAGATAGTTGGCAGTATCGCTAGACGCGGTGGCATCGAGCGCAGCACTACAGTTGTCCAGATTGAAGCGTTGAGGTTTGATTCATGATATCGAGGAAGGCAATTCAGACGGATTCACTTCTGGGCAGAGCTCGAATATTATTGACATATCATCCAGCATACTCTTGCAATCAAGCACTACCTACCTACTGTAAGTCTGTAGCTCCTCCAGCTCAATGTGCCCCGCCTCAGCGCCCCCCTTTCGGCCGTAGTGAAAGCCTAGGTTAGGTGCGGGGCAATGACCCCGCAGCAGGAAACCATAGAACCCGGACCCCTTCCCTAGCTGGGCGACGGCTCCTCCGTGAGAAGCTCCTAGTCAGCAGTATCCTTCCTTTTCGCCGCAACAATCAAGTATTTTCTATGTATGTCTTGTCGACCTCCAGATTGATAGCGAGTAGACTGACACACCGGTGACTATCCGCGCAGATACCAACAACCCTAGCAACCCCATCCACACCTCAATCCCACCACAAAAGAAAGAAAGAAAAAATGGCAGTCACAGTAACAGTCCTCTACCCCAACACCTCCGGCTCCAAATTCGACATGTCCTACTACCTCTCCACGCACATGCCGCTTGTGCAAAAGACGTGGGCGCCCTACGGCCTCGTCGGCTGGCGCGTCATCAAGCACAACGGCACCCCCGGCGGCGACGAGGACGCGCCCTTCCAGGTCGAGGCGAAGCTGGAGTGGAAGGACCAGGAGGGGTTCGGGAAGGCCGCTACCGAGGCTGCGGCGGAGGTGTTTGGGGATATTGAGAACTTTACGGATGTGAAGCCGACGTTGATGGTGGGGGAGGAGATGGGGGTTTGGGGTGCTTGAGGGGAGCCATGGGGTTGTGAGGGTTGGTGGGGAGTGTGGAGGTAGAAGGGGAGGAAGTGGAAGGGAGCGAGTGGGCAGTTCTTTATTTTGTGAAGGGCTGTTCTACTTGCGTTTGTGCGGATGGCACTCTCCCCGACTAGTTTCCATGGTATACAAGGTCCCTTCGTCATCGGCATCTCCCTCACCATCAAGTGCCCAGAATCGTTCCCCTTCGCAGCGCCGCCAATGACGAAGTGCACAGGTAGGAGTCAAGTCTGATTGCTGCAATGGTATGAGAAGAGCTATCGCAAGTGTATCTATTTGGCTCGAGGGAAACATCGGTTAGGCACCGGAGCACTTTTCAGGATTGGATTGCCCCTGGGAGGGTACCGGAGGCTCTGCTTTTCCGTTGTTGACATGTTTGCTCTGAACGAAGACATTTGTTTACTGCGATATCGACCACTTTGCACGCGTTCTGGGTTCTTCCTCCATTTGCTCTCTTTCTCTCTTCTCTCTTCACCCTTTACTCTTTCACTCTTCACTCTGCATCCTGATCACCCCTTTCTTCCGATCACACATCTCACTGCGGTCGCTCTCATTCACCATCAGGAGTCCCTACGCGTTGAATTCCTCAACACGCTGCAATCCTCGCTTGTCCAACGCGTTCAGATCGACTTGGGGTCACTTATCCCACACGTTATCGATTTGACGAGTCCTGCGTTCACAAGAGTTGAGCTTGTGTCGTCTGAGCTAGCAGGCTTTGACGACACTCTGGTTCCTACCATGGGGTGTGTTGACGTCCTGAGATGACATCGCCTGATGTGGACATGGCTTGGTCCGGTGATGGGCACGAGAGGTCAGACTGTTTCGCTCAGTACAAGATGACAGTGCTAACACGTGGTTCGAAAGTTCATCGTCAACGATATGCAAACAGACGCCTACTTGGCTGGGGTTCTCCAACGAATTGCTTCTGCAAGTTCTCAGACCCTTGGCTACGGGCTCTGTTGGTCACGATTGTAACGATACCGAATGCGACTTCGCTGTAGCATACGCCGTCAATACAGAAGATTACTCCCCATCTCCTCCCCAAGCGACCGGGCAGTTCGGCTTGTTTGCAAGGACCTGGATAAGCTTGCCATACAAGCCATGTCCGACGCACAGCGAGAGAGTACCAAGTCGATCTGCCACACTCTGGACTTCAAGCTCAGATTTGAATCCTCCGATTCCTTTCTCAGAGTCTCGCGAAACAAGGGCCTCCGTCATCTTGTGAAGGAGATCCGTGTTCCCCTCTACCCGTTAGATCTGGTTTACCTGTCGAAGCAGACTTCATCTGGCTGATGACCCATACGACTTCCCATAATATTCACGGACAGAGGACCAAGGGCACCTTCCTGGCCTGGCTGATGCGCTGAGTCCGAGCGGCCGTCTGGTGCGTGAGGACTGGAAATCAAAGGAATACTTCGGACGACCTCAAGACCAGTATGAGCTCTTCAAGGCAAATCTCAATATGCAACGCCACATCGTTAGTAGCCAAGTACTTTGCAGGAACCTGGCAGCATTTATTCAACGGTTCTCCAACATTGAAAGCGTCTTGCTCCAGCAGATCCATCCGGTTGGCGACCTCGATGCGTGTTACGACGGGATCCAAGACCACTGCCATGATTATCTCCAAGGCCTAGGGTCAGCCAAGGGGCATCAGCACTAGGCTAGCTTTTACATGGTGTTGAACGCTGCGGCTTCGGCCATCGAGGCTACAGCTTCAAGGAAGGGTCTTGCTGCTGCTCTCAAGCAATCCGAGTGCAGATTTACTTCTCTGCGGTTCGAAGGTGTCGATTCCGGTCTTCTGACAAGCCAGGTTTCTCTCCTGTCTGTACCAGGCCCAAAGGTCGTGTTATTAGGACTAACGATTCTTGAGATCCGCCTTGCCACATTCTCAACGACCTCTTGATGCGTTCAACATGCTGAAATTGGGCAGAATTCTTGTCCTCGGTACCCAACCTTGAATCTTTTGCCTGGGGGCATCTCCGTGACTGCGACAGTGAAGACCAGCGGGCTACGGTGTGCGATATCTCGGCATCCGCCACCGCTATGATTCCGCATTTTAGTTAACTAGCGATTTACACTAAAATCATTAATTTGGTAGCATATCAACGGCTTATAGTTAAAAATCGTCTAAATACCTTACCGTCGCTCCTAATTAGGTTAGTAATTAAGCTGATATTTTATATAGTGATATAGTCCTTACGATATAGTAGTTACCGCTATACCTACCGCCGTATACGCCCTCCTAGCCCCCCTAATTCCCCCACCCGACGCCCAATCGGTAGTTACTATATAATTAGAAGGTATTCCGATTAACGATATCGCTACTACGTATAATATATTAAAGCGTACGATAGAGCGACGCCTATAACGGTAGGGCCTAGTACGTAGGGTAATAGTTCCGGAATTATAGCTCGTTAATATACGGATCCTTATTAAGGTATAGTTCTTTAGGAAGATATAGAATAATTAACGTATATATACGGAGCTTATCCGGTAGGGGTTTACTATTAGTTCTTTATATATAGTTTAAGAGATCCGAAGGTTAATTAGCCTAAAGCGTAGGTTAGGTAAATATAAATAATAGGAGAAAGATACGTTACTTATAAAGGCTATTAAAGAGGAGCTTCGTAACGGCCGATTAGCGAGATTCGGCCGTAGTTATCTATATATATAGATAAGGCTAAATAGGGTAAATATCGCTAGAGACCGTATATAGTAGATAGTTAAGCTCCTCGATAGTAGTAACGTAGATCGGCGCGGTAAGGAGGCTCGATTTTATACCCGTAGAGGAGCGTATATTATACCTAGTCCGAATAAGGTATAGTTAATTAACGCCTACTATAAGCTAGAGTACTACGGGTTCTAGATCTACGGTTATATTAACGCGTATTTAAGATACGTAATCTAGGCGTACGTTAGTATATCTACGAGGACGAAGATATTAGTACTTCGTTAATATTACTAGATCCTAAAGAGGTTTAGGTTTATACCGTAGGTAATAAGGAGCGATTATAGGGTTAAAACCGATATACTAGCCGACGCCTACTATTAGTTATCGAGATATTAATATAACGCTAACTTTAGGGACTACTTCTACTACGGGATAAGTACGGCTAACTAGCGCATTAAATCGTAGTAGGGTTAGATTATAAGGTCTTCTATATATCGATAGTTAGATTACTTTACCGCACTTAATGAATAGGGCCTATTTAATAAGCAAGATATCTCTAATAGGATAGCTATACTAGCGGTATATATACCGATAATACGGCGTATAGTATTCTACTTTATAAAGTTATAGAATATATACCGTATTCGGAAGTAGTTAAATCGCCCTTATATTATATTAGGTCGGCCGTAGGACCTATACGAAGATTATAAAGGTATTAATAACTACGTAGTCCTAATTAGCCTAGAGCTCGTACAGCCCTTTATAGATTTAACTAACCTATAGGACGCCGACGAGTACCTACCCGCCGAAACCCTACGGTAGTATTAGTAAGTACTATCCTAATATAGCTTCGAAGATATCACGGCGGAGGAGATTAATAGGTTAGGGTAAAGGCGCTATATATTAGCTTACCTCCTCCTACGGAAGTAGTTATAATAGTTATTTACTAGCGGCTACTTACTCGCCGAGACTATATCGCCGACGGTAAAGGCCGGCTAGGTTCCTCGCCCTAAGCTTATTTAGCGCTTCGCTAAACGAGGTAAATATAATAGGTTCTACTATAATAGTATACCTTAGTATCCCGAAATAGAAGGGCTATATAGTATAGATCTTAATAGAGAAGGTCCTGACGAGGTTAACGGGGTAATTAAGGAGGAATATAATCTTAATCCTAACGAGATTTAATATAGAAGATATAGTTATTATATAATATATTTAATATATAATAGAGATATTATATTTTTCCTTACTCGTTATAGCGACGACGATAGCGCGCTAACTACTACCTTAATTAATTAATAAAGTTAATTATTTACCTCGCTAAGCTCGCCTCTATCGACTCCGCGCTTATTTATAATTTATTAATATTTCTAGCGAGCTCCTAATATCTTAATTTTAGGAGCTACTTTCGAGAATCTTATACCTAACGTTATAGCCTTACGGTTTTTTCTAAAGCGTTAAATTACCTACTCGGCGATATCGATATCTTAATAACCAGCGACTTTAAAATTATAAAAAAGGTATTAAAATACGTAGCGAGATAAGGAGAGTAAGCTTCTACTAATACGATAATTAATAGACGTTATAGTTATTTAGGTCGATATTATAAATATAGTATATTTTTAAGGTTTTTCGGTAGGGTAATAGAGGACGTTTATTATACCCCTAAGCTCTAGCGTGAGTATACGGAGCTGGGATAACTATCCTCCGGCGTCGTATAGTATATAAGCGAGACGGGTACGTACTACCTACGACCTAGACTCTCTTCCGTAAGGTTTAGTCTATAAATATAACTAGACATCTCTCACGCTATACTATCGTCCCTAAGGGTTCCTACTTCGTATAATACTAAGTACTCCCCTTAACAGTTCTAAACCTTCTAGCTACTTAAGGCGTATAGCCCGGGAGATGTCTGCGAGAATCCTACGATCCTAGATAGAGGTGCCGTCGGTCCCGCCCGAGGTAATCCCTCGAGTCTAGGAGGTCCTAGACGAAGTCTAGGGGACTCTTAAGTAGGATATCGATAATCTAATCGAGTCTCGCGGCGAGTAACCTAGGAGCACCCTAAGCGTAGGCGAGATACTACTATCTAGTATTCCTCTTAGTAGTAACACTATCGAGGCTTAAATCCGCGATATAGAGAGGTAATAGAGAGAACTCCTATAGCGTTAGAAGTTATAGACTATATAACGGTAAATCGATATCCTTCGTAGGTAAGTCGAAGGCGAACCGATAATAGCTCGATCGCTAGACGCGTAAGGTTCTTAGCGTACTATATTCCTAATAGGGACTATCGTAGGAGAACCGACTCTTAACCTACTAGCTCTAGCGCCTACCGCTTACGTACCTACTATCGTAAGTAGTAAGCGGAGCGTAGGCGAAGAGCTTCGGGGTAGTAACGAGAAACGACTTCGGCCCGAACGCCTACCACAATATCGAGGGAAGAACCTTAAAGAATATTAGAACTTTATACGTAGCGCGGAGACTGCGTTTCGCTTAACCCCTAATAGCTTCTATACGGATGATAATAAGATCCTCTTTACGATATAATACCTAGAAGGAGAGCTAAAGGATACGTAGTATAACTACGAGGAAACGGTAGATAGTAGCCTCGTTACCTAGGCCTACTTTAAGAAGTTCCTCTTAGATATACTATAAGACCCGGTCAATAGAGAGCTTAATACTACGTAGTAATACGTAGACGTAACGTAGGGGGCGAGCTAGTCAGTCTACTCGTTCGTAGCTTATATGAATAACCTCGAGGCCTAGATACTAGTCCTCTATAACGAAGCCTAGAGGCGTATTCAATTCTTTACGAAGCTTCGCCCTGAATTGCGTAAGGTAATTACGAACTACTAAGATATACCTTATACACGCGATAGCCTTATCGCTCTAGCCGTACGGCTTAAGAATAACGTACGCGACGTAGGCGCGAAGAGTACGAGGCCCTATTAATTAAACTCTAAGACTAAGATAGATTAAAAGCCTCGTAATACGACGACGTAGGTTAATATTTATATACCCGCGGACAGTACCCGATACGTAGGTAACTCGAGTAGTATACCCCTAGGCGACGGAAAGTGTCGTAATTGTAGAAAATATAGCTATTATACCCGTGATTACCGATCAGTACTATTAAACCCGAATCGATCCCTAGTAGGCTAGGTTCGCTCTAATAGCTAATAGTTAAAAAATAGGAATCCCTTAACGTAAGCTCCCCGCGCTCGAGGCGTAGGGGTATCGAGAGGAGGGAGCGCTTAGACGTCGTTAGCGAGGTACTAAGCAAGTAAACTTAATATAAGACCCCTATCTTGTTCGATAGAGGCAGCGAGATTAATATAGTATCGTAGCGATACGTGGCCGAGATATAACTACTATCGGTAGAGGTAGAGCTCCCTATAGCCTTATAGCTAACTAAATAATCCTTATACTACTATAGAGTATATGAGATTACTTATCGTATCTGCGATAACTAGGGACGAGTAAAAGAAGCGAAAGGCCTCTTCTACGTATTCGATATAGATACGCCGCCCCTACTACTTAGTATACTAGTACTATATAAAGACGGTATTATAATCGACTACGGCGCTAAAGCCTAGCGATAGCTAATAGAGAGTAACGCGCTAAGCATCGAGACTCCCGAATAGTTCGAGAAATTAATAATAGGCGAGCCAGCCGTCTATATAGTTATAGTATCTACGGTATAGATAAGTAAGTAAACCGAGGGCGAGTCGTATACGATCCTACTCTACCTATAAGAGTTTACCGATATCTTTGATAACGAAGCAGCAGCGACTATCGCCGAAAATAAGGAAATAGACTACGCGATCGACCTACTACCCGATAGCGACGCGCCGTATATACCTCTATATAATATATCTACTAAAGAACTACTTCTCCTTCGGGAGTATCTTGACTCTTCCTTATAAAAGGGTTGGATTCGATACTCTACTAGTCCTACTAGAGCACCGACACTCTTCGTACCGAAGAAAGATAATAGCCTACGACTATACATCGACTACCGTACGCTTAATAAGATCACGATTAAGAACCGTTATCTACTACCTCTAATTA
>Ga0181467_100021_pt1 | contig 56866 bp, 69 predicted proteins | sample InSIn5gowninarea_2_FD_119079 | JGI IMG/M metagenome (GOLD analysis project Ga0181467, IMG submission 119079) | Clean room microbial communities from NASA Spacecraft Assembly Facility at Jet Propulsion Laboratory, Pasadena, California, USA -... ... | reverse complement strand
CTACACTCTAACCTTTGATTTGACCGAATTTACCAGAAAACAGATACCGTTCTATAGCATTTCGTGAGTACTGCAGGACTGGATCATTCTTTCCCTTCCCAAACAGCCGCTTCCCAATCCAGCTAAGGTAAGCATAAGAGGAAAGAGCAGCCAGTCGCTTACTCATTAGCGCCCTCGACTCACCTTCGCCCCAGCCTTGTCTTCTCACTCTCCTGCTTTTCCCTCATCCTCACAATCCAACAAGGGAGATCGAAAAAACTCCAATGCAGTACCTCATTTGCTCTGTGAATTGTGCAACAAGGCAATGCTCAAACTGCGTTTGTCTCTCTCCTAGAGCCTCGAATGCGATCGCCTGTTATTTCACTATCTAAATGTGGATGCGCTTCTCTATGGCACACTTCAGCAACGATGCCATGTCTATGCAATACTCACGGGTTGGGTTTCTCAGAGCCAAAGTTCGAACGACATAGAATTAGCTTTGGCAAAGTTTGGATAGCCGAGAGAAGGCTGGTGAGGCGCTTGCTACAATGATGAAGAATTCACCGATCAGCTTAAAGGAGCCTTGGAAAGCTTTCAATATCTTTGCGGGATACATGCGCGATGGTTAGACGTTGGAACCGGTATCTTGAGCATCACTGAACTACAGCAAAAATGGCTGGGGTAAGCAGAATGATATTCTGCCCGAGATGTTGACATGCTTTACAGGATCAAATAGCGGCTACGATCTGCTAAAGACATGGTTATGAACTTGCGCCCGAGATGACTCAGGGCCCCTCAATTGTGCAAGGCGACATGCCCCGACAAGGCTGCTTGACCTTGGGATGCGCAACACACAGAATATCAGGCTCATTTCTGGAGAGACGATTGGCGAATCTCCCTATGTAGCTTTGAGCTACTGTTGGGATCTCATTGCACAGCTAATGCTATTACCAAACAACTATTCCAATTTTGAAGTCGGAGTACCTTTTGAGTCACTTGGAAAGGTCGCGCATGGAGTTGTTTATGCAGATGCTCTTTTCACAATTACAGCGGCAGCATCCAAAGACACATCACAGCCGTTCTTGCTCCCTCGTGGTCCGCTGGCACGGTTCGACTGCCAACTTCGTGAAGAAGAGTACCCTGAGCGTTATCGGAGCTACATTGAGGGCAACCCATACTACGACCCTAGTGAAAATGCGCCAGGGAATTTTGCTTTGGACGGTCGTGGCTGGTGTTTTCAAGAAAATGTCTATCCTTAACTACTACACGCCCGAGATATCTCTTAAGAGCATGTACTCGGAGCTTATCTCACTTGGCGAGGACTAGAGGGAGCCCGCTACACATTACGAACTACGCGAGCTGTGGGGAAACTTGGTCTACCAGTACTTTATGACGCAACTGGCGCATCAATCAGACAAGCTCGTCGCTCTAGCCGGTATCGCTTCCATTTTCGAAACCAAGTTCAGCATACATGCTTCGTCTGGGCTGTGGTTAGAACTCTTCCTGGATGAGCTTCTTTGGTTTTGCAACAGTCCAATCGAAGGAGAAGCAGTCCGACATAACCTCGCGCCTTCGTGGGCTTGGACCAGTTTGAAAGACTTTCCAATCGTTGACGGAAACACGTTATATTCCAGTGGAGCGGGTTAAGATTGTCATCTTGTCGACTCATTTTCTGCAACAATGGTATCTATGCCTCGGATCACGATATTCACACGTCTGAAACCCAGTCTTAGTCATGAGATAGGGAACAGCTTCTGTCTCCGCGGATACTTGACGCGCTGTGTCTATCTTGTCGCTAAACTACGATTCGGTGAAAATTTCATCGATCGCCTTGATCCTCTACGTTGTGGTCCAGAGGCCTGCCGAGATTCAGGACAATACTACCCCGACACTAAAAACGAGAAGAAGGATCTGTTCTGCTTCTTGGTGAGGCGAGAGCATCCGAGGCCCCGAATTTCTAACATGACGGAGCCGATAGAAAGTGACACGTTGTGAGATCATTGCTTGGTTCTGTCACCATTGGAGGGGTCACAGAGTTGATTAAGAAGGCTGGCACTTATACGGGAATCTTGAATGTTGCCCAAACCATAAAGGGCGCAGCAGATACAACGCTGAACTCGATGCACACTCACATCTTCACAAGCCCGCTGGACGAGCAAGAGATTGATGTTTTTTGAGCGAAGGAAGAAACCGGCTGTGAGGGCGGGTCGCTGCCCGGCAAAATGCTAACGAAGTTATCGAGAAACCTTTTGTTCAAGCCATCTCCAACTCAATGAGGCAGTCAAGACTCTGTGGGTGTCGCCAAATTCCCGTCATCTTCAAGCCCGCACCCTCGTACATTTTGCGGTGTTCCTCCTCGGTCCGGTGGCGCGCTCCAAGAACGGCCATAAGCTCCCAGTCAAGAGACGCTGCTTTTGGTTAGAATAGCACAGACATGGGATGGGTACCTGAACGACTTACTCTGCGCCCAATGCGCGTTCTGGCTCGGAACGACAAAGTCATTGACAAGGACCTTGGAGTATCCCTTCTTCATTGCGGGGACAATGGCTTTCAAGATATCCGTGTTGACCTGGTCATTCCAGTCTTGGATGATAGAATGCAGATAATATGCACGGGCGCCTTTGACGGGCTGCTCAGTCATGAAATCGTGAGCCATGCTGTCGGCGCCTGGACCGAGCTTCGCGAGCTGGACGATCTCGGGGCGATCTTGCAAAAGCAGCGGGCCAGGAAGCTTTCCCTCAAAAGCTTCGCGCAAACCTTCAATGTCATGACCGGAGCCGCCGCCAACATCGACTAGGAATGGCTCGTCTTTGTCGGCTCCGTGGATCAAGCGCTCTTGGACGGGGTAGTAATCTTTTTCAAACCACCGGGGTCGGCCTTTACTCCATGAATCCATCATGCTAGCAAAGCGGCGTCCCATTTCGGGATGTTTCTCAAAATACTCAAAGTAATGGCTTCCCTTGCAGTTGTAACAGTGCTGGAAGGGCGCATCAAGGCCAGAGTCGGGGCATTTCCAGTCGCGCTGCTCAAAGTACGACTTCATGCAGTTGTGCACGGGCTGCATGGTCTCAGCAATGTACTTGATCGAGTCTTGATAGGACTGCTGGGCAAAGGCAGTAGACGTGGGCGTGTTTGCAAAGATGCCGGGCCCTGTCTCACGAACGGTACGCATGGCCGCGAGATGGCGCAGCATGCGCCCGACTATGACTGGGTCAACATTGTTGTCGCACTTTGTTGCGATTTCATCAATGGACGCGCCCGTGTCAGGGATACTCTGCATGGCTTGGAACAACTTGACTTCTGCAGCCATCCACAAGACATTGAGATGGGCAGGCTGGGCCCACAGCAGATCGAGCATGGTCTCCGAGGGGTGGCTGATCTCTGCAATGAGGCCTCTGCACGCATCCAGCAGCTCTTTGCGCGCGCCGGGGCTGCCATTGCGGAAGTCGTTGCTCAGAGTGGCGACATTGTCGAGGAGCGCCAGGGCAGCCTGTGACGGCGTCGGATCGGCGGCCATTGGTAACGTCTAATCAGTGCGGAGTGGAATTGATCTAGGAGAGGAGGGAACGCCTGTTCGATGGTGTGTAACGAGTGGTTGGCCTCAGGCCTCTTCCCCTCGCAACCCCTCAGCCCTCGCGCGGGCGAATGTTTGCCGAGAGGGACGGGCTGTGGGCTCTGGTGCATGCAGGCAGGCGAAAGCGACGGCGAGCTTGGAAGATGCAGCCGGCAGGCGTCATGATCTCCTGGGCCACCGCCGTTAGGACGTTCTGGTTCCTCGATGCATCCTCGCACGTCTCCCCAGCCCCAGCTCTCGCCGTCCTGCCGCACGCTCACCAGCCTCTCCACCCGCCGCCCGCCGCCCGGCTAACCCCCCTGCGCGACCCGTTTTTTTTGTCACCAAGATTGCCTGTTTGGATCGTTGGCGGTTACGAGGCAGCGTTGCAACTGTTCTCGATTAGCAGCTGTGTACCATGTCGACACGCCATGTCGAGGCGCATTCCCCCCCGCACACCGAAGCTGTGCGCGCTTCGTCGCACTCGCCGGCCCACCCTGCTGCGGCTATCGACTCTGGTATCGATGTAGGCTCGTCATCCGAGTTTGACCAGGACAACAGCGCCGGCCACGCGCTCGTCGCCCACGATGACACGAGCGAGGCGTCGACGGATGAAGGGTAAACTAGCACGCTGACAGCATCCCGCGACATTGCATCCATTGTTAACGTCGTGTGCACAGCTACGCCGACTCTGACGCCTCGTCGTTCCTCTCGTCGATTCTCTCTGAAGTGCGCCGTGGGGTGGAAATCGAAGGCCGCCTGTACCCCAGCTACGGTAAGCATGCCTATGGCATGCCCATGGACGAAAAGGAGCTCGATCGCAACGATCTCCAGCACCACAAATATACTCTCTTGCTGTGCGACCGCCTCTTTGTCGCGCCCGTGCCAGAATCGACGTTTGAAGACGCAAACTGTCGCGTCCTCGACCTGGGGACCGGCACCGGCATATGGGCCATAGACATGGCGGACAAGTATCCCAATGCAGAGATCCTTGGTGTGGATATCGCAGCCACACAGCCGTCCTTTGTTCCACCTAACTGCATCTTTGAGATCGACGACGTCGAAGAAGACTGGCCCTATCGCCCTGCCCATTTCGACTTTATCCACGGCCGCGACCTCATGACGGCTATTCGTGACTGGCCTCGTGTGATTGCACAGGCGTATGCGCACCTCAAACCAGGCGGCTGGATACAGCTGGCCAGCACCATACCTGGACCACTCTCCGACGACAACACGATACCCGAGAATAGCGGCTACGTGGAAACGGCCCGAGTTTATTTTGAAATTGCGGAGAAGATGGGGGCACCACTCGCAGCGCCACGCGACTGGAATGCGCAAATGAAAGAAGCCGGCTTTATCAACGTCCAAGACGAAGTATACAAATTGCCCATGGGCCCCTGGCCTCGATCAAAGCGGTTGCGAACTGTCGGTAAGCTGGAGCAGATTATGGTTCTCGAAGGTGGGTTTGAGGCATACATGCTGCGCGGATATACGCAGGTGTTGGGTGGCAAGGTTGAGGATTTGCAGATAATTCTTGCTCTGGCGAAAAGAGAGGTGAGGGATCCGTCGATTCATACCTATGTGCAGTTTCATATTACGTATGGGCAGAAGCCCCTATAGTTGTAGTAATTGGAATTTTCACCCATGACACTATGACACAAAGCAATACTTAGTTTTGTGGCCACCAAAGCTTAACGACTATCCATACTATTTGCAGCAATACATAAAGCAAAGTCTCCACGGATATGTACTTACAGGGAGGCCCTTGCAGAACAGACAAGGGGAGACATGGCTTGAGCGCTAGTTCAAGAACAGACTAGCACATATACCCTCTATCTCGGGAGCTTTCCGCGCTGACAGCATCCATCATCCGTCAAGAAAGCCACGGCTAGCCAGGACATACACAGCACACAACACTCGGATCCCATCTTACACAAGTGAGATTCTCATACAAATGTGAAACACTTTGTTTTGTAATCAACCATATACCATTGTCACCCGAGGGCGCTGTAGTTATCGCCAGCCCAAAACTACATCACAGCCGCCTCTGCCAACCCTCACTTCTTATTCACTGCCACCCAGCAAGAGAGAGCACTGCATAAGCCCTTCACTCTATTCGAAACCGACCTCTTCCCTCTTTGCTTCAAGTCCCCTTCGACTCCGTTGCATCCGCGCCGCCAAGTGGTGTATTCGCGCTCAATTGAGGCAGTTTCCAGACCCTATACCCGATTAGGCAGCGTATATCCAGAGCACCCTGTTGGAGACAGCCAGTCTGTCTGACAAAGAGACGCGTCTTTTGGGTTATCGATTGCGTGAGAATCACATATGATGCGGGGCACTTTGATGCTGAAGCTCTCGGGCTTTCTTCTTCTCCCCCTCTCCTCCATCTCTTCAGTTTGTGCCTCAGAACAGCAACCTTTTGAATTCGGCGAAATGTCTACACCACAGTACACGCTTCCTCCGCTTCCCTATGCATATGATGTTAGTATTGCCATCACCACCCGTCTCATTGCCCCACATCAGTCGTACTAATAGCTCCATAGGCATTGGAGCCGCACATTTCTGCTCAGATCATGGAGCTGCACCACAGCAAGCACCACCAGACATACATTACCAACCTGAATGGTCTGCTCAAGACCCAGGCTGAAGCTGTCTCGACCCTTGACATCACATCTCAGGTTTCGATACAGCAAGGCATCAAGTTCAATGCTGGCGGTCACATCAACCATTCCCTCTTCTGGCAGAACCTTACTCCAGCCAGCTCAAACGAGGCCAAGAGCTCCGCTGCACCCCAGCTCATCAAGCAGATCAAGGCCACCTGGGGCGATGAGGACAAGTTCAAGGAGGTCTTCAATACTGCTCTGCTAGGCATCCAGGGCAGTGGTTGGGGCTGGCTTGTCAAGACTGAGGTCGGCAAGGAGCAGCGGCTCTCTATTGTGACTACCAAGGACCAGGATCCTGTGGTTGGCAAGGGCGAGACTCCCATCTTTGGTGTCGACATGGTATGTTCACGTTACGCTTGGGCATATTGATGAATGTGCGACTGACATGAAATAGTGGGAACATGCGTATTACCTGCAGTACCAGAATGGCAAGGCAGCCTATGTGAAGAATATCTGGAACGTGATCAACTGGAAGACCGCCGAGGAACGATACTTGGGATCGCGCGCTGACGCATTCAGTGTGCTGAAAGCGTCGATCTGATTTTAACGCAACTATCATGTATTAAGAGAATAAAATGTTGAGATCATCATGGTGTCTCGATGTGTACTTGCACGGCCTGTTTTGATCAAAAAGTGACTCCATGGCACCGTGCTGGTTGCGCTCAGTCCGCCTCGGTCCAATCGGGTACTCCCGAAACAAACTTGCTCAAAGAAACTACCTCATTTACCCTCAGAATGTTTGAACCCCTTGGCTGATAAATTAATCGATGCGCAATCTCCAAAGCGACGTCATTTCGTGAGTATCTAAAAGTCTCTGTGATTTCCGCTTTTTTCTCTACTTTAATTGTCGCCATCGCATCTGCACATTCACCCTCTCAACCATCTCATCCAATCACCACTCAAAAAATTCCACTCAAAATAACACACACCCAACATGTGCAATGGAGAGTCCACACGGGTAGCCAAAGGCGGCTCCATCGCTGTCCTCCATCCGATCTCACCCTTTCCCCTCTGCCGCACGCGCTCACCCTCTTCTTCATCATCATCCACCTCCAGCTCCTCAGACGATGAAATACAAGAAGAAGAAACTCTACTCTACTTCACCAACCCTCTCTCCAAAACATCCGGCACAAACGTCGAAATGGCTGGATTCGACCAACAATCCACACATGCAGCATGGGTGGTGATACAGTGCGTGTTTCCTTTCACATTCCACATTCAACGGTTAGTACTATGCCATGCTAACGCGAATGTAGTCGCGACGGCGATCTCTCATCTTCTTCTTCAACCCAAGGATCCAACGCATTCTGTTCCTTCCCGATTAGATCGCAAAACGGGCAATGGGAACTCGAATGCAAACTCGAACTGGGCGTTGGCGAGAGGGGCATTATCGGGAGGAGAGTGTCTGTGTTGAGTGGGGCGAGGGAAGTGCTTGCGCAGGGGGTGATTGGGTGGAATTGACGCGCTTGGGAATACTCCTACTACTATGGTCAGAGAATTTTGGTTGCATTGGGATGGCGTTGAGTGGTGGGTTCTGGGACTATTTGGATGGCAAATGTGGGTTTCTTGGGTAGATGGGTTATCTGAATTGATTACTGTTCTGTTAAGAATATCTCTTGGCCGATGAATGAAATTAGAGAGCTTACACTAAGCGGACTAGCCTGCTAAAAGGTAGTTATATAGGTAATCAGATCGGGCGGAATGCAAAGCAGCGCGAGCCACACTGATCGCTGCATCTTGTCGGTCTCTATATGGAGTTTGGATCCAACATTACGCATTGCAAACAGCATTGTATATGTCGCAGGGTGTATCTAGCCAGATGGCTCCATGGGACCTTCGGAGAACTGAATACGAAGGTTGTACGGTCTTGTTCCGGCTGTGCTGACTCGAGCTATGAAGATATCCTGACCGCCTTAATCCCGATGAACTCTTGCTCTTTTTCGTGCATCCCCTACCGTTTCTGTTACCTTCTGTATACGCGGTCTAGCGTTTTCACATAGAATCAGATTTACCTAGGTTACCAAAGAGAGATATGAATGGACTGGGCTCCGATGATCTATCGTCCCAATCCAGGTGTTTCCGAACTTTTGTTGGGTTGATCTAATGGTTGTAGTCCATCCAATAATGTCCTTTTGCCACGAAGCCTCCGTTCCCATCGTAATAAGTGAATGACCTTCTATGTTGAACCTAGTATAGTGATGCTGGTACTGGCTCGATAGTTAATATTCATGCTGACAAAGATATATCTACGCAAAAGGTTAGCAAGACTCGAGACAAGTAAAAGATGACAACAGCACAGGAGCAAGGCACGCAGGGTAAATGTCAAGAGTGATTCTTACGCCATAGTGATGTTCATACATTGACGGTAACAAGGGCGTGAGTACAGTGGCTAGCGCATGCGGCTTCACCCCTCTGATACTACAACTGACAAAATCAGAAAATGAAGACAACTAGTTCCCACTTACTATAACTTATAATTCGCAATACAAAACAATCTCTATTACAACGTACTTCTCTTTAGATAAAATCTCTACAGATTAACTAAGACATGTAGTAATCATTTATCGTCTGAAGATTTTGAAATACTAATTTATGAATAATATACAGCGACTATAAAAAGAGCCGGCATGTCACTCGAGATAGTGGTTCAAAGAGAGAGAGAGATTTGAGAGCGAGATAAATAAGAGAAATGATAGCTCCGAATGTCTGGGTCACGTGCAGGCCAAGGCCGAGGCCAAACATCGATTCCAAGCGCATCTGGTTAGACACAAACTCTTCACTTTCCACGGAGTTCTGCAGTTCTAAGTATTCAGAAAAAAAGTCAATGGCATTTCTGCAAATACGGTAATCGAATACATATCTGCGCGCCTCCTCTCACCATGGCTGCCAGCTCTGCCGAAACAGCGCCTTCCCTACCGTACCACGAACCAGACATCATCACAATCCTCGTCCTCACTTCGTTCTTGCTGCTACTAAACGTTATCAATTCTATATTCGACAAGTTTCTTTACTGTGGTCTTCTAGGCCAAATCGCTGTCGGCATCGCATGGGGCACTCCAGGCGCGAAGATACTTTCATCGAATATCGAAGATGCGGTGGTGCAGTTGGGGTATCTGGGATTGCTGTTACTTGTGTTTGAAGGTAATATTGATTGCTCTTTGTTCCATGTTACTTTTCGCGCGCTTTCTAGATTTCCAGATGACGTGTTACACATGCTAAGTCATATGGATAGGTGGCCTACATACCTCGTTCCAATCGCTAAAAGCGAATCTACTGCTATCATCCGGTGTCGCGTTGACGGGGATCGCCTTGCCGGTGGGTTTATCGTATACCCTCCAAGGCCTACTCGATGCGACGCCGTTGCAAGCTTTTGCTGCGGGAGCAGCATTGTGCTCGACCAGTCTTGGCACGACGTTTACCGTTCTAGCGTCGAGCGGTTTGTCGTCGTCCAGATTGGGCGTTGTGCTGACGAGTGCAGCTATGATGGATGATGTTGTGGGACTCGTAATGGTGCAGGTGATTTCTAACTTGGGTAGTGGCGACTTTAGTTGGGTGGTTGTTGTGCGCCCGGTTCTTGTGTCGGTAGCATTTGCGCTGGTTGTACCAGTTGCTTGCCTCTGTGTTGCGAGACCAGTTACCCTATGCATCAACCAATACCGCGAAGTTCATCCGAATGAGGCCCTGGACAAGCTTTTGCGGAAGCCCCAGACAGCCTTTGTGCTACACACCCTACTTTTAGTTGGCCTGATTGCTAGCGCAACCTATGCTGGGACTTCGAACCTGTTCGCCGCGTATATCGCCGGAGCAAGTGTCAGCTGGTGGGATTCTGAAGTGACCCATCCAGTTGTCAAGACAAAAGCACATGAAACTGCCGCTGTTAATGAACAGAGTACGGTACCTACGGATCCTTCTCTAGAGTCGTCGAGCGGCTTACGAGACTCTGAGAATATCCAAAACTCTACCCAGAGCACATCCGCCTCGAAAGCTAAAGAAGAGCCTAAGAACTCACCGGAAACAAAACCTGTTGAAGCATCGAGTACATGTAACGGCGATGAAGACACATCCGGATCCGCCGTATATCACCGATACTACCACCCCGCTGTTTCCAAAATTCTCCAACCGTTCTTCTTCGCCTCTATTGGCTTCTCTATTCCAATCACCCGCATGTTCAGAGGCGCCATCGTATGGCGCGGTTTCGTCTACACCATCCTGATGCTCCTCGGCAAGATCGCCTGCGGCCTCTGGCTTGTTCGGTTCTCCATTGCACCAGCCAAGGGCAATACGAGTCGCGTATTATACAAACTAAAACAACTCTATGTCCCGCATTTCTGGTCTAGAAGCACAAGCGCAGTAACGCCTAGGCCGAGCAGCATAAGGGAAACGACCACAAGCGCATCGACACGCCCTTCACCGAACCCGCCAAAGCCGTTTTCACTTCATCCTCCCCTTATCATCGCTCTTGCAATGTGTGCAAGGGGCGAAATTGGATTCCTCATATCCGGTGTTGCGGAATCCAAAGGCATCTTTTCCTCGCCCAATGATGTCTCGACTGATTCATCGGATATCTTCCTCGTGGTAACGTGGGCAATTGTTCTTTGTACGATTACTGGCCCCCTGGGTGTTGGGATGTCGGTTCGGAGGGTGAAGACGCTGGAAGAGCGCAAGAATCGAGTGCATCAGGGAAGTGGGCGGGACGTGCTTGGTGTTTGGGGTGTGCAGTGAGGGACGAGCTTAAGCGGTTCAGATCTGAAAAGTATATGGGAATGCGGCGTTTCTTTGGAATAGACAAATCACTTGTGCGCAGAAAAATTTCGGAGTAGGATCTTTCAAAGCATGTGTATATGGCGTTACCTGGGGATTGCAACGCGACTGATCGCAAGGGCAATGATATAGATATTAACTGATTCTATCCGAATACACTGTTAATAACTAGAGGAACTTCCTATTCCCATTGCAGTTTACCAGGGGTTCACACAGTGAAAGGAGACCCATAGATAATTTCGGACGCGTGATCACTCTTGTCACGTGTGTTTACTTTCATAGCACTCACCATAGCACATTCACTTCAACCTAAAAATGTCTTAGCAAGAACTTTCCATGCGCCATATAAATTCCCTTTCTGCTAGGCATCCTGCAGGCTTCTTTCCTACCTCGATTTCAAGTCACTCCTTTCTGCAAGATCGACTCACAGACACTTTCAAACAAGTCACTCTTTTCTACATTTCCCATTCCACTTCCAAGATGGGCAGACTCTGTTTCCTCCTCCTTTGCGTTTCATTTGTTTTCCTTACAGTCGCCTCCCCCGACACCCACTCAACCAGCCTAACCGCGCGCTCTCCCCCTCAAATCCCCACCCATGAGCGCCGCGGCATCGCCTATAATAATGCCAACCTACTCTCCCTCTTCGCCCAACGCGGTTCTCACATTACCTGGCGCTATAATTGGGATTCATCGACCGCTTCATCCCCAACCACTTTCGACTTCACCCCCATGCTGCACTCTGTACGCTCCGACCATACAAAAGTCTGGAAGACCAACGTCGAAGCCGTAGTCCAGAAGAACTGGGAAAAGGGACGAGCGACTTGGGCGTTGGGGTTTAATGAGCCAGACAATTGCATGTACGTCTTCCTTCCTTTCTCATAGCTCCCCTTTCAGATAATCGGGAAAAATGGAACTGACAAGCGCAATACACAGACCAAACACAGGCGGTTCCTGTATCGACGTTGCCACGACCGTCGCAGCGTGGAAACAGTACCTCCAGCCCCTTGCTGCGTCCAATCGCAATGTGTATCTCGGATCTCCAGCTATTACGAATGCGCGTGCGACGGATACTGCGGGGCTGGGATGGTTGGCAAAGTTTCTGAGCGAGTGTAATGGGTGTAGTGTTGATTTTGTGAATATCCATTGGTACGTCCTTTCTCCCTAATCTCTCCATAACGTTCCAACGGCTGAAACCCGGCGTGCGCAGGTACGGTGTCGCCAACGTGCAGTCCTTCAAAACGCATATCGATGCGACGAGAAAAGTAGCGCATGGCCGGCCGATTTGGATTACAGAGTTCAAGCCTGAGGGGACGGCGGAGCAGATTCGCCGGTTTCTGGAGGAGGTGATGCCTTGGATGGATGAGAGTCCGGATGTGCATCGGTATGCGTATTTCATGGCTACACCTGGCGAGGGATTCTTGGTTGATGGAGATGGTAGGGCGTTGAGTGAAATTGGGAGGACATTTGCTTTCTTCCATCGGCACTGAACATGTGGGATTGATACAGATGGTGGGTTATATTATGCGGGATACATGGAGACGGTATATGCGGGATATTCAGGAAGACTCACCATAGATGTGTGAGTTACCACTGGAGATAGGGTGTGGGTCTACCGCTTCGTACCAAAACGAAGGAAAAAAAGGATTCAAGCCAGATGGAGACATGTATTCAAACACTAAAATATTTCCTGTTTTGCATGTCTTTCTATACGAAATGCACCCTCATCCCCCCGGTGTCCAAGGCTGTCCAATAGCCTTCCTAAATCCACCCTCGAACAGGTCAATCGTCTCATTCATACCCATTCCACTGGCAATAGCCAGCTGCAACATGATCCTCGCTTGAATCGGATGCACGAATCCGGATTTGGCGAAACTGGGTTCACGTGCCGGACTCGACGGGCCAAATGGACTTCTCGTTCCGACTACTATCTGCAAGCCCTTTTCCAACGCTTCAGATACCTCATCTTGGCCACTGGGTACGGCCCCGTTACCCGTTCCAGCAACGACTACGCCCTGGGCGCCATTCGCATGCGCATTGAGTACAAGTTTGCCGTCGAACTCTCGGGCTGCGTACAGAATATCGACTTTGGGCAAACGTGGATATGTTGCATATGATGACACAGTATTGATGTCGAAATAATGCTTGAACAGCGGTTGACTAGGCGAATTGTAAAAAACAGGTAAGCTGTTTATAAACAAGCCCGAGTCGCCGCCGGCATTTGCAGAAAAAGCATCAGGATTCGTAGAATGCAGCTTCGTAACCCAGTAACCGGGGATGATGCGGGCGTTGAAAGCGATCATGACGCCTCGATCGCGTGAGGCAGGGCTTGCAGCTAGCATGACGGCGTCGAAGAAGTTTGCGTCGCCTTCATAAGAGAGGTGGGTGAAAGGGCGCATGCTACCTGTGGCGACAATGGGCTTGCCGCAGTTTACTAGGCTGTCCATTAAGAAAGCGGTTTCCTCGAGCGAATTGGTCCCATGGGTGAATACAGCACCTAGGACGTCGCTGTCGGGAGAGCAGAGAGCATCGTGTGCGAAGCGCGTCATGTTCATGACGAGGGCATCGTTAGTGCCTGTGGAACCATCGCCTTGATCTGTCCAATTCGATACGGCGAGTTGTGTGTGATTAAGTAGATATGGGTTCCGGGTGATGATGTCTTCTCCTGTTATGCCCATCTATCCGTATTGAGTGTCATCTAGAGCGCCATAACCAGATCCTGCTGATATCGTTCCTCCCGTGAACAGGACGCTAAGGTATATTGTTAGTGCGAGCCATGGTCTCAGAGGCGATTATACGCACAGAATCTTGGGCAAGGAACTATTTCCACCAAGCCATGTTAGACCAAGGCGTTCGCTCGCTGTAGTTGTCTGGCGTCGTGCAATGGGCTCGGCAGTTGTGGGGACGGCACCAAGAATAGCACTGAGAGCAGTAGCAGCCAATAGACTAAGGAGATGCATTATTGAGGATAAAAAAGCATCATCAAGAAAGTGCTATCCCTAAACTCGATGTCAGGCTTTATATAGTTATCCCTATACTCATTCCATGAACCCAGCCAAATTCCCAGTAATGATCCAATGTCACAGTATCTGTAACAGGTAATCCCGTGTCGTAAGCATTGAAGATGACACCGTACAGAGAGAGTATTGGCACTACGGTAAATGGGGAAGGTGTATGTGGCATTGTGAGAGAATGGTGATAAAGGTCGTTATCGTACCTGAGTCGGTGGAGTCGCGACGCTGCAAGCCCCACCCACGTATGCCAAGAGCGGGGACGATCGCAGTCTACCGAGCGACTAAATCCTGTATCTTGTCGATTGGGATTTGCATCTCTGATAACAAACCCAGTTTTGAGGAAATACTATAGAACGGTATCTGTTTTCTGGTAAATTCGGTCAAATCAAAGGTTAGAGTGTAGAAGTCTTGTAATGATGTATCCCAATTGAGAACTTTCTCCACACCCAGTGGAAAAGACTGCCAAGACCACGCGCACGTGACCCCTGCAAGTGGGGCAAAAAGACGCAAAAGTAAGACCAAAAACATACGACAGCGGGGATTCGCTAGTGGTCACCCACCTAACTACTAATCCGCCGGTAAACTGCTTGTATAGGGCAGATCGGACGGGATGCCTAATTCTCAGTTTCCAATGGTCGTATGTACTGTGTTAGGCAAATCAATCCAATAATATTTGCAGATTTTACGTGCTTGAAAACCTTTTCGAGTATCCAAAGGGGGCTCAAGTGATGCTATCGATATGCCAAAGCCGGGCCCAACCGCATGGGTAGAGAACAGTTACTTTACCCGCCCCTTCGCTCACTACACAAAGGCTTGAAGGCCTGACTGATGAGTGAAGATAGCCAATAATTTATTCTTGCTGTACTGCAGCTACCGAAGGGCGCTATTCTAGGTTTCATTTCTTGCAACCATGTGAGGGTGTTGTATGTCTAGCAATGATCTTGTTTCTGCAAGCATCAAATGAGTCGCTTCATGACATTGTATCCCAACAACATCGACGAATTTTGTTCTTGTACTCCATATTGAACAGCAACCGGACACAGAAAATGACGATTGATCTCTTCGTGGAGGGTATATTTAACCATATAATACATAACACTGGTACATTGGTTACATCTTACCTCCAGTAAGCTCCTCGGCAAGCTTCTTGACTCGCTCCTTGGCGAGACCAACACCTTCGCCGCCCTTGAGTTTCTGCAGCATATCGCCCACGCCCTCGGGCATAGGTCCGTGCCATGGACTGAGCCCCTCGTTGCCCGCATGTCTTGGGCCCATGTTGCCTCTCATATCCCAGCCCATGGGCGACTCTTCTGTGCCAAAAGCCTTGTCAATGGCTTCGTCCAGTTGTTGTTCGTCTACAATGAATTCGCGCGCATTGGTGTACAGGTCGTGAAGACGCGATGCGCGCACTGCATCCACCTTGGCCATTCGTCGTTGGTAGGCTCTGCTACGGGCCTTGGAGATGTCTTTCCGCGGGGGCAGGTTGTCTGTGAGGAAGTCGCGGATGCCCTTAGACACAGAGTTCTCAGTCAAGATGTCGACTTCGCGGCGGGGCGCCATGGCCAGCTCGCGCCTCTGCGCACCAATGGCCTGGATCTTGGCCATGTATTGTGCCTCTGATGTGACTTTTCTCTCGTGCAGCTGCTTGACACCCTCTTTCAAGTTTTCTCTCCTCTTATCTGCCAGCCGTTGCTTGTACAGCCGGTATTCGGCATCCCTGCTATATGGACCTGGCACTTTCACTTCCTTGGGCTCTCGCGCCGTCTTTCCCAGGAAGACGTCTGATTCCTTGGGGTGCTTATTCCTCGTCTTGAAGACGTCACGTGGAATTGGCAGATGGCCTTTTACTGTAGGTTTGGCCGGGTAGGTGGGCTGCAATGGCTTGGGGACTTCGACATAATTTGGAGATTGCGGGCCGAGGGCGAGTGATGATGGTGTAGAGGAGAATGTGCGACCGCCCAGGCTGGTACCGGACCCATTGAGGGCCGCGGCGGGTGAAGGAGACGTCCAGGCAAAGCGGACGGGTATCCGCGGCGGCATTGCGATGGTGGTGAGGGAGCCAAAGCAATGCGGAGGTGCGGGCGTGATGTTGGTCGGCCTGGCTGTCTTCGAAAATGTCGGTGCCAAGCCGGCTTAGCTCCACCCAGACTAGCTCCACCTTTCAAAAAAAGTTGTCCATTCTCATGTTCGCGACTTTCCTTCACTCTTCGCCCTTCCACCTCTTGTCAATCCCCCCCCAAAGGAAGCAGAGCCAACATGGGTGTTCACAAGAAAGAGAAGAGCCGCCGCGAGCGCGAGGGCAAAGCGCACGATGGCATGGCCAATGTCAAGGTCAAGGGCACTAACTTTTATCGGTATGTATACATGCACACTGCTATGCGCCCTATGGATTCTAACAGCTTACAGCGATGCGAAAAAAGTAAAATTACTCAAGCGACTTACTGATGGCAAGGCCGAACGCAATGCCAAGGGAGACATTACAAAGGCCGCCATCTACCAGAATCGTGATGCGCCCGTCGCCCGCGTAGAGCCCAATCGCAAATGGTTCAACAACACGCGAGTGATATCTCAAGATGCCCTCGAGAGTTTCCGGTCCGCTGTTCAGGCCCAGGCCGCCGACCCCAGCACATATCTCATGAAGCGCAACAAGCTGCCCATGAGCCTGATTGAGACACCTGGCCAAATTCCTGGTCTGAAACAGCACGCGGCCAAGATTGCCGTCGACAGCCAGCCCTTTTCAGAGACGTTCGGCCCTAAGGCTCAGCGGAAGCGACCAAAGCTTGACTTCAGCTCCATTGAGGATCTTGCTGGCCGAACTGACAGTATGCACGAAAACTACGTCGAACGCCTTGAGCAGGCCAAGCTGCTATCAGGTACCTCGGGCGAAGAAAAGGAGGGTGATAATGACACTCCCAATGGCGAGCTCACGTCGGCTCGAGAATTCATCTTCATGAAGGGAACCTCGAAGCGCATCTGGAACGAACTCTACAAGGTAAGAATCTTCACTCAAAGTGGTCCTAGCTCCCTGCTGACCCTTCTCAGGTCATTGATTCCTCCGATGTCATCTTGCACGTCCTCGACGCCAGAGATCCAGACGGTACACGGTGTCGATCAGTTGAGAAATACATCCGCACAGAAGCACCTCACAAGCACCTCGTCTTTGTCCTTAACAAGGTCGACTTGGTGCCCTCTAAAGTAGCTGTAAGTTCCCTTCCCACAACACTTACCCCTATCATCCACACCCTCCTTAAGTCAAGGACCTTTTCCTCTGCAATGAATACGGTTCTGTTACAAGTTGGGAAGAGCAAAAGTGGCTCGCCGGCCCAAGATCGTCTTGATTGCGGGTCGATTGGCAACCGTCTTGGTTGTCGGTCAATAGAGTCACGCGTGATTTGTTTGAGTTGAGGACCGTCTCTGCACTCGCAGCTTTATGGCGGTACTCTTAGTAATATTTCACACATTCCATTGTCGATGCACACAAATTGCTGTTTCATCGATGGACAAAGCTAACGATGCTTAGGCCGCATGGGTACGCCATCTGAGTCGTGAATTCCCAACACTTGGTATGTTCCGTTGTTGCTATGCTCTTCACCTGGTTCATGAACTAACCACAAGGGCAGCTTTCCACGCCTCAATCAACAACAGCTTCGGCAAGGGATCTCTCATCGCTCTTCTCCGTCAGTTCAGCTCTCTTCACAGCGACCGCAAGCAAATTTCGGTTGGTATGGTTGGCTACCCAAATACTGGAAAGTCATCCATCATCAACACTCTTCGAAAGAAGAAGGTGTGCGTTGTTGCGCCTATTGCTGGTGAGACCAAGGTGTGGCAGTACATCACTTTGATGAAGCGTATCTATATGATCGACTGTCCGGGTATTGTTCCACCGAACCAAAACGATACAGACGAAGATCTTCTTCTGCGTGGTAGTGTTCGTGTAGAGAATGTCGAGTACCCAGCGCAGTATATCGAGGCTGTCTTGAGGAGGGTTCAGCCAAAACACCTCCAAAGGACTTACGATATCAAGGAGAAGGATTATGAGAATGATGCTGTGCGTTTCTTGGAAGTATTATGCCGAAAGAGCGGTCGACTGCTCAAGGGGGGCGAGGCTGACATTGATGGTGCTGCCAAGATGGTTCTCAACGACTGGATAAGAGGAAAGCTCCCCTGGTTCACTCCACCACCGTTCAAAGAGGGTGAAGAGACTGGACCTGTCAATGAGAAGCGTGACGGCAAACTCGGCGAGATGAGCAAAAAGCGCAAGCGTGACGGCGAAAGCCAGGCTACCGGAAGCGTGGCAGCGACTACCGATGCAAGCGGCGCAGCTCAAGACCAGATTGATGACGACGATGACGATGATGAGTTTGGCGGCTTCAGCGAGGATGATGATGTGGAAGAAGATGATGAGGACGAAGATTCGGAAGATGAAGAGGGCGGTTCTGCACTCGAGGGCGCCGAGGATGACGTAAGCGGAGATGATGAAGCTGTTGAGCAAGAGCTCGCTGCTATATCAGAAGCGCTCACAAAAGCAAAGAAGCGTCAACGGAAAACATGATGACCGTTAAAAGAAGAATAGTTTTGATTCAAATGATACCCCAACATTACGATGCATCATCACAATGCACAGACCAAGTTCATCGATTTCATGTTTGGCCCTCAGAAAGCGAGAGTGCAAGCACAGTCACAGGTGCTAGTCTTGCGATTGAGAGATGAAGTGTACTCATCCAAAAGTAGTTTGCCGTTGTAAGCGCTGATATTACGGGACAATAGATAAAACAAGGTTTACGCCGCGCACTCGGGCCGACTACAAACAGGTATCACGTTGACGAAGGAGTGTCTACTCTAAAACAACGACCACCTTTTATTTCCAGCAACCCCCGATCCCTCCAGATGATATAATATAAATACGTAGTTATAGGAACAACGTTCGATCCGAAAGCCTTGTACCCTCTACCGACATCGTAGTACTTGGTATCTTGTGATGACATCGTCTCACCGGGGAGTAGTGTTTTGCGTCAGTTTTTCTCATGACACATTGGTATTCGCTGCCCCAAGCTGATTGGAGTTAGTATTACTCTGCGTGCCGATGTCGCCTTCTCATGTGTCGAACACGTCCAATATCATCTTTGCAGTCGTCTGGGCAGGGCGACCAGAAAGTGTCACCGTGTGGGGCACATAAGCTTCCGATACAACTACCCCAATACACGTAACACTATGCTGTGGGGCAGGTTAGTACGTAAGCCGCGCCGTTCCGGTATATATATCAAACAAATTATGGTCCATTCATCTGTGAAACCAACGGCATTATGGATAAAGCAGGCTCTCTAGTCAAACTCGCACAAAAGATCCTTGAAGAGGCAGAGAAAGTGGAAGCTGGTGGTAATGGCGAGGGGTCTACTGACGCTCTATTCGAAGCAACGCAGGAGTTGCAAACGTCTCTACTGACAGCACCGAAGCTACTTGAACAGCACCAGATCCGCTGCGAGTGTCTCGCTTGTTTGAAATGGTTGATCAGTTTCAAGATCTTCAATCATGTTCCCGCTGATCTCAGCCCTATTACCTATACGGACCTCGCAGCCAAAGCGAATGTGCCCGTCAGGCGGCTACAGTCAGTCGTGCGGATGGTCATGACAGACGGGATTTTTTTCGAACCCTCACCAACACAAATAGCGCACACCCAACTATCAGCATCATTCGCAGCGGATGGTGCTCTTATAGATTGGGCTTTCGTCATATACAATTACCAAGCTCTAGCGGCGTATCAGTTTACCGAAGCAACAGTAAAATGGCCCAACTCGGTAGCTAAAAACGAGACAGCTTTCAACTTGACCTTCAACACCGACTTGACGTTTTTCGAGTACTTAGAAGCTCATCCAGACATGAACAAAGCCTTCTCAGGTTACATGCGGGCTTTGCAACGAAGCGGAAGCGGCAGTGCCCAGCACATTGTCAATGGCTTCGACTGGGCCAGCCTGGGCGAAGCAAACATAGTCGACGTTGGCGGATCGACTGCACACGCATCGATTGCACTAGCCTCAGCCTTCCCAGACCTCCAATTTACCATCCAGGATCTCCCCGAGGTAGTCTCAGAAGGCAAAGCCAAACTCTCGCAACTCGCCAGCGCCTCTGTAGCCTCACGCATCAACTTCTCGGTTCACAACTTCCTCAAACCCCAACCCAACGGTCCCAAACCCGACATCTTCTTCCTTCGCAGAATCTTACACAACTGGCCCGACCACCAGGCCCGCGAAATCCTCAATCACCTCGCTGTCGCCCTACGCGATAGTGGTAACCCCCGTGCCCGCATCCTCGTCATGGATTCGATTCTACCTCTCCCCGGCACCCTTCCTCGCTTTCAAGATGCCTATCTGCGCGTGCGCGACTTGACCATGACTCAGCTGTTTAATAGCAGAGAGCGCGAGTTGGAGGAGTGGAAGGATTTATTTTCGAGTACAGAGCCGAAGTTGGAACTTAGGGAGTGGAAGGAGCCGCCTGGTAGTAATATGGCGGTTATGGAGGTCGCGTTGGTGGGAGGAAAATGAGTGGTGGAGGGAGTGGTGGGGTGAGGTAGGACTGGTGTGAAGGTGTGGGGGAGCCTTGGTCGTTTGAGGTTGAGACTTGATGTGCGTGAAGGGGTTGGCGTATCTAGAACAAGACGAAAAATACCTCTAATTGCTTGAGGATATAGAAAAGTAAGTCTCAATGCATTGTTCTGCGGAGATGAAATTAGGGAAATTACTCTTGGAATGCCTAAATTCCCTTTGCTGTGAGACGTGCCGCTATCTCTTTGATAGATTATATGCTTTGTACACTTGTATCGCTCCCTCAATACTTTGGATTAGGCCAAAAGATAGTAAGGTCCAGAACTACAATAGCAAGCCAGAGAGTGGACCACTTGATACCATCCCTACGATCACTGCGAAATCATTGCCGGACGAGATTCATCAAAAGACTGTTTCAGAATGGCCAATATCTCATGCCAGTAGTTAAACTCGTTTCTGAGCCCTCAACTGACCGCATTTGACCAGTTGAAGATCGAGTTGAAATTCTTTGGAAACTGATCGTCTTGTTTCTTTGAACCATCTTTTTGTTTTCAGATCAAACTGTAGAAACAGCAGCGCAAGAGTGTCGAGTGTCTCTTGTGCCAGTCCATCTGGTAGAAGCTGACTGAACGCCCTGCTATTCCCCTATACCTAATTTGACGGAGCACGAACCTATATCCCGTTGCCACTTGAGAGATGATGCGTGATTGAAGATGTGGACTCGCTGATTGCCATTAATGAGTCGTAGATGGTCGGCCAGGTTATCCGACCATACAATTCTTATTCCCGCCACACGAACGAGGTTTCTTGCTGTGTATAACGGCTGAAGCTTCAGCTTTGTAGAATACTTCTGTTGTGAAGGTGCAAAAAACTGTCGCAAGCAGTATTTCAGCGAGCTCTGGCCCCAAAGCAAGGGTGATCGCTCGGAATGTATATCATTGGGAAGTGGCTCTATACCCATCATGACAGGAAGTCTCGCGGCTAGCCGTATGGCACTCTCCATCTCTTGCTGCGCCTCGTCTGGCATCAAATATCTTTCAAATTCAGGTGGCGGGACAGCCTTGATTCCATTCTTAGTCTTCTCGCTCTCGATTATCTTAGCGATGGCTATGATGTTTTGGTGAGTTACTGCCGAGAGGTGGTCCTTCAATATATCTCAATTATCCGCGTTTGCTCACTGCCCAGATCGAATCGTCTGTGTGTCCAGATCCCGAGGTAGCTACCAGGATTCCAGTAGTCGAGTCTCATCCCGCCCCAAAGATAACAAGTACCGACAATTCTGTACACGCTGGTGCCGACATTACGCAGAATGAATAGGTACCGAACTCCGTCTATTGCAAGAATTTCATCGTCCGGGAGAATGAAGCTACCTGAGAAACCCACCGAGTAATGTGTATGAAACACAACTTGTTCTTCGTCGAAGAATTGTGGTTTCGCATGCTCTAAATCTAAGCTTAGCGTTCGAAATCCGGATGTGTTGTATGGACCACTTTGAAGATTTGTCGAAGGCGATTTGAACAACTCGAGAAGCCAGCACCGAGACAAAGCGCTAATTGCCTCAAAACCCTGATGCAATCTATCGAGCATTTGCTCGATGCTTCCGTTGGCGGTGCCGACTGAAATATCGATAAGATGTGCCCGGACACGTAAACGTGGAAGCACTTGAGTGCCCAGAATAGGATCATATAGTACCTCAACTGCACTTGAATTTCCTGGCGTCGTGTAGCCAGAACGATTGTCATCTCTGATGGTTCTATGCTTGACAGCGATATGTGGCGTCCATGGATGGTGCATCTGTGGCATGGATGGTACTGAAGCCTTACTGAGAGTTCTTTGAGCTAAAAATCTTTTGAAATTGGATTCGCAGAATGTTGATGTTGCGAAGATATTTGTCTTCGGTGTTAACTTCGCGAATCCGAGTACGTCTAAATCTCCGCATTCTGAAACGCACGCTGCAATAGGGTCCGCGTACACAGCCTGTAAGCCTGATCGATACTTGATTGTGATCATGTCTTGAATGTTGGATCGAAGGAGACTCATGATAGCGAAGACTTTGTCTCTTGGATCCGATGCGTCGCACTCGACAGAAATACACAAGCATGAAATTATGCTTCTATCTCGTTTCTAGATAGAACTCCAGTGATAAAGACGCGGTATGGTGATGTATGTCTGATAATACCACCAATGGAGATATTCGAGACTCTTCTGGTCGAATTGAACAGTCTCTTGATTGATGCGCAATATAGCAACCTTAGCAAAGAGAACTTCCTGTATAACCCACACTCTCCCGAAATGGTTGCGCTCAAATAGCGCCTTGAGCTGCCGAACTACCTCTCGTTCCATTGGCTCTCGATAATCTTCCTGGCCGTATTCTGGCATCCCGCGCTGGAACGCTGCTCTGAACAATTCCAAAGCCCCTCTGTAACTCTCATGTAGATCTTGTATGCAAACCTCAACATAGACAGCATCCTCGTAGATTCTCTCCATGAGTCCAACTTGGTGATCACGCTCATAAATACCCGACTGGTCGATACACACGCCATCAATCCATACGATCCGCTCTAGGCGCTTATCTCGTAACTGTCGGAGTGTATTTTCACAGTTGGCAGTGACCTGTACTCGTCTTGTAACCCGACCAACCGTACTTTCCATCTTCACATAAATTTCCCGCGACTTGCTATAGTCTCCATCTTCTGTAACTAGCCCAAGTGTATGACACGGCAATATATTAGAGTACAGAATCGAGCTCAGCTGTGATGATATGGTAGTAGATAGGATGCTGTCCTTTGCCGGGAAGAATGACAAAAAGCCGAATCTCGTCACGGTCGCGACTAAGGCTTTTGTATTGATACATCTTCGAAATCTCCCGTGGGTGAAGAATCTGCCCACACTGCGAGACTATAGGTACTCTATCGATGAGGCAACGGAATATGCTGCACGAAGAACAGAACATCATATTGCCGCATATTCGCGCGTTTTTATGGTTGCAGGTCTCTGACAGCATCGCACAATACTCTTTGGAAAAGAGTTTCTGATCCAATCATCAGCAAAGTGATTTGTAACGTAGGATATAAGCTGGTGTTAAATGCCTTCGAGGTTCGCCTCAGTGATGATTTTGACTTGATAATGTTAGGATAACTATCGGGTGCAGGGATATGTATGAGGCGACAAATTCTATGTCGACGTGCAAGATGAAAGATCTAGTAGACCTTTCCAGAAGTGATGTGCCTATATAGAAGGTCACATCGCAGTTCAACGGTTGCATGATACGTAGAGGCTACAAAACAACGCACTGCGGGGCAGTGCCCGCACCCGTGTTGTGGGGCTGAGGCAGGCAGTAGACAAGGCTGATATCTGAGCTGAGGCAACTCGTTTGTCTCAGCGTAGATTGTGCAGAAAAATGTCGATGCCGATTTAGTATAGCATCCAAAACATATGGGGTCCCCCTGGGGCAACTGAGCTCAAGTCGCGCATCCGCAAGATCGAAACAACCCCTCCCAGTCGTGGGGCGAAGCAGCAGCCAAACTGCTCCAATCACATTCTTGTAGCGACTAGTGTACTTCCCAGCCAAATATTGCGTCAATGTACAGCTTTATTCGTTACTGTGGCTGATGAAGCTAGTGAAAGTGATTATATGGTGTCCATCGTGCGCGCGATGATAGAAGGTACCGAGAGCGACGCCGCTGTGGTCTGCTGATGCACAGTACAATCTATGCATACCAGGGGAATTCATATTGCTAATGTTTACCTTGCCTTATCTATAATAGTTGGTTCCGGTCTACAGTGCAAAGGCTGCTTAATCGCCTGAAGACGTCGTGAGACATTGCGATAACAAAGGGCACTTTTTAGGACTGGCGCATCACAAAGCGCTACATCTGTTTTTAGACATCGAGGATAGGTATATAATGGGAATTCACTACAAAGTTATGTTAGCAGCCCAACATAGTTAAAATGTCCTATCAAAGCGGGAGGCTTTTCTGGATCTACCTTCTCTGTCCAATGGACCTTCTAGCCTTTCAACGTTAGAATAGCTTTCGACGTTAGGAGTACTCTCCTTAGCCCTAGACTTCCCCTTGCGACCTCTAGAAATTTACCAAAGTTAAGCATACGCAAGCAGACAGGGGTTAAATAGTATTAAAACGATTAACTAACTGCCTTTAAGAAAAAATCAATGATATACCTAATACTGCAGAGATTGTACTGAGTGATATTTTCTCAAAGGAAGAATATTGTGGATTTATATATAGGAACAACAGCTTTATGAGATTACAAGAAGGATGGACTGAACTACTAGAGTACAAAACTCTCTCGCCTCAGAGTGCGTCTCGGGCCCTAAGGACGGAAATTATCGGGAAAGCTACAATGATCAAGTGCTTCAACGCCATTCTTCTCTAATAAAAACGACAAGCCTGATTCCTTGGCTTTCAGTTCGTTCAAGTCCGAGAAACTTCCTCAACATTTTCATCGCAAGGTTTTGTAAATCTCAAGGTAACTATAAACACTATACGTCAGAAGTAGTGGAATGAGAATATGAAAACTATTGAGAAAATCATGTTACATGTACTTCGCTCAGCATGACATCAGTATGAACCCACCCCGATTGGCTGAGATTGAACGACGCCTTATTTATACACGAATTCCTTACAGCCGCACGCTCTCCGACCTTGCCGCAGCAAGCCAGGAACTTAGCCTTTCATTCCTTTAGAAAACCGAGGTATTCTGGCATTTAGGCAGAATGCAAAAGTTGCACTACTAACCCACGTTAAAGACTCCACACAGGCGCCTGGTTAGTCTGACATAGTGGAGACCTGGAGACCCGCGGAGCGGCAGATGAACGTTTTCCAATCTATTCCCGCGCCACGCCTTGCTTGCGAAAGCTTGGTTCTTACAGTTGAGCCTCAAAGCTTGTCTTTCCCGGGACTGCAGATCTGAATACGGACCATTTGATAGCAAGCTGGAGAGATCAACTTCACAAAACATGAAACTGCAGCCTTTCAATGGTATAGGGTTCTGGATTGAATTCATCCGCGTCCGTTCAGCAAATAATGGGGCCCCACTGGAGGCAACCCGCCATTATATCCACTCTCCACGCTCTGATACAATGTTACGCGTCCTCTCCACTGATTTTAGATCGTCTCTATCTCACACGAGACAAGCATCTGCTGCTGATCTCCGATAATTCCGACGCGAGTATTGCCCCCACAGCAAGAATTAAGCATTGGTGCAACTGAGCTTAGCCGTTTTGTTTATCCGTTCTGGATCTGCTTTCAGAGGTCAAGTCAAGTATTTGGTGCCGGTGAGGCAAACTCGGGTCGCATATGTAGGATCAATTCCCCACGATGATCTTGTCAACGGGTTTCTACAGTTTAAGACTTGGAATACACTACCGAAAAGCGAATTGATCTTGCGCACTTCCTTCTTGCTATTTCCACGTATCTTTTCTGAACCTCTTTTTCAGTCTTTGATACATCAGTCATTCGAAATCCGTCAACATGGCTCCTGTGGGCGGTGGTGGCGGTGATATCCAGGTAGCGGCTTTAGCACGTCGAAAGGCTCTCGCGGGCGCATCCGGACCCATGGCCCTGGTAAAGAACGCAAAAGTGTTTGGTATCGCGTGCTTTGCTTGCTTGGGAGGCTTGCTATATGGATACAACCAGGGTGTATTTTCTGGTGTCCTTACGATGAACTCATTCAAGAGGCGTGAGTAGCTGAGAATATGTTTCCTGTCGCAATAGTCGATGCTGATGATTACTAGACATGGGCGACTACATCGAAGATCCGCAGACGCTGGAGTGGAACTCTTCCAAGCAAGGCTGGCTCGTTTCCATTCTCGAACTCGGCGCTTGGTTTGGAACCATGTACTCTGGCTTTCTCGCGGAGATACTGTCTCGGAAATGGGCTATTCTGATTAATGTTGGGATATTCATTGTTGGCGTTGTCGTACAATGCACGGCTATTACAGGAATCGGACACAGTGCTATCCTGGGTGGTCGCTTTATTACAGGTATGGGCGTAGGCTCTTTGTCAATGATCGTACCGATGTATAATGCGGAGATTGCTCCACCGGAAGTACGCGGTGCGCTTGTTGGACTTCAGCAACTGAGTATCACGCTTGGAATCATGGTCTCATTCTGGATCGATTATGGCACCAATTACATTGGCGGAACCGGAGCTGGACAAAAAGATTCTGCATGGCTCATCCCTTTGGCGTTGCAACTAGCTCCCGCTATCCTTCTCGGTGTTGGCATGCTCTTCATGCCCTTCTCGCCGCGCTGGCTCGTCCACCACAATCGCGAAGACGAGGCCCGACGTGTACTCGCTCAACTACGCGGCCTCTCCCAGGACGATGAGCTCATCGAGCTCGAGTACGCCGAGATCCGCGCTCAGAGTTTGTTTGAGAAGAAGTCGCTCGCGGAAAATTTCCCCCACCTCCAGGATATGAGTGCGGCGTCAATATTCAAACTCCAGTTCGTGGCAATTGGCAGTTTATTTACGACAAAAGGCATGTTCAAGCGCGTGATCATCTCAGTACTTACCATGCTGTTTCAACAATGGACAGGGATTAATGCAATCTTGTACTACGCACCGACCATCTTTGGTGATCTGGGACTGTCGAGCAACTCTGTCAGTTTGTTGGCTACTGGTGTTGTTGGCATCGCCATGTTTCTTGCGACGAGTAAGTTGAAGAGCTATACCTACCACAGACCCAATGTACGATGTTAATGGATCAATAGTCCCGGCAGTTTTGTATGTCGACACACTTGGCCGCAAACCAGTGCTTATTAGTGGAGCCATCGGTATGGCCGCTTGCCACTTCATCATTTCTGGTATTGTAGCCAGTTTTGAAGACGACTGGCCACACCATCAAGGTGCGGGATGGGCTGCATGCGCAATGGTTTGGCTATTTGTCGTCTTCTTTGGTTACTCATGGGGTCCTTGCTCGTGGATCGTCATGGCTGAGATTTGGCCTATTGCAAATCGCCCATACGGTATCGCTCTCGGAGCTTCTTCCAACTGGTGAGTGAAGTCGTCATTTCATGAGCCATCTTCATGGCTCGAGATATTAACGTTGTTGTAGGATGAACAATTTCATTGTTGGCCAAGTGACACCAGATATGCTTACACACCTGCGATATGGCACTTATATCTTTTTTGGTGTCTTCACTGCTGTCGGCGCCGCTTTCATCTTCTTCTTTTTCCCAGAGACTAAGGGGTTGTCGCTTGTAAGTTGTGAACTCCAATCATTTGACAGAAGATATTACTAACGAACATGTCAGGAAGAGATGGACCATCTCTTTGGCTCAGTCGGTACTGCGCAACGTGAGAAGGAGCGCTGGAATGAAGTCTATCGTGAGATTGGGCTTGCGAAGCTACTGGAGCGTTGTGGTCTGGTGGATCAGACTGCTGGCTCGGGTGCATCGATGGAAAAGGAACAGCCAAGCTACAATGATGTGCTCGAGAAGGATAAGCCAGCATTTTATGAGTCGACATATAATTCCGTATAAGGATGAATGAAATTATAGTGGGGAAACCTCAATGAAAGTAATTGTGCAAAGCAATTGTCTAGTCACATTCTGGGTGTATGTTTGAACTTTCAGGTTGTTGCTGATATCTGCCTAAATTCGTATTTCATGCTTTGTGTATAGGGCCACTCAGTCCATTGCCATTCAAGGGTCCTCGAAATCTACTTGCGCAAGCTTCTCGTCGTCTGTCTCTTGATTCTCTCATCAACCTTGAGAACAGGCTTACTTACCTTCTTCCCAAGCACAACAGGTTTCCTTACTACCACAACTCCACCATCCCTGCTCTTCCTCTCCTGTTCTTCTCTTTCTGCAACTGTCTGATCCCGAATCCTCTCCGCGACCTCCTCCCACACGCCTGGAACCTTGGTTTTCATCGTATACAGCCTGCCCTCTTTGACATAAAATTTGAACCTCGGCTCGTTAATCACATCAAGCACCCTCTTAAGGATGCCCTTTTCTCTCTGCCTCTGCGCCCATGTATCCGTCTTGGGCAACTCGATATTGGCCAGGCGGAACCGGCGCTGTGGCAGGGCGCGCAATTCATGGAGGAAAGTGGTGGTGTGTTTGCGGAAGGGGAAGATACGGAGGGTGACGAATTCGAGTTTGGTGTTTGCAGTTGCAAGGGGGTTCTTACGCAAAGTGCTGGAAAAACGGAGGAGATCATGGCGGGAGCGCCGAGCATGTTCGGGGATTTGGAGGAAGATTTGGTGGACGAAAGGGGCAGTGAGGTAGGCGAGGGTTAGGGTAGGAATGGTGCCAAGGACGCCGACTGAGTGGGATTGTTAGATGGTGGTTGGGTATTAATGGTGTAATGGAAGATAGATTGGGGGAGAGAGGAGTTGGAATGCCAATAGATAATATGTCCCTTGGGGTATCGTGAAGTTGTATGATTGAAAATGATCGTAGTGAAGATGCAAAATAAAAAGGGAATATATTCTAGCAAACTAAGAAATAATACAACGATAGACCGAGAAAGAGATTGATATGACTGGGAATCAATAGAAGAACATTCAAAGGGATAGTGGCGGGATGGAAACCAAACAATGTCATATGACATTTCGAGGGGTAAATGAAAATGTACGAGGTGATAGCAAAAGGCAAAACACTTACCCAGGATGGCCTGCATCTTCCTCAGTCGCGGATCAGGCTGGTTTTCATTGTTCCATAAGGGGGGTACACCAAAAACTAAAGTGGTACCGAACTGCAGCAAGGCCATTGCTTTCCAGAAGGAGATCCATGTGGTGCGTGCGTCACCCGCATCATAGATAAGTAGTCTAGACGGGTATTCTGTTTGGCTGTTAGTCTATGGCATTCGGAGTAAGAGAAAACAACCTTCACGTACTCCGATCTTTCTCAACCGTTTTGGCCCCGTCTTTTGCTGATTTTCCGAAGAAGCGCAGTGTGGGAGAAGTGGAAAATTTCCTTTGACAGCTCCGACATATGAAGCTGGAAATATGTGTCTTGATCGCCGGTCTTCCAGCTCTTGATAATGGTGCAGTACTTCTAAAAGCAGCCGCAAAGACGAATAGACGTGGCTGCATGTTGACTAGGAATGAGTGGGTGGTGAGTAGAAAACGGGTGTCGCAATTCTACTGCAATTGTTGTATAATCTTCTCTGCAGCGTGCAGGCTTCTTGAATGTGATCTTTCAATGGCTGTTATCCATAGTCGTGGTCGCTCTGATCGAGCGTGTCGGGGCAATTGGCCAATGACAAAAAAGCACGAGGGGTGAATGTGCATCGAGTTTTGCAGATGTCGCGGTGTCACGTGCATCGGCGACACGGCGCCAGTTCGCCCGAGCGCCGAGAGGCAGTGCGTGTCTCAGCGTCTGGGCTAGAGACAAGGAGAAGCCACGATTCCTCTATACGACTCTAATCGACTACTCCACTACACACGTGCCAGCCGTCGCTATGTCAGCTACTAGTCATATTGTTGTTTGAACCACCGTTATCTCTCCGTCCCGCCAGCTCCGGATTTATTGGTGCATGCTTCATGTGATACGTCGCAATTATGTTGTTCGCTCGCGCGTTCCTGACGCTTCTTTCATGCCTCTCCCTCGGCTCCGCTTACCACGACCTCAGCGACGAGACACTCAAGCACCTGCCCGGGCCCGGCGATGATTTCGACATTAAAAAGGGCTCCTTGCTGGCGCCCATTTTGGTCCCCAGAGTATCGGGGACTGAGAGCAATGCGGCCGTGCGCAAGCACTTTGTAGACTTCTTCAAGTCTCAATTGCCTGAATGGCGGATAGAACTGCACAATTCCTCGTCGACGACCCCTGTCAGCAATGGAAAAGAGGTTCCCTTTGTTAACATCATTGCCACGCGCGACCCTCCGGGCAGCTTGGAGGGCGATGTGTCGAGGCTGGCGCTGGTCGCCCACTACGACAGCAAGTACACGCCTCCGGGCTTCATCGGAGCCACCGACAGTGCCGCTCCATGCGCCATGATCTTGCATATCGTGCGCAGCATCGACGCGGCGCTGACCAAGAAGTGGGCCGAGGCCAAGGCCGATGACTTTGAAGTTGAGCACAAAGGTGTCCAAGTCCTGCTGCTGGACGGCGAGGAGGCTTTCAAATCCTGGACCGATACCGACAGTCTCTATGGTGCCAGGTGGGTAACGTTGTTTTTGATCACTACAACCAAGTGCTAAGCTATGACATGCAGGGCTCTTGCTGGCGACTGGGAGTCGACTTTCCATGCCGCCGCTTCGATTTACCGGACGCCCCTCGACTCGATCGAACTCTTCGTCCTCCTTGACCTGTTAGGTTCCAAGAACCCGCAAGTACCTTCGTACTTCTCCACCACTCACTGGGCGTACCAAAATGTAGCAAAGATTGAGGAACGCTTGCGCAAACTCGGTCTGATGAAGTCATCTCCAAACCACAAGTCTAAAATGGCAAAGCGCGAGAACAAGAAGCCTCGCGCTGAGAAACTCTTCCTACCCGAAGCGTCCAAGCAAAGCACCAATTTCATGGGTGGGTTTGTGCAGGATGACCATGTTCCCTTCATGGCTCGCGGCGTTGAAATCCTGCATATGATTCCCTCCCCGTTTCCGACCGTGTGGCACACAATGGAGGATGACGCGGAACATCTCGACATGGATACGGTGGAAGATTGGACCAAATTATTCATGGCTTTCACCGCTGAATGGATGGGGTTGGAGGGTTTCTTTGATTTTAAGAAAGAAAAGCGGGAAGAGACAGCGAAGTCGGAATTGTAAGCAGCTTCCTCCCAATCAAGATTATCCGTAAGTTAACCCGCCACAGTGAGATACCCTAAAGGCATGCAGATACTTGCAAATGAATTGTTCCAAACATCCAAGTGACATTGTATTGAACATTGTGTGCGGTCATGTTTCGCAGTCTTTGCATTGATTTCCCTCATACTAATAATGAGACAAAGGCTATAGTAGCAACAAAGGGTTCAAATGTCACCACTTCCATGCAAGACTTGTCAAAGACATGGACTTCGTTCGCACTGGGCATCAAAAATACACGGCATCTCCATCGCACCTCAAATCCTACGTAACCTCTGGTGTCCTGTGCCTCGATTTCTGGAGCTGACATACGTGTCGTTGAATCTAGAACTACATTGACGAAATATTTTGGGAGTGCTGAACACGCCATCAGTACAATGCCCATAGGAAGAGGGGAACAAAGCTCTGCCAGCACATCCCGTCGATATCCAAAGTCTAATGAACGCAGCAAGGCGCCACAAGCTGCTGCACATCGCCGGGGTGGCACTCATAAGGTGCGCGATTCAGACAGTACGAATTCTGTCTATGATACCTACAACTACAAAGAGCTGCTCGATGCAGCAAAAGAGCGCGGTGTATACCGCAAGGATATGAAAAAGGTGGAAATGGCATGGGCCTTGAAGCGAAACGATGAAGCCAAGAAACGCGCTGAACGCGAAAACCTGAATACGCTCCGCAAGAAACAAAAGGAAGTAAAGAGGGAGCAGGAACGCATCCTTGCAGAACAGGAGGCAGTGATCGAAGCTAAACTCAAAAGGAAGGCCGAGAAGACACGGAGAAGAGAACAAGAAGAAAGTGTCAGCGACGATTCGCTGAGTGACAACAACATAGAAGCTCAGCAAAACATTCCAAATGAATACATGGGCGAGGCTATAGGATACGCACTCAGCGTCTCGTCCTGGGATAGCACTTCAACGGAATCAATCCCCGATCCTACCGATCACGTCCTCATACCATCCTGCAAACTGCAACTCTTGGAATGGCCACACGAAATCATGCTACCTGCCATCCTGCCTCGTGATCTTCCACATGTCCCCGGTCTCCGACCGACAATAAAACCCTATGCTCCACTCAAGATCATCACAACAACAAGCAAGCAGAAACTCTGCCTCCCTGGTCTCAAATACCCTCCAACTGTAGACCCAGACTTTGTCCCCCTTCTCCCTGACTCTGTGCGCGCCGCAGCCTACGATGGGCGTTTAGAAGGCATACTATGCAATGCTGTGATTGAGACTGGTGAAGAATGGGCTTCTCGGACACTTGTGCAGGGAAATAATGCCACTCTGTATTTTGACCTCGGCAATGCTAGCAACTCGACCAAGAGCCTTGCTGATGTGTACAGCAAATGGAGTATGGAAGAGCGAAGAGCTAGACGCGTAGATAGGACGTGTGAAGCGTATCGTGGAGCGAAGGGGGAGAGAAAGAGGAGGAGAAAGAGGATTAGAGGGAAGTTGGTTGCTGAGGTGTATGAGACGTGCAAGTGGAGGCCGAGGGCTATGGGATATGTACCTGCGTATCTTGATTTTGAACTTGGAGAGATGCATGCTGGGGAGAAAGAGCTGAGGAACTTGCGGTATGTGAGGTTCAAGAGTTGCGATGTGCCACATTATTGTTTTTGGGTAAGGGATACGAAAGAAGGCAACGAGAAGGAAATAGACAATGGGGAGGAGGGTGTGAATACTGATGGCAAGGAAGGATTGGAGGAACCTCAATGCTATATTGTGAAAACGACCATGGGCAAAGAGCACAATCAGGAAGTTTATTTTGCAAGAAAACAGCCATATCAGCCCTGCACTCATGCAAACGATGATCCGACTTGCGAAACCGAGGCTCCCAAAGACTGCGAAACCGAAAACTCCTTGGATGAGGCTAGCACTGACATGAAGGGAGGAGCGTTGTATCGCAGGGGCAGTACTCCACTCATTCTCGACCCGCAAGTGAATTATCACCAGTCAATTAAAGTGTGGCTAGAGCAGATTGGCCCGAGTTTCAAAGGGCCGCCGCCTCCACTGAATTCACCAGAGCCTTTTGATACCACCCTGAGGGATGCTGATGAGATGGACGATCGGAAAGAAGCCCTTGCACACGTACCAAAGCGCGAGATAACAGACAAGTGCCCGTTTTGTGCTTCGTCATGGACCATGATGACATCTCAGGTATGTACAACAAAGATTCTTTAATCATATTGGTAATTAACGTTGTTGCAGGGACAAGCCGAGCACATGGTTTCTCATAGCGCTCTTCCAGAGAGACCACCACGTATGCTGTTTGAGAAGACATTTTCCGCTGGTCACGCGGATAGGTCGTTGGTCAAACGGAAGATGAGATTAGATGGTTTGGATTTTCTGGAAAAATGTCGGAGGATGAAACGACGAAGGGTGGTGCTTTCAGAGGCCAGGATGGCTAGATGTTAATTCATTGTAGCGTACATTTTGCATTTTAGAAAACGTTAGGTAACTAACTAGTAAATTTTACTGAGAAATTAGTCGTAAGTCTATCGGGTATCATCTGTCTCCAGCTCATCGAAATCACTCAAATCATCATAGTGCGAAGTGCAGCATATTCCACAAAAAACTACGCTCCCGCTGCCACTCCACTTCTGGCTCTTGCTCAGTATAGATGCTACTAGCAATGCCGCAGTAGACAGCAGCTGTTGTCGTACCATGATCATATCTTGAGTAAGACGCATGAGTTTTGAAGAAGGCCACCAGAAGAAGAAGAGTACACTTACGAGATGTTGTCCAAATCGATAAAGCTGGGTAAGCTACCATCATCGTTATACAAATGCTCTAGGCCAAAGTGTTACATGTATTGAACTCTCTAATGGTATGAACCTATCCTAAGAACTATTTACAGTTAATGTAGATCACGTATCCACGTCTTTAGCAAGTAAAAACATCCGGCCCAGGCGCGGTATAAGTCTTTGAGCCAGTGTACAGGTTGTACACGATACCCGCATCATTCTGCTTGTACGCTCCAGGGAATGAAACAGTCGCAGGAGTCTTACTAGCAGAGCCACCAATGACATTGATTTGTGCGCATTCCTATATTCGCCACGTTAGTACGATCCTTGATAGAAAAGGCCAAAAAAGGGCTTGAAACTCACCATGTAGAACTGGGCTCCCATGAGCTGGCTTGCAGAGTGGAGCGCAATAAGCTCACCGCGGAGCAAGTACTGGCCTGGTGCAATGCAAGCTGGAATGGTGATGGTTTGGACGCCCTGGTTAGCAATGAGGCGATCGACACCCCATTTTGAGCCGTCGAAAGCATCTTGTGCAATCTTGAACCAGCCCCCACCGACACCAGAGTCGGTCTTTGCGTCTGAGACCTTCTTCATATAAGCCATTACGGGCCCCTTGTGTGAAGCGTCGATGACATCGTTGGGCCCAGAGGTGAGTGTGTGTCGCCATGTCAGGGTAGCTTTGGAGCCAGCTTGGACGGTGATGACGGTGTTAGTTTTAGCAGGGACGTCGTTGGGGGGTCCGTTGCAAACTATTGAGTTCGACGTTACATCGCTTACGGGCTATATGTTTTCAAGGTTAGAGAAGGAAGATGATGGATAGTTGGGTGTGTAGTGAGACGTACGCCATCGTATGTGGGGACGCGAACTCCGTCGCCAACGGCACCGTTGTTGAGGCTAACAAAGATAGTGTGGGCGGTGGTTGAGGAGGCTACCGCAGCGAGGACAAGAGGTGTTGAGATTCTCATATTGACGTTTTGCGCTGGTGCCTTTTTCGAAGAGTAAATGGGTGTCGAATGTCGAATTGGTGAGGACTTGAACGCCTTTTAAACAAGCTCTTCCAGTCTACCTACCCAGGCTTCTGGCCCGAGATCCGGGGTTTACAACACCACTAAACATCGAACAATGTGAGACTAGTATTTAGCGATGCCATTCCATCCACGAGTTAGAACCTAAACAAGTGGAGCGTTCTACTATGTCCACCAACCGATTGCTGGGCTACCTGCTCGCCTCCTCCTCGAAATCCTAGCGGAGCGGCTTCCCCCATCTTACATTCGGAATGCGTGCCGCCGACAACGTGTAGTGGCAGTAGTATAAATTAAGTAATATATAAGACATGCCGAGGGTTCATCGGAGGTTTACGCGACCCTGGTTTGAGCCAATCGCATTGTTGGAAGTAGATTGCGAGACATCGTTGCGCCAAGATTATTGGGTATAAATGCCGGTTTATATGAGGGGTGTAGCTTGTGACCGACCTGGGTAGTACGCACTATATGCCGCAACATGTAAAACACCAGGACACAATACATAACGTGTTCCACGGGCGAGCGCCGCACACGGGCGAGCGCCGCACCCCACCAACTTTACACACCTCTATAAGCGTGTAGCTCCACCATATTTTGATAATTTTGATATACATCAAAATATCAAATTAATTACTATCTAGAGTATCTTTCTTGCATGTACATGAGTTATGGCCAGTCTTTCTACATCTGCTACAGCGCGCTAGAGCCTGGCGGCTGACACCTGATCGCTCTCCTCCCTGACGCTCTTCATGAGCAATTTGCTCATCAGCCTCGCGTTGAGCAGTTATATCCTCGCCAGCTCCCTTTGTAAGCACTCCTTGTTTCTGTATCCGCTTTCTTTTACGCTCTCTACGCTTTGACGCTGCCTCATTAGCTCTCTCAAGGCTGGCGATCCGCTCGCGCATTAGCTCAGCTGAGAGCATCATTATCTCTGCCCCCTTCTTAAGCTGACCAATCGCCGCAATAATTGACGCTGGTGATGAGCTTTTATGCTGTCGAACGCGATTACTTATTAGCGTTGATTGAGCTTCAAGCTCGCGTACATTGCCTAGCGTACAGGCCTACCAGAGAGCTTCTGTAAGAGCAGCTGGAGGACTAGGCGTACGCAGCTGTACGTCAAGCTTTAAAAGAACAGTGTCTGGCTGGAGAGGAACAAGGCCTGCGCCTCGGAAAGCTGAGCAGATATTGGCTGGTGTGAAGGATCGATCAAACGCTGCCTTAAACGCTGGCAGAAACTCGAACTTAGTAATATGGTTGATTTGATGGCGTATCAGGTTCTCCACCTCACGGCTGTACGCGCGCTTCAGTGGCGAGAAGCAGCCAACGTCGAGAGGCTGGAGTAGGTAAGACAAGTGAGGCGGCATACAAAGCGTGTAGATATTGTTCTCCTTGCAGAGCTCTTGGAACTCAAGTGACTGGTGGCTCTCATGGCCGTCAAGAATAAGCAGCCGGCGTGCCCCAACAACCTTGCTATCTGTATGCTTGACAAAGTGCTTTAGCCACTCAACTCCTAGCTCGTTGGTCGTCCAGCCGTTATCGCTAACTGCGATCGCCCAGTCGCGTGGGATCTCTACCTCCTCGTACCAGGCAGATAGGTGATACTTGCCAGTAAAGATCAGAAACGGTGGGATAGACCAGCCAGCTGCGTTGATCGCAGCGATGAACGTTACCCACTCGCGACCACCTAGCTGGATAGCCTTTGGCCGGCTTCTTCTCTCTGACGCTGTAACGACAAGCTGAGTAGTGATCTTGCCCATCATAAAGCCAGCTTCGTCGAAGTTGTAGACGTCCTCGTCACAGATGCCATACTTGGCCTTCGTCTGCTCTACAAGCTTAAACCAGCTCTTAATTAAGACCGGATCTTCACATAGAGCTCTCTGCCTATCATACGCTCAATTGAAACGTGCTGTAAGACTGTCTATACGTTTAACAAAGGTAGACGGCCAGTTGACTCCGACGCGTTCTCCACCGCGCGCAGCTAACAGCCTATCAGCCATAACACGCACGGCTGCGTACGTAGGCGCGAATCCACGCTGATCTAGATCAAGTATGTATCTAACAATTACCTCCTCTTCTAGCTTAGTGAGCTTCTTTGAGTTGGGTTGGCAATCGCGTCGCGCAGGGACACCAGCGCGTCGGCGGCGGATTGTTCGTTCAGACACGCTGTAGATAGCAGCAGCACTCCGATTACTTTGGATCTGGTTAGAATTAATTGAGGAGATAGCAAGCTGAACATCTGATTCATTTGAAGCTAATACAGTAGCGCTGCGTTGAGCCATTGTATGATAAGATGGGAGAGGTGTGCAAGTTTGGTGGGGTGCGGCGCTCGCCCGTGTGCGGCGCTCGCCCGTGTGCGGCGCTCGCCCGTGGAACACGTTAGTAGTCTTCGCACACACGATCACGTGGGAATCCCGCTCCAGAATGAAATCGGAAATGCTTCGGCTGATTGAGTATCCGCTACGCCCTCAAACGAGCGTAATATCTTCGAGTGTTACGTCATCTGCATTCATGATTTCTCCCTCCATGACACCGTGAACGTACGCTTCGCCCAAGAGTTCAAAATCATTCGGCGCTGAATCGCTATTCTTCCGCCGCAGCACAAAGGGCACGCAGGCTCTATCAAACACTGCGATCTCATCGCCGATCTGCGTGCCCCTCGGAACGAGTGCGAAGTAACCTTCCTTGGTGACGGCGAATCGGCGCATGTTCAATGCGGCCCGGAGCGCCGTTTGCAAATCTTCTAGAGTCCTGGCCGGCTTCCGCGTCTTGAGGTTCTCGAGTGTAAAGTGGCCCTTCTGTCGGCGTGTACTGATGGTCTGGCCAGGCAAAGAAGGCGTTTGGCCAGTCGTTGAATCTAGTATCAGGCCGAAAGCTTCCTCATGGTCGATTGTCGGGGCTAAGGCCCCCGAGCCATCACGTCCTGCAAGTAGAGTATTCAGGAAAGCCTTGTAAACAGAGGTACCAGATATAAGATACTTGTGCCATTGCCTTGATTTGAGTGCCAGCTCGACGTATGATGCCAGATCGCGATTTTTGCCTTTGGGGTCGACGATGTCAAGCACAGGATCCTCGCAAACGCACCCTGCACTGATGATTGTGTCGAAAACTTTTCCTGTCAGCGTGAGTGCGTTCTTGTCCTCGCTCAATGCCATTCTGGGTGGTTCCTTTCCATTTACGGGTCTGCCTCCAGCACAATATAGAGCCCAAGCTTTCGTCGAGTAACCCAACGCTTCAGTAGCTCGCGGGATACTCCAGTCTGGAACCCACGATGGCTGCAATGGCTGGTCATGGTCGACGCAGCTTAGCAGCTCATATTTCAGGTGGGGTAGCTGCGTTAAGCAGGCCTGATGATAGACTTCTCTTACAGAGAGACTGGGAGAATAATCTGGGACGATGTTGGAGTCGGCTATTCCAAGGACACCGTACACTTTGTCTTTGGGCTCCGTTGCCTGGGCATATCTTGTGGACACTAGGATATTCAGTAGATATTCCTTCTGGATGAGCTCCATGCTTTGAATACGATCTGACTGGATGGACTTGATAACCACGGCTCCCTGCGGCGGCAAGGATTTTGTATGCTCTCGGAGGGGACGTTGAAGGTCCAAATCTGCATTGCTGACGAGCCAGCGGAGTATGCCGGTCTCTTCCAAGCAATAGCACCAGGCCGCCAAGTCATCCCAGCAGATTGATGCTTGGCCGCACTTAATGAACAGATTTCTTGATAGTACCGCCTCCTGTATTGTCCACAACCTACTGAACCAGGGCCTCCGGAGAAGTTGTCGGACATCCCACCATACTTGGTCCGAGACGGGAGGAAAGTCTAATCTGGCAAAGTCTGCCGGTGTTACTTGCGCATCTGTTCCCTGTAATCGAGCGTAAACGGTCTCCAGCAAGTCAAGGGCGCCGACGGGGTCTTCACCATCGTCATCGCCAAGCCATATAACCGTGTTGGTTGCATGTGAGTAGATCATGCGCATTAGTGGAATTTGTTGTCCCTTCTCTGTTATGTCTTGCTGGTTTATACAGATCTGGTCTGTCCACACGAATATACTCTTGTCTTTCAAGCGCAGGTAGCGCAGAGCACTAGCCAGGCTCTTCAAGATTTTTACAGACAAATCTCCCAACCAAATTGTCTGGTCAAATACTGGCGCTCCCCATACATAACTGATGGCAGTATACCACACCGGACTTTCTGTAGTCAGAGAAACTGCGTGATTAGTATGCCTCGTATATGTGAATGTCCTTCTACTCGTGTTTGCGGGGTTGTCAAAGGGATACACGGTATGCTCAACCCTTGATGGATGTGAAAAGTCAATGTTGACTGTATGCAGTTTGCCGTGAAGGGGGTCTTCAAAATCTCCAGGGGATAGCTCCAGAACGCGTATCTCACCATCGGCAAGAGGTTGGTAAAGCGATGATGATGAAGGAGATCGAGTGTCGTTTTCGCCTCTCTGCAAGCGCTTCTGACTGACAAAATCACGGATATGATCTAGGGCAAGTTCATCCAGATGACCAGTGGCATTACTTGGTCCTTCAGAAGTAGCGGGCTGGAAGACGGATGTCTTGGATAATGCAGAGTAGAAGCAGTTGCAGTCGTCTGAGGTTGTGAGTAAGGCCGGCTAGTTGCGTTTTTATGATAGATAGCCTCGCACCTTGCGGGTCTGTGGCGCATGGACACGTCGACGCATGCTCAATATGCTGATACGATTTCTGTAAGTCGACCATTTGATCGGTGGCGTGAAAAGGTGTGCAAGGAGGGATGTTGTCATGTTTCAGCCATGCCAACATACTCAATACTGTACCTATGTGGTCAGTGCGTGCAACAGTTCAGCCAATGCAACACCCCACCAAAATGCGTGCCCGCTAAAAAATGAAACTTTTGACCACCACCAAAACGTTATTATCACTAGATTTTTTGGTAGATTGCTCACATCATCGTATATTTGATATATATCTACTGATATTTGCTGGGTAACCGCACATTGCGGCCGCGCGTGGTGGTTTTGGTGGGAGGCTTGGCGGGCGGTGATGTATCAGCACTACCACTTTCAGCCTCTATAACACGACGCCGCTTCGTTTTTTTTATATTTTGAGTTGCTGAAGCTTTTCGTTTAGTAGTATTCTGCCTATCACGAGCTTTTTGTGCGATTGCGGCAGCGCGGTCTCGTGCTTTTTGAGCGCGCGTGGCAGCTAGTTGTGTAGCCCTCGCAGCCCGCTTCTGCTGCCGCACTATTCTCGTCCTTTCGCGAGCCTCTCGTGCAGCTTGTGCTATCTGTTTTTTATAAGCTGCTGCTATAGCTCGCTCCTCCCTCTGGCGTTCTTTTTGGAGTTTTTCTTTATGGTGTTGCAGTTGTTCTGCTGCCTCGCGGGCTCTGGCTTCTCTTACTGATTGAGGGCTCCACACCACTGCAGTACTATGATACTCTTTATGCTGCTGCAGGTTAAGAAGCTTTCGTTTAGATTTGCGGCGTTTTCTGGTAGTAATACTACCCCGTAGTTCCTTATTTTTATGGTGCAAAAGCTCGTTCTGGATCTGCAACGAATGCAGCGCCTGTTTAAGCTGTTTGGCTGCATTTTTTGATGTATCTGGCACAGCAGCGTCAAATAATTTTGATAGATCTCTCCAGCTATCTCTATCATCTACCTCTCTAGTTTCTGTATCTATATCGGCTTGTGGTGGCGGTATTTTAAACCGTTTCATTACGACGTCGCGATCGCGCGGATGGATCCTAGTAACACGAAAACTACTTAGTATATTGTTAGCTATGAAAGTAGATGTGTATGCCGCCTAAAATATGCGTAGGAAATTACTTTTCTGCATATTAAGTAATCCTTAGTCGCTGTAGAGTAGATTGGTGAGCTTGGTACTATACGTGGTTGCTAGAGGTGAGTACACGCCAACATCGAGTGGCTAGAGGCTATGAGTAGCGTGAGGTGGAAATACCGCGAGTAGTATTTAGTGAGTATCGTAGTATTCGATGAAGGAAGGCGTGAGATGAGTGCCGTGCCTATCGACTAGAAGCATTCGGTAGTCGCGTTTTGCTTTCGCCTTCGTGAGCCGATCGAACACCTGCTCAATCTAAGCCAGCGCGAGCTTATTGTTACTCTATCCCGATGGGCTGGTACAGCAAAAAACTTGGTGTTTTCCCACTTCCAGATCCCGCAGCCATTCATCGCGAAGACTATCTGGGCTCTCATAGATTATCGTAGGATCTACTGAGCTCCTATCAGCGCAGATACACCTAATAACCAAGATCTAGTCTCTACTCCTATCTTAGAGTGCCTTGCGTATCTTCTTTTGCTCCCACATCTGTTTTGAAAAGATTCTTTTTGATAGTAAGATACGGCTAAGTAAGAAGCCTTTCTCGTCTATATTATAGATATTATGTGGCGTAATAGTATACTAATTGAGCTTAGCATAGATAAGATTAAAATATAATTAGTAGCTAGCTGGATTATTAGCTAGATGACGGTCGCGGTCGATACCGGTGGCTTTTCTGATGCAGATTATATCGTTATGGCGCTTCAAAAACCAAGTAACCTAGCTATTAGAGGGCTTCTATTCTGCAATAACCGCCACATAATTTTTTACTATCGATCGCAAAGGTGGTAGGCCGCGTTCTGACAGTTTTTCTATATATTTTACTAGCTCAGATTCTTGTAGTGGGGTGAGTAATTAACGTTTTTTAGCAGCTGCTGTTCGCGACTGGGTTTTGTTTTGGTGCCGGCGCGTTAATGTTGTAACCTCAACACCAAACTTTTTTGTAGCTGCGCGATATGAAAGTTGACCTTCTGTATCTTGCGAATCAATTGCCGCGATCGCTTTTTCGATAGCTATCATGGTGGTGGAGATATCACGTGTTGAAAATGATGGGTGGATATTTTGATGGTGCAGATGGTGTTGCATTGGCTGAACTGTTGCACGCACTGACCACATACAGTAGGCTAGACCAGAAAGGGAATGGCTGATAACGAGAACCGAAGAAAACATGTATACATAACTACGTGAATCTCTAAAGCTGCATTCTTCCTGATTACCCAAGACAATATGTTGGACTTTGGGCATCCGTATACATATAGGCTAAGGGAGCTGTGTTAAGCCTAAGCAGATGGCGTGTGCCGAACCTAGGTTGGCTCGTCTTCGTTAAGGGTGCTTCCAGGCGTCTGATTCATAGCAATTCCATGCTGCCCAGCGAATAATCCGTCAGAGTTTACGTTCTCTATTGCAAGTTTTGTTTTGCTTCTACGAAGAAGAGAATGCGAATGTCTAGGTTCTAATATAATAAAGAGAAATAGGGAGAGGCGTTGTCTTGGTAAGTTATGATGGGCTACGTAGTGGTAGAGCTGGACAATTACCGGGCTGGCATAATTAGTCTTTGCCCTATCTTGGAGTGGCGGTTAAGGCCTCCATCCAATATCCAGTTAGCCTTCCCAAATCGCTTTGGCAGATATGCTAATATATGCAGTAGTTTCACGTCCACTTGGTCTCCTTTATAGATCCAATACTCTCGCTGCCTGAAATTTCTCCGGAGTCCCAACAGAGGTACACTGATGCTAAAACAAGAATCTCCAGATTTTCTCCTATGCTAGTGCCCTGAGGATCACTCTTTGTCTGGGACGGGCAGCATCCCAAGCAAGGCGGCCTGACTAGATCTGGCTGCCACTGCCCTTGATCAAGTGAGCCATGTCGCAAAGAAAGGGACCGGAGCCAGTAGTAGTTTTCACATGTGGCGCGGTTCTTGGTGATGTGGTGGCATAGGATAAACCTTGGATGTGGAGTGTAAAAGGAAAACTATGAAAAGGCCGAGGGTTGGACACCGAGGATGGTGTGCCCGGCAATTTTCAAGAATACAAATACGAGCATGTCCAGGCGGATTTGGTAGGATCTGCTGTTCAAGCCGTATTGCTGGCAATGAATAATTGCTTACCACGGGCAAGTGATCAGGCTCACACATCGACACGTCAACGTCGACGATTTCCGCGTCGGCTCGCCCAGCCCGCAGGTCATCTATCCAAAAAAGTACAAACGAGGGGTTAAATGTCCCTATTTTGCAAGCGATATGCAGCCATGATCTAGATCTGCAGTGCTACTAAGCTGATTACAGTAATGATCAAGATTTTGGCGTGACGCACGGTATGTTTCGAGTCAGGGAACCATCTTTAGCTTCGTAGGGCTGCGCGGAAAGACACTGGGACAATCATATTGCAAAATCTAGATGAACAACTAGAAGCGCCACAGCAATACATCGAGTTGAACAGCCCTTTCAGCTTTGCTAATTTTATTTGGTGGCGTTCCAGGTGTACCATTTCTAGACCACAGGGTTAGCATATAAAGACCTCGTGTGCGGACCACGGCATGAACAACACGCAGTCTTCCAGAGTCTTACTTTCAAGGTTTACATGATGCGCTCCCTCAAGCTTGTTCTCGTAGCTGCTACCAGCGTCCTTGGAGTCGCTCTACCCGAGCCAACAGCAGCGGCCCTGCTCAAGGCACCACCCGTCAACTGCGGTAAAGTCAACAATGCCTTGAGCGTCCTGAAGAAACTCGGACCGCCGGCCACGTCCTTCTGCCGTTCGTACATCAAAGCACCAGCAACAAGTACGACGGTAACGATCACCACTGCTCCAACTGTGTAAGCGCATCCAAGTGATGATCTTGTATGTAATGGTCACCAGTAGACTGATGAATCAACAGAACCAGCACCACTAGTACGACAACAGTTACAGTGACTAGTGCTTAATGCCCTGGACAGAAGCGAGACGTCACAGTAGCACATGCAGAATACGATATTGAGCGCTCTGAGGAAGCCAGTTGGATAGTTCAGAAGCGTACCAACATCCTGCCTCAACTTCAGTTGTTCGCGGCAGCAAAGGTATCAGAGGCATGCAGCTGTCTCTGCTTGAAGCCAACAGCTACCGCCACTCTGACAAGTACTGCTCCTGTACCGGTACGTTTTTCTAGGCCCTTTCTTATCTCTTTTGCGCAACATTTGTGGAAGTGATGGCTAATATGGAGTAGACAACCAATGTTGTGGCAACGGCAACAGCTTGCGTGGTCGAGCAACCAGTATGCAAACCTGCTGGGCTCACTTCGACGTGCGCATCGGCCAGTGAATGCTGTACGGGACTTTGTGGAACCTCATTCGGATTCAGCAATTGCTGCAATGCATCCAATGTATACTGCGATTTGAATGACCCCGGTGCCTGCTGCAGCAGAATTTGCTTTTCGCGTATGACAAATAACGGCGATGGATATTGTGGTTAGAAGTAGAATAACTACATGACCACCGTATTCACATGATACATAATTCCAACATCGATTACAATGACCAGTATAGCACCATATTGCAGACGATCACTGAAGCACAAGCGTGTTGTCGAAGGTGATGTGAGAAGTAGATAACAAAACCTTGGAAGCTCATGTCTCCAGATCATTGACACAAGGCGATCAGTGTGGACCGTTCAACAGTGGGATCTAGCGTCAACTAGCCGTATAGTTCTATTCACTATGATCAACATAAAGACTACTGCTGGTACCCTGCTACTGAGGCTGTATTTCTATTACCAGCTGGGGAATCGAGTAGTCGTATCGATTACTGTTTTATTCTTTATTATTATTATTATTGATGATCGATGAGTACAGAGACTGGATAGCTCCTGTGCCTATACAACAATGCAAGTTCGCTCGAACCGTGCGCTTCCATTATCCAGTAATTTCCCAATGAAGACCAATGCAAACTGAGGGCAGCAGAACAGCAATGTATGGCTTAGTCAAGGCCGGAAAAGTGCAAAATGCCGTGTCCCTTTGCTTGTTGGCCCTTGTTCTTCTTCCTCTTCTTTCGCTTTTGCTTGGGCTCGTCTTCTTCGCTGCTCTCGTCCACGTCATCACTGTCATCGCTGTCATCGCTGTCGTCGCTGTCATGCTGGCGCTTTCCATTTTCGGTATCCTCGTCTTTGTCGTCTTCGTCCACGTCCTGCCACGTCTGCTCGCCCCACACCTTGACGGTCTTGCCACCGCTGCTAATCATCCTGCCCGTGACATCAAAATCAAGGCCAATGACGCTTTCCTGAGATAGCTCGTCGTGCTTGAGTTCGGCGACAATCTTATTGGGGCCAATCTTGGCAAAGCGAATGTTGCCGTTGCCCATACCGACGGCAACAATCTTTCCGCCTGGCCCAACACCATCGGGCACGACAGTAATGGCGTCAAGGCTCTCACCACCTCCCTTAGAGCGGTCGATGATGATGCGATCGTCTTGGTCATCCCATACACCACGCTCCCAGAGGGTAAGAACACCGTTGCTGGCGCCGACCACGACCTTCTCGCCCACGTTGGAGCCCTTTGTCGAGAGACCAGTGATAATGGCAGAGCTGAGCAGCTCCTCCTCTTGGTCCTCGCTACGGACCATGACCCCCCTACGGATATCCGTGACGGCCAGTGTGCTGCCACCTGTTGTGACCCATTGCTTGCTGAAGCCGCTTGTACTCGCTTGTGTGGGTGGTAGTGGGGTGAGCGAGGAGACGTAGTCGTCGTGTGGGTGGTGCGTGTTCTCTGGTTTAAGGGAGGATTTTCCTCCGCCTTTGAGGTTCCTAATGTCGTATATATGCAGCGCTCCAGAGTCAGTGGTGAGGATGAGGGATTGCGGTGACAGGGCGTGGACCAGTGTGGGCGCGTCGATGCCGCCATTGGAGCTATTCCGTCTCAGTGATGAATGATTCGCATATTCTCGCCTCTTGTTGCGACTTACGGGTCCAGTGGAATGGCAATCTTGGCGGACACCTGGCCGGTCATGGAATCCGCAACCTTGACTATGCCGTCGGTGCCTGCAGAGATCAACGACGCGCCATCGACGCTGTATACAAGGGTGCGACAACTGCCCTTGTGGCGCCTTGTGCGCCAGATGCGGTCGATGGTTCCGAAGCCGCTTTCGGATGCTAATGTCGTGTCATTGTCGTCGTCGTCGTCGTCGTTGTCGTCATCGCTTGCACCCGCAGGAAGACGGTAGGTGTGGACGTCGCCATTGGCCAGGCCGACTGCTACGAGTGGCTGCTGGGGATGGACCGTCTGCACAAAAATATCGTGCTCCACGGGGAGAGCACACAAGTTCTCAAACATGATAATGCTGTGTAAGGTGGATAAATGGTGAGATGGTCCTATAGGTCGAGTGGATTTCCGTTTTGCGACAGCTTCAACATTTTTAGTGGAGCCGCCGTCGAGCTCATGCAATGGCAATGGCAGCGACAGCCGCATGGCTTGGCAGGTACACATCACGTGACGTGAGTCACGTGCTGCGGTACCTAAGATGTGCATACACGCCTGCGACCTTGACTTATCGTATGGACAACCGCCCCGTGTCTACTTTGATTGATATACACACTCGTTCTTCGAAACTATATAACAACAAGCGATATTCATAGACTCAGTATCATCTTCGCGGACTGCGGTCCCTTAAGCAGCCTTCATGGCATCCTACGCCACCTCTCCATCCTCCAACGGCCATTCTGGTCATCTCCATATTTTTCAACTTCCAGACTACCACTCAATCATCCAAGATAAGTTTAACTGCCCCAAGAACTAGGTCTCTGGAGTCCCAGAACGCATTGCGCTACACGGCAAACACCTTAAAAAAAGCATTCATTTCCAATTACAAGCTCTCAAGGGAACACGCTTCTCTCGTGTCCGAGATTTCCGTCCCATGGCTCCATTGCCCCATTGTCCCATTGCCTCCGACGTGTCTACGCCATGTCAATAACAGGAAGGTCGAAAAACCCCCTCCACCCATCAGGCTCTACAAGGTTAAGCAGCCGAATTCACGTGGGTCACTGATTGGCTGTTTGCGACAATCCCCGGCTCCTCGCCATCTTCACCGTTGTACAGATGGCACCGTTGCATCCGACATCATGCAGTCTTTTAAAAAAGTCGAATAATGGCCTCTAAACCACCATGTCAAGCCTTGAGCTCACTGCAACTCCGACACAATCTCCAAGACGCTGACAATGCTTGCCTCGTCGCTCTTGTACGGCCTCTTGGCGACAGCTTCTGCGGTCAATGCCCACCGACACTCAAAGGACATCGACTACACTGTCGTTACTGGCATCTTTCAGCAGGATGATAACTCTACGAACCCTGCCACGTTCAACTTTACCGCCAGCAACTTCGGCCTCGTCAACCGTACCTACCCAACTGATGCTACCTGTCCTGACGGCAAGAAATCGACCCAATGGCAGCGTCTCGCCCACTACATCTCTACCTTGAACAAGCAGTCTGCACGCAACGAGCGCTACAGCCTTGTGTTCATGGGCCGCCACGGCGAAGGCTTTCACAACGTCGCTGAGTCCTACTATGGCACTCCGGCATGGAACTGCTACTGGTCTGAGCTTGACGGTAACAGCACCGTTACATGGGCTGATGCAAAGCTCACCGAAGTCGGCGTGCAGCAAGCAAAGCTCGTAAACGCATTCTGGCAACACTTGATCAAGGACGAGAAGATTTCCCCGCCAGAGTCCTTCTACACTAGCCCTTTGTATCGCTGCCTCGACACTGCAAGACTTACCTTTGACGGAGTCAAGCTGCCTAACAAGACGCGTTTCGTTCCGGTTATCAAGGAGTTTCTTCGCGAAGGCATCAGTGCGCATACTTGCGACCGTCGCCATACTAAGTCGTTTATCCGCCAAAATTTCCCTTCTTTCAAGTTTGAAAAGGGATTCGCAGAGGAAGACCCCTACTGGACTGAGCTATTTGCTGAGCCCCGAGCGAACCAGGACGCACGCTCCAAAGCTGTGCTTGATGACATCTTTTCCAACGACGACAGCACATACATCTCCATTACTTCGCACTCGGGCGGTATTTCTAGTCTGCTACGCGGTAAGCTCTCTCTTGAAACCGACATTTGGAATGCTCTTTCGTACTGACAACATTCTAGTCCTGGGCCATCGCGAATTCAGACTCAGCACTGGAGCCGCCATTCCCGTCCTGCTCAAGGTCACCACCCTAAACACGCGTTCTCCCCCAACGACAACATTGCCTTATGACCCTCAAAAGACGTGCGCCGTGCCCCCTGCCATCCGCGACTCGAGCTGCAATGACTGTTCTTGCTGCTCATAAAGTTTCTTCTAAGCTTAACTATGTAGATATTTCAAATACATTAATTACCATGTCAGCGCTGACACTCGCCCCTCTGACTCAATGCACCGTTCTCGAACATGACTATTTCCTATTCCCACATCGCGTATCTACAAAATCGGAATCGTGCTCGTACCTCGGCACGCATCTCCGTCGAGTAAACTGAACAAGCATCATCCCAGCACTACCATTACCGACGTCATCTGCTACATGGGACTAACCCTGCCATCCCAGATTATCTAGCCTGCATCATGCAAAGCACCATGTAAGGATGCTCCCCGTTGATTTGTACATCTTGTTCGGATCTCTCCCCGGTGGGTACAATATCCACATTTTCCGACCCGAGCATCGAGAGGCTCGAATTTTTTTGGAATCAAAACATGTAATATCAAAACACTATCTACGCTGTGCCGTCCATCAATGACGCCTCAATCATTGCGCAAGTTGAAGCGACAAGACTTTGTGAGTTCGGGATACTTACTGCATATCAAGACGAAGAAGGATTCTTCTTCGGCCAAGGAACCCACGGAAATGCCGACACGAGAAATTTCCACACGCCTAACCGCACCAGCCATCTCGTCGTTGTGCCTCTTTGACAGCGCATACAAGCTGCCGCGATAAATCACAACATATGGAATTGCCCACCTGCCCCCCTTAGCAGGGCCAGAAGACGAGTCGCGCGCGCCGTCGCCGCTAAGAGTTTAGCACCCGACATTGTGCTCCTCCCTGCCCATGGCTGGTTCAGGTTCAGCCCACAAACTGCCTAGGTGGCTGCGCTAGCAGGCACGTTGTCACTCGGCTGGCCCATTCATGTCTTGACTCTGCTAACACGCTAAATGAACATCACCCGCTATACAAATATTAAATATACAACCCGAAGACAAGGTTTTGGGTAATGACGGGTGCCGACGTCGATGTTTATGGTAGATGTCTGAATCGTCGAGCTGTCAGCTCACCGGTTTGATTGGTGGCCGGGATCCGCTCCTTTGGGTGCGCAGACAATTTGGAATGCGTGTGGGGAATGCGGAAGCGATCCTGTGCTAAATGTGAATCAAGGCACCTGATTAACTATACTGTGGTGGGACAATCAGCTACTTGTCGTTTATGCACATAGCCAAGGTGATTGAAGATACACTTGACATGAGGGAAGCGGTTGCGAGATGTTTCCTAGTGCTAAGTCTACTAGGTTCAACGTCATTGCAACCCTGGGTCTCTCAGATTTACATGTCTGAGCTAGACTGATCGGCCCCAGATTACCGGTTGGCTCTCAGCTAATTACTGCATCGCAGAGTGTGTCATTACGAAGTTAAATCTATTTCGGAGACTTGATGGTTGATTGGCCACGATACAATTCATCCCCGATGGGAATTCACGCCTATTACGTACCAAGGGTTTGTCCTAAGAATGTCTGCTCGCTCTGGATAGTTGATGATTATTAGAATATCTAATTATGTATGTCGCAGGGGTATATGTAGAAACAATGAGGCAAAGGCCGTTGATCGTGATGATGATAATGTACAGAATTTGGTACCCAATGTACCCACGGCGCGTTTCTTCTTCATCCGTTCATTCTCCATCCTTTTTTCGGGCCTGCCGATCGTTGAGCAAATAACAATAACGAACCAATTGGCGAGTCAAACTGACTGGCAAGGAGGGACTACGGTTCGTCTCGTGGTTACATAGTAGTCCCTACTGGGTACAAGCGGTATCATTGTATCCCGCGTGTCCACTAATATTGATTGCACATTCTGTCAGACGCATCGTGATTTCAGTCCCAATACCTTTTTCCACGTTGCGGGTACGCATTTTCCAGAGATACAGCGGCGCTGCAGAACAGCAGGAAGCGTTTTTCGATTTCGTAGCGGCTGGGTGACTGTAATCGGCGGGGTGTACACTGGCCATCGGACACGGGTATTGGGATCCAAACCCCAAAGAAACCCGACAAAAGATAGCAGCCGTGATGGAAGGGAAGATTAAGCTTGATGGCAAATGCCACGAGGGCGATGTAGCTTGTGCTGTCGAACGCTGGACTATCTGTAGGGCGCAGATATGACCGACCCCCTTTCCTCATCCGTGATGTAGAATGACTTTGATACCATGATACCATTTGAGAAGATATCCTCTGTGCTACTCCGCGAGCTCTTGTTCCTCAGGCTTTGCTCGCTGTCATTATCCGAGTTGTCAACACGAGTGCTCTTCTTGGAATTGGGCGGAGCGTTTGGGAACCACTGGGGTGATTTTGACTTGCTTCCGATTTGCATGATTTCGTCTTCCGAGGTACGAGTTTGAACAGTGGCAGAGAGCTTGTACAGGTCCGGGCGGAACTTGTCAACCTTGGAGGCTGTACCAGAGGCGGCGGCATTTGCTGGAAGCGGAGCTGACATGGCGTAGGCTGAAGGGCGATAGGCGGATGGGTTGCGCGTTGATAGGCCGAGCTTGGACATGGCAATGAAGAAGAGTGGGCGGAGTGTTGCGAGACTGCCGGCGGTGATGGCGAGACCTTGTTCGACAGAAGACCAGATAGCAATGTCAAGCGTGGACCCTGCAAGGGTTAGTGCATGATGGCAACGTGATGCAACGAGTGCTTACAGAGGAAGTCAGGTGAGTTGAAGAAGTGGACAAAAGGCAAGCGTGCGATGACGGCAGCGCTTGCGATGCAGCCCATAGTAATCAAGGGAATCAGTGCAATCTTCGCCCTCCTCTTCAACTGTAGATGCCAGACCAGGAATCCGGGGATGATGGCAAAAGTAAAGTCGGAAATGATGGAGAAGATACTGTAGACATAGCCGAGAGCGGTGATGACGGTATTGTCGATGCACTTTCCTTGTTGCGAAGTGCGATCCCACATGTACGAGATTGGGTAGCATTGAAAGAGGCAAACAAAGAAAAAGGTACCTCCGGCGACAACTGAGACGAGCATGGCGGTGTAGATGATCCTGGCATGGTTAGTTGGGCGCCCAGTCATGCCGCTCTTGTGGCAACTCACCACGTGTGGAGTTTACGGATACTGATGCGCAGGAGAAGGAAGCCAATGGACAGTTTGGAGCAGATCATGGAAATGGAGTAGAACAGGTAACAGAAGTACCAGGCGTGTTTTGCATTCTGGACACCCTCGATGGGAAGGTCATGGTGGTGGCGGCCTGTTCCATGGCTGATGCCTATGCAGGAGGACGTGGTATAGGCTACGAAGAAGAGCTGAGTGCCATGTGAGTACTTGGATTGGATAGATGAATCTACTCGTTTGGCTGGTTTGCTACTTACGGTTGCAACAACCATGAGCCAGTCATCGTGACCAAAGGCCTTGACCATGCGGACGCGGACAAAGCACCTGAGCAGGCAGGCTAAGACGGCCGTGGTGACAAAGGCAATATTGACTGCGAGCAGCTCGGGGCCTCGATTGGGGACGGCCATGATGATTGCGATTTCGAGGCAGCAGATGCTCTGGCAGCAGAGAGCCCCAAAAGCGGGAGGGTCATGGAGCTTGAGGGGATATGCATCTTTAACGTAAGTAGTAAGTAGGGTATGTGGATTGGTTTTTTGCCGAGGTGGAGCTATACTGGGTTGGAAACAATGCATAACGCAAGCCGCCACGAGAGAGGTGGGTCACTGCACGCGGGCTGGCAATACTGGATCCAGGGTCTGGTCCGTTTCAGGGCGAGGCCATTTCCAAGCTGGGTGTTTACCCGTGGAGCTAGGACAGTGGCCATTGATTTGAGCATGTCGAGTAATCATGCGTGCCAGGCCGTGCCAGGACATGGACGGGTACGGGGATGAGGCTATAGCGACCATGCTCTACATACGACATACTGTGTTGGTAAAGGGGACGGACTATCGCACCGTGCCTGCATGCACTCAAGTCAGTAAATACAATTGTATTAAGATGATGGGAGGCCTGGACATGGTTGCGCTTCTCACCGGATGTGTGGTGGCGGTTGTCAGTCAGTGGGCTCATTGTCGAGCCGGTCGGCGAATACCTGAGACAATGCCCCTCATCGTCGTCGAGGTTTAAGGCGACGCTTGAGCAGCTACGCTTCGACCGTTGTCTCCAGTCGTTGGCTGTGTGGCCTGTGGATGGACGAAGAGCGGCTCACACAAGGTTTCGCGGAAATGTGGGGCACGTGGGTGCTAACCCTTTTCCAGACTAGTGCACGAAAATCCTGCCCTTTCCTGCATCGCCTGCATCGCCTGCACCGCCCGTATCTGCCGCGTCTTGGCTCCAGCCAGCCGGCATTCACCCACACAACCTCCGGAGCCATATCCCAAAGCTGTCTCCTCGATGCACAGTCGTGCAGTTCCTCCTTACCCGCTGTCGTTTTCACTCGGACTAGTTATCATGACTGCTGTCTCTCTGCATCCGGCAATGCTCGACACGCCCAGCCCACGGGAATGCGGCCGCTAGCCATGGAAGGCGGTTTGGTGGAGCCACGCTGGCCCACATCCATTGCCTGCTACCACGTTGCCGTTGATGCCGAGGGATGTTTTGTGCCTTACCAATCCAGACCAAACACACACACAGAGAGAGAGAGACTGGCAATGCATGGCTGGTGGCGCTACAGAAGCAATGGCTGTAGGAGCACGCTACTGTGTACTTACATTCACTCCCTGACTCGATGCTGCGGCCGCCGGCACTTGGTCTTGGCTCTGCCCACACTGGCACGCAACTATCCCCATATTTGGACCATTCGTAACGCTACCCTTCTCTCCCGCGTCCAAGACCCGCCGCACGAACTGCCCTTCCTTCGCGGGTGAAACTTAGATTCTGTCAGCACCCAATCCCATCCGCAGATAATTGCCCGGTGGCTTGCCATTTGACTTTGAACCAAACTCGTCTGTGGCATGTTTACCACCTTGTCGGTACAGCGCTGAACCAGGATGGACCTATTCGCTTAACCATAGGCTGAGTGATGAAAACACTCGAGTGTTTACTTACCTATGGTGACATTCCACCTGGTCGGCCATGCCATCCTTGCGTACAGGGGTTCCGGGAGACTAATACCCATCTGTCTACCCACGAGCGCAAGTACGCACCCGCGATACATGTCACCCCGCGGATCTTTGTCTCTCAGACATGCCACTTCCGCTTTCCGGAACGTTTACTGATCTTTGCTCACAACCTTCTGGTCGCCTTTGATCTTCTCTTCCATTGCGACCGCCAAAGAATATCTAACTAATCTTGCCCATCAGTCTCGGCTCGCAACCGAGGCTGACAACGGAGGCGAATCCCACGCTCGAGTGCCGCGGACGTTTAACCAAGTTGAACACACACGTTCAAAGGTACCTCGTGGCCAACGGCTGCGCCAAGTTCTCCACTTGTCGAGTGGCTCTTCTAACGGTTCCTGCAACAATGGCTTGCTTGTGCTTGTACGCCTCCTGCATGGAGCTGCATCGTGGCGCGAAGATCACACAAGTGACCGAGTCTGGGCCCTCTTTGCTCGACCACGCTGGTGACGACACTGCATACAAAATATCCGTGCCAATTGTATCCGCTCCCCTATCGTCAGACTTTCGTGCCTACCGCTGTTGAACGCGGTTTGATATTAACCATATCCCATCACGTCAGCGTTTCAGACGCAGGTCACTGCGCATCCCAGCCACTGCCGTCAGTGACGCTGCCAACAGGCGCACCCAAGTACATGCAACTCAAAGGATCAAGGTTTCGTACGAGATCGGCTGACGCGACATTCAATACCGCGCTCAACAAATGCATCCTCCCGCACCAATACCCTCACCATTCAAGGGCCCCCTATAACTTGGGTAAGGGTGAAAACACTATACCTTACTAATTGGGGTTAGCGTTACCCCACCAATGTCTTCTCTATCTTCTGCACCGCACCTGGTGATGTATGCCGATGGGGAAGGTCAGGAACCTGAGCACTTGGTATACTACCAGCAACCAAGCAAATTCAGTAAGATGCGCCGTTCTTGATTCCAACCATGTTATACCTGAACGAAGAGCGCTCGACAAACCGGGTACGCGCTTGAGCCGAGTGATTGCTCAGGTGTCGAGTGGCAAGGTTGCAATCAGTAGACAGAGCCCAGAGCAATAGAGAGCCGAGTAGGGTTTCGGATCCTCAATACAACCGATCTACCATTGGTCTGACACCTTCTCTACGTCCCATATCAGCGAGCCATTTTTGCCATCGAAAAAGTAACAGTTGCCTCACAATCAGACTTACCGTGTGGGGCCGTCTTGAATCCAGCTCCGAGGCATGACTATGTATGTACAACAGGAACTTCGATTCGACGTCCAACAATCAAAGAGGAAGAATGGATAACTACAAGGCCCCCTTCTGGTTAGATTCGTTCACTACACTCCTACACTAAAGAGGCATGTTATTGTTTTTCTTCTTTTCATTTCACCTAGTTAACTAGTTAACTATCTTGCTTTTCCCTTTTCTTATTTAACATGCCAAGATATGTACTTGGTACTAGTCCATCTCTTCATGCATCTACATTCACACGCTCACCCCACATCCGACATCCTACACACACCTGTAACAAACGAAACAGGGCATGGAAACATGCACACCTTGATTCCAGCCCCACAATCAGCTTATCCACATGTCGTCATTAGCACTCGCATTGCATTCAAACCACCTCCTTCTAGCTGCCGAGGAACACACTCATGGTCTACGTACATACAGCATGATTGTGTATAGCTAACAGTCCCTGCAAACTAGAGAGATATCATGGCTCAGTGCATGACATTACGGTATCTAATAACATCGCGCATCCTTGCCCTTCAACAAAAACGCGCAATCTATGGTCTGAATTTCCTAAAAGCGCATCTCTTTTTCTTACAACTTGACCCTTTCCTAGTCAAGCACACCTGTCCAACTAGGAAACCAGCCAAACTTTAGGCCAATTGTGCATTATATGTCTGTCAATGACACGTTGTTTACCACGTCTTTCCCCTTCTGCTCTTCCTCTTTCTTTTTCTCATCCTTTATCCTCTTCTCTTCCCTCTCACTATACCGATCCCCAAACAAATCAAAGTGCGGTCGCATAATGAGCGTATACTTGACAAACTCTTCCATACAATCCACCAATCTATCTCGGTTACCACTCGGCATGAGCCTACTTCCTCCCTCCTCCGGAGCATCCGCATCCGTGAATTGTTTGTAAGCCATGGGAATGGAACTTTGGTTGGGTATCGTGAACATGCGCATCCAGCGACCAAGTATACGTTGTGAGTTGACAGTGTTGAAAGACTGTGAGCCGCCGTTGACTTGGGCAATGGCGAGGGTACGGCCCTGAGTGGGTCGCACGGAGCCTGTAGACAATGGGATCCAGTCTATTTGATTTTTGAAGACAGCCGTCTATTGTCACCAGTCAGCCAGACACTTACCTCCACACCCCTGAAACCAGATGGCTGATCAGAAAAGGAATAGTCAATAGGCCACTCACAAGATTACCATGCTGCTCGGGACTAACCCAAACATGCCCGTCACTCCACTTGCTCAGTTCCCGCAGCTCTTGTACTTTTTCATGCGAGTGCTGCACGTCGTTCTTGACGGGGAGCCCAGTGGGATTGAACACGCGCACGTCACAGCCAAGTCGGAATAGGATACGACTGGCTTCATAAGCGAGCAGTCGCGAATACGATCTAAGTATTTGGTAAGCACTGTTTTGGAAGATAACACACAATGACCGCAGAGCGATCATTTTGTTAGAAAAGGTGGATTACCGTTCTCGCATACTGCCATACAGTACAAGGACTTTGATCCTATTGCCACCACTCTTCATCACCTGTTCAGCCACCATTTTCAACGCTGTGCTAAGCTCGAGTCTAGCAATCCAATCGTCATCTGCGTGTTTGGCATCCAGCAAAAAAGGTCGATATGCTTGGCGAATCGAGGCATCATCTTCGTGCGCAGATATTGCAAAAGACGATTGTCGGTACTGAGGATCTATGTGAATCTCTGCTCTTGTGCGTTCCGCCGCTGTATTGTTTAGATCGCTGTTCATGGCGACGGTAATGGCTGAGCAAGAGAATTGCTGAGCGCGCTTTGTTGAAAACCGGACAGCTGTTTTGCTGCAAAAGATTGTACGTGCAAGCGGCCAGGAGAGCAACATGAATAAGCTCAGCAGCTAGCAGAAGCAATCTCTTTCCTGGAATAGTAGCTGCGCAATATGTTGACCGTGGTTGCTGTTCCCCAGATTTGTATAGCTTGTTAGTAGGTAATTGATATGCATCTGCCAAGACTTGATGTGTCACTCATGATCTGCTATTGGTCAATCCGGATTACAAACGTTGTGGCTCAAGGCTTCTGAATCTGCAAGCAAACCTTACTTGTAGTAATTAGCATGCACTACAGGAAGGTTTAGGTGCAAATATCCATTTAAGAAATTCTCTTCTAGAAGAACTTAGTGGTGCATACGTAGGCAGCCAATGCTTTTCTGAACGGTGCCACCTTATTTTTGATGTTTGAGTTGAAACTAGTGAGATGGAGCAGATTACTATGAACCTCGAGGTCTTTTGAAGAAAAGAATGTACCCCTTGATTTGCGTCTTAACGATCTTCCGATTAACGTCAATCCCTGCGACCCGGGACGCACCCCGTCGCGAGACGGACAAGAGGTACTTTGAGATGAAGCGATTGCAGTTTCCCGAGAACGCGTCAATAATCTACAATCTTCTGTTAATCGTTTCTTGGCCTAATTTAGCCTGCCCTTGTACATCAAGATACAAA
>Ga0181467_100019_pt1 | contig 57439 bp, 59 predicted proteins | sample InSIn5gowninarea_2_FD_119079 | JGI IMG/M metagenome (GOLD analysis project Ga0181467, IMG submission 119079) | Clean room microbial communities from NASA Spacecraft Assembly Facility at Jet Propulsion Laboratory, Pasadena, California, USA -... ... | reverse complement strand
CCTGGTTGCGAGAAGGCATAAAGGTTTTGACGATTGATGAAGCACCCGTCGGGTGCATAGAAACCTCTGTTATCTTGCTGGCCGATGTCTCAGATCTCAATATGTTTGTGTATGTTGACAGCTTTACGGATTGGCTGATGGAAATTGCGATCAGGGTGAGAGAACTGTTTTTCTTGTCGGTTCAGTGGAGTGCAAAGTGTGTGTTTTCTGGTTTTTATCGAAGGAAGGCCCACTCAAGGCAACCTGCCACTTCCTCTTTCACGAGCAACTCATTCAACCCCGCTCTCATCTAGCCATTTGTCTTTGGTTCAACAGGAAGCTGCTATCTGCAGTACTTGACGATTTGCAAGAACCCCTCACTGACCCACTGCCACGCTTTCGCAAGCCCGAATATAACTGAGAATCTGCATACCCAGTACTCGCACTCAAGCTTGCTGATGCGAATCCCAGATTTTGTGTCGCACAAGCTTTTCGAGAGTCCAGAAAATTGCGAAGGTCGTGATGCACATCGCAAAGCTGATCTTGCAGTCGTCGCATAGTCTGCAGCATCAACTCCAGCAGATCGAAAACCTCCTTGGACCACGCAATCCCGCAAAAAGCTAGTTGGTGCAAATGCGGCTCCAGCATATCCCACATTTTGAGGAAATGCGCCAGATACCTTTTCTCGCGATGAATAATCGTAGCCACGACATTCAGCTTGATGGCGCCCCTGATATTGAATTTGAGGTTCATATCCAGATCGGCGTTGAGGACTTTGATAAATTTGTTGATCAGACTTTGCGAGCGAAGAAATCTGATATCTGATTGCTCTTTGCGACTCAAGTTGCGCAACGTAAATCTGGCGGGAGATATGTCGTATGTTAAAGTGGTCCAGAGATATTTTATTGTGTGCTGGATATCGCATGCCTGGTCTCTTGAACTTTCTAGTGCGATAAAACATTGCGATGGCGAGTGCAAGTCTGGACAACTAGATACCGTCGAGCTCGTCGTTGAGTGATCGAAAGCTGTGGCTGCCACAGGTCGCGCGTTTGATATCCGGACTTTGGTGGTAGACCTCGATTGAGTGTCGATGGGGAGAAGTCTCACGAACATGATGACGGCAATGCTAATGCTGATTCTGATGCTGATGCTGATGCTGATGCTGACGCTGATGAAGGAGGATCTCCGGGTCGGCCAAGATATGAATGTGCAAGACAATTGCATGCGAGCCTTGAGAAAACTTTTGAGATCCGGGACGCAGCGGTGTCGTGACTCAGTCAAGACAGATGACTCCGTATTTCTGTCGGGTTGCACAGAGCGCATTTGAGCACATAATGGGAGAGCAACACTGCGCTTCGAATTTACAGCCCGGCACAAAGTTCGTTTTCCTGTGCGAAAAGGGCAGGGTTATGTTCATGTAGGCATGATCTTCTGGTGAGAGCAAATGATTTGGTTGTTCATAGCGGGCACAAAACTTGGATAAATCGCTGTGTCATTCGAAGAATGGTTCGGAGGACGTCTCGAGGGGCCGAGATTTGGTCTTGCGATCCCTATGCTCTTGATTTGTCTTTTCAGTCTTCGTGCACCGGCGCGAACTTTGACATCTTTCGTAGTTTTAGTCCGTATCTCATGAAGATCAACGGCACAGGCAAAGCCAGCGCAGCGACTCCGCCAAGAATACTCATGGCTGGTCCGACTCCTAGGTGGTTGAACATGGGCCGCGCTGCGAGCGGTAGACCTCCTGCGATCAAACTGCGCAAGAACGTATTGGCAGATACCGCAGAAGCGGCATAGAGCGAGTACGTATCAACAAGGAAGTTGATACACTGTTGGAAGATGATGTTGAAGCCTGCTCCGATAAACCCAGCCGCGACTACACAGCTTGGCCATGGAATGTCTGGGTCTGCTGTCCATCCAAACCAGAACTAGAAGAGTATCCATGTCAGTGAAGGAGCAATATCGAGGGTCGAACTTAACATACCATTCCGATCGTGAAGAGTACTCCACCTAAGAACATTGGTGGAAGACGGGCTTCGGGAACAGCTCTGCCGTTGTTGGCGGCGACAGCCCTTGCATATCGTGGTTGATTAGCGAGGTTGATCAGAACAGCGAACAATACTCCGACGAAAAGTGCCAAGAACGGGAGCGTGCTAGTGATGAGTGGCCATCCTCGGTTTTGTTCAAAGACAATCGGGAACACCTCGAGAGTCATGTAGAGAAGACCGTAGACGAAACTAGCATAGAAGGCAATGGCGGTGACCATAGGTTCTGTAGTAAGCATGACGATAGGTCTTGCAAGATGTTTGGTCACGATTGACTTTGCATCAAGTTTGACGTCTTCGTGAGGGTGGTGCCAACGTGAATCTCCTGTCTCCTTGCGCAGTCGTTGAGCCTTCTTCTTCAGGAGCACAGGAGAGTAGACTTCCGGCAGGCAGAAGAAGGCGAAGACGAAGATTGTGAAGACCCAGATTGCCAAAATGTAAGAGGGCCACCTGAACCCAAGTTGCACAGTAAGAGCACTACCAATGACAGGCCCTATCGTAGGACCACCGACCACAGCAACAGCGTAGAACGTCATTGCCACTCCCCTTGACTTAGGAGGCCAGATGTCGCCGAGTGCAGCACTAACATTGGACACCGGGGCGGAACCAAAGACACCAGAAAAGAATCTGCAGATGATCATGGTCTGAGCGTTCTTGCCAACAGCTGTACCTATACTGAACAGGGCAAGAGCAACCATTGCCGGCAGCATACTGATCCTGCGTCCCCAAACTTCCGAAGTGGGTGCCCAGATAAGCGGACCAACAGCGAAGCCAATGATGTACATGGAGATCAGAAGGACAGCGACTTCATTCGAGATGCCAGTGTACTCGGCGATTTCTCTTTCTGCTGGCGAGATGATTGATGATCCCAGACTGGCGGCCAGCGCGAGCATGCCCAGGACAAAGGTGATGAAAGACTTGTATGTTGACGACCAGTTCATGGGATTGGCTTTCTCGCCCGGCTCCCATCCGACGAGGAACGGGTCCCCTGACTTCTCCTCCTTCAGCACTTGAGCCGCCTCCTCATCAAGTGGTAGTGATTGATCATGATTATAGTGGTCCTGGTCATCGACTTGGTCGTCGCGGTCATGTTGTGAATGCGGGGAGACAGGTGCGGGGATGTCGTCATTTGATTTCTCTTTCGGCGACGCGTTCAGCGTCGACGACGGTGAGGTTGAGCGCGACATGGCCGTATTGGCTGGTGATGCCAATGTCCAGAGGATTGAGAAGGCGAGATGAGTCGAGGATCATTCCAAAATTGTCGTTGAATTACTTCGAATATGATTGATTGGCCGGCTCAAACGGCACTCGAATCTGTCATTGCCGCCCTCGACTGCCAGCGACTTCGGACATAGCACTTCGAAATCCGAGCTGCAACAGTCCAGCGAATCGATTCCGCCATCACTTATGGTTGACGGACAGGATCCTCTACAAACGGAGTCTCATGGGTAAATTGATCTCGAGGTTGTTGGAGGAGAAGCAGATTCCGTGAACGAACATCAGCGGACAGATGCTCCTTCCGATCTGAAACGTCCTTCTGGCTCCGCTCCGAGATGCTCGACGGTCTTGGCATGTGCGAACTATGAGCTCATGATTCTTTTGACCATCAAAGTGCTTGAAGCGACCAAATCTTTCCAATTCACATGCATTCGACCTCTTTACTGATCACCCTATTGTGCCTTGCAGCTATTTCAATCACCGCATCCGCCTCGGCTCACAATCAATTACACCAACAACATCAACTCAAGATGTCCAGATCTCTCAATGGTAATACAACAGCAATAATCAGCTTGACAATTGCTTACAAGCTTCAGTCCTCTCCAAGCCTTTGGCTATCCACTCTACTAGCCCTATGACTGGTTACCTCAGAAATGGTTACTGTGAAGTGCCTGCTTCGGATGCTGGCAACCATGCCATCGCCGCAGAGGTCTCAGATGAGTTCCTCAAGTTCTCTGCAGACCGTGGCAACGACCTCCGTCAGATTGGATTGAAGGGAGGCTGCAAGTGGTGTCTTTGTGTGTCTCGCTGGAAGGAGGCATTTGATGCTAGAGGCAAGGAGGGTGACAAGATCGTGCCCAAGTATGTCGAAATGCTCATCCAACCTAATACAATCTTCTAACCATGCATAGGATCTTCCTCAACGCCACAAACGAGAAGGCTTTGGACAAGGTATCCTTGGAGGACTTGAAGAAGTTTGCAGTTGACAAGGAGTAAACGTAAAAGTTGCGTTTGCGATATGAAATCATGACAGAAATTGCCTTTATTTGTAACCTTCCTCTATGCCATCCTAATCCACTCTTGAAGGGCACACTCTGTGATTCTCTTTTACAAGAATAGTGATCATTCGTGAAGTCGCGGTACAACTGTGTCCTAGGCCTGGCAATGTCGTGTGTCCTAGGTGTCCTTATTACATGACTTGACTGAGCTGGGCGACAAAACCATGACCTGGCGGATGGCCGTAACAGTCCATGTCCTTGCGTCTCCCTTTCCAGCCCTTGTCTATGCACCCCTGTATCCCAGAAGTCTACGGTCTGATTCGAAGATGGGGCGAATTCGCGGCAGCCAAAGGGGAAGGCAGGTTCTCTTGCTGGTGGGCAAGAGTAGAGTCGATATCTATCGAGGCGGACGAACAAGCGTGTCGGCGGTGTGTTGGAGTGGAGATTGTGAGTCGATGATGAGAAGTGATTATCCTTGATTGCGGCCATCGGAAACGCTTTGAAGCTTGCGATATTCCTTTTCCAGTTGGGCTTGCATGTCGAAGTCTAGTTGGCGCTCCTTTTTGATTCTCTGTTGTTCCATGTCACGGATGACACCGGCGTGCATTGCCTAATTCAGAAGTCAGTATGATTTCTGAGACGGATCTGGCTAGACATACAGCTTTCTCAACCTTCTGGCCGTGGTGAACGAAGATGATGATACCAAGAGCACCGAGCGAGGTAGCAGCCAGAGTCAATTTCGCCTTGGTCGACATAATTTGAGTAATTTGGAAGTGACTATTGAGAGGCAACAATTCTGGGAAGGAACGATGGGTCGCATATCGAATGGTACGCTTGGACCACAACTTGGCGGTCACCATCAACATCCACCTGTCGGCCAACAACCATCTCCGGTCCAGTCGTCATATCAACTAATCCACCATGGTACGCTATATCGCATGGAAGAGCTGCTGCTGCTCATGGACAGGATGCTAACTGTCGCTTCAGTCTGCACAAAACTCGGCCGGAATCCAAACGCTGCTTGACGTAGGCCGAACCCAAGGCACCTCCGTCATGCCTCTTACTTACTTTATACCACTAGGCTGAGCGTGAAGCCCAGAAGATCGTCCAGCAAGGTATGCGATGACCCTGAATATTCAGTCATGGATGCGTGCTAACAAGTCACAGCCAGAGAGTGTAATTCTACCCGCACCCCGTACCCAACCACGTCTACGCAATCTGACCACTTCCTACAACAGACCGCACCAAGCGCGTAAAGGACGCCCGCTCCGAAGCTCAAAAGGAGATTGACGAGTACCGCAACAAGAAGGAGGAAGAGTTCAAGCAATTCTCAACACAGGTCCGTCCTTGAACAGCCCTCTCTCAACCACAGGCGCAATCTGACACAGACCCAACAGCACACCAGCGGCAACGAGCAAGCCGAGAAGGATGCTGGCAAGGAGACCGACGAGAAGCTGAAGGAGATCAAGAGCATTGGCGACAAGGAGGGCCACACGGTCGTCGAGAACCTGCTACGCGCCGTCACCGACGTCAAGCCTCAAGTCCCCGACAGAGTCGAGCAGCCCGTTGCATGATCTGCTTGACATTCGCATCCCCTCATAATCACACCTTCTGCCTCTAGCCGCTCTGCTTTTTCCTCGTTGTAGATATCCTCTTCCGAATCATAGATTGATCTTCATCCGACGAGACTTGCTGTGCCGTTCGAACCACGACTACGCACACATATTTCCGTTTTTCCCTGATTATTTTCACAATCTATCTATATCGCAACTTTGTGCTTGTTCAACTCAATCGTGTATGCCTCTCAACTCTTGTGCCTGTGATGGATTCTGACGTCATTTCTGGGGGGCTCACTTTGTGCTCTCCAAACCCATCTGTTTACCTTTTCTCCATCCATAAAGTTAGATAACATTGTGAAATGAGCCTCCGTCTACCAGCCCGAAAGCTGTGTCTACCCTCATCACGCCCACTGTTGACATTACCCAGCACAAGACTTGCTCCATTCAGTCATGGCACGGTGAAACGAGAAGAAAAGGCCGAAGACCCTCGCCTCAAGGATGAAGTTGGTGATTTGGTCATAGAAGATCAATATGCTATTCTCCGCGAGAAGTATGGTATGTTGCGACGATCCATAGAATACTCGACGGACCGTGCTGACAAGGTGCAAGATACGCCAAAGAACCCAATCATTCTGGCCCACGGACTCATGGGATTTGAAGAACTGAACATAATCCCAAAGGCTGTCTTACCTGGCATACAGTACTGGAGAGGTATCCGTGAGGCACTGGCGGCGAAAGGTATCGAAGTCATTACTGCCACCGTACCGGCATCTGGATCCATCGAAGCACGAGCGCAAAAGTTGAGCGAGGATATTCACAAAAAAGCCAAGGGCAAGAGTGTGAACATTATTGCGTACGTGTGATATTGAACATGTCCATGAGATTACTTGCTAACTCCTTCGACAGACACAGCATGGTAAATGACGAAATATTGGATTGATGCGGAAACTTTGCTGACCGATTGCTAGGGGTAACATAAAATGAACATCGAATACACTGATCGCAACTGACATGATCTCGCACACAGCGGTCTGGACTCTCGCTACATGATCAGTCAACTCAAACCAGCAAACGTCAAAGTGCTATCTCTGACAACAATCGCAACACCTCACCGAGGTATATCTCATACGCTCTCCCCAGCCATGCATCTCTCACTAACCCACCCACTCAGGCTCCTCCTTTGCAGATGTCATGTTCTCCTGGATCGGCCGTTCGTCTTACCACTTCCCTCCCTCAACTCCCACCTTCCCCCCAAACTAACACAACCCTTTTCTCACAGCAACCAACATACCCAAACTCTACACCATGCTCGAATTCTTCGGCTTCGAAACCGGTGCCTTTTCCCAACTGACCCAATCCTACATGTCGCAAACCTTCAACCCAAAAACCCCCGACCGCGAAGGAATATCCTACTATTCCTACGGCGCCACTGTGAACCCTCGCTTCTGGAGTATGTTTCGCCAATCGCATAGGATTATTCAGAAATTGGAGGGGGAGAATGATGGATTGGTTAGTGTGGAAAGCGCAAAGTGGGGGACGTACAAGGGTACTCTGAAGGATGTCAGTCATTTGGACATGATCAATTGGACGAATAGATTACGTTGGTTTTTGTGGGAGTTGACGGGGAACAAGAGGAAGTGAGCTTGACATCTGCTTTGCACGACTGACATTGATGTGCTGATATTTCTGTTTGCAGTTTCAACGCTATCGCGTTCTATCTCGACATCGCTGGTAAGTTTTTGATACTGCAGAAGTGTTGTTCAAACATGGCGTGCTGACTGCGATACAGATATGCTGGCCAAAGAAGGACACTAAGTCGCTTTGCATGCACATGGCTCAAAGATTAGCCAATTGAGCATCAAAAGCGAAGAAAACAAAAGATGAGAGACTGATCGATAAAACCATCAGATCCATTCTGCATTCCCTCCAAGACACTCAAAACACCACTCAAGACAGGAAGCGCAATTGCAAAGCAACATATCGATTCTACTCTCATGTGTAGCAATGCCTGCCTTCACAATCTCGCGGCTCAAGACTGAAACAATGAAACCATCAAAATCCGTACCCCAAAGTCACCCACTGAAGATCAAGACACAAAGGTCGAGTTAACACAAGTCCCCGCTTCGATATCTGACAAGATCGCCACCAAAAATTGTACATCAATCACAAACATTCAACACAGCAGCCGATGTGTCATTGCTCTTACGCGGAACCATATCCCTAGATTCCCAATGCCAGATCCCAGATACATACACAAGACCTACCGGCCCCAGACCACATACCATCATGTCAACGCCACTGTGCCTCGAGAGTAGAGATGTGACAAAACAGTCAGGTCCTTCGGCGATGCAAGGTTAGAGATGAGTATGGTAGGTACCAGAACACTGAATTGTTCTGAGTCGATTTCAGGCCCAACATTCATTCTGTTCTCATGAAGATGACATGTGATGGGCTACGTGATTGTACTGTGTGTACCTGGAAAGTATGCTGTGGGAAGCTAGAATTGTGGCAGATTGATGGCCTCTTAGAAACCATGGTGTTTGTCTTTTACATAAGAAAAGGTCATGGTAGTCGTGAAAGGATGTCATTTTGGTAACCATCATTCTTTGTGCTTTCTTCGCAGATATTTGGGTATCAATGTAATGTGCTCTGTAGCTACTGTTCTCTCTTGCTTTTCTCAGGATTCGAGCGAGATGTTCGGCTCGGCTCAGTGCTACGATCGTCTAACGGTGGAGATCCTTACTCCTCTTTCTGTCCAATCGTCTGTTAACAGCTCCTAGCACAACCTTTAGAATGCCATCTGCTGAGAGGTGCTCTCCCTCTGCGCCCTTGAACGGCACTGTGTCAACCATATCCCTCAACTCGGTGCCAGCAATCTCGGCCAACTCGTCATCCAGCGCGCGGAGATGAGCACGTGCACCTTCATCCCTGCCGACCTGGAAGAATTGGATACCAATCTGCCAAGCGGGAGCATCCAACTTATCCAGCTTCTTTGCACAGCTGATGAGTGGCGCCTCCACATCATCACTCGGCTCACCATCAGTGATGACGATCAAATTCAACGGCTTTACCGCCTCCGGACCTCTTTGCTCGCACTGCCTGATGTATGGTCGCAGAATAGAATCCAATCGCTGTCCAGTAGGCGTACCACCACGCGGCCTCACACTAGAAAAGATCTCGCGGACCGTGGCCGGCGAACTGACATTTCTGTGATATGGGTTTTCCGGATTGTTCAGGAAGAGGATATCAATCCCATCGGCATCGTGAGAAGTACAGATTGGCGTGATTGCTTCCAGGGCTTCTTGGGTTTCTCTCCAGCGGCTGCCTGCCATGGAGCCCGAGTCATCGATAAGGAAGATTGTGTCAAAGGAGCTGAGGAAGGCGTAGGGGTCATCTGCTGTTTGGTCCTGGGGTGATGAGACGGCGATTTGAGGGACGGGGAAGGCATTGGAGACGGGTGAGTAGGCTGGTGGTGCGGTGCCTTGGTTTAGAGGTGCTAGGACTTGAGCTTGTGGAGGTGGGTCGTATTGGCTTTTCATGGTGCCTGTTCTCGAGGGTGTGCCGTAGGGATCTTGGATTGTGGGATAGGCGCGTGAGTTATTCTGTGTTCCTGATCCGCTGCTGGACGAGACCTTGCGCTTGATGCTGCCTAGAATATTGCGCATGTCGTCTGTTATGATGATGTCTGTTGGTTGTCGATTGTTGATGGGTGGTTGTATCACAGATTGGATGAAGCGTTGGTGAAGTCGCGAAGATAGAAAAGAGGGGAGGGTTACAAGTCAAGGAAAGACCAAGACTTTATCACTTAGGGTCTTGTGATGTAAGAGTCCAGCTGAGAAGGTACGGACAGACTTTCAGGTAATAAGACGGGTATGCGGATGATTCATGTGAGTTGGCTGGTAGGTAGGCATGTCTTGGTCTACATGCGACCGTTGGTTGTTATATGCTCACCTTTGACTCGGTCGCAAACTTACTCGCCTGGAACTATCTGGGATTTTGGGCTATGCTTCGCGCCTGCTTCATTTAAGTCTGCCTTTAGGCATGCCGCAGCCCTTTGTTACTGCCTCATGTGAAGGACGGTTTTACAAAAGCAGAGAAAGGAAGCAACGTTTGGATATCGTGAGGCTTGCGCCGCCTCTGGGCGCAGCAGGAGTGCGCAGCAAAAGGCCAAGCTCAGCCTCGATCCGAAACTGCCGAAGGATGAACTCCGCCTTGTGGGGAGACCGAGAAATCACCGTGGCAAGGCAACAAGGCAAGCATCATTTGAAGCATGCGGAAATTAGAGGTATTCATGTTCTTTTCATTCAGGATAATATTCCTGGTGCTTTGTCTATGCAAAAGTGCCGTCATCATCTCCTGATACCATGTCCTCATCATCCATATCCATATCGCTTCCATCCTCCCCAAGACCCTCGAATACCATGAACTTTTCGTTCTTGATTTCAGCTGTGACAATGTCAATAACGTGTTCAGTAAAGGATTAGGAGGCATAAACTTACTTCCCCACTTGACGGCATATCCGGGCTGAACCTCACAATCTGTCAGGCGAGTCTTGTCTTCATCCTTTGGACCTCCGCCTTCAATTTTGCATCGCTTGCCCACGATACAACCGGTGAGTGTGACATTCTCTCCTACCGTACAACCTTCCATCAGCAGACACCTTGTCAATCTTGCGCCATTGCCAATGCTGCATCCTACGCCAATTACAGACTCCTTGATGTTGACTCGGCTGCCGATTGTGACGTTCTCGGCGACCAGAGAGTCGACCTCGCTTACACGCGTTTGTTGTTGAATCATGTCTGGGTGTGCAACCTTTGCATTGTGTGCGAAAGGTGAGGGAGTAGCGCCGGTAGCGGTAGCTTCGGCGACAGATGGGAGTTTTGCTAGGCGAAGAGAGATGCTGAGGAGGAGGGATGAGGTGTCGACGCGGCGGATCAGGGGCTGGTTGGTGGCGTCTGTGAGAGGAGGCTGAACATAGGCCAAGATCGGAGGGACTACTAGAGGATCTTGAGGATAGTTGTCGGTTTGAAGGTTTCCGGGCACGCGCGAGGCGAAAGCATCTGCTGATTGATTGACGGAAGAAGCGATGGGTTGGCTCATTGATGTCGTGCTCATGGCAGCCAAATCGACCTCCTCGTCAAGCTGCATACTGCTTGCCATCATCAAATCGTCGGCGTCCGGTGTCGAAGGGGTGTCGTTTAGCACTTTGCGTAGGTTCAGCTTTTCAGCGAGACCTTGCTGCCATCCAGCCTTTGCCCACCATCCAATGACATCTTCCGAGAGCGAATCGAAAGCCTCATTCTCCTTGATCATGTCCTTGACCCAGAATGGCAGGAAGTAAACATGTGCGTCTCTGTGCGAAGTCTTGATCTTGATCTTTCCGTGTTGGCGTAGTAGAGCATGGCGCAAAGGGAAGCTCTTTTGTTCTTCTGTAATGTCCTTGACCGTACTGGTGGGGATGCTCAGAACGAGCTTCTCGACGTGGGGTCGTAAGTGACCCTCGGGTGCGGGCACGGCAGGACGTGGTAGGGGAGTTGTTGCGACCAAGTCTGTTTCATCACCCTTCTGACTGACTCCCTCGAGGCCTTTCGTAGGGTACCACACAGCCAAACCTCCTCTGCGACCGCTCTTCTCACCACCCATAGTCATGCGCACAGCCTGTCCATCCACGATACCGCCAGTAGCACCACCGAGACCAGCCTCGAGCACCATCCATGACTGCAACAGAGCAGAGCCCTCCAGATCGCAAATCAAATCGCAAGGTAGAACGATAAAGTCGGATGTAATGGCCTTCTGGACTTCAGGTGTACGGAAGATTTCAGCGGTTCCAGTGGTTTGTGTGAGCGATTCGGGGCAAAGCAATTCGGGCTTGGGCGCAGGCAGACTTGTGAGGTGAGGGTTTTGGGCGAGGGCGGATTCCAAAGGAGCAGCGCTTTCGGGGGGTGTGATCAGGGTAATGTTCGTGACGCCCATACGGTAGCACCAATCCAGAGGGTACCATACCATGGGACGGTTGGCAATGGGTACGAGAGCCTTGGGGTAGTCTGCGACATTCGAGGTGAAGGTGTTGAGTGACAGGCCGGGGCCGCACAGGATAAAGGCCTGGAACCCGGCGTATGGCATGTTGGTAGCGTGTGGCATGCCCTGTATACTTTGTTTGTCCTTCTCTTGCTTCCTGCTCTTGGTCTGGTGGGATGGTGTAAAAATATTCTTGTCTCAGGATGACTGTGACGCATCAAACGGAATTTGTCGAACCTGTCGAAGCCTCCCGCACCTCGAACGCGCCAAGAAGTGTGGGGAACGTGTATACCGCGAACCGCAATCGCGACAGCTTCCTTTCATGTGACAGTCAGGACATTGATGGGACTTTTGATGCAATGGACCGTTATGATGCTGCCCGGCGAAGGCAGGCCCGCCCTGGCAGATCCGCTCTAGGCTATTGGGTACCGCTGGTCGTGACGGTGACTATTGCGACTGCTGGTTTAGCCGCCTGGATCTGGAGCGAACGCCAGCAAGACGACGACGATAACGATGATAACGACCAAAGAAACGGCCTAGAAGACGACAAATATGACCACCCTCTCGATTATCCCGAGGACCTACCCGACCAGCAAGCAGAGCCCCGCGACGAAGGCTTCCTAGCTCGCATGACGGGCCGCACCCCTTCACCACAGCAATTCTTTGATAGAACTGGTCAACGTATACGTGCCGCAGTAGGCTTGTCTGAAGAGGGAAGACAAGAAGAAAGAGCCGAACCTGCCTTTTCAGATAGCGAACATTGGAATGAAGAAGCCGAGAGCAAACGATCACAACAACCCACTTCTTCCCGGCCCGTCGGCAATAAAGCAAAGAGAAATATAGCCATTGTATTGAGTGCCGATACGGACAATCAACAAGACGACGAATCTGCCTACCGTACAGAGCATGCCGTCAGTTCATATTTCTCTTCGTCCTTGTTTAATGTTATTAACACCGAGCAGTCCATCCTCTCGCACTTGTCCGAGCACATTGATCCAGCCGTCACGAATCTCTTCATCCTGATATACGCCCCTGACCAGAAATCTCTCCCTGCTCTCCCCACAACTTCTGCCTCGACCACCCTCTCATCCTCTTACGCCTCTGTCTCCTACCCTGGTACATCGTCTCCCGACCAGCCATCTTCCTCACTGTTCGACGCACTATGGCAAAAGTCCCAATCTCTGGTGGACAAGCCTTCCCAGGTCCTCCCTTTCTCCACCCCCACAGGCTACATCCACATCCTGCGCCATCTTTCTCCTTCACTGGTCTACCTAACAGATGCCCCATCACTCTCCGGCCATCGTGGCGAACACATCCGACAATTGCAAGGCTGGGTTGGCCAAACAATTCTCGTAGTCGGTGACGACGGCGCTGGCGGCCTGGTCGACACCGAAACAGAAACCGAAGACGAAGCACTGCATAAAGGAAAAGCGCCAGAGAGAAGCGACAAATGGTGGGAGTCTTCAGATATAGTCGGTCTAGGCAAAGACGTCGAAGTCGTAGATATCGGTCGTATGGGCGAGGACTGGTGGAGAAGAGTGGGAAACTCGAATTAATCATACCGTTAATATATATTCTTATGACAATTCACTTTGTGCAGGCTTTCTTCGAAATCAACACTATAGCCCCTTCCCACTCCATCAATCGCCAAATCCAATCTTACCAAAGCTTGCGAAAGAGACACTTGCAGCCATGTTCTGATGGTTCTGGCAAGCCTGACGGTCTGGCTCGCTTCGTAAACAAGGACGAGGGGATTTGTATGAGTGCTGGGATTACCGACTTATAATAGCACCGCAGACGTGGAGATCAGCGATTATGGCCGCGAGGTCGATTACCTATCGTTTGTATTTGTAAGAACAAGTACGCTCTCTTACTTACGAGTGCCATGTATTTACTCTCACTTTAGGAGTCACCAAAACCAGCCATAAAGAGCTCCCCGTCTTGCTAGCTGCGGTTTGTTCGGATCTAGGACGATGCTCGACGTTGATTGACGTGTCAAGGCCTCGGGTATATCGAGCCACTGCTTGAATTTACTAGACCGAGGAATCTGTTGGAACTTGATCGATGGAAAGAACGATCGGGTGGTAGTGAGATGGGCAAGGTTTGTGTGGAGAGTGACTGAGCTGATTGAAGTGATCATGGTACTAAGCCGTGTGCCGTGAAGCTTCGGGAGGAGAGAAAGCCTATATTCCTGATGGAGAATGTATGCAATGCTCTTCAGGTGATTTCAACCACCTCAAGGAGACAACATCCAATCAAAACCCTCCGGGGCAGATCACCATATCGATCACGCCTTCCCGACCGACCCCTATCCTTGCCATGTATTACTAACAGTAGCAGTAGTAACGCCACAACTAGCAGGAACAGTATAACTATGATTCCTGCATTCAAATCAGCATCATCTCATCACGAACAACGGTCAGAAGTACTTACGGATCGTTCTCCCAAGTAAAGCTTCCATCACTATTCACCTTGACGAATTTGTAACTGAAACTTGTTCCGGCGGGGAGGCTGACAGTCCCAGACCTGTTCATCGTCAATGATAACATCTTAGTAATGTATGAAGTCAAGCTTACCAAACAGGGTTACTAGCTGTATATCCAGCGGAAGACAAAATGACACCATTCGCAGCATTCCAAGACCCGAGTTGAGAAATTGAGCCGACGAGTTTAACACTTTGACCGTACTGCGTAACAACCTTGTCCGAGAAGGTTATGGCGACTGAAGTGGGTGCGCTACAAGCACCACCTGTAGTCGTAGAAGTCTTGATGGTAGTAGGTGCTGGACCTGCAGTTGTAGAGCCCGAAGACCCACCACAGAGACCACTACCAGTGAGTTTGGAAGTGGGGTACAGGACGCGAGGAAGACCGGCACTGATGGCAATGTTGAGGTTGCCGTTTGAGTCTGTGGTGAAAGAAGTACAAGACAAGACGTCGGTGATGGACTGGCCAGCGGTAAAGCCACTGGCTGAGGATGTCAAGGCGAATGAGCTGCTACCGGAAGATCCTTTGTTTGTGAACACGCCGACGACCTGGGAGCCCGTAGTACCCTTCCGCATGACGATGGTCGAGGCGTCGGAGTATACAGGAACGGCTTTATATGTTACATATCCCGTATCTTGCTTGATCGCTTGTTTCCTGATCTTATTCAAGGTACTGATGAATGGGTACAGTGTCGAGGAAGTCGAGTATCCGGACAACCAAAGTGCTTCTCTGTTGTTCGGCACACCAGAGCCAGCGAAGTGTTGTTCTTGTCCTTGATAGATGATAGGAATGCCATCAGCCAGCATTGTGAAAGCGATAGCGTTTTTAGCGAGTGCGTAGTCATTGGTCAGCGAGGGAAAACGAGCGAGGTCGTGGTTCTCCATGAAGGAGCCGAGGAGAGTGGTGTCTTTGCACGATGACTTGAGGGTGTTTATGCCATTGTAAAGATTGCTTATGCTGCCAGAGGTGGATTGGAAGGCTTGGGTAATCCAGTAATAACTTTGTATGAATCAGCATCAGGCCCTTCTTGGATTTTCTCAGAGAATGTGCTTACGAAGGGAAGTTCAGCATGCCGTCCATGTAGTTCTGGTAATCACAGAAGGTGGTCGGGTTGCCTTCATACACTTCGCCAGCTATGTATACACCGGCTGCTTGTTCGAAGGGCGGATAGAAAGCTTTGTTGACTGATTTGGCACTATCGACACGGAGACCATCAACTAGAAAGGGTGAGCAGGGAACAATTCCAAAGTGTCAAAGAGCTACGCACTGGTGTAATTTGCCACAAGCTGTGTGATCCAGGTCTTCCACATGGATAGTACAGCATCGTCTTCTGTTCTCAAATCTGGGAGAGACACAATGTTGTCGCCGGCCCAGCACTGTGCAAATAATTAGCGCATCTAACAAAGACTAGAGAGGCAACCACTTACCTGTTCCACACTATTCTGGTTGTTGTAGTCGATGAGACAGAATGGGTGATAGTAAGACTGCTTGTTGAAAGGGTTGAATTGGGAATAGTCAACACAATTACCGCAGCCAGCATATCCCATATGGTTCGTGACAATATCTACCATCAGGTACATGCCACGGGCATGCAGGGCCTTTGACAGTGATATCAGGTCGGCAGCAGAGCCAAAGTTGGTGTTGACCTGATATATGTCCTGGGCCCAGTATCCGTGATACGAGTCGCCATCTTGTCCAGACGTTCTGATATTCTTCACGACGGGACTGACCCAAATCGCAGTAAAGCCCATCTGCTGGATGTAGTCAAGCTTGTTAATAATACCTTGCCATGTACCTCCACAGTAGTTGTTGACATCGCAAGAGGCGGTTGTCGAGCCATCAGTCCTTCCAAAGCGATCGGTGAGGACTTGATAGATCGACTGACTTCTCCATTGTGCAGGACTAAGGCACTGTGCAAAGCCAACCAAAGATAGTAGAGCAAGAAGCAGTCGAGACATGAAGCTCGCCATTGTTGTTGAGGACCTGCGAGGTTGACGATAGTTATGTTTGGACAATGGCTTGAGTTGTGGTCGTATTTTATATGGTTGCTCAAGCCGCGGTACCAAGATTTAACGCTCTTCTAACGTCGCACACCTAGTTCTATCATGTCTAACTGACCACCATGATGGTTTGTTTGGCCAAGCGTTGTTCTCGAGTCTTGGTTGTAGCTGGCTAAGCGATGTTCCGCCCTAGACAAGAGCGACAATGACAGTCTGCATTACTTCAAGGCCCGGTGGGATATTTCCGGTAGGGCGCGTATACCAGCCAGATTGACCGGTGAGAGATGTGTAGTCAATTACTCGGCACCGATGGAAAGCATACATGGTGCGCTGCTGATCGATACATCGAGTTACTGAAGATCAGGCACAACGCCTCTACCATCTCGCTTCGAGAAGCTTAGCACAGTATTAGAGCGTTTTCATCATGCAACATTCGGCGCGATTGCCATGTGGTATAGAGGGTCAGACATGTCTTTGGGGTCTGATTGGCAAGTCATCAGACAACAGACTTTTCGACCCCTCATTTCTCCAGTCCTTGATCGTCTAGCGGTTGGTGATGGTGGTATGGCGACAGCAGCACAGACTGGAAAACTTGAGATGCTCGGCTTGATGTCCACAAAAAGCAGGTCGTCCTCTGTAGCTCCTGAATAGAGCCGCAACCCGTACAGTGTTGAGAATGTTTAAAGTTCGATGGTATTCAGTCTAGACACGTGGAATTGTCCTGCATGACACTACGCCGGTGTCTTTTGTCCAGAACGCTGCTCGGTTGAATGTGCATAACAAGGCTGATGTATATCAGCCATCTTCTCACAAGTTGGCGATCGTTCGCGCACAGCGAACGATGGAATGTTATAAGCGAGGAAGACCGCACCTTCCTGATAGAGCACAAAGTTAGAAATTACAAGCGATGTAGATGCTTATACTGTACTACTGTGAGCTACGCCATGACCTATTGACATAACGGACCTTACGGACGAAAACTTGGCTCAAGCTTCACCCATTGGGTAGGCAAGGAGACATCAAGAACGGCGAAGGGAAGGAGTGAGCGTGATGTTGTCGCATGACAGCCCTCGCTGTCAGGGGGTCGCATAAGATGACCACCATGCCATGTGGTCTACATTAGATTATTGCACTGCACAGATGATTGACAGAGTGCATGGTGATCTCCATGTGAAGTTACGGAGAGTCGGAGAGTAGGAGCAAAGCTTGCAGGTTCCCGAGGGTTCCGTGCGGGAAGGCGGGTGCGGGGTGTGGGGTCCTCGAACAAGCACTGCACGCGTTGTTTTCTCCCAAGCCTCGGCATTAAACTTTGCTTCATGTGGCAGCGACCTCATCACAAGCGAGCTCAGGAGGGCGTCTCCTGCCGCTTTGCAATGTTTCTCGCATCCAAGACAGTAGATTTGAAGTGAACAGAAGGAGCAGCTCACCCCCTGTTGATCATCAATGTGAACGCCCTGCAGCAAAAATTCATGATCCGATATCACCATTCTCACGTTCCCATCACAATTCATCACTTCGTCTGGACAGGCCCGTCGGCCGTAGCCCTACTATAGTACGCCACCGTGGATCAGCACAGACGAGCGTGCTCAGAAGCGAACTTCTCCCAAGAAGCTTCAACAGAGCGTAAGTCTATTGTTTCCTTGCCTGACCCTTGCGTTAGTCCACGAGCACGGATCCGAGGAGATTGTCTTTGGAGAGACGCGACTCCACCGTCCTCAACAAATAGTGTCTACTACGATATATAAACCGCTGGTGGTCCTCAGTAAGAAACAGAATCAACAACAACTACGCCATTCTCCATCATGCGTCTTCTCTACTCTCTTCCTCTGCTCTTCGGAGCGGCATTCTCACTTCCATCGCCTGAAAGCATTCAGGAACGTGCCACCGGCTCTCTTGCTTCATGGCTCACATCTGAGAACACCTACGCTCTCCAGGGTGTTCTCGCCAACATCGGTGCGAGCGGCTCTAAGGCCTCTGGTGCAAGTGCAGGTGTTGTGGTTGCCTCTCCTTCGAAGACTGACCCCAACTGTGAGCAAACCTGTCGTCATATCGAACCGAGATTCTGACTGACATCTACCAAGACTTTTACACCTGGACTCGTGATTCAGCTCTTGTGTTCAAGGCGCTTGTAGATCAGCTCATCGCCGGCAATAAATCTCTGGAGCCTCTCATTCAGCAATACATCAGTGCTCAAGCCAATCTGCAGCAAGTCAACAACCCTAGCGGTGGTCTTTGCTCTGGCGGACTTGCTGAGCCAAAGTTCGAAGTCAACCTCACTCCCTTCACCGGTGCTTGGGGCAGACCTCAACGTGATGGCCCTGCTCTGCGTGCGACTGCCATGATTGCTTATTCTCGTTACCTCATTGTGAGTTGATGACATACTTCGCTTCTGAATCATGCTAATTGATGCCCCAGGCCAACGGCAACACAACCACGGTCAACAACATCATCTGGCCTATTGTACAGAATGACCTCTCATATGTCACTCAGTACTGGAACCAGACTGGTTTCGACTTGTGGGAGGAGATTAACAGCTCTTCCTTCTTCACGACTGCAGTTCAATATCGTGCTCTCATTGAGGGTAACAACCTTGCCACTCAGCTCGGAAAGTCTTGCCCCAACTGTGTCTCTCAGGCACCTCTCGTCCTTTGCTTCCTCCAATCCTACTGGACAGGCGCATACGCTCTTTCAAACACTGGCGGCGGTAGATCTGGCAAGGACGCAAATTCAATCCTGACTAGCATCCACATCTTCGACCCTGCTGCTTCTTGTGACTCGACTACCTTCCAGCCCTGCAGTGACAAGGCCCTTGCCAACCACAAGGTCGTCACTGACTCTTTCCGTTCAATCTATAACATCAACAAGGGTATCGCTCAAGGCTCTGGTGTTGCTGTTGGTCGTTATCCCGAGGACTCCTACTACAACGGAAACCCTTGGTAAGTGACTTCAACTATGAAATAGAACATATGCTAATCAATCCAGGTACCTGAACACTTTTGCTGCTGCTGAGCAGCTTTATGATGCCATCTACCAGTGGAAGAAGATTGGATCCATCTCCGTCACTTCTATCTCTCTTCCCTTCTTCAAGGACGTGTACTCTTCCGCCGCTGTTGGTACCTACGCATCTTCGACCACAACTTTCACGTCTATTGTCAACGTTGTTCAGACCTACGCAGACAGCTACATGTCGATTGCTGTATGTCGTGGACTCATGTTGCCTACCTCGTTTACATACTGACTCGTACACCAGCAAAAGTACACACCTCAAAGCGGTGCTCTCGCTGAGCAGTACAACCGTGCTGACGGCACTCCCCTCTCCGCTGCCGACCTTACCTGGTCTTACGCTGCTTTCTTGACTGCTTACAATGCTCGCGCCAATGTCATTCCTGCCTCTTGGGGCGCTGCATCCGTACGTTACAAGTATCTCCTGGACACCTCTACGTCTGACTAACATGCAATTTACAGGCCAAACTCCCTTCTTCTTGCTCCAGTGGTTCTGCCTCGGGTCCTTGCGCTGCCGCAACCAACACCAACTGGGGCAACCCTGGTACACCTTCCACTCCCACCACCACCGGAGGAGCCTGCGCAACCCCAACCGCCATCGCTGTAACCTTCAACGAGCAAAAGACCACCGCATACGGCGAGAACATCTTCATCGTCGGCGGCATCCCCGCCCTCGGAAACTGGAACGCCGCCAACGCGATTGCACTCAGCGCCTCTAAGTACACCAGCTCCAACCCGCTGTGGTATGTGACCCTCAACTTTGCCACCGGAAGCAGCTTCAACTACAAGTACATCAAGAAGGCCGCTGATGGAAGCGTTACTTGGGAGAGTGATCCTAACAGAAGTTATACTGTCAATGGAAATTGTGCTGGTACTGCTACGCAGAACGATAGCTGGAGATAGAATATTCTGGCTGACTCGGTTTTGCAACGGTATCCTGTCTACAGTTATGTGATGGAGAATCAGATGACCTTGTGGGTTGCACCTTATGATGGATGATGTGATCATGATATGTTTTAAGACCTGCGTCGTAGATAGATCTTGCAAGGTTAAGATGTGGATAGAAAATAGCACGAAGGGTGAATTGCGTTATCTTCATTCCACGTCTTCAGGACTATAAAATCGAAACATGCAAAAGCCCCATCCCTTCGCTCGGCAATGTGCTTCTAAGATAACCCGAAGTTCCTACCCGTAGCAATCAGAATTTGTCGCACTTTTGGAATAGTGTGGACAGATCACAAAGATTGTAAAAGCACGTCGCTGAGTGAAGGGATAGCAATCGTCGTCTGCTACTGGCCCATTGCTGTAAAGATACAAGACGCTTTCAAAAAGCTCCGGCGTGATCGTTGAGAAATCACAAGGTCGATCGCATTTGAATCTCAATTCATGTGGCGTTTCCGCTGAGAGCTCACACATACGCCAGATATCTACTATGCAGAAGAAACCTCATATTTGAAGAATCGATTCAGTGAAACGCCCATGATGGACGAATCCGTACCATTGGATGATATCCCGTCTATGAACAGCTGTGATGAAGAAGCAAATCCTACTCAGGAGAAGGCGTCATTACTTACTTACTTCGAGAGACTCGAGTATCCTTTGTTTTCAAAGTCAATCTCTCTTGCTTGCTTAGCTCGACAGTCACATACCCTTCGATACGTATATTATATCCTTTCCAGTGAAATCCAGCCTAGGCGGAAACAAGAAAAGGACAGGAGCATGTGACGAAACCAAACTCGAAGTCGATAATACAACAGCTGTACAGAATGCACCATGGAATCGAGGTGACATAGAAGTACTTACGCGCTTGGCAAGAGACTGGCAGATATTTTTTGACCATGATCCAGATCTAAGAACGTATTTGCTGACAGACGATAGATTCAGCGGTAATGTGATGGCGACACTGGTCAAACCAGTGTAACTATTTACCAAAATTCATGACGTGTGTATCTACAGAATGCGAGATTGATCTCGAGTCGATTCAGCTGTGCAAACACAAGACTGGACGGTCTCCAGTTGCGTAGGTCGTATGCCTTTTACCGTTTTTTAATACAGGTGAATCTTTGGATTGTTCGAAGCGTGTCGGTTGTCTCATTTCTCTGCAGTTCTCTGGTCGTGACGGCGAGCAGGTTCGGAACTAAGATTTGAGGCTGAAGGAAAGATCTGAGTAGAGCGTTCCGTTGCTATTTAGTAAGATCAGATCTCCCAGTAAAAAGTGTCATTTGGTGATGGATTGGGGAGAACAGAATGTCTGGAATGTTGATGCGTCAAAAGGCGATGATCGACGGCAATACCGACATCGATCGATGATTCGTGTCATGATCTAGACTGCAACAAAGATGAAATGATTATCATGCAAATGTTTTCGCATGATGGCGACCAGCTTAAAGACAGGGCCGTTCCAGGTCTAAGGGGGGATTATTTTTTGCGAACAAGTATTTTCTTTCCGTCCTTTCTGGTGCGATACTCGTAATTATGGGGCATACCTTCCGGCCATCGTGCTGCGAAACATGCGTGGCAACTGTATGCTGGAGGGTCCTGATGTTGGAGGCTCTTCCACCCTGAAGAGAGAGGAATCGTTAGCAAGTTATCAGGTGAAATGGATGAGCACTTGGTCAATTGGTTGGTTCACCACACTTGGATGTGTTGTGCCGTCCTTGAATGAGCATTCATGCAGAACTGGATGTATCGTTTTTGTGGTTTCATCTTTTGTCACTTACACAACTTGGCACCACCCTGGCGGGTCGAGCAATATTGACAGTCGTGTGGTTCCTTCTCCGTGTAGAAGATGGGCTCGTGGGAACGCCATTGCACACCGTCCTTCCGGTCTTTAAGCCCCAAAGTCCACTTGTGCAGCCTGTCAGATAAGAGAAATCGTGGTTCTTCAATCTTTCTCTTCGCTTGGTAGGCATTAAAACGTTTGTAATACTCCTCCAAACGTTTAGGATCTTCGGAAATCTGTTGCCAGCGCCTTTTCCTCGAGTCCTTGATTCTATGGTAGCGCTCCAAATTGAATTCAGTCCGGTGTTTGCGCGAAGCTGCCAGCAGGCGTTCTCGGTATTCTGGATCACTGGCGTATCGTTGTCTCTGCACTTCATTGCTGGTGCTTAACGCCTCTTTTCGCTTTGCAGGGTCCTCGGGTGATGTAGACAGTTGTTGCATTCTAGAAAATAGCCTTGAGGTTGCTCAACACTGATATTCCAACGAATCAGGTCTGGCTGTCCGTTTTCAAATGGTACTTACAGAGGTGCAGGGACCTTTGGCATCAGCATAGTCGAGACAAACGACAACATTGATTCAAACACGACCGATGCGGTCAACAATATTTGTTTGTTTCCTGTTCTGCTATTGGTCGAAAGCACAACTCTTCGAATAGCTTCGATGCTAAATCAGTTGATTGATCTTCCCCTTAGCGGTAGTCAGATTATTGCCAATGCAACAAGCAAGATGGACGAGGTCGATAGAATGAAGAGAAGACGTGATGCGTCCCATGAAAACAGTCGTCGGGAAAGCACGTCCCGGCCCGCTCGAAGGCGGTCAACCCCAAAAGCCTCGATCGCAATCCGGCAGAAAAATAATCCCGACACTTTTCTCTGTCGATCAAGTCTCGTAACACAACAATCAAAGGATATCCTTTCCGGGCACCGGAGACTTCTGCATCCGACCAGTCGATAGTACCTACCATATCATGGACGCAGCCGGACTCCTCAAAAAGCAAGGCTGGCGTGGCCTCGGTCACTCGCTCGACTCGGACAACAAGGGCCTTCGCAAACCACTCCTCGTCAGCAAGAAAGTCGACGTACTCGGTATCGGAATCAACAAGGCAGATGTCATTCAAGGCCAGTGGTGGTTGAAAGCCTTCGACAGCAGTTTGAAAGATTTTGGAACTGGCAAGAAGAGTATCCTAGCGAATGTCAAGGAGCAGGGGATCAAGAGGGGTGGCTTGTATGGACGATTTGTGCAAGGAGAGGGTGTGCCGGGAACGATTGGAATGGTGGATCCCAAGGTTGCTGCGCTTGCGTCGGCTGTCTTGCCGGCCACGGGTGTGAAGAGGAAGGCTGAGGATGATGACGAGGATAAGGCAGAAAAGAAGAAGGCCAAGAAGGAGAAGAAAGACAGGAAGCGATCGAAATCCACATCCGACTCATCCTCCTCAGACGACGAGAAAAAGGCACGCCGCGCCGCCAAAAAGGCAAAGAAATCAGCGACTGTCAGCGAAGACAACTCGGATGCGACAACCAAGAAGAGCAAGAGCAAGAAGGACAAATCACTGGAAGGCCTGCCTGAAGACAAGCGCAAGCAGTACGAAGAACGTGCAGCAGCAAAGGGCGTCACATTAGAACAATACTTCTCACTACGACAAGTCAAGAATCTCGAAGCGAAGGAATCACGACGAAGCGGCACAACTACCCCTGCGACCGAACCGGCATCCGAGGAATCGTCCAAGGAAGACAAGAAGAAGGAAAAGAAGAGCAAGAAAGACAAGAAGTCCTCAAAGAAGTGAGACGGCATGCAGAAATCATGAGCACAATCGATATAAGCCAGCACTCTGCTCCAAGTCCTGTCACCCAAGCGCACCGGCAATACAATAGGTCTGGATAGGCCGCTCCAGGCTCCGATCGTGGACAATCAAGGCGCCAGACCAGGTCTCTCATGTATCTTGCAAGGACAAGAAAGTGTGAGAATCCAGCCCCGCTGGCAGGTCGAAGATGGTCGCTGGGAGACAAGCGTCACTCAACTACACAATTGGACAGCCTGAATCGTCCTGCGCAGCTGCCTCTCGAAGTTCGAGGCATAGAATGGCTCAAAGCGAGAAGAAGCCTTGACATTGCTTCCCAGCACGCGGGAAGAAGTGGCAGTCAACAGTGAGAATGACCAAACATTTGGGATCGTTCTTGTTGCATAATCGGTGATCGTGCCGCACCTAGTAGGTACGGAGCCAGATAGATGATGCAAGACTTGATCAGCATCAGACGCAGTCAATGCCAACCCTTTTTCTCACGCTTTCATATCTATCTTCTGTGTTGTGCATCGTGTTATTCAGCTAGTCCCGTGCCCTCTCCGTGTGCTAAAAATTGTCATATCGACTCTCAAGCCGCAGCGATGGGCATTAATCAACGCGTCAAAATGCACGATGGTATTGAGCAATAGCACGTCGTCCACAGAGAGCGATACTCGGAGGTCTTCTCTTTGGCCCTAGCTCCACTCCTGAAAAGTATCGTGCATTTCTACAGTAGCGACAGTGACAAACTTAAGCATAAGGGGAGGACGTATCGACGCGTTGCACCCTGCAGGCTCTTCGTTTGTGAAAGTGTTCCCCGTATATGTGTTCTGTTTGTAGTTAAACGTGTTGGTGTTTGTGTGAAAGGGTTGGTGTTTGTGTGAACGTGTTGGTGTTTGTGAAAGTGTTGGTGTTGGAGGTCTTTCCCTGGCTCGCCCAACACGCCGGCCGCATATATCTTCTTCCACCAGACTTCGACCTTCCTCTTTCCTTCTTCCACATCCTGATTCATATCTGGTGCTAGTCATCTCACACTTTCCACCGCTTGCTCTCGACCTTAGGATGTACAGAAGACTCTCTATCGCCACTGTCGAAGGTCGTACAACTCGCAGTGCTAACACGACATATCTCGCCTTCTTGATGGTCGATTTATTCCAGATAAAAACGTAAGGTGTTTTCACATAATCGATTTCTAACTCGTGGAAAACACGCTCCTTGGTGTTGTTGTGTTGGCACACTTCCAACACGCAGTGCTGGTGGTGCCGTCGCAAGCTATATATTCGCAAAGGTTTCGGCAAATTTCAACTATCCAATGGCCGGCTAGCGCAATGGTAGCGTACGACCCCCCCAACACTCCAACACTCCAACACGTTACTAACCCATCCCAGGCGTCAGTTTTCGGCTCACCGATAACACCGTGTTCTTGCAACACTCCAACACTGAAGGCTTTGGGTTCGAGTCCCAAGTCGGTCGTTTCTTTTTACCTTTCACACCTATACTATCACTCAGGTTTGACCGAATTGATCGAGGGTGGTGCTGGAGGATGTTTTTTTTTTTTTTTGAGTTGGGCGGATTTGCGACTTTCACATCCCAGTTTGATGGATTTGGCAGCTTGACGACACTGCAACACTCGTGCTTGTAAGTTTTGGTGTCGTAGTCCAAGTTTGTGTTGCAGGCTGGTGGTGGAGATTTTGGGGTTGGTACATAATTGGGCTTCACCAAAATGCGCTTTCTTTATTTTATTTCCGAGCTGATCTCGAGTTGCGGGTATATATATGATATCTCATATTTGGACTTCCAGTGCGATATGCGTGTCTTCCGATATTTCGAGACTTGTCCGAGAAGTGTCTCAAGTTCGACCTCTCGAAGTCCAACCCAGCTTTCTCGAAAAGCCTCGTGCATATCGCTTGCACGGATTCAGTAAGAGCACGAGGATCGCGCAGCTCTTAATCCAAGTGCACGAGACAGTCATAATTTACGCTTGAAGATGAACCAATTGTAATTGCCAATTCTTCTATCGAGGATCTGAATGTCGCCAGTAACCATTTCTATGCGCGACCGAAAAACGCAACCTGACCAAGCCTCTCTAGATACCTCTGTTGAACTCGACACATCCATCATCACCAGCACGACCATGGAACTCGGCCTCCAAAGAATCAGCCTTGACAGCCTGTCTCTGCGGGAAAATAGCAAGAGCCAACGGCAGCGCAAAAATACTAGTACCAAAGATCAATCCCAAGTTGACAGGAGTAACCATTCTAGGTCTCTGCTGCAACCAATTCGTCTTCTGCAGACGCACCAACAACAGAGGAGGCAGAACCATAATAGGTGTAGCGTTGATGACTCTAGAAATGGCAGTCTCGCCAACAGCAAGGGTAGCTGCCTTCTTCGACTTTCCGAGCGATTGGAGAGGGAGACCTGCTTCTTCGCGCTTGAGCTTTTGGGCTTCGGTTTCGGTGGGGAAAACGTCGATGCCTTTGCGGATTTCTTCTCCGCGCATGAGGAAGACATTAAGGACACCTGCTGATGCGACTGCGGCGAAGGGGACCAGGCGACCGAGCAACATCTTGGTGTTTGGGCTTACGCGCTTCAGACGGGGGACAATGGAGTTGAGACCGAGAGCGACACCGCAACTGGCACCAACGGCGAGGAAGTAGGATTGCACCATTGTGGACATGGAGAGAGGGATGGATTTGTTGGCGTTGGAGGAGTTGATGGCGACATTGAGAGACTGATTGGCGATTTGCCAGCCAAGAGTGCCGGTTGTGCTTAAACCGGGTGTGAGCATGCCTGCTGTGACGACCAGGTTTGAGAAGATGTAGGCGGACATGCGAAAGGGGAGGAGGACCTTCTCGCCGGTGTCTTTTACAATATATCAGTAGTGTTCTTCAGGCTTTCCAATATTTCGCAACATACCAGGGTGAAGTGTGGCATCGATGACCTTCTTTGCACTCCACAAGTCAGGAGTCATAGACTGGATCTTGCCCTGCTTGTAAGAGGTGACCAGATCCTTTGCATTTTCAAGACCAGCTGGGGAGGTGAACAATGTTCTGTTGATGAGATTGATCAGTCGATTGTGCTTGAATGGTGATGCGATAAGATGTGTATATGTTTTTCTTGTAAATGCATGGACTTGAGAAATGGTCCAAGAAGAATTGCAATACGCGATGATGGAAATGATCAAAAGATAACGAAAGTGCATTTGGGCACATGTCAATTCCTTACCTTGGATCAGACAAATCGGCAGCATGTCTGACACGACCCCAGTATGTGTCGAGATTATACTGCGAAGCCGGCAATGCGCGGTTACCAGGAAGTGAGGCCGACATTTTGTATGTATACGATGATGGCACGAGACAAGCTCAAAAAAAAGTTGTGGTGGCCGACAGTGGCTGGTGGGCTTGTGGAGAAGATCTGCCTCCTTGTGAGACCGCTGCAAGCCGCGTTTTGGTCAAAGTCAAAGCGTCTTTTGTTTGACCGGCCGATGTTTGCCGACCCATCCAGGTGCTTCATGACTCTGGGGCATGGAGAGATACTGCCGAAGAAGATACATGTGCAATTTGTCTGAGTATTGGTATGTTGTTCAGACCGAAGGACATATCCAAATGTTGGCAACTTGCCCAAATGGATTTCCAAAATGAGTCTCGGCGCTTGGCCTCCAAGAATGGCTCAGCAAGCATGTGATGACGACGAAACAGGCTCGCGCGGCAATCATCTATGTAACACGAGCAACGACGACGTTCTTTCTACCTCTTCTCTCATCATACGTGCAAGTAACATCAGCACAAAATGGCCTTCATCTTCACCTGCGGAACACACACCTTCAACTCCCTGCTTGCCGGGCATGAGAACATTACAGCGCAATGTCAGGTATGTGGCAGGGTCACCACAATAAACACGAATCCAAACTAATCATTACTCAGAACTGCGGCAACTTCACAGCCAAAGTTTACAAGAGATGGGAGTGGTTTACCTTCTGCTTTGTCGTAAGTATTTATCGAGAATTTCAATGGTTTCCTCCAGTACTAACACGTCCTGACAGCCTCTCATACCATTCTCCCTAAAGCCACATCACGAAGTTGGTTGCCACATCTGTCACTTTTACCAAGACGTCATGTATGTTGTCTCAACCCAACGACAAACTGGATACTGATAAATTCTAGGCATCGACCAGACGTACAACAAATGATGAACGATTCCAACAGTGCCAACAACCCTCAGTCATCTCAACAGATTCCGATGCAGCCGTACGGAGCACCTCCACAGCAGTACAAAGCACCACAAGGACCTCCTCAGTACGTATAAAGGGAGTGTCTCAAGAGGGACTCGATCTCTACGATTACTTGGGAGATATTGGAAGAACGATGGGCGTTCAGGACAGGTTTGGGCGAAGTTTCAATGATACCATTTGTTTTTTCAGATGAACACGGTGACAGAGTGTCAGAATGGACAGGGGTGGGGAAAAGGTTGGAAGGGCACAGGGTTTAAGCAAATGTTGGTCAATGCTGGTGAATGAACGGTTAATCCCCAAGCAAAATCACGCTTGATCGTCTTTCGTTCGCGCGCTATCCCATCCCAGCCTCCCACTCTTCCTCCTTCTTTTCCCCCTCCCAACTTTTGGTTTCCAACTTTTTTTTTATTCATCCACATTATTCTACACATCAACGCGACCATGCCTCGCGCCAAATCTGTCAAGCCCGAAGTCGCGCCCAAGCCCGAGGTCGACCTCCAGCAAATCACCATCGACAAAGCAGAGTTCGTTCGCACTCGTGACGCGGTATGTTTTTTGTCCCTGTCACGTCGCAGTTCTAATGCGCCCATCTTTGCGACTCGGTTCATCTCAATTCCGAACTTGTCGCATATTGGGCGCAATTGTGTCATACTGCGACAGACGCGTCTTCGGACGATTCGAAGCGCGTCGCGACCAAACAAAACAAGGACTCGAACTGACAGCGACAATAGCTCGTCACATCATGGATCACCCTCCAGAACGCCCTCAAGAATGCCACTAGCGCATACATTGACCACTCCAATGCTGTCCTCGGCGGCAATGTCGACCTCGACCCTAGCCAAATGGACCTCGGCGCATTCATCCAATCCGGCGAACTCGTCACTGTCGGTGGTGGCCCTCCCGCAGCACCAGAGAAGAAGCAGAGAAAGAAGGCCGAGCCTAGAGACCCCAACCAGCCCAAGCGTCCCTTGACAGCCTACCTTTTGTGGCTGGGCGAGAACCGCGAGAAGATTCACACCGAGCTTGGTCCCGAGCAGAAGAGAGGCGAGATATCGTCAGAGGGTACCAAGAGATGGCATCAGCTTCCCGAGGAGGTCAAGCAAGTATGTTCTCCCGAATCGCAGCAAGACGCGCAATCATTGACACCACAATCAGAAATACAAAGACGCATACCAGGCTTCGCGTGAAGTCTACAACAAGGAGCTTGCAGACTTCAAGGCCAACGGTGCACCCGTTGCTGCAGAAAGCCCCGAGGCAGACGATGACGATGTCGAAGCCGATGAGCCCGCCGCAGCTGCTACCGCTGGCGCAGACTCGGACGACTCAGACGACGACAGCTCAGACGAGGAAGAGGCACCACCAAAGGAACCCACTCCTCCCCCAGTCAAGACTCCCAAGTCCGCCATGAAGGGTGGTCGCAAGAAGGTCGAGAAGGCCGCTCCTCCAGCATCATCCCCTCCACTCCCCGCCTCCAGCCCCGTCAAGAAGGGCGCCTTCACCGCCGTCAACGGCGCCAACAAGCGCAAGAGCAAGGCCGACGCCGAGACCATCGCCGAAGAGCCCAAGAAGAAGCGCGGTCGCAAGGCCAAGGAGGAAGAGGCCGCCCCTCCCGCTTCCACCCCTGCCGAGCCCCCAGCCAGCGCAAAGAAGGACAAGAAGGAGAAGAAGAAGGGCCGCAAGAGTGTCGGCGGTGATGCTTAGATGGCTGAACCACCTTTGCCCGAAGCCACCATCAACGCCTTCTGGAACGACGACACGCCTGCCGAGCAAAAGATCAAGAAGAAGCACCGTAAGAGTCACGATGGCATCTTCAAGGCAGAAGCTTGAAGATGATGAAAACAATGGAAAGAAAAAGCAGGGAGGTGTTGTCATTTTTTGCTGCTACTATGTGTGCTTGTATATCATGTCTAGCGTTGCTTTTCTGTTGCGTTCACCGACTTTGTTCTAGAATTCAAGAGACACAATTCTCGCCATACCCTGTCCATGTCTTCAAATGTACATTGTGACTTGAGTTGGCAGCCCTGCTTCGACTTGTCCCATCTCCTGCTCCATCATCCTCCGCTCTTCTTCATACCCAACATCATACACGCCAACCCTCAAATCATCAATGGCAAACCCCACCGCCTCTCCCTCCCTCGTACTAGCAGAAACCTCCACATAATTAACTCCCTTTCCCCACCTCGGAGCCCACTTCCACCCAAAGCTAAGATATATCGGTTCCTGAAACCAAGTGTCCTTGACATAAACAACAGACAAACTATGCATCCTCACAACAGTCCGATCATCCACTTCAGCAGCAAGGATATCAATCACAGTACCTCTAGACGTGAAGCCAAAGGTTTTGATATACAAAGATTGAAGATCGAAGTAGGTTGATATATTATTGACGGTGCAAAAAGTTCCATTGGAGCGAAAGGATGAAACTGTTTTGTAGGAATGAGGAATGTTGCGAAGGGCGTTTGGGGGTGAGGTTGCGCAATTCTTGTCTTTGTGACTGATTGAGCCTTCTGCGGCGGCCGAGGTCACGTTGATGAGTTGGAAGTTTTTGAAATCTAGGAGGTTGTGGGTGTGGAGGGGTGTTGTTGAGTTGGGGTAGATTGGTATGTCGTCGAACTTGTCAAGCGTCAGTCGGGCTTCTTGTGGGAACACTGGAACTGGCTAGGCTAGGTTTCAAATACTGACTGTCAGTAAAACATCATTGGATGTTTCGACATTGATCGGAGCACTGAGAAGGCTTTGCTCTCCACTTTCTGTCCAGGGGCGTGCTTGCGCACTCAAAAAGAACAAGAAGCTTAGTAAAGCCCACATAATTGAGTGAGGTCGGAATACCAAATATCTCATATCAAATAGTGAGTGCACTCGTGATAGAAGGCGAAAGAAAAATCGAAGGCGAAGTAGTGCTCGAGATATACACGGCGGCTCAGAACAACTCGGAGGGGGGAGGGGTAAGCCGAATCCTTCGCTCGAGGCACCAGTAATTACCACATATTGATTTGTTCGTAGTCAATGGTTTTGGTGCATTTATGATTGGATCAGTAAGCTGGTAGTTCAGGTAGTCAACGCTGTTCTCACGCCCCTCGTCAAAGCAACATCGAAGCAAGAGGCAGCGGCTGAGTACTCATCTGATACTAAGCCAGCTACGACGCTGTATGATATCTCATACTGACACACCATCCGGACCCCAGGCGACCGGTATATCTGACTCTGACCTCGGAGCAATCTTGTGACCAGAAAGAGCGACATCCTTCCACTCGAGTGAAGCACAATTCAGTGTCCCCTTGAATTTCTTGCAATCATTACTCGGAAAGATGATGTAGCCGAGTCCCGATTCTGCTTTCTCTGGCTCTCCTGATGTTGGCGAGAGTATACCGTTCCATTGCAGCCAGAATTTAGGCTCGCGGAAACTGTTCTTCTCAAAGGTCTCGAAGCGATCGGGTTCTGGTTCTTGTTCTGATTCTTCCTCATCGCTGTCCCCGTCTTGATTCAAGTCGCCGGTCTCGTCTGTAGTGGTTGCTGATTCTGATGGCTTCTCATCTTCTTGCTGTGGGTTGACAGGTTCTAGTTCTGATAGTATCCCCTGTAGACTTTTCCTACTCGCAGCCAAGATCACTGCAGCCTGCAAAACACCAGGTAATGAAAGCTCTCCGATGACACCTTGACCGTTCTCTGTCAGTCTGTATAACTCTAGTACAGCGTGTTGATCTGGTGAGCCGCTTTCGCTATTGATCCTATGCCATGCTGGGCATTTGCACTCATAGCTTCCGAAAGTTTTGCGGACATCAAAGGCGGTTCTTTTGCTTTTGCCACCACCTCTTCCGCCGTTCCGGTTCACACGATTGTGCATATGTCGGGAAGAGAATGCTGCGTCTTGCCAGTCGTCCATGGTGATGGTGTATTTAGTAGCTAAGTTAGCCTGGAGTAGATTGGTGTTTCGTTTATCTCGAAGCAAGGTTTGTCCAGTGAGTTCAATTGGTGATTCCCGATCCAAAAGTATGTTTGTATGTGTAGAGAAGGAAGTAGAGAATCAAACTTTCGAAAGTCAATGCAGATGAAGCGAATGCTCGAAATGTCAAAGGCATCAAGAACGTCATCGGGCTGTGGCCCAAGCTTCCCGAGTTCCTTCTTCGCGTCAAGTTCCTTCTTCGCGTCAAGCACGCGACCGTAGTTCATCTTTCCTTCCCGTCAGGCAAAGTCTTACGGGGGAATGACCTGGCGCTGGTAGCTGGGGTCGAGAGATGGAGACGCACAAGCGCAAGAGTGACGATGATGCATCCAAGGACGCGGGATCACAGGATCGCATAAAGAAAGCACGCGTCGAACAGCCTGAAGCTCCATCGTCAGTATACCAAATCTATGAAGACACTGCCAAGGCACTTAGATCATCCATTCAAGAGCTGAATGTGGCGACGAGCAAGCCTCATAGCACGACGGACACAGACGACTATGCTAAGACCGCTATTGCATATCTCCCACACGTCCGCGAGATCAGTAGCATGGAAGGACACCTCGGACTCGCATGGGATCTGCTGACAAAGATCGCTGAGCATGCCTTCTCGCCAGCTTTATCTTACCATAATCCTGGACGTGGTGGTAGTGCTGTACCATTTATGGAACTGGACGTGGACATGCTTTTGCTCATCAAGCTTCGAAGGGAACGTGACAATGATACTCATTGGATGTCTTCTATCCTTACAAAACTCGAGGAACGAAAAAACTTCCTGCTCAGGTTTGGCCTTCAAGGTTGGTTCTCTCGATGTATTGCACACATGAGATCGGCGCTCGGTCGTGCTGCGATCGTTGAGGAAATCCCACGAATGTCAGAAGAGGGCGCGCGAGCAATGTCGCCTCCACCCGAGATGAAGTTACTCTATCGTCAAACAATCCGAGACATTGACAAAGATATCACCATGTTCAATGAAATAAACGGGAAAAGGCGCAAGCGTTCATTCGGGCCTGAGGATTACGCCGTCAACGCTGTCAGGTATATCCCCACCATTCTTGATATAAGTTACATGGAGGGACGTTATGGCTTATTCCATGCATTCTTGCTCATGCTCCGCGTCTCCGACACTGCCTACGGTAGCTTGGGAGACTATAACGAGGATTGCAGGAACGGCGAAAGCGAAGAACATTATGGAGAGCTTGACGATGCACTGTGGTGGCTGATCCGGCGCCTAGTCATGGATCCAATGCCTCCGCGTTCGGTTTGTGATAGAACCTCTCTAGTCCTTATTTAAGCTAATCATATTAGGCTACGCTTGCGGAGAAAGAGAGAGAGTGGTCGCGTATGTCATGTACTTCTGTTAGTCATCGAAGGTCGTGGCAACGTTCTCGCGATAACGATTGGGTCGAATCGACACTCGAGGACCTGATGCAGACGAGCTATCGCCTCTCGTCGTATGGTCTAAACGGTTGGTTTCCGGAGAGCATTCTGGAGCTCGAGTCCATCTTGGAGCAACGAAACTTGCCACGTCTCTATTCGCGCGAAGCTCGTTGTCTCTATAGCGAGTTGATGATGGACATTCGCTACAGGACTACGATTATGAGAAAAAGGGAGTTCGGGTATCATGGTGTTAGACCAGCCAACTGTACACCACTCATTGTGCAACTGCTACCTGATCTGCGGCGTCTGGTTGGCCTTCATGCAGCAAGTCAGGATGCTATGAATGTCGCGGTGGCACTGGTCAGATATTTCGAAGAAGTCAACGAACCCGACGAAGACGAGGACGAAGAGCAATCTACCGGACATACTTTGGCAGAATTGGACGATATCCTATGGGTGCTCATTGAACGAGAAGTACGAGACAAGAAAAACCGGGTAGCACCCTACAACGAATGGACGGCTTTCCCTCACAGAATACTCACAAGAACGAGGGATGACCTGGAGAAATACGGAGTCGAGGATCCCTTTGAGAACAGCATCACCTCGCTGGAGAATCACATCTGCGGAGATCTAGTAAGAGGCAATTAATCTTCGGTCTCGGATGTGGCAAAACAATACTGTTTCGAGGAAACACGAATCAGCAACTCTCTGCTGCAAGCCTCTCAATGCCATCTACAGCATGCTATCTTGCGAAGAACGTGATGTCGATGTGATCTTGATCGCAAATTACTCATCGAGATGTGACCACAGCTTCTTACTGGTCATCGATGGCGCTGACAAAAGGGCAAAAAATATATCAATCTAGCGTCGCTGCTTTCGCTCGGGCTTTCCAAACCTCTTCAGTCGCGTCGACACCACAGATTCGTCGACAGCGGCTCTGTGACACCTGCTTCACCACCAAGCATCAAGCATCATTCGGAGATTATTGCCATTACCAAATTGACTCCGGCAATATACGGCTCACTTGGCACTGTCTGTATGCCAGTTCGCTACTGCCAAATTCCTACCGAACGAATATGTGTTCTTGACGATTGCTAATCTGGCTGAGGCTTTCGACGACTTGATTACTGCCATATTGTAGAAATCTCTACATTCGACTTGAAGAACCAGTCGTTCTTGCTGCCGGTCCATGAGCGCTCTTGCTCGTTGCTCAATTCAGAACATCAGAGATCAGCAGTCCTTCTGACACGGACTCGGAAAGAGCATTTGGATCCGGCGAAAACGCTTCGTTCGGATTTTTTAGTTCGTTCTTGCTCTGTTTCTTTGGTTCCTTCCAACCAGCGCGTGTCTGAGCCGAATTTGCGACACCTCGTGACGGGTAATCGCGGTCATGCTGAAGTCAGGGTGTGGTACTGGAGTCCTCACACTGCCGCGTCGCGCTTTTCATCGTCGTTATTCCTGATGTTTCGTTTTTCAAACGACGTAACGACCGAGTAGCTGAGCCGGGGGCAAATGATCAATCTCTCTGGACTTGAAGGCTATTGAGTGGCCATCAGCATCTCATATAGCTGATGCTACAATATGAAAGCCAGAGCTAGGGTCGAATGAGAAACAGTGAGCAGAAGCAGAGCGAGCGGAACGAATGCAAGAGCAGAGATTATTTTCAATTCAAAACTATGAAGTGGAGTTGTCAAAATGGCTCAAAATAGCCCTCAATCTATTCTGCCAGAGAATAGTTCAATATCGCTTCCAGAGCACAAGAAGTCTGCGACCAAAAGAGGCCGCAATTGTCGCAAAATGCAATCTGCCAAATGCAAAAGTCAAGTTGTTTCTTCCAGGTCAAAGGTCAACGACCATGCCTTAATTGAAAAGGTAGACGCGACCTTCCCAAGCCTCCAGCGTGTCTTCCTTTGAGTCATCGACATTGCTTATCAACAAGTCTCCAGAGCCGAAGAATGGAAGCTTGCTCTCGCCATCCGAGAAGTTGCAGACAACCAGTGCCTTCTCGTTCTTCGAGTGCTTGAGGAAGGAGAAGACGTTCTCGTTGTCCACATCGACGAGCTCGAACACTCCATGCACGAACAACTCCTTGTGCTTCTGGCGCAGCTGCAATATCTTCTTCCAGAAACTCATGACTGAGTGAGGATCATCAATCTGCTGCTCGGCGTTGATGGTCGTGGTGAAAGGATTGAGCTTCATCCAAGGCTTGACTCCCTCTCCGGTGAAGCCACCGTGGGGCAGGGTAGGCTCCCACTGCATGGGAGTTCTGGCGTGATCGCGAGCCAAGTACTGTATGGCCGACATGGCCTTGGCCAGCTGCTCCTTGTCGCCATGGCTGCGCTCCTTGACCAAGTTGTAGTAGTTCAGACTGTCCAGATCCTGATAGTCTTCGATGGGGTAGCTCATGGGCAAGTTGACGCAGCCCAGCTCTTGTCCTTGGTAGATGAACAGTGTGCCACTGAGGCATGTGTTGAACAAAGCCAACATCTTACCAGATCGGATAGAGAGTTCAGGAGTGGTGTCGTTGCCGAAGCGAGAGATACTGCGCCCTTGGTCATGGTTCTCCATGAAAGCGGTTGTCCAGCTGTCCGAGGTGGGTGAGATGAGACTCTGAGTGCGGGCGATGGCAGACTTCATGTCGGTGAGCTTGTGGTTGTGGGGTTTGCTTCGGAACTTGTGGACTTTGTCGATGCCGACATCGCTGATGTCGAATTGGAAGACCTGTGGCACTCGTGAGGATCCGAAAAAAAGAGGTCTAGGATGATAGACTTACCATGTCCAATTGCTTCTCCTGCGCACTGACATATCTTCTCACTCTCTCCATGTCAGGTGTCTGCGGGCACTCTCCGATGCTGACGGCGTTGTAGCGTTTCAAGATCTCGTTCATCTCCATAAGATACTCGTCCATGCGCGGACCGTTCACGTAGACTAGGGCAGCTTCTTGCAAGAAGGCATCCGAGTCTGTGATCTCAGCATCCGGATAGTGAGAAGGCTTGCTGTACATATTGACCGTGTCGATTCTGAAGCCATCAACACCTTTATCGAGCCAAAAGATCATTGCATCCTTGTAGACGGCTTGTCTAGTGGCGTCGTTTTCCCAGTTGAGGTCGGGTTGTTCGGTGGCGAAGAGATGAAGGTAGTACTCTTGAGTGAGCTCATCCCACTCCCAGACGCTACCACCGAAGTTTGCACGCCAGTTGTTGGGTGCTTGACGATTGCCGTGCTTGTCGATCTTTGCAGGCTTCCAGATGTACCAGTCACGCTTGGGATTGGTCTTGCTGGATCTGGACTCCTTGAACCAAGCATGTTGATCACTTGTATGATTGATGACCAGGTCCAAGAGGACCTTCATGCCGCGAGAGTGGGCTTGATGGAGGAGATCTTCCATGTCGGCAACGGTGCCGTAAGGAGGATACACATCCTTGTAGTCGCTGATGTCGTAGCCCATGTCGATCTGAGGTGAAGCATACATCGGGCACACCCACATGGTGTTGACTCCGAGAGCTTGGAGATAGTCGAGCTTGGAGATGATGCCTTGGATATCGCCCAAGCCATCATTGTTGCTGTCCTTGAAACTGGCAGGGTAGATTTGGTAGACGACAGCGTCCTTCCACCATGGTGCGTCGATCATGGTGAAGATCTTGTTCGTGATGAGGCTTGTGATGCTGGGCGAGTTTGTTGTGATGAAAGAAGAAGTTGTAACGAGGAACAAGGTTTGTTGATGAAGAAGTTGGAAGGAGGTTGAGTTGGAGGAATTGGGGGAAGATAAACGAAGAAGCGCGATTGAAGAAGATTCAAGATTCAAGATTTAGTGAAGGGGCGCAGTTGTTTAATGAGGGAAGTTGAGTGGATGAAAGAAGTCCAATGAAGTAGATCCAGTGCAGCAGACTCAATGAAGTGGGTCCAATGGAAGAAGAAGTGATGATGAAGCGGTTGGCAACGTTATGAGGGAGGAGGTAGGCGATTTTTAAGGAGTTGCATCTTCACAAGAAGCAGAGACGGCGTGATACACGTATCTGAGAGGATGCTAATTAAGGAGGCGATTTGCATCCTTCACCAGATACTTGATTGCTTCCATGATCTGAAAAACAGACAATCTTCACATGTCGACGAATGCCCCGCGAGGTGGTGGGGTTGAGGAAGGCACACGGCGGAAAGAAGTCCGCTATCCTTCTAATGCTTCGTTCCTGCTCAATCAAGGGCAGCAATCAACAACGCATTCGTGAAACGGATTGGCCGACATGACTTTTGTGCTTAAAAATGTAACTTGAATTTGTTTAATAGCAATGGGGGGTATATATGCCATGATTGGCCACCAGGGCCTTCGTGAAAGGGTTGCCATGGAACTCGTTCCGACAACTAATGGAAACCAGACTTTTTACAGCGTCTGCTTGCCTCTCGTCTCGATTGGGAGCAAGCAAATTGCGACAAATGCCGCAAAGAAGAGACCACCTGATGCGTAAATGGGAGCGTTGGGGTTGGCACTGGCTGCATTGACTGCCACGATGGGGGCGCAGAGACCAGCGAGACGGTTGAAGAAACTCGAGATACCAGTACCTGTGCCACGGTTGGGGGCGGGGAAGACCTCGGGCTGTGTTGTGTTAGTCTATGACTCTCAAGTGCTTGTTCGACTGGGCGGAACTTACTGTGTAGGCGTACAATACACCATACATGATGTTTTGGAAAAAGGCCTCGAGGGATGAGAAAGCGAGTTGAGTACCGGAGTTGGTGCTTGTAGTAAAGAGGAACAAGAACATGCCAGAGATGGCTGTCGCACCCGCCATAGTGCCTTTACGACCAATGTACTTGAGGTTGACGGTGTAGCAGCCAAGGAAAGATCCAGGAACGCCGACGATCGAGGTGATTGCGTAGTTACGGTAAGTAGTCGAGACAGAGTTGGAACCACCGCCGCCGTTGTTGGCAAGGTACTGAGGCAGGAAAGCGTTGAACAGAGGGTATCCCATACCAATGGTAGTCCAGGCGAACCAGATGAGGACGGTGGTGGAGGCAAGCTTCCAGCCGTGGAAGAGAGGACCGATACGCTGAGTAGAGAACTTGCCAGCGGCACGCTTGACGATATCCAGAGTACTAAGCTTATGGTCCTCAGTCACATCAGGGTCACCGCCAATCTGGTTCAGGATGTCCTCGGTCAACCAGGTGGTAGTCTTGTTGGCAGCAGCAATTCCCTGAACAACACGAACAGCTTCAGCCTGACGACCTCGAGAGAGCAAGAACTTGGGCGACTCGAAGAGATCGAAGAGGAAGAATCTGAAGATGAACATCAGGAAGGTGATGGCGCCCAGAGTCAGGATGAAATAACGCCAGCCCCAATTGTCGGCCTTGGTGCAGACTGCAGCATCAGCGGCGCAAGAGAAGTTGGGGATGTAAGCCCACGCCAGAAGAGAGGAGATGAGTTGACCAACGGGCCACCAGATAGAGAGGAGGGTGAGAAGGTAGTTGGACTCGCCGGGAAGAAACTCGAGAAACAAGGCACCGTCGACAGGAAGGTTACCACCTACACCGAGTCCAATACAGGCGTAGAGAGCACAAACAGCAATCCAGCTGTTAGCACCACCAGCTGCGAGACCGAAAGAACCAGCAAGGAAGAGTGTCATGTTGAAGGCGTAACGACGGCCGATAATGTCCGAGATGATACCCCAGAAACTAGCACCAATGCAGAGACCTGTGAAGAGAGCAAGGGTAGTGTAGCGTACACGGTTGCTGTCGACGCCGAATTCAGCGGCAATGGGGTCGAGAGTTAAGGCAACGCCTTGAAGCCAGAGGTTGTCGGCCATCCAACCAAAACCACAGAGTGTAAAGAGCTTCCACTGGTATGAGCCCATGCCCATATCTTGAATAGCCTTGTTGATGACTTTTGATTTGCCTGCCAAGTGTTAGCAAATCTGACATTCGTGGGAAGCGTGGAGGAAAGCATCGCTCAGAACGCCAAAAGCGCTGTAGATTCCCCAACACCAAGATTATACGTACGATCGTAAGCAGTGTTGTGTCCTTCCACAGCGACATCGGAGTCAACCTCAGCTCTTAGTGACTCGAGAGTGGTTGCTGATTTTCCTAATGTTTGGCTCTGCGATGACTTCTCACCAAGGGAGCTTGTGGAATCATCAGACTTGACATCAGTTTGGTTATCTTCAGCCTTTATTTGATTTGATTGGCGACGTTCGGAAGGAAGCGGGACGACGGCATGGTGGAAGTCTCTCTCATCCTTGCCCATGAAGGTACGTTTGAGGTAATCCATATTCGTTACGAAGATTGTTGCTTGGGTGTGTTACAAGTGCTGCTGGGGTAGAGTTGCGAGGGTGTGTCGGTCTTGTCGTACAAAGTCGCTTAGGCACTCAGATATTCTTTGAAGTTAATTGCTAGCAATGCACGGGCAGTCGCTGCGTAGGGGTTTCACTTCGAGATGTGATGGCGCAAGGGATATGTTTTAAGCTTGAAGGTGAGTAAGTCGTCGCTGGGGAGTTCGAAATTTCGAGTCAATGGCGATGTTGCGAGGAAAAATGTTGTTCGAGTTGCTCGGGAGATGATTCTCAGAGTTGCTTGGGTATGAGTCGTAGTGTGTGAGTCGTACAAATGCGAGGATGAAGCGTGTCACCACGTAGCAACAGTGGACGATGCTTGGATGTTGTTGAGATGAGTTCTTTGTTGATTATTTCCAAGATACTCTCGAGGGTAGTTGTAATAGAGGTAGAGCTGGTAAGCAAAGGAAGAAAGGAAGATTGGTCGAAACGGGGTGCCACGGAGTTCTTATGCGGCGGATGGCAAGGTAGGACCTTTTTTTCGCCTATGCGACAATACGACGACGTCGTTATCCAACTAGTAACTGACAGTGTGGATCGCCAAGCGGGGAGGATGCGATGGAGAACGGCCAATCATCACATACGTTGAGAAGTGCTTGACCAATACAAGACCGAATGAGACAAGCATTCTGTGGAACAAGCACGTCGGAAGGCATCGCGTGACGGCGGCGTGGTTTGAAATTCTTCCTTTGGATATCTTGGCGTTCGTCATTTGAGAACGATTCATGTCCTTTACCTTTCAAGGCAAAGTCGTCCCCGGCGTTGACACATCAGAATGGCTGGGGTATGGGGTCTTGTTCTTCACTAGTGAAAGGAAGGCGGATCATCTGAATTGGTTCTCCACATCAACTGGGTAAGCATATCAATATAAGTCGTGTTGTTGCTGCTGCATAAGGGACAAATTCTAGCAGGGCGATGGTATTCACGATGGTGTTTGACCGAGATGTGGGGACCCTGGAAAAGCCATTGACCGCCAAATTTTCTTGCCGAACCGGTTGGCTGTGCGGCTGGCTGTAGCTAAGCATCGGAACCGTAATGTTAATTGCGCCTCACGTGTTTGGCTAGGATATTAATTTATTCAATCAGATTGTTGGGTGGATTGATGAAAGGCAAGATGGACCTTCATATTCCATCAGGGCTCAGACGTGGAAGAGGCGACAAACATGTCTGTTGAATCGAGCCCTGGCAGGCGTCGGGGAGCAGGACTCGGCTACCATAGAGTTGTTTGATGTATTGCCTCTCAATACGAGAATGGCCGAAGTCCTCGGAGACACAACAGCTCAGACCTGCCAAAGTGCCACCCGTGTCATACCTACCTGTCGCACGCCATGAGAAGCTCCTCCAGGATTTCAAGCAGGCAAATAGGTGTTACGTAGCAGCTTCAAACGACTTCCAAGATTGTGAGGCGCGCGTGAAGCTTCAAGCTTAACACTAAACTGCAGCTAGGAGTTAACTCGTCGGCGGGCAATACGGGTTATCAACGCGCTGCCTAATTTCCTAGGATCAACATCGCTGGAGAAGTTGTCAAAAGGAGGAAGTTGAGTCCCTCTCCTTGTGTAAAGTGCATCCACCGCGGCCAAACTTTGGCTTGTATTGCGGTGATAGGAGGTAGCATGGCCGAGCCACCCGAGATCGCAGCCAACACATGCTTGCACCCATCTTCGGAAACTCGACTTCCATGAACGGCATGAATAGTGCAGCGCATTGCAAAGAGGCGAAACATGTGCATCGAGTCTCGACGGCTCTGTTGCTCTTGCCGGAGCACGACCGCACAGATGGTGCGCGTCGCATCTCGAGCGGCGGTTCAGTACGGCTGAGTTGTTGACCGATGTGTCTCCGACTCTTGAACTCTTCTCGTCTTTACGACGTCAATCGATGATGTTGTTGCAATATTCAGAAGCGACTTTGAATGGACTCGAAGTTGATGCAGGTCATGAGGACTGATCGTTGACTCGGTCGAAGGGAGTGCCGATGGCTTCCAAGGGCACGCATGGTTGACTTGGACTACCTCGTCCACCGCTCTGGAGCCAAGCTCATCGGTTTTTGAGCGACATCGGTACCTGGCGCGTACCTGCGCAAAGGGCGGACCGCTTCCGACCTACTCAGGTGTAGCAGGAGCGACCAGTGTCATGGTCTCGTTCAAAGAGATTCGCTACTGAGGAAAGTCGGGAGCATCAGCGGTTAATAAGTTGCCTACTTGGCCAGACAAGCCTGTCGTTCAGGGGAATCCTGATCGCTCACAGCCCATTGTGACGACACTCTGGCAGCATGCCGGCTGACGAACGACTTGATCTTCCGGCGAGTGACATGCGATTGCAGTCCCGAGCGTTCGAAGTCTTGCAAAGTCATCATGAACTTCAAGGCTCGCTCTTTGTTTGTTGAAGCATCTTCAAGCCCCTTCGTCTCCTTGAGATGTCGAGTTGCCTTGACGAGCTTTGTAATCTGAGATAAGCATCCTGAAACATGTGGCACTGACCCCTGATAGGAACCTTGTTTACAGACTTGGCATTGACATCAGCAGCAACGACATGCCCTGCATCTCGACTCTTTCACGTCTTGCGCCGTTTCTCACGAGCTGCTGTGAAGAGACGGCGTTGTCTTGTCCATTCGGATGGTAGTGTTGGCTGAAGCTTTCCTATCGTTCATGAATCCGGAGCCTCATCCTATGCCGGCGGCGTCATGGCTATATTACCCGGGACCATGAATAGTATCTAAACAGAAGGTTACCGTCGATTTCTTTGCTTTTTAGCTATGCATCGTTGCATCAACTCCAGCGACTCGAGGTAAGTAGGAGATGTCGACATTCTCCGGGCAGATATCAATTCTAAAGAGTCACCTCGGGTAAAGTACCTGTAAAAAGGACTTGGGATTCACACAGAATGCGCACTTCGAAAGTAGCTTCCGTACGATTTGGGGACCTTCTACATTGTTGCACAACTGGCAGTGGGAAACACATCACGGAGGCAGCAGTCGGGCATTCAAGGCAACTGCATTCTAGAACTAGTTGCAACTTGTCATCGCAGTCCTATTCATTGACGAGTGTCCTTCCAGAATTCGTCAACATACAGCAACAACGTCTTCTTTTCGGTAGACGTAGACGTTCTCTCGACGCCAGTTAAAGGCACCGTCGTCAAGCGAATCGACTTCACTAACACACTCTTGCCAAAATACGCCGAGCTACACGTCTCCATCATCGACAATGCCCTCACATCGTCCGAACGCTCCGCCCTCACTATAGCAGCAGAGGCGAACACCGATTGGCAAAGAGCAGCGATCCAAGTCGGTCATAGACGCCAAAGACAAGAAGACGATCAACGCGAATGCGGACGTCTGATTTGGGACTCTGCGCAATACATACGAATCAAAACGACACTCCATACTCTATCTTACAGGACCTGGAAAGTGTCTTTCTTTTGTCATTTATATTCAAAATGTCTATCTCTTGTTCGAACGAATTAAGTTCCTCCGTACTGTGATTAAGGTGGATGCTTGTGCACAAACAGAACATTCAACATAACTTTCATAAAGCCAACAGCGATCGACTTCTATATCTCGTGCAGCCCGAGCACTTTCTGCACAGTTGCTCTTAACTGCTTGGAAACCTCCCGTGGACGACGGTTGTTTCGAGATCGCAGAAAGATGTGCCTAACAGATTGTTCCTCAATGCTCTTGTTCCTCGAGATCGATCATTTATTGCTGTTTGCTAAGCCTCGCACGAAACGATTGACACAAAATTATGCATCAGCCACTTATTTTTCTACAATCTAACGCTTCACAGCCCATCCCTTTTTTCCACGCTACTGCAAGCAAAAAGGCAAGACTTTACCATGCGGAAAACGACCAAAAAGAGACTGTGCACGACGCCTAAGAGATTCGAACTCTTGCTCCCGAAGGAAATAGATTTCTAGTCTATCGCTATAACCACTCAGCCAAAGCGCCGATATGTCATTGTGGCTCTGTCAAGATCTATATCATATCACATGATCCTGGATTTAGGACGAGCGATGGCAGAGTGAGTGGCATCGACTTAGATGGCGGAATTAGGAGCTTATTAGGCAAGAGACACGTGCAAGGCTATGCTATAGAGTATTTAAGCCCGTTATAGTGCTCACCAGATATGTTAGAGAGTTTGTCGACTACGAAGAACGTTGCCAGCTGATATACGTGCGTTACTAGCACAGTTTTCTGACCTCTTGTGTGTTCTGAGTGCTATCTACACCAAAACGTGTACCATGCCTTCAATTCAAGCGGCATGCAGAAGAAAACGGATCTAGCTCTTATTATTTCTCGACAAAGTAGGACTTCGATCATGTCGTCGTAGTTGAGAGGTGGATCTAGTTCAGAACAGGGTGACCCGTTTCGCCAAAGGAACTTGGCAAGATTTGGAATCCCTCCGTTTCCAGCTTGCCTGGACATCCCTTTGCTTCTCATCTCTGACAACCATGTCCAACCTTTTCTTGTCTCTTCAAAATACATGCAATATGCACAACACAGAAGGACTTCTGCTTTCGGCGCGGCCAGATGACTGAGCAGAACCTTCATCTCCTAGGTCCTCCAGTCCGCATCCGTCGCATTCCAGGCCTGCCACGTCGCTGAAACCAACAAGCGGCGACACATTCTCCATCGATTTGACCATCAGTCCCGGTATTGAGACTCTCACAGCTTCACGAAAGGATTCACGATTGCTTAGTCCAAGCAGTCCTCTAGATGGACATGCGACGACACGATTGTCACTCAAGTGTGGCCACACGTTATGCGGACCTCATCCACGTCAACAGTGTGGCAGAAGCCATATACGGTACTGTTGAAAATTGCTTCACACACCAATACCAGCAAAGCTGGCTCATCTTCATTGGTCTAGTGGTCATGATTTCCGCTTGTCATGAGAGATTCCTCTTGTCAAGCGCGGGAGACCGGGGTTCGATTCCCCGATGGAGAGCATCTTCCTTTTGCCATTTTGTTGGTTGTGATTGACCACCAAGAAGGCAAAGACATCTTTGTTGAATTTTGGTTGAGGTTGAGGCTCCGAAGCTTCCGCTGAGACGCTTGCTTTTTGTGCGGGGAATTGTGCATGCATCGCAATACATGGAAGACAAACCGCTATGTTTAAATATGCATGAAGGAGGACAACCGGTGAGCTTCCACACCCTCTTTCATATTTCCCTCCTTTCACGTCGATGTTCAACATCCTTGTTTTGTTGGTTGTCTGGATGTAGTAGGACGAGATGGGCCGAATGCAGCGAACAAAGATCTCGTAGCTTCGAGTCCTCAACCTCGAAACGGACATGACAAGCAGTTCCTTTGTTTGGACACTCCGATCTGTAGAACAAAGTATTGCCGACAGGAGCTTCGAGCAGGAAGTTATGTTCTATCCACTGTGGTCTGAGTTCGCCTCATTGACTCGGCTTCCAACATTTCCTGCAATCAAGTCATTTGTTACGACTTGAACAGGATGTCATCCTCTACTCCTCCAGTTGGTCAATACACCCCACCAGCGTACAACACCAGTCGATTCAAAGCCTCTACTTTCGATCCCAGCACCATACCCAAAAAGACCTTTGACGATTGGACACAAGATCCCGATTTCGTAGTGTTCGGCCAACCTGGGCCCGATCCATCAACCGCCACTACTGCTCGTGAGTATTGTAGGCGACTCGTACCTATACAAGTTTCTCCCTCGGTTTTCAAATTGGGCAAGCATGCCTACCCAGTGCTCAAGCAGCGCAGGTACGCGTCGAACCGATTGACGCCCGAATACGATTACAATAAACCTTGGATGGGAGATAGGAGCTACATCCTCAAACTTATTACGCCCAAGAAATTGCTAGATCTGGGTTGTATCAATATCGATACGAGTGATACATCGCCTATATCACCTCAATTTAGGATCGATTATGCGGCAGCGGCAAAGGCGAGCAAAGATAGGAATGTGTCGGTGTCTCCTGGCAGTGAGAAGAACATTCATCCCCTTTTGCGACGACGCCAGTTCCGCAACACGTCAGACTGGGAGTACGAACACCTCAAACCGACTCTAAGGATTGTCTCAATGATGCTGGAAACATCGAGTGTGCTGGATATGCTACATGCACTTGGCTCAAAGTTGCACAAGAAACCCGGAACGAAAATGTTCCCACGCGATGTTTGGGTATACTATACTGGAAGATCAACGCACATGGATAGAGCTGAGACAGCCCTTGAAACGATCAAAATGGCGAAATTTATGTATTTTACATGGATGAGCGGCGACGATTCAGGGGCTTCTGCGATAACGAGTCCATTAAAAACGCCAGGACTCAGACCGAACGGTGTCTCGTAAGTCGATGTCGTCGCAAGACTATTTGAGTGGTGAATATTGGTTACTAATATTAGAACAAAAGCCGAGCATGCAAAATCAAACTTGACGACGAATGGCGATATCTTCTTACAGATGGCAAAGAGATGCTCGCTAGCCTCTGTAATCCAGAAGCCGAAGACGAGTCTGCATTTTTGCGAATACAACTACTGGCCGCGAACACTATCTTACACGAGCTCGCGCATGCTTTTTGTAAGTATTAACCATTTTTTCAAACTCTACTCGAGTAGACACATACGATAGTAGCATAGCGATAGGTCATGCTTTCACAGAGTCATGCTAACCGTATCTACACGTCAGATTTCAACACTGCAAGTATAGATACCAAAATCGACGCCTTCTGCAACGATGAAAGAATTGCAGAAGAAGGACATGTAATAGAAGCCATGATAAACGCGAATGTGAACCTACGCTGTCTAATGGCCAACCAAGTCATATTTTCATCACCTTTCGGTATATCAGCAGGAAGATGGCCAGGAGCCGCCAGAGATGTTTACTCGCATCTGATCAAGAAGAGTTTTGCAAAAGACGGTGTGAAACATGAGACCGAATACATGGTCTCCATGGAGGTAGGATAATCATCAAATTTGATGAAAACTTGAAAATGCTGATGGTGCTCATGTAGTATGTCCGTCAGTTCTTCTGCGACGAGTTCTGGGAAGGCCGAGAAATGAGATATGAGACAACACCGCTGTCAAACTTCGCAGTGGTAGGTGTCCGGCTGCTCTTCAGCAGGAGTCGCAATAACTTTGATTCATCCGAAAGCCCAACTGTAGACAAGCACGATGATCACAATATAGGCGAGTTTCTACCAAACTTGATGGAGTCGGCGATTGTCTACAAACACGAGGCTTTTACTTTTGCAGAGGAAAAGATTGAGGGAGAGAATAATGGGAGCAGGATGAAAGCGTTGATTTTTGGTGTGCCGAAGAAAGTGGCGATAGTTGGATCGAGAAATACGGCGGATGGAGAGTCTGATAGTTCTAGTTCATCATCGGACTCGGAAGAAGCTTAGAATGTTTGAGAGGATATAGATGCAGGAGAGGAAGACCAAGTTGGAAGACACAAGGGAGGGGAGAGAAGAATGATAGGAAGAGGGAACAGAGACTGAGGGACAACTTATATCAATCGTATAAGGAGTCGAACAGATGGGTCTGGCGAGATATGTGTCATCGATCGACACAAATTCGCACAATGTAGTCCTATACTGTTGATTGGATAGGAACATTCAGCAGTTCATAAGATGAGAGTGAGCAAACGTGCTAGTCCTTTCGAACATGGATCCTGGGTTTGTCTCTCGACCCGAAGCGGATAAATCGTGGAAATAATTCAGGCTCTCGAATCCGGAGAACAAAGAGCTGTTGAAAAAAGCCAGTTTGGGAATGTCAGTCACAATGCCATATCATGTAAACTTCAACTCGGCCTTGATGTCCAGTCTTGCTATCGGATCACTACAGTTTATGTCAGCATTGAAGTTTCCTCCACGAAACAGGCCCTCTGGAGTATTCGCAACAGATGGCCGACTTTCGGAACGACTCTCCCATGAAGGTCGATGAAACTTCATCAAACTACTATACAGTAACGCTGCAATTGCCTCCATTTGACCCTTCCACCTTTGATCCGGAAGATGTCCCCGAGAATTTACGTAAAGAATGGGACCGTGAACCAGATCTGTATGTTCGAGATGGCACACAACTTGACCCAAAGGATGCGACCTCGGCAAAGCAACTTTATAGACGATTGAACAGCCACTCAGTGTCACCGGCTGTATTGGCCTTGGGCAAGAATCCTTATCCTGGATTGAGGGTTCGTTCCTACATTCCATTATTAGGAGAGATGACTCCCGAGTATGATGATACTTTGCCTTGGATGGGAGATAATGCCTTCCTACATTTCATAAGTCAGTTGTTGATTCTTCATACTCATTACCTTGTCAGCAATGGTCATGTTAATGGATATCTTTCTTAGCACCGGACGAACTCATGGCATTGGGCTGTATCAACTCGGAAACATCGGATGGCCTGCCTGTCTCGCCTCAGTTCAGACTCGATACACAGACAGCCTTGACAGCAAATACGAATAGGCATGCCAAGGCAAAGGTCATCGGCAATAACGATGGCATCCATCCATGCTTCCAAAGAACCAACTTTTTGGAGACGGATGATCGAGATTACGAATGTCTAAAGCCTACCTTACGGATTGTAACAAAGATGATGGAGATGGAAAGTGTCATGGATCTTTGGTATGCTTTAGGACAACCATTACACACTGGTCCGGCGAATAAGATGTTGGACGACGAAAATATTCCCCACCGGATTTGCTATACAGGCAGATCCACACACCTGGACAGGCTCGAAACAAAATGGCAAGCGACGCAATTACGCGATTTCATCGAATTCCGGTGGGCTCCTCTCTCGCATGAGCGTACATATGCGATAACACATTCGATTGAGGATAAGACGGGATTCAGAGGAACCCCAGACAGGTAAGAATATATGAGCTTTCTTCTAGCTTGAGGAAGTAATGCTGATTGCGCTATTAGTCACCCTTGCATCATCGAACTCGAGTCTAGATACCGATACATACTTACAGGAGGGACAGCATACGATGTATATCTATCAACTTGCATCAACGGAACGTTCGCTGACCATCTCTAGCCAACAAAATACAATCCAGCGGCCTCGAGCGAGGATGCTCATCTACGTTTACAGTTCCACTTAGCACTCGTCATCCTGCATGAGATGAGCCACGCTTGGTTCTTCAACGTGCGAAGCGAGTTCGTCACTCCATTCGTGAACGATCACAGGATAGCAGAAGAAGGATTTGAAGGCGAAGCTACTATAAGCAAAGGTAACATAATAACGCCTTTGGAAGTCAACGTGCAACTACCTACTCTACCATTCGGTATGGCTGCACGTGCATGGCCCGGAGCACATCATTCCGATGAATGGTGGATCAAAGCAAGCGCGGCAAAGTATGGCATCCCCTTCGACACCAGATACGCAGTACCTATGAAAGTAAGCCCTACCCAATAACAATCTGGTCAATATTATCTCTGACTGTCTCCAGTTCATAAAGCAATTTTTCAACGACGATTTCTGGAATCATCGCGTGGAAAGATTTGGCCCAGGAGCTCTAACCAATTTCAAATCAGTCGGTCTACGCCACAGAATGAGCAAAACAAAGTTCTTCCCACCAGAAAGTCCGAGGGTCAAGAGGAAGCGTGATCAAGCCACTGGAATTGATGTGGACGATCCCGAAATTGAACCTGGTGCTGCATTTCCTCAGGTTACGATAGGAATCATTTACGCGGATGGAGCTCTGTCAGCTCTGGGCAAAGAAATACCCACAATACCCAAGCCAGCGAAGATGGCTAGGATTGAAGAAGAAGATGCCATTGAATTAGAGGCGCAAGAAGATAGAACGGCGGAAGATGACATAGAAGATTCGGGATATGGAGAAGGACTATTTGAAGGGGAACATCCAGCAGAAGATAAGGACGAAGAAGGAGATACAGATATGGGGGACGGAAGCGACGACTATGAAGATGAGGAGGAAGAAGGTGCCGACGAGGAGCTAAAATCTTCGCCCGCACAGGATAAGTGTTGCATGAGTTGATCGAGTAGGTCTGATGATATGCCATATCAATATATTAGCGCGAAACATCATCCAAACTAGATGCGATGCGCAGATGGCAGCCAACCTCCAGAGAACAAAGAACACAGCCTTCAACATTCCAACCTCAACCTCAAAACGGGTAAGAAGACTTTTTTACGGAACCAGATCCGGAGAACAAAGAGCTGACAGGGTTGATGTGCGCAGTGTCTCTACCTGATGGCCCCTTCCTCGTGTCTTGGAGTTTCACCGTATCGCCACGTCTTGGATTGACATAAACTTATCGTGTGGTTCACAACAATGTCAGGCTCTTACAATTGGCTTGTATCGCCCCCTGCGGGTGGCCCCTGTCGAACTCCCAGAACACCAAAGCTTCCCATACCTGGAGCTTATCCGAGTACAATCTCGACCGCGAAAACCTTGTATCAGACACCTCTACCATTCCTGTCGGCTCAATCATTCAAGTCGTCTCTATCATTCATGTCACCTCCAGCTTCGTCATCACCCACGCCGAACCCGTTACCCCCTTTCGATGAATCAACTTATGACCCGTTGACTTTCGACACATCAAGTGTGCCCAAGGAAATCATAATGAAGTGGTGCCACGATCCAATCGTGTACTTGGCCGGAAATGTACCTGACAAGAGGAAAGCAAAGACAGCGAAAGAACATGTCAGACGTGTGTTTTCCCATCAGGCGTCATCCGCGGTGCTTGCGCTGGGTGCAAACCCTTTTCCTGGTCTGCGCGAACGCCGTCATATCGCGGAACTGAACAAATCGACAGGCAAGTATAAAGAATTTCTTCCATGGTTCGGTGTAAGTGCCATTCTGGCACATGTGACTCCGGACGAACTGGAGAGAAAGGGTTGCATCAACATAAACACGACCAATACTCTTTTCATCTCGCGTCGATTCAGGTTGAAGGCCAACCACATGGCAAACGCGAACAAGGACAGAAGCGCTATGAAGTTGCATGGCGATCATAACGGCATACATCCCTGTTTCAGAAGAGGCAATTGGGTCGAAACAAGCGATTTCGAGTACGAACTTATGAAGCCTATATTGCGTGTTGCGTCAAAGATGCTCGAAATGCCCAGTTTGTTGGACATGTGGCATGCGCTTGGATCTCCTTTGCACCATAAACCAGGGACCAGAATGATGCCAAAAGGGAGCTATGTGTATTACACAGGGAGATCTTCGGAGGATGAGAGAACCAAAACATCGGCCGAGATGGAACGTTTGGCCAACTATGTGACATTCCGTTGGGAAGACACGGGCGGAATGTTCGCATGCACGAATGTCGATGAGAAGAAAATCGGGCTAAGAGGAACAAAAGGCACGTAAGTAAAGCACATCTTGTTCTGAGAATGAATTACTGAAAATAGGAACGCTAGGTATGCATGCATCGTGAGTATCGACACGAATATTCGATATATTCTTTCGGGCGGCACGGGTTACGCAGCAAGTCGGTACAACCCAGCAGCTCAGGATGAATCCTCACTTCTGCGAGTACGATATCATGCGGCTATGAGCCTGGTCCACGAAATGACACACGTCTGGTTCCTGAACACCTTGGCGATAGATGAAGACATATTTCCATTTGCCAACGACCAAAGAATAGGAGAAGAGGGATACGCGTGTGAGGCCGTCATCACTAAAGGCGTCACTATCGGGCCCATCAGTGCCAATCCATCTGTGGACACAATGCCTTTCGGCATGATGGCAGCGCCATGGCCAGGTGTGCAGAGACATGACGATTGGGATAACTTTGTCAGTGCCAGTCGTGCGAAGCAGGGGATTAATCGAAACGTTCAATACGCGGTGCCTATGAAAGTAAGTCATGCCCAAGCAAGGTGGTGATGTTGCAAGGTTTCTGACAACCCAATCAGTTCATCCGCGATTTCTTCACAGACGACCTCTGGGACAATCGAGAGAAGAGGTTCGGCGCTGGAGCATTGGAGGGCTATAAAGCGATCGCAGTACGCCAAAAATGCAATTTCTATCCCGGAGATTTCAATGGTTTCGAGAGTCCGACGGTTGAAAAGGTTCGTGATGAGGACACAGGATTGAATATCGACACGTGGATGCCGGATGCTGAAGAAGGTAAGGGAAGATGTCACGTCGGGTGCCCGAGGAGGGCCCATGCTAGTGAAGGTTATGCTAATTCACCTCCAGGCATAATTTACCCGGATAGGGCATTTGAGCTTTCCGGCGCACCAATCGACATAACGATGTAGACAGAAGACCGGCACGACCAGCAACGTCGATAGACTTACCCGTACTAAAGATGACGGTGAAGTTGGCAAGGACAAAGACCGGACAGACGTAGTGAGATCGAGGGAACGATTAATGCAGAGATGTTGTGTAAACGTTGGTTGTCAAGGAGGCGAAAGGAGAATGTTGAAGAAGACGTTGGATGATGACGTCCCGCGCAAATCTCGCGTCGAGGAAATCGCGTCTTCCCAAATGTCAAGCTCCCAATCAACAACACAAAACTCTTCTATCACGCCTTCTCCTTCTTTCTACACATTCCAGGAACCGCATCACAAAGCCACAATGCCACCCAAACCTCTCCTGAAACGCAAGCGCTCCTCCGCCGACTCAAGTCTCAGCCAGGAGGCCAAACGAACACTCCGCCCACGGGCTGCCCCTCAGACGTTTACACCAATCCAAACAGCACCTGTCGTAAAGGCACGCGTCAAAAAGACCATCGCAAACCGATCTGCTCCCCTTGTCAAATCGAAAGCCTACAGTCCCGGCTCCAACCTCCTGCTGCAGAAAGACAAGATCATCGAACAACTCCGACTCGACCTGGCCGATGCTAAGAGCAAGCTCTCGAAAACACAAAAGAGATTGGTGGAGGCAGAGAAGAAGATCTCAATGGGCAAGATGAATACTGTTTCAGCCGTGTCAGTCAAGCGCTGAAGCTTTGAGAGATGTGATGGAGACATGATCGCGAGGCGCAATGCTGTCCCTATGCAAAGCAACACGGCCACAGGTCCGCTCTCACATATTTGAGGTGCCCAAAGGACATCGAGGAGCACTGCAAGATCTCGCCTTCGGAGACGGTTGCAGCTAGCTGTTGACACGGCGAGTCCGACACCAAGAAGACGCACAAGTCGCACAGATGAGGCAGTCGCAATGCTGGAGGACTAGCTGTCGGCCCCGAACAAGAAGGAAAATGCAGGCAATGAGTGCTGTAAGATGAGACACGAACCAGCTACAGAGATTGCATGAGGATGAGAGACTACATGACGAAGTACTGCATGGAGAAATGGTCGACAGAAAGCATGGACAAGATGGAGAAGATCAATGAAAGCATGACAGCGTTACACAGCAGCATGATTAATGATAAAACACAAAATCAAACATCATGATCTATTCGTTTTCTCTAAATTGTATTTCTTAAGATGATGACGCCTCGTGGCAGTCTCGCGTATGGATTCGCTAGAGCGGATGGCGATGTGGGTGAATTCAAGACTGGAAGGCCTAATAAGCAACAGTATGGGCAGTTGCAAAGGCAAAAACTGGCTTGGGAGAATGAAAGAAGGGAAGAGAAGAGGGAAAGAAGAGAGAGCGTTGACGACTGGGTTACAGTGGCGCTACAAGATTTGAAAGAGGAGAGGGATTATCTTGCGGAGTATGGTGTGGAGAAGTACTTCCCGAAGAGTATCGCGAAATTGGAGGAACTGCTAGGCTCGAAGACGGATGCTGCTGCTGGTGCTGGAGATGCTGCCTGAATCACGAGCGGTATGAAGTCCTTTCTCCTTCCTTAATATCTCCCTCCCGTGCCGATCTGAACAGTCCTTCTCTTCGACTTCTACCCTCAAATGAACGCCCTTAGTATCTGCGACATCTTCGCCGGAGTTCAGACATCCCACACATCGATCCAGTAATCCTCCTGGTTCGGGTCAAAGTCTTCATAGACACGTCTGATCTTGTTGGCTGTGGTCTCGGCAATCTGGTCGCTGATGCCGAACAGTCACGAATATCATAACCTTCCACGAGACAGTCATGCTCTCCGTCAGCTGGGAACACCTGAAGGTACTGGCTTTGACGCCTATGGACCGATGGGCTTCTGGTCAGGAGGACGCCAAAGTAACAAGATCTTATTTGGTTCTCCGCACGTACGAGAAAATTGATTACGCTCTCCCAGTTTCCTTTGTTCAGCTTGACGTTGGAGAGTCGGATTTTCCTCCTTGAAACGAAGTCGCGGTTTGAGAGGATCTGGTTGATGAATGCTAAGTCTCTCGCAGTGGGCATGAAGGCAGACCTCAAACCGATCGTCTGCGGACTTTGCTGTTCTCTGCTGTATCAGGCCAGAGTGGTGCGGAACGCTCTCAAGACGATGTCGTTAAAGACTTCGTTGCGATGGCGGTCTCAGTAGAGATATATGTCTTCCGCATTCATACGCCAATCCTCTGCATACTGCCAGTCTATAACGAGCGTACCTTACAAGCATTATCAGGACTTTCATCCTAGGTAACACGGCCATATGGTAGTTCTCGAGGAGGTCAAGTAAGGTTGTCAAACACTCTTGGTAAGAGCCTGCATCGTAGAGATCATCCGCATGTTCCAGAGTTTTCTTCACGTGAGGCGCGTCTTTTGCTGATCTAGGCTCTGGCTCGTCCATGTTGTTGGCTGGATGATGTTGTGGTTGAAGGAAAGCTGCGCTAAGATGAAAAGGGTCGAGATTTGGTGTGAAAGTGAGTCGCTTTTGCGTAGGTGAATTGGCTACTGGGATCATTCAGAATGCCAAGTGAGAGAGCTATGGAAATCAGGCTGCCGGAAGGACTTGCTCCCAGTACAACGTCATCAGTCGTGTCGTTTAAAGATTGTGAGATTGTGAGATTGTGAGATTGGTTTGCTCGTGCAGAGTTCGCTTCGTGGCAGCCGTCGAGAAGAGGGTCTGCAAAAATACTGTCGAGGGGCGCGACAGTGACGGCACGCTCCTTTACAGCTTCTCACTTCCACAGACATCACTTTATGCACTCAACGTTTTCTCACGCTGCAACTCTCGAAAGCCAGATCTGCGCTCTCGAAGCTCAGTCACAGAGAAGGAAAAGTTGCGCGCCACAGAATCTCAAGACCAACTGCAAGACCGACTAACACAAAGCATGAACACGCGCAGTGACTTGACTGCCAATTCCCTCAGACACAAGCTGTCAGAGAAAGAGATGACAGAGGACGACCTCAGAGACATCATCTCGGCCAGGGACTTGAGCATCAAGACTCTTCACGCTCAATTGTCAGAGCGCGACAACGACATCAACAAGCAGCACGCCTTGAAACTTGTCCGCGTCAAGAGCCACATGGATCTCAGAGCAAAGTTGCAGCAATCACTTGATCAGAACACCGCACTCAAGATGAAGTACGCAGAAAGCCTATCGCGCAGGAACGGCCTAGAGGAAGATCTGATTGAGAGCAAGAAATCTCTCAACAGACTCCAGACTTTCATCAACAGGAAAGGCTTGAGTATGTATCCTCTGATCGTTCCATTCGCTGTGCTTGTACATGACTAACATACAATAGCAGTGGCTACCGCCATCAAAGACCTACCTAGCGAAGTGCTTGAGATGATTGCCAACAATCTCGACCTTAAGGATCTGGCTCCTTGCCGTCTTGTATCAAAGTCTATGTCAGAGGCCGCCAACAATCGCTTTGCCAAAGTGTTCTTCTCACGCCGTTTCCACGTTGCTTCTTCGTACAGCGTCAAGGCACTGGTGGACATTACTGCGCACCCATTCTTCGGCAAACATGTCACGGCAGTCATCATGGACGGCGTCCGTATGACCAAGCACAGATCCCGAGGCGGTCCCACACTCTGGACGGATCCCTATGACGAGGAAGAAGAGATGAAAGTGCCAGCATTCTCGACAACGCCTTTGTCCGATCAGGTCAATGCCAAAACCTCCTCCAAAAGGTCTTTGAGAATATCAAAGGACACGGCAACAGCGTCGAGGTCGGTGTCGGAGATTGCAAGTACGACAACAGAGTCAGAAGTTTCGGACGCAAGGCGCTTCTCAACCGCAAAGTCTTGTACACCTACTTTATGGCAGAGACGTTGGCACTCACTCTCGCAGCAGCCGAAGCAGCTAATTGTTCTATCCACAAGTTACATGTCGACATCCAAGGAGAAGCAGGAGAAGACTACCGCCAGAAGTCTGTTCGTCTTGAGAAGGTAGTCTCAGAATTCCTCATGCAGAACACCAGCAGCCCCAACAAGTTCACCATCTCGGTCATCACCGACGTTACAGACTGGCCCTGGCATGAACAGGGCACCAAGCAATGTCTCATCAAGTACGATGGAGATGAAGGCCTACTAGAAGTCATGAACAACAGATTCGGCAGCCAACATTCGCTATGCGGACACGCCTACCTCGTTCCAAATATCACCCGCCTCTGTCTCCCTAAGATGACGGTTGCCAGATTGCGCGTGCAGGACTCCGATATTCACAGCTCTTCCTACTTCATCACCGACGTCCTCGGCAATTTCATCAAGACTTTAACAGACATCCGCTTGGAGGGTGTCACTCTCCGGGACAGCCCTAGATCCTGGAAACTCATCATGGAGTCTCTCGCCAGCATGCCCTCGCTCCAGAAATGTCTTCTCCACGGTCTTCTAACTGGAGTGGCTATCAACAGGAAGCAGTGCTGGCAGCTTATCAGCTTTCCTGAAGACGAAGAAGCATGTCTCCTGGAAGGTGAGAACATGCGCGACAACCTGCAAGAGATTGGAAGAGCATCGGCACAGGGCACGGAAGATCTGCTCAAGGATATTCAGGAGCAGTCGATTGATCTGTTGAAGCAGAAAGTGCTGCTCGTGCGCTTTAACCATGTTGAATATGCTGGTGTCATCAAGATCGTCGTGCCCAACATCCAGGCACAGGGAAGCGAGGTTTAGGTTCAGAAAATTGAGGCCAAACAGTATTGAAGCAAGGCGAGGAAGATAATGTTGTTCTCGATGACAAAGATGAGTAACTCGGATGGAGGGTTGAGTAATAAAAGATAGTCACAGAGAGTGCAGACCTTTCAGTACTCATTCAAACAACAAGACAGACTCTCCCTCCATGACACTACATCCGATTGCCTGCTACGTTAAGCTTGTTATGTCTGAGGAAGTAGCGACAGGCAAATAATTAAAGGCGGAATACCTAAAATGGCTAAACCGCATGTACAACTCCCTGATCAAGCTTCTTAACCTTATGATGACGTTCCGTCTCATCAGAGCTCTTCATTCAGCAGTGTGAGTGTCTCTCAACAGTCTTTCCCACAACACCTGGGGCTCGACATTACTACTGGCAGGTACGTCGACTACTATTCGAGTTTAGCATGAATGTGATTGTTCGAAGAATTTGCTAAAGCACCCGTTGATTTGTCCGGAGTGATTAGGACTTCTGGTTGTAGTTTCGCTCAAATCATATTGCTCTTAATCATCTTGTGAATATCCTTGCAAGAGAAGAAAGGCTATTGGTAGTGCAAACTACGATTATACCTCCCGTACACATTTCACCCTCGGACAATCGAAGCCATCAAACTGCACAATACTTTTGGGTACGGAAGCGTGATCCATCAAGGATGACTATCCTGCACGCTTTCATCAAATTTGACTCTTTCTCTCGGAATGACCAAGCCTCCCAACGACCTAACAGCTTTCTTTTATCTGTGAGAAAGTTCGAGTCCAGGCTGTTCTCTCCATGATATGTGTCAGAGACCAAACTTTCCCCGTCCAGTCGTAGAGAACGTCGGGCCATTCAAGCACAAGTCAATGCCCTCCACAATCTCCTCCACCTTCCTCCA